>Ga0115030_1000314_pt1 | contig 19287 bp, 7 predicted proteins | sample SidtaG_4_FD_87174 | JGI IMG/M metagenome (GOLD analysis project Ga0115030, IMG submission 87174) | Marine algal microbial communities from Sidmouth, United Kingdom - Sidmouth_Male1 metaG | ecosystem: Host-associated > Algae > Red algae > Unclassified | place: Sidmouth, United Kingdom | collected... | reverse complement strand
GGGCAAAAAGCGTTGCCCGCCGGCAAGTCCTTGGCCGCAATCCCCGTATTGTCGAGCAGCAGCTGCCGCATCGTGACGCGGTCGCCGTCCAGGGCGGCCAGCTCTGACGGCACGGCGGCGCGGAGCTCCTTGGGCCACCGCACATTCTTGTAAAAGAAGCGGTCGCCGTCGCGGAGGCGCGCAAACTCGTCGGTGAGGGCCGTGTGGAGGAGCTCCCCCACCGCCGAGCCCGCCACCGCGTCTTCCGCGAGCATGCCGATAAAGGCGTCGACATTGTCGACGCGCCCGCCATACAGCGCGTCCATGCGGTCCGCCAAGTCCGCGTCCGCCGTGATCGCCGCAAAGGACGGCTTGCGGGGCAGACCGTACGCCGCCCGCGCCGCGTTGTAGTCGGGGATGGCGTGGTCCCGCGCCCGCTGCAAGTTGAGGGCGACCAAATCAAAGCCCCCCTCCCCGGGGACGTCGGTGAAGAGAAAGTTGCGGAGGCCGTCAACGACTGACAGGTCGAGCGCCGACGCGCGCGTGTTGGCGCTGCCGCGGAGGAACGGGTCGGGGCCCGTTTCTTCAAAAAAGGACGGGTTGAAGAGGCCCTTTTTGAGCGACACCGCGCCGCCAGCGAGGGGCTCATTGCCGGGCCCGAGCCGCGTAATCTCCTTGTTGACGAGCGTGTGGCCGAGGCGAAAGGCGGCGGTCGTGAAAAAGGCCGACAGCGTCGCGTCCACCTCCTTCTTGTAACCCGTATAGGCGGGCAGCCCGTCGGTGCCGAGGAGGCACGGCAGCCACTCATTGTAGGTGACTTGTTGGAGTTTGGCGGCGACGAGCATGCGCGCCGACTCAAACACCTTGACATCGTCCCAGTCGGGGCGCGCCGCGCCCACCGCGTCGGCGAGGCGGTTGTGCTCGCGCGCAAACACGTGGTGCATGGCGAGCAACACCACATTCTCGTTGGAGCGCACGTCGCCCGACACGAAAAACTCGGGGCCCGACGAGGGCGAGTTTTCCACCGTCAACCCGAGGTCCGCCACCCGGTTTTTCGGCAGCAGCTGCGCGTCGCCCATGAGGCGCAGGCGCCCCGCGCGCTTTTCCCGCAAGCAGTGCCACCGGTACCCGTCCGACCCGTACAAGACGCTGCCGTCGAGGTAGCTGGTCAGCCGGTTGGGCTGCGACCGCACCGCCGTCGTCGACCCGTGCCGCCGCTCATACACGGAGCGGGTCATCTTGAGGCGCGTCCCCGCGGCGCGCACCTTAAAGTAGAGGTAATCATCCTTGTCCACGGGGATGTCGAGCGCCTCGTTAAAGAGCAGGTTGGATTTGGCATTGCCCGTCGGCGTGTGGCCGACATCGTGGTCGAGCAGCTGCCCGAAAAAAGTCAGCAACTCGGTGTGGCGGTGCCGGTTGCCCGCAGCGCTGCCATTGCGCTCCCCACACATGGCGTTGCTCACTTCCCGTGCGGACGGGCGGTCGGCGCCCGACGGGGCCGACTTGCCGTCGGCATAGGCGGGGTCGAGCCCCCGGCCGAGCCGCCGCAGCGCCGCATTGGTGGACCCCCACCTCGGCTGCCGCTCATTGTTGCACAAGCCCGACCGGTGGCGCACCGTATCCGAGCAAAAGACGGTGCCCTCCACGCCCGCAATGTTGACCACCATATCGTCCACGAGGCCAATGAGGAAGCCGTGCACCCACTCCGCCTCCTCATCGTCCTTGCGCGCAATGCGGGCGGGCGCGCGCACGCCCGCGCGCAGGCGCGAGTGCCACACAAAGGGGATGTGGAGGGCCATCTTGACGTAAAACTTGGCGCCGACGAGGTCGTGCCCGTCAAACGCGTCGGCCGAGTGCGCCGTGACAGACCATTCGACGCGGCGCTTCCAGGTGCTCGCCTTGTCGGGCATGATCGTCACCGACGCGTTGGACGGCATGGTGTAGGTCCACTCCGTGCCCGCCGTGCCACCCTTTCCCGTCGTTGACCACGCCATGTCGCCGAGCACCATGCCGGGGCCGTCCGACCCCGATAGGCGGCCAAAGGCGGAAAAGGAAAAGCCACGGATGGGCATCTCCGTTTCGTGGTCCCAAAACCGATCCGCCGACGGACCCGCCGCGGCGGGGCGCGCGACCGCCGCGGCCACGCCCACGAGGACCGCGAGCGTGAGGGCGACGCGCGACACGGCGCCGACGCGCCGAGTGCCGCGGCGGGACCGCGGCGGCCGCCCTATCCTCTCCGCCTCTGCCGCCGCCACGCGTGTCACCGAACCCTCCGCCGTCGCCGTCGCCGCCGCCGTCGCCGCTGCCGCCGCCGCCGCCGCCGCCTCGACCGCAAGCGTCACCGCCGCCCGCCCCGCTCGTGGCCGCTGCGCGCCGTCGGCGCCGCACCCCGTGCACCTCCCCGCCGCCCGCTCCGCCGCTGCCGCCGCGGGGGCCGTCGCGGCCGCCCCTGCGGCCACATGCCGGTCCATTCCGGCGTCGTGGTCGTCGGCACCCCCGCTGCGCGGCGAGGCGTCCCACTCCCCCCCAACCGCCACCAACGTCCCCCTCGTCGTCTCTGTCACCGTTGTTGCCGTCACCTCGGTCCGCGCGTGTCTGCCCGTCGAGTGATCGAGCCCCCCGCGCCCACCCTGGTGTGATCGTCGCGTCGCGTCCGCGTCTAGACGGCGGGGCCGTGCGCGGGCGGGCCAGGTCAGTCGCGGCGCCCGCGTCGGTCGCCAAGAAAGCCCCCTCGGCGGCCGGCACCAGCGTGTGTGTGCAGGCGCTGGCCGCCCCTCTGCGTGCCGCCCGCGGCGGCGTATATACCCACACCCACCTTCCGCTCCTCCCCGGCGGCCGTGGCACGTCGAGGTGCCCACCAAACGACCTACAACGTGGTGCCTGCAGACGCGAGCCGCTGAGCGTGCGGCCCAGGCGGGGTGCCACGGCGCCACGCCGCGGCTCGTAGCCTCGCCCGACAGCAGCTCACGCCTGAGAAAGGGTAGGGGAGACAGGAAGAGCGGGGGTCAGGGGGGGGTGCCCGCGTCCCACGCACGTCCCCCGCCCGTGAGTCCGCCCGTTCCACCCGCCGCACAGGCACGTGCCACGGGCACGCGCGGGTGCTGAGAGCGGGGAGCGCCCCCCGGGGGTCTGAGAAACCGAGTGGCGTCCGTCGGAACTGGCCAGGCGGGAGAAGCGCCGCCGCTGTCGTGGCGGCTTCAGGGGGTCGCAGCGGCGCTGGGGGTCCCTAGTGGCTGTGGCCGCCGCCGCCGCCGCCGCCGCCGCCGCCGCCGTCCACCCCGCCCCGCGAGTCATTGGGAAGCAGGCGAGGCGTGCACGCGTGGGCAGCGGGGTGACGAGGGGTGGACCAGACACTGCCGCTACCGCCGCCGCGGCAGCGGGCCGTGCGCGGCTGCCGGCGGTCGACGCTCAACAGGCGCCACACCTCCCAGTTGGCACGCAGTCAGGCCCGGCTGTCAGACCTTGCCTAGCAGGGTGCCGTCGGTCGACGACAGGACCAGCCGCCTGCGGGCAGCCGCTCTTTCTTGGTGGCTCTGGCACGAGGTCAGTGTGTGTAAAGCCCGCTGGAAGGGGCACGGGCCCTGTGCTGGCACCCCCGACACCACGCAGCGGACAGTTCAACGCCCCCAATGCCACCAGCAGGCCGACCCACCGACCCTGCCACCCACTGTCGAACGTGCTGATGGGCCGCTGCCACCCCCTCTGTCCTCCGCGCGCCACGGCCGAGTCGGAGGAGGACCTAGACAGGTGTACGCAAAGGTCCCCTTGCTTGCAGCCTAGATTGCGGTGTGGGCGGCGGTTGGGGCAGCCGAGCTTGGCCGGAAGCGTCGGGCCCAAAGCCAACTCGGCGCCAATGCCACATGCAATCCGCATCTGTGCACCGGCGATGGCCCGCCCGGGTCGACCCCGCTGCGGCCGGGCGCGCACGGCCACAGCCGCTCGACCGCCACCCTACAGAGGCGCTGATGAGGGAGTCAGCAGCGCCCCCGGGCGGAATACAGCGGTGCCGGGACGGTTGAGCGGCAGGGGTGATGGCGGGAGTCGAGGGGGTCGGCGAATGTTTGGAGCGACGAGCGGTGGTGGGTGCCACCTCTGTCCGACCAGTGCAGCAAAGTTGGACGGACCTCGCGGCAGGATCTGGTGTGCCGCACGGGTGCAACTCTGAAGCCCACCGTCAGAAAAATCGACACGCCGAACGGGAGTCGCTCCCGTTCACCTCCCATTCACCTTCCGTTTGGGCTGGTCATCCCGAACGGGAGTGACTCCCGTGCTAAACAAGTTCGGGTGCAAGGTCCCCATCAAGGTCCCGATCACGAGGCATTGGTCTCGTGATTCCGTCCATGGGCTTATATATGGTAACGCAGCCGGAGATAAGGACGGACAGCATGCGTCATCAGTCTTTTCGTCAGCAGGTGCAATTGTTTATGCATAGGCTGCCCTGGCGGGTGCCCAGGTTTCAGCCGCACGGGTACCGGCCCGGGTGATTGACTGCTTGGTCTGGGTAGACATCATGGCGTGCTGTGGACCTGTTTCGGACTCGCACAAAACACACTTTGTTGCGCAACTTGTCCGGAACGCGAAACGCCCGAGAAAGAAAGACGAAGAGGAGACGCGGCGCGGGACGCAGCGGAAAACAGATGACTACACATGTCGACCCGGCCCGCTCACGGGCTACGAGTAGACGCTACGAGAGCCCTACTGACCTATGAACTAGCTAGCGATGCAGAAAACAAAAGTGGCATGGCTCCCGAGCGGCTCGGGTAGCGCAAGCCAGGATGCGAGATGACCAACGAGGCACGAGACGATGCGAGTGAGAACGGACGCGTGGCCGCCAGCAGGGATGCCCGCATCCCTCAGTCAAGCTCCTCAAACACACCCTCCATGGCGTGCGCCGCGGCGGCGTGTGCGGCGGCGACGGCTGCATCGTCCAGCGGCCCAGCCGCTCCACCGTCCGAGTCCTCCTCACCATCCACACTCTCAGGCGTAGATCCAGACGCGCCAGTAGCAGCGGTCTGCAGAACGGCACCCACAGCGGGAGGCAGGCCGGCGGACGGTGGGTCGGAGGGATCGGCTCTCGTCGGCGTCAACGGGGCACGATGGGACGGGTCAGTGCACCGCGAATTGGCGCCGTCGGTGATGCGCAGCCCGTTGCTCGGGCGCCCACCTTGGCTAGCGAAAGCTTGTTGAACGACGAAGAGCTCCTCCACCCACTCAGGCCGGTGACCGCCATTGAGTATCGGCGATACCTCATCAGCTTCGTCCGAGTCTGCAGCAGGAGCAACCTTCTTTTTGAGGTGTGCACGGATCTTCATTGTCACAAAGGCCACGTGTGCCAGTAGGCAGCAGATGCCGGGATGACCGCCGGGCACAGTTGCTACCTCAGTGTAGCGGTCGAGGACGCCTGCGACGGAGAAGACCACCTCAAGGGCACGGGTGATGCCAGCACGGTAAGCAAACTCGGTGATGAAACTGTCGTTGGCCAGCATGGCCGCCGCCTCACCAGGAGAAAAGACGACCTCGACCTTTGTGCGCGTGCCGCGCACACGACGCAGGCTGCCAATGTCCTCCTCTTTGTTGACGTAGGTGCCAAATGCCGCCACCGCTTTGTTACCCAGGCCCTGGTAGAAATGGGACACGGTGCGATGCAGGTACTTGTAGGCCATCGTTTTGGATGGGCCCGAAGAAACACCAGCGCCGTCCTCGGCTTCTGCGACCGCCTCGCCTGCACCTGCCGCCTGGGAACGGCGGCCGCGCTGCGGTAGCCGCCACTTACGTTCCAGGAGCAGGTCTGCCGCGCTGGCGTCCACATCAAAACGGTCTCTGGTCCAGTTTTGAAGGTAGTCGTTCACATCGGCAATGTCGACCCATACGTCTGCTGGACCGCGCGGCGACACGAAGCTCTTGCGAAGAAATGCGACAACGTGTGGCTGGAAAACGGAAGGAGGGCAAAACCATAACAGAAAACACGGAGCGAAAGAGACAGGAGCAGGCCATCGGGTGTGAGTCAGGACTCGCACTGCGTCAACGGACACAGCGCACGGATAGCAGCTTCCCGTACCGTGAATGCATGCGATGCTGGCGCCACGATGGGGACTATCGCTCACGCCAACCGCGATGCAATAGATGAGCACCAAGAACTCACCTTCAGCTCCAAGATCCACTGCGCTTCCTGAACTTGTGCCTCCATCGTATTCGCCTCGACATTGATGGCATGCCCCTCCGCGACGGGTGCGATCGCAGTGGAAGGGCGCACGACAGAAGCCACCTCGGCGGCGCTTCGGACGCTTGTTCGGGCGAGGACGGTCGACACATCGCCCGCCATATTGATAACGGCCCTGCGCTGGTAGAAAAGAGATGATGTGAGGCGGTCAGCGAGCACAGCGACGTCGTCGACCTTCTTGGTGACCGACCGCAGTTGGCAATTCATGATTGCCACCTCCTTGCGTTGCGCAGTCACCTCTCGTCGTACACCGGCCAAGCCGGCCGACACCGTGCGAGTGAGCTCAGTCAGCTGCGTGGAGGTTGTCAAACACGCTTGCGATCGGCCTGCTGTTGTGGCAGCTGGCACAGTCGTAGCAGGACGAGCAGGCGGTGTTGCTCCAGTAGGTCCGGAAAACGCTCTACGCGTCAGTGGAAAGGCGCTTGCAGGTGCGCCCGCGTCCCGGGAGAGGCCTGTATTGCGCCCGTTGTCCGCTTGCCGTGCGTGACTCATGCCGGCGCCAGTAACCCCAGACATGGTGCCAGTGTCGTTGGCACCAGCGCCCCGAGCGGGGCCTCCCGCCTCTCCCCCGCCGCCGGCAGGTAGATCGCCACGATGTGGTGTCGTCGGGACGCCTGTAGCACGACGCGGGACAGCCCTGCTGCGGCGCTTCTTGTTGGTAGGCAGGGTTGAGTCAGAGCCGGTCATAGACTGACGTTGCGTCGTGCCTCGCCCCGCGCATGGCGTGTAGCTGTGGTCGCCTTCGACGGAGAAGCAGTTTTCTTCATCGTCTTCATCAGCATCATCAACTGGACCACGACGTGCGAACGAGCGCAAAGTGGGGAGACCAGGGGACTGCGCAGCGCCGTCGTCCACGCGCGACGGCGCGGCCGGCCCGCGACCGGGCTGCACAGGCGCAGCAGCGGACGGCCGAACCGAGGGCGTGCCAATGGTACGAGGGGCGCCCCAGCCATTGGAGGCGCCACCCACTGCCGGTGCGGCCATCAAGGGGCCAACTGCCATGCCCGACATGGCCGGTGCCGTCATTGGCGGCGCCTGGCTTCCGAGGGGAGAAACACCGTACACGTGGTTCTGCCCTTCAAATGGGGATCCGGGCGCGACCGCCGGAAGCGAAGACGACACGGGGTGAAGGAACGGGCGGGCAGCCGGACGAAGAAGCCCTGACGGACGCGCTGCTGCCATCAACGAGCCGTGGGCGGCGTCAGCGGCGGCGCTCGACGCTCCCGTCATGAAAGGCTGCGAGGCCGCACCATCGGGCGCTGCCATGCTGCCATCCTGCTGGGTCACGAACGCCAGAACATTAGTGCACGCCAAATAGTCCATCAAACCAGGCACGATGAGGGGGAAGCAGTCCAAACAGGGGGGAACGCCGCGCGCCCAACGGCACAGACGCGCCACGCCACGCAGAAGGACGCAACAGGGTACGGATGAGCAGCAGACGGTGACGGAGTGTGGGAACAGGTTCGTTAGATGGTCCGACGTGCTCTTTCGGAGCCTCTTATAGTGAGCGGCATCTGAGCAAGACGGACGTACGGCTGAGAGGCGAACATGTCGCAATTGCGCCTTCCAGGCGCCTCTCTGCCGCCGCCGAGCAGACCACACGCCACACGCGCAGAACTACAACCGCACGCTGCGAGGACAGAGAGTCTACTCGCATTCACAGCGGCAGTTGCCCACACGACCGCTACCACGCCCTCGTCAATTGCGCGTAGGTAATAGCACCACCAACACATACACTGGCCGGGACCCGCGATTCAGAACTGCCATACCTGCATGGCACCCTGGAGCAAGCTGCATGTCGAGGCTGGGTACTGGGCACATAGCGCACAACCTAACCGCCGAGGTGGATAGAGAGGGGGTGCAGGGCGGCCGCACATGTTCGTTGCAGCATAGATCTGAGTCTAAGAAGACAGACACAGTGAGGTCCAAGAGAGTTGACACGCTGTCCGGTTCCAGCCGTCAGACGTACTGATCGAAGACGGGGATGGCAATGAGGAGGGGGGGAAGGCACACCTATTGCTTCACACCACGCTCGCCAACGTACTTGGCGACCAGAAGGGAAACTGTTCGACTGCCTCAGGAGGTGCAGGTGTGGCGCCTGCCGCTCGCCCGCTGCGCCGGAGATCGGAGCATGGGGTGGCGGAACGGCAAGAAATGACGGTCCAAGTCAATGGCGCTCGTGGTGCAAGATGATGCCGACGATGCGCGTTGGCGGCGACTGTGAATACACACTTTCCATTTGAAGCAGACCGCAATTCAACTGGCACCCATGTCATTGAATGGACTGGCGCTACTACATCGCCTAGCACCATCTATTGGCTGTCGAGCAGCGGCTCGCATCCATTCGGAAAAGTAGCGCTCCTTGATTGAGAAGCCACTGGCGCCGCCCACGCTGGACTAGCGAGCGCGAATGCCACGCGGTGCGCCCAATGGCGGCTGAATTTGAGCAATACGTGGGGCCTGCGGACACAAACAATTTATCAGCGCCACAATCGGCTTTCGTGTGTGCTTTGAACGACGTCTGGGCGTTTCCTGCGCTTCACGTCCACACACTGCATCGTCTAAGTTCGTTGTCCTCGACTTTGGCTGCGCATCGTCTGCAGCGGCGCTTCCGGCGCTTTCAAGCCGCTACGGGTCGGGCGTCTCGAACGCCGACGAGGTCTCGAGATGCATCCTCTCCGTTCTTTGTGTGAGTGAGTACCTCTGGTGGCAGGCAGTGCCGAGGGGTCGCTTGAACGCGTCCTCTAATCCCACCTTGTCTCTGGGCCTCCGGGCGTTCTGGTGTCTGGGCAGACGCGCCCATGACGGTTTTTCGTTGTTCCACTAGGCCGGGGCTTTGTATGACGGGTGATGCGGGCGCTGCTCTGCGTACGTTTGGCCCTGTGGCCGGGCACATTATTCGCCCATCGTACTCCCCACAACAATTTCACGGCCATGCGCACCACCCGTGTTGAGGACGGCTCGACGATCAGTCACGCTGTGACAGGTGCGGTGGCCAGTGGCGCGAGCAGTCATGCTTCTTTCTCTGCTGCAAGTGTGTGTTCGTACAGAGCTGGGCCCGACGGGGCTGCAAGGCACACATGTGGGGCGCAGTCCAACAGCCGCTGTCGCCCATCGGACCGCTGCCGTAGCCACGGGGTGCACATCCAGCTCCCGTGCGCTGTTGCTGGTGCAGGAGCACTCCATGTGCTGTGCGCGATGTTCCTGGACGGACCCCGCACTACGCTCGTCTTTCCCCGGTTTTGAGGAGCCGCTCGTGGCGCTGTGGGGTAGGGGGGGATGCTCCGCCGCCTTGTGCCACACTGGAGGCTACGGCCATCGTCTGGTGCCAGTTGAAAGCCAGTTCGCTGCAGTTTTCGAGAGCAATGTACAGGCGCACGGGTACCGTGCTGTGACTACGTACGTCCTGTTTGGACGGCTCCTTCCATCCACGTGCCCGGAGGAGTGCTGGGCGCCCTCACAAGCCACCGCATCTCCAGGCAAGTCTGTGTACCCATATTCATGTACGCAGGGCGGGGAGTGTTCTGTGACTTTGTTGTCACCCAACCGTGCGCCGCACGTCGGTAGCGAGCTGCTGAAGCGCAGGCGCGTGCAGCGCGCAACGAGATGCGCTGCGGCCAGTTTAAAGCTCGCCACCGCGGTGCTCCTCGCCTCGGTGCGCAGCCCTGCTCATCCTCCCCCCTCACACTTCGACTGCCTGCCGCGTTTTTCCCGTGAGCCTGCTGCGGCCCGTATCCCCACCTTTGTCGTCGTATCTTCCCCAAGACAGCACCCCAGGGCGTCGCCATGTCGCTGCATCGGACCGCTGCCGCCGTCCCCATCCCGTGCCCGTTCTGTTGCTTGACGTTCACCAAGACTGTGCACCTGGCTCGCCATGTGCAGTCATCTCACAGGACCGAGAGTAGATGTGCGGCCGCTTCGGCCGCGTCCGCCGCCATGACTTGCGCGTTTTCGCGCGCGTCCCTGGCAGATATGGCGGCTGCACCCGGGCCGCCCCTGCTGGACGCGGTACCTCAAGCGAGCGCGGGGGACCTGGCCAACGTGGATGGTGCTCGATTCGCGCCACCGATCGTTGGGGGCGCTGTCGTCGACGGCATCGGCCTTCTGCCCGTTGATGACTCCAGCAATGATGGAAGTGCAATGATTGGCACTTGGCTTTTTTCTTCCGACAGCGAGGTGGAAGAAGGTGCCGCGGGCGCGCTCGGCTCCTTCCCTGGTGCCGACGCGGCTCACCTGCCTGACGCCTTACCGCCCGCTGGTGGTCTGCGGCGGCATGTTTTCTTATCGAGCACTGCCGCCAGGATTCGGTCGTACTATCTCGACATGCCTGAGACGTCTCTGTCAACGCCTGTTGTCCACTCGTCTTGGGCGAGGCGCCCGTCGCGGTTCACTACCCCGGCTATGCGAGGTGCCCTCCGCTTTGCTCTGACGGCGGGTGGGTGCGGCCTGACGCAGCGAGACCACGTGGCCTACGCTCAGTCATTGTGCGCGGTAGAGCAAGAGGCGACGCAGGGCCATGGCTCAAGGGGGATCATTTCCTCGGCATTTCCGTCCGCGCACGGCTTCCTCACGGCGGTGCGCCACGAGCAGAACCGCGTGCTGGCCACGAGACGATGGATGCATGTTCCCGTGGAGATATCGGGGAAGACGTTCAACTACTACTATCGGGACGTGTTGCAGGTTGTTCTGGACTCCCTGGCGAGCGCAGACACGGTCTCTTTCGGCGGACTGCACTCTCCGGCTGCGGAAGCGGCTGCCACGAACCCTGCAGGGTGGATCGTTCCAGATGATCACGTGCGCCGTCAGACGCTGGATTCCGACCTCTACGTTGACGAGAGTCGGGCTGTGCGCCGCATTCACGGCCAGGAAGCTCGCGTGGCGGGGGTGCAGCTGCACGCCGATGAGGCGCTTATCTCTTGGAGTGGGGCGCACTACATGTTCCCGCTCCGGATGAACGTGGTCAATGTTCTCGACAACGGTGGGCAGTGGCAGACAGTTGGATACCTGGAGCACATCCCCAAGGCGGTGTCTCGGACTGCCGCGGCGAAGCTCGTCGTGAGCGACATGCGGAACGACCTGCTTCAAAGGTGTCTGGCGGTTTCCCTGCGCGCGTTCACACGCGCCAGCGAGGATGGCGTCACTGCGCCAGTGTCAGGGTTCGGCCCCATGCTGCTTGTTCCCCGGGTGGTGGGACTTGTCGTGGACCAGGTCGAGGAGCGCAGTATCCTCGCGCTGATGGGCAACCGTTGCCGATTTTTTTGCTCTCCCTGTATGGAGGACCGATCCATGAGTGGCGGCTTGATCGGTGTTCGCGCGGTCGACCGGGACGTCACGACAACGCTGGAGGCTCAGATGGTTGCCGCTCTGGTGCGCGCTGAGGACCCGCGTGCGAGTCGCCGCCGTGCCCTTGCTCAGGAGCACAGCGCTCTGGCATTCGTACCCGCCTTGGGCGCCGTACACGGCCTGGGTACCGGTGCCCACAACTTGTATCGCATCGTTTCATTCGACCTGCTTCATGTGTGGAAGCTGGGCATCCTCCGTCTTCTCGCGCAGAGGCTGCCAGCCGCGCTGACTGGGATTTGTGGCGCCGGTGGTGCAGCCCGACTCGGCTCTGTGCAAGCCACGTTGGAGGCTCTCAACTGGCGAGGCTTCGAGCTCGGACGAAACTGCAAGGTGACGCCGTCCGCGCCAGGGTACGTTACTTTGCTTCTTTCTCGCATGAGCGCTCAGACTTATCGTGGCGTGCAAGTGTCGCACATGGATGATACGAGGTGTGCGGCCTGCTGAAGCGTGAGCTCCGAGAATGGAGACGGGAACGTTGCGTGATATCATTCACATGCACGATTGACCGTATCGCGTGCGCCCTGCAGCACGGCCGATAGAAGCACTGGGAGAAAGCAAAAGGACGCCGGGTCGCCAATGACGATCAATGGGACAAATAGGGAGCTGTAAGAGACAAGCACTGACATGCGTTGGGGTGCCATTTTCTGTTCTCACTCGCTCGTGCACGTGTATTTCCTGTCTGCAGCTGTTTTGTACCCGCGTCTGAGCCGCAAGCAACAATGACAGGACGCAGCTGGCGTCACTTCAGCGTGTTTTGGCCTTTTATGGTTTCTGGACTTGTTGGGCCGGCTGTGGAAGTGGAGCCCTCGCTGGGAGCCGTGGACGACATCTCTGTCGCGCCTACCGGCCGCCTTGCGCGCCGCCGCCGGTCTGCAGCGAGCACTCCTGGTGCATCTTCAAGCGAAGATGACGACGATGCTGCGAGTGCCTCCTCGCGATCTTCAGTGGGGGATGTCGCTGGCGCCTGGCATGATGGATGCCAGGCGGCTTCCGGCGATGACATTGCCGCACCAGACGAGGGGGGGAGCGCCCTGCCGAACGAGCAGCTCGCGCATTCAAGTGACTTCCAGGATTACTTTCCCAACATGCCTGTACACGACGCGTACCTGGAGACGTTTTGCCAAGCGGCGCGCCTGGGCGGCATGCTCTTTGGCGACAACGTCGCGGATGCGACCGCCATCACCGAGGAGACAGTCAAGGACATGGAAGAGGCGGCCATGGAGTTGGGCGTAGACTCCATTCAGACTTTGTACGGCCATGTCAACACGACGAAGCTGCACCGACTGGTCATGCACCTGGGGGACGAGCTGCGTGCGCGTGGCAACCTCTGGGAAGGAGATACTTCCGTCAACGAGAAGCTGCATGGAAGTTGCAAACGCATGTATAAGAGGAGCAACAAGCGCGGTCCGGGCGTGGCGCTACAAATGATGCGGTGCGAAGAGACGCAGTCTGCCGTCATCCGTGAGCTATGCGACGCCGATGAGGACGTCAGCGGGGGTGGGGGGCGTACCCACTCGGCGCCGAACGGGCCCGGTATCTTGAGCGACGGAGCGAGCGACGGCAGCGAGGGGGAAGGGACGGAGGGCGGGCTCCGCTCCTCACGTAACGCCCCTTCGAGCAGCTTCCCGATGGTCTCTGGATTGGGCACCGGCGGGAGCTCCTCGCGGCCCCCAACGACTACAGCACAGCTCTCCTTCAAGGGCCGCGGTCAGCGTGTTTCCATCCGGGAGCTGTGTCGCATCTCGGCTCTCGCCAGTGTCGGCACGGCGCTGCGCATGGGAGACCAGGACTGGGTCACGCAGCACCGGACGATGCGCATTGTCGCTCGCTTCGAATGGGGCGCGCCACCGGTTGTCCAGCACCTGCGTGCGGCGGACAGCTTCTTTGGGAAGCCATGCTTCTCGTTCGTTCGCTACGAGGATTCTGCGGGTCACTTGCGTTGGGGCCGCATGCGTATCATCCTGCGCTCGCTGGGGGACAACCGGCGCAGCTGTGCCATTGTGCAGCGCCTGCGCCGTGCGACGGCACGTCCCGGTTGTGTTCTCACGAGGTACGGCTGCGTCCGTCTCGCATGGGATTTTGACGACGGCCACTCCTCCCACCCCGCTTTGGAGTTGGTGGATGCCGGTCGTGTTCTCCGCGCGGAGGACGTGCAGGTCGACTGGTATGACCTCAGCGACAGGCTTGGCCTCCGCGCAACTCCAAGCAACAAGCAGAACTCAGCTGCCGAGCGCCGCGCGTCGCGTTTTTTTACAAACGTGTTCTACCCCTGGACGAGCCGTGAGCAGCAGCCCGGGTTGTAAGGCGTCCAGGGCGTGCTGTGATGCGATGGGAGTGTGAGGCATATTGCTACGAGGGTGAGTGGGTACTGTTACGCCTGCAGCACTCGTGCTCGTCTGGTTGCGGTGTCGGGGTCTATTTGCGCGTTGTTAGTACATTTCCCTTGTTGTAGCTTTGTCAAGCTTCGTACGAGCGGCTTGTTCTGTTATCGCACACAGTCAAGCCAGATGATGAACGCATTGCCATCGCGCGTATGTCTTCATCGGTCTTTCTTCTGGGCCAATGTGAAGGGACAACGTGAGGGGCCCACTGCTGCCCAGAAATGTTGTCGCTCACTTGTCTCCACACTGCCCCACCAGCGGTCCGCTTCACACAGCGTGGCGTACACGGGTCGCACACGTCGAATGCCCTGGCCGACCAAGGTCGAGCGCCCGTCACTAGTGCATGCTGAGAGGGACGCCTGCACGCTGCGAGTTGGCTTTTGTCGTGCATCTAGCACGACGGCGCAGAACTGTACGAATTGGTCGTACTTGCAGCCGGGTACGCTCAATGACGTCCCCGATGGCAGCCAAGATGCTGCACTTGCGGCCCCATCATCAGGCGACGCGGTATGTTTGTCACTATTACGCTCGGATGGACGACTTCAATCACTTTAGCGGTCCCATTGGTCCATGTTAAGAAATCTCTCGTGGCTTCCATCGAGACTGGTCCTGTGCTCGACACGTGCAATCATCAGAGCCTTGCATGAAATGCCCCGAACGGGAGTGGGTACCGTTCGCCCTTTCGTTCACGAACGGGTGTGTGAACGGGAGTCGCTCCCGTTCGGTTGCCATCTGAACGGGACTCTCGTTCGGACTCCCGTTCTAAACGCAGTCTTTGTGACGACTGTGACAACGCTGCCCTCTGACGTCCACCAGGGTTGGCGGGAGGTGGTCGTGGGGGGCGGTCTCGGTTCACAGTTATTTTGGCGCCCCCCCTGGGTGGCGGCTGCACGAAGGGTGTGCCCTGTGGCGCCAGACCTCACTTCCCCCCCCCCACCCCGCGTGGGCGCGCCTGTCCGCACTGGTGCCCCTTTTTAGTGCCGACACCGAAGCAGATTGCCCGGTGCGACCGCCGGGAAAGCCATCCGACCGCCGCGTATCTTCCAGTGGCTCACGAGAGAGTGACCCACGGACCAACGCAACCAGGGGGTCCATCCGATGGCGGGAGGGGGGACACGACTGGTGTGGGCGCCAGCGCTGGGTGAAGCGACGTGCGGCGACAATGGGGATGCCTGCCAGAGACAGAGGGGAGGGCAAAGCGGCGCGACCGTGTGTCTTGAGCCGTCTGGCGGGCAGGCGCAAGCAGCAGCAACACGCGAGGCCAGGTGTAAACTCTCGACCGCTCCACCCGGCTTAAGGTGGCGCCGCTACAGGCGGCCCGACGCTCCCGATTTCTTCCAAACCGTCGGCTGAAGGGTTCCGGCCAGGCTGAGCGGCGGACAGAGCGCTTCTGTGGCCTTGCACGAAGCGTATCCCCAGCCTCAGAGGCCGCGTCGGTTCCACGCGCTGCTGCCGGTCGACCGCTTCTGTAAATGGATGACCGACGCGGGCTGTGGCAGAGTCAGGCTGCATCGTCATTGAAAACGCGGATGAGATCGCACGCCGCTGCGTAGTCGGGGCCGACCCGGGGTCCACGCACCAGACTGATCCATCGCCGGCCACAACGGGTGGTGCGCTTGCGCCCGGCGGCGGCGAGCCGCGCCGACAGCAATGGAGTCGGCGGGTGGAGTCGGCGGGTGGAAGCGGCTCACCCTGACATCGATCGGTCCCACGTTGCGCGGCGACCGCGTCACGGCCTAGGTGCGGTGGTTGGGGGGCTCACGCCGAGGCCCTCGATACAGTGCCGCGCCACGCTGTCTGCCGCGGCCGGCGGTGTGGGAGCAAGACTTTCATTGGGCGCCCCTCACAACAGGTGTGTTCGCGAGATTGCTTTCCAGTCGATTGTCCGTCGATGCGGGCAACGAGACAGACGAAGTCGTGTTGAAACTCGCCCGTTGCTATGTTTCTAGCCATTCAGTGAGTTCCCGTTGCCAGGTGGGACTGACATGAATTTTTAAGTGTAGTTTTCCATGTGAGTCCCGCTTGAGGACTGCCTGTACTTTCTTCGGGACCAACACTACGGTCACAAGAGCAGCCGAATCCAAAGAATACATTGCTATTTTCTCGAATATTGGGCGACTCGAACAGGAACAGAACAGCTCTGTGACCTATATAGCCTGCCTTGATCTGTCTATAGAATAGACCGGTCAGGAATAGAAACACATTAGTGCGTAGTTCACCGGGACAAGTCGACCTCGACACAAGCCTGAGGTCGGCAGAAGAGAAGGAGGAGGAGAGGAGTGCCAACAGCGAAGCGAACGCCAGCCGCCGAGTGCCCTTGGCGAAGCAACCGCCGTGGAGCCGAATGCTGACTCGTCCGTACGTGCCTTCGTGTCCCTGTTGCCAACCCAACAACTGCCGCAGCACTGTGCATAGTGTCAGAGAAAGAAAAAAAAAATCCTTTCCTACGTCCCCCTTCATCGCCGCCGCCCCGTCGGCGGTGATGGCGCAGCGGTCACCCCCCCCCCACCGGGGGCGCCCCCCCCCGCCGTCTCGTGGGGCGTCCAGCGGATGCACGCCGGGTCGCAGGGTAGCCCGCGGGAGCCCATCTTGAGGTTGGCCACCCGCCGCAGCTCAATCACGTGTTGGCCCTCATAGTACTGGATGACGCCGAGCACCTGCAGCGTCGACACAATGTCGTCCGTCTTCATCATGGTCCGCGCCGAGATGTCCGCCACCGACAGCGCGGCGCTCGACTCGGCGCGCAGCAAGTCGACGAGCACCTGCGACCAGTAGGAGCGGTAGCCGAGCAAGCCGAGGTCCGACAGCGGCTTTTCCGGGGAGCCGACCTTGCCCTCCAGCTTGGACAGCTCGTACGAAAAGGCAATGAGGAACTTGCCATACCCCTTGCGCTGGTACGGCGGCAGCGTGAGGATGCACGCCACGTTGTAGTCCTCCTCGCTGTGTTTCTCCTTGGAAAAGTAGCCGACGAGGTGCGCGCCGCGCGCGTCGACCTCGCACATGATGTAAAACCAAAACGGGTCGACGTCATAGTAGAGCGTCTTGTGGTCGAGGAAGAGCTTGGCAATGTAACACAAGTTTTGCGCGTACACCCGGTTGGACGCGCCGTCCACCTCAAACACCGACACGCCGGCGCGGCGGTAAATCTCCACGCCGGGGGGGTGGCGCAGCGCGCAGCGCGCCGCGTGCCGCGCGAGCGCCGCGGGCGTGCGGCTAAACGAGAGGCAAAACTCGCACACGTAGAGCGTCGAGTAGGTGGCATACTCGGCGGGGAAGGGCGAGTAGTACCACGTGTCGATGCGCCACCGCCCGAGCTGCAGCGTCTGCACGTTTTTGACCTTGGTCGCCTCCTCGTGCTCCCGCTCCTCGGCCGTTTTTTCGTCCCGGCCGCCGCGGCCAGCGCCGCCGCCGGCGCCCGTCGCGGGGGCGGCCGCCCCCGCCCCCGCCGCGCCGGCCTTGGCCGCCGCCGCCCGCCCGCGGCGGCCGCCGCCGCCGCCGCCGCCGCCGCCGCCGCCGCCGCCCGCCGACGCGCCCCCGTCGGCCCCATCCGCGGGCGGCGACGCGCTGCGCGCGTAGCGGCTGTTGCGCCGCCGCGTGCGGTCGCCGCCGCCCGCCGCGGCGGCGCCGCGGCCGCCACGGCCGCCGCCCCCGTCGCTGTCGGCGGGGCGGGCGCCCCCCCCCCCGCCGCGCGGCCCGCCGCGCTTGCCCGCCACCGGCCGCCGCCGGCGGAGGGCGTCGAGGTCAAAGCGGGGGAGCTCCACCCACTCGTCCAGCCGCCGGTTAAAGCCCGCATAGTGCACATAGTACTCAAAGTCGGGGGTGCCGGGCTTGAGCCGCCGCTCAATCACCTTGGCCTCGTGCACCTCGTCGCCCCGCCACGTGCACGGCACGACCGTGCCAATGGCCAGGGGGAGGACCACCTCGGCGAGGGGGGGGGACTCCCCGCCACCGCCGCCGCCGCCACCGCCGCCACCGCCGCCGCCGCCGCCGCCGCCGCCGCCGCCGCCACCGCCACCGCCGCCGTCGCCGTCGCCATTGGCCGCCGACCCGTTGCGCGCGGGCGGCGTGCCGGGGGGCGAAGCGGGCGACGCGCCGTCATAGGCGCCCCCGTCGCGCTCCCGCCCGCCGCGGCCGCCCTTGGACGGGAGTGGGGGGCGGCCGGCGCGGGAGCGGCGCCCGTCGCCGTCGCCATTGTCAAGGTCGACGGCGGCCGCCGCCGCCGCCGTCCGCCCGCGGCCGCGGCCCGTGTTGGCCCGCCGGTGGCCGCCGCGGCCGCCACTGCCGCCGTCGGCGGCGGCCGCCGCGGCGGCGGCGGCGGCGGCGGCGGCGGCGGCGGCGGTCGCACGCGCGCCGCCGCGGCCTCGACCGCTTCGACCGTCTTTGCCGCCCGGGGAGGAGCGACCGGCGCCGCGGGGTCGGCCGGCGGCAGCCGCGCGCGCCCGGCCGCCGCCGCGGCCGCCCTCCTCGTCGCCTTCATCGTCGGCAGAGGCGTCTCGCCCGGCCGCGCCGCCGCGGCGGCGGCCAGTGGCGGGGCGCCCTGCCGCAGATGGGCGGCTGGGTGGCCGCCGCCCGCCCCGGCTGGGTCCGCCGACACCCCGCTTTCGGTGGTCCGGCGCATCGTCCGCGTCGTCGTTTGCTTCCTCGTCATCGTGATCGTCGTCCTCCTCTTCCTCCTCTTCCTCCTCCTCGTCATCATCGTCGACGTCCATGACATCCGCAGACGGCTGCGACTTGCGGCCACGGGAGCCACGCCCCCCCGACCCCCCGCGCCTGCCGCCGTCCTCTTCGTCTGGTGCATCAATATCCTCGTCTTCCTCATCGTCGTCCTCCTCCTCGTGCACCCTCAGCCGAAAGCCCCGGCCGGGACCTCGCCGTCTTGGCGATGACGGCGGGCTCGACGACTTTGTGTGCCGCGAAGAGGACGAGCGGTCGCCGTCGCCGTCGCCGTCGCCATCGCCATCGTCGTCCCCAGCGTCGTCACCATCGTCATCGTCACCCTCTGCGTCTTCGCCGTCGCCGTCATCGCCCTCGTCCATGCGCGAAGATGACTCGCCGCCCGACGAGTCGAGCTCATTAGAATCACGCTTCCCCTCTGAGCCGACCGCAGAGGAGGAGCCAGCGTCGGTCGCGTCCGACGCCTCTGCCGACGAGGTCGACTCCGCATCGGACGGGTCGGAAGCAGCAGTGGAAGATGACTGCAGGTACGCGGCGGCCCGGGCAGGCATGGCGGAATACCGGGTACACGGGGGGGGGGGGGGGAGGGGGAAAAAAGGGGGGGGGGGGGGGAGGGCCGGGAAAAAAAAAGGACCCCCCCACGGGGGGCCACCGGAAAAACCGGGCGTTTCCAGGGGGCGGCCCAGGGGG
>Ga0115030_1000313_pt1 | contig 19309 bp, 29 predicted proteins | sample SidtaG_4_FD_87174 | JGI IMG/M metagenome (GOLD analysis project Ga0115030, IMG submission 87174) | Marine algal microbial communities from Sidmouth, United Kingdom - Sidmouth_Male1 metaG | ecosystem: Host-associated > Algae > Red algae > Unclassified | place: Sidmouth, United Kingdom | collected... | reverse complement strand
CGGGTTCGCAGAGCCTGCGCATATCGCTGCCGAAACGCTTTTGGCCACTCATAGGCGCACACGTTGCGCTCTTAAACGGTTCGCAGATCGTTCGCAACCGACGTTGTTGGGTGTGCTCTCAGTGTGCACGGGAAAGCGAGAAAAAACCCGTGCACGTGCGTCGTGCACGCTGGTAAATTTGCGTAACTGCCTCTGAGACACAAGAAAGTCCGAGTGCACGGAAAGCGCTCGCAGTCGCCGCGAGCACGAATGCAGGCGTCCCATTGGTCAGAAACGCCGTGCACGTGCTGAGCACGCTCGAACATCGCCCGTCTAGCTAGACAGGGTCTCAACGAACGGAACCGTGCGCCCAGCAGACAGTCGTGGAACCCACGCGGTACCGCTCTCCGCCGGCATAGTGCCTCGCGGGTTTTTCTCTTTGGCAATGGTGTTCCAGTGGCTTCCCGCTGCTCTGACTCGTTCCCTGAGGCGCATGCCCGGCGCGTTGCCTCTGCGCGTGACTGTGAGGCAGGGGGGGGTCACGTTATGCGCTCCCTTTCCGCTCGTCTCCTTCCTGCGCATTTTTTGTGCGTGTCTTCCCCGCGCCTAGTGTCCCCCTTCCCCCTCCCCGCACTGCGCTGACCGCTTTGGCGTCGTGGGTGACTCCCCCTCCCCCCACCGCTTCCCCGCGCCAAGTCGCCCGCCGGGGTGTGGCGGGCGACTCTTCCGCCACTGGCTCGGCGGCAACCCTCCCTGTCACTCGGTAGCAACCCTGCCAGTCACCCCGGCCAACGGTCGTCTGTCGACGGCGACGAGCGAGGGCACCCCAAGCCGCGCCCGTGCAGGTGACCACGTCGCTGGGGGCCACGCCGGTGTTAGCAAGCGGGAACGACAAAGGCGCGTCCGTGCGCGCGGCGACATCGGCGGCGCCCACGCCGTTGGCGGCGAGCGAGCACAACCAGACCGACGAGGACGCGAACGAGGTGGCGACCGAGACGGCGACGGCGACGGACGAAGACGAGTGCGTGCGTGCGGGGGGGTCGGCGGCGCCCACGCCGTTGGCGGCGAGCGAGGACAACCAGACGGAGGAGGACGCGAACGAGGTGGCGACCAAGACGGCGACGGCGACGATCAAAGATGAGAGCGTCCGTGCGGGGACTTCATTGCCGGTGGCGGTGGGCACGTCGACGGCGGGGGGCGCTTCTTCTTCTGCCTCAGGCTCGTCAACGCTTGCCTCGGCCGAGTTGAGCATGACCAGATCGACAACCTCTTCAGTCTTCTTTGTGTCTGGCGATACGAGAGGGTGCTCCAGCGTGGGTACTACGGTTCCCGCCATGTTCTAGGAGGACACGAGGCAGCACGTTCTTGGCCTGCTTGAGGAGGGCTACCCGGCGTCAGACGTCGCTGAGATCATTGGGTTCTCAACTCGGTAGATGCGGCGCTGGCTGCGGCACTTCGAGGTGAACGGGACCGTCTGGCGAGACCCACGCCGCCGCAACCTGCATGGCGACGCGGCCATCCGCGACCCACACCTAACGCGCGCCGTTCTCACTCTCGTAGAGACAGAGCCCGTAGCGTTCCTTCGTGACCACGTAGACCTTCTGGTTGCCCTGAGCTTTGATGACCCCGAGAGCGACCACCGGTACGTGAGCGCCGCGACGGTCTACCACATGCTCCGCTTCCACCAGTACACTCGCAAGAAGATTGAGCGGCTGTACGCCGAGAGCTCCCTCTCCGCGCAGCGCGCCTTCGCTGTGCTCTTCAACGAGATCCCCTTGCGCTGCATCGTGTCGGTTGATGAGGCCCACACAGGAGGGAGCGACATGTACCAGCGCTATGGTCGGTCACTGCGCAACGTGGCCTGCATCTTGCGGGATCGCGACACGCGTCCGATTCCACGCACAAGCACCATGATGGCCGTCACCCTCACCCACGGTGTCCTTTGGTCACAAACTGTCATCGTTGGCAGCGCACAGACGGCGGACGACTGGCGCCTCTTCCTCCAGTGCCTCCATGTGCAAAGGAACACCTACATCCTGGCCTACCGTGGGAGATGCAGCCGGACGCGTGCGTTGTCTTCTATGACAACGCAGGCATCCATGACCAGCGGGGCGACGAGTATATGCAGGCAAATGGCATCCACTTCATGCGGCTACCTCCTTACTCGCCGAAATTGCAGCCCATTGAGGGCGTCTTCTCGGACCTGAAGAAGCACGTGCGGTCGCTCGTGTACGAGGACGGTCGGTACCTCAATAAGACTTTTCACCTCATGGCCGCGGCTGTCGGCATGCTCACCGCTGAGCAGGTGGCTGGGCACTTTTCTCGTGTCTCCCTCCAGGTTGCGGAGCTCCTGGCCCCAATGGCGCCAGCGTGATGCCTATTTTCATAGACTATTTTGTCTTGTTGGTGGGCGCTCCTGTGACTTAGTATTACTGCCGCAGTGGTCGCGTCTTCTGTTTTTAACATCTTCGCGTGCACTGCCACCGACAAGGGCGTGGAAACCTGTCGGCCCTGGTGCTCCTCCCTCACGTGAGCGGAAACAATCAGGGCTATGGGGGCGGCGGCGGCGGCGGTTAAGGCCTGCGGGCATATATGTATAAACAGAGGGCACGCGTGGTGGCACACGTGGAGAGAACGCGGACAAAATTCGCACACACCCCACTGCCGGCCGCATATGCGTGGGCGTCTTTCCAATCGCTAGCATGTCGCAGGCAGCAGCTACCGCAGCTGTCGGCCGTCGGTTGCCGCAGTGTGTCTGCCGGCGCCAATACATCCCGTGCTCATTGTCCGCGAGGGCCCCTCCGCAGAACGTGTACGGCGCAATCGCGTGCGGCCAGCAAGAGACCAGGACGCAGAAAGCAGCTCTGCTCCACCGCCAGTGTTTCAGTGGAGCGGGAAAAAGTTGCTGCCAGTTTTTTGTGAGTGCGGCTTCTGTCAGCATCCAAGTAGCGCGTCCCTCGCGCGCAGCGCTGCACCAGAGCTCCCAGAGACGTTTTCGATCAAGCAGTCGTTGAAATCCTCACCTCGGCCTCAGGGCAGGAGGCACCATCCCAGGCACTTGGTAGAGAGAAATTCCCGACGTCACCTGCAGACGCGTCCCTTGATCCCGGAATCGAGGTGTCACCGACGGGAGCTACCCACAAATGTCTGTCACGGTAGTCTTTCAGGGTACCTCTCTTTTGAATAATCATTCCTATCGCGTTTTTCGCACGCCGAGGCCCGCCGTTGGAGAAGAATGCCTGCAACACCATCCGATATCAGCGTCGTCAGCGAGACGCAGTGCGGTCACACAGTCCCGAATGTTGGGGCTCTGGCAAAACAGTCGCGATTGCCTTTCTCCTGACCGCTCGCGGTGACGTCGTCTTCGTCGCGGGCCAGCGTCATGAGCGCCGTGCACCGTCATCGCTGCATCTTCCTCCCCCCGCTCCCCAGTTTGGATGCTCTTACCGCGTCGTTGCCCGCCGACACGCGCGTGACGCCCCCTCCATGGAAAAGGTATGAGTGCATCTCTTTTCCTTTTCTTTTGGCACGCCTCATGCATGCATCGCTCCTGCTGCTGCAGTGCGCGCTTCTTGGCCGCCGGAAGAGGCACGAACCAACCACTGAACATCGCGGCTGGCGTTCGGAGTCGCTATTGAAGCACACTAACATCCTAGTTCTGGCTTCTCCTTCTGCATCCGATGGTGTTTCTCGCCGTCGATTGCGTTCTTCTTCCCACATGGCGTGCCCCGGGAAACATGTATCTGCCGGCCCCAAGGAGCCCTCCCAAGTACGTGAACACACAGGAGCAGCTTCGAAACTGGCGGGGTAGCGAAAAGGGTCGTTAACGACAACAAAGAAGTCGACAACGACGAGCCAGAGACCACACCGGTGGCGGCGAGCGAGGACAAACAGACCGACGAGGATGCGGAACGAGGTGGCGACCAAGACGGCGACGGCGACGGACAAAGACGAGTGCGTGCGTGCGGGGGCGTCTGCGGCGCCCACGCCGTTGGCGGCGAGCGAGGACAACCAGACGGAGGAGGACGCGAACATGATGGCGATCATGACGGCGACGGCGACGAACAAAGATGAGTGCGTGCGTGCGGGGGTGTCGGCGGCGCCCATGCCGGTGGCGGCGAGAGATCACAACCAGACCGAAGAGAACGCGATCGAGGTGACTACTGGGAGCGGAGGGGTTATGATGGAGTAGTCTTCGACGGATATGGGTCTGTTTTCATCGTGCTTACAAGTGTAGCTGTCACCGAGGCGGGTGTTGCTGAGGTTTCTTATGGCTTCGAAAGCCTTGCTTCTGTTGCGGCCGTCAGTGTCAGACGACCGCGTCATTTTAGTACAGAGTATTCTCCCCGGTTACCGGCCCACAGAGCAAAGCGATGGACATGTAGTTTCATCGCCCTCTGTTCTATCTCTTTTTCATCCCCTTGCACGCATAAACTGCCCCTTCGAGGCCAACAACCAACCATCCAGCCGGACCACAGAATGACGGAAGAGGTACGTCATACGATACGAGAAGCAGGGATGAAACGGGGAAAGGGAGAACGATCGCACAGGACGCAAAAATCGGCGCCGTGAGCGGCAGCAAACAAGATTGTGGAGGCAGCGACACTCGTCGCCCGGCGTCCGGCTGCTTGTAGTGGGCGGGGCTTGCAAATGGTGCCCAACATGCGGTTCCAGAGCCCATCCTAATTTGGATCTTGACATTTTCGTGCCAGGAGACTGGCCCGTTCCCTCTGACTGATGAGGCACCTCACAGGGCCGCATGATGGGTTCTCATGGTGGATCTTTCCTTGTACAGAAGAAGACACTCACCTTGCGAAGCTACAATAAATAATAGACGAAGACATTTGGACAGCGCGACAAGTGCGACATCTAGTCCTCCACGACATGCATGTCGGCCAAAGGTCGACGCACATAGCAGCTCGTCATCAAAGGACACCCAATATCGCGGGCATCAAGCGGCGGCAGGGTGTGACCCGTCACGGGTACGGCTCGGCCGTCCAAGGTCATCCTCCAGCGCCTCAACGTCAGCTTCATCGTGAGCGCCGTATGGCCAATCATGTGGCAATGCAGGCAGTGCTTGTTGTGCACACAGTCTACACAAAGGAACGGCCCAGAGAGACATAATGGGTGCTGTTCCGGTAGGTGGCGACGGCACTGGACCGTGCCGAGAAGGCAGCAACGCCACGTGTGCCCAGCAGCACCTTCAGGGGCCCGAAAGAGACAGATGGAGCACTGCATGGAGCCACCGCACGCTCGTGGAGGGCAACACCAGTCTTTATGGTCCAGAGTGAATGAGGGGACTCCCGATCGAGGAGCAGGAGAAGCAGGGGCAGCAAGAATCCATAGAGAACCCGCAGGAAGCACATGCGAATGCGCAAATGTGAGTAGTGAGAGTTTGTTGGCTCTGGACCTCGCAACATGAATACGATGATGCTGACCGCCAGTCGTTAGACCGCGATCTAATCGTGTCAATGCCTGAGGTCCCGGACGGCCTGAGATCGCAAATAATACGCGATGTACCGGCAGGCCTGACACCGCAAAACATACGCGATGCGCGACAAGATCTTGCGAATAATGAGGGGGTTGGGGAGGGGGGTGACACGCCATTGAGAGAAGAGAAGGTCGTTGGTGGCACGCGACGCGGTGACGTACATGGACCCTCTGACGCCACAACGATGCCCGGATACGTCACGGCACAACGGTGGCTGCGATGAGCACACCTGTGGCGTGCAGACGCTCTTTGGTCGGTATCGCGACCGGGTCCGTTCACCCCGATCGTGACACTGGGTGCTGAACAGTCTGCCTCGCCGGAGATCCACCAGAGCTCCTGCAATGTGCTTACAGAATGCCGTCTCGTCGTCGAGCAACGGCAGCTGTCAGCCACTCGCCCCTTCACAAGCTCCTTGGGTACCGGGCCAGCCCATTCAGTGGCACAAAATCGCGCCAAACGATGAATGTGCTTCGCGTAGCCTGCCAGATCAGCTCAAATTTGAAAAATAAAGACTTCTTGTGTACCTCAGCTCAGTTCTGAAATCAGCAATCAGAAAGAAGAACAGAACTGGCCAACTCCTTGCCGTAAAATCTGTCGCGGAGACCTGAATGCAGCGGGGGCTTCTTGCTGGCCAAACAACGAGTTGCTGCAAAAGTTGGAGTTTTGGCTGTCTGGCGAGTCATTGGCCAGCGCCACTTTGCATTCCACGACCACTCTCTCCCGTCGCGACGGTCCCGCGCATATCGTTTCTGACTGTCTTTCGCCTTCTCTGCACCTCGGTTCACCCTCCGTCGTTGGTGCCGCAGTGTCACGCCCCGCTTCGGCTCTCCCTCTCCAACGCTTCTGCCACTGTTGTTGCCTTCGCCACAGATGACAACCACTCCATAAACGCGCACCCCCAGGATTGGTGCGGGCAATGGCTTGTCGGCGGCGGTGCAAAACTCGAAGGCTCGGCCGCCTGCCCCGGCCGCGGGCGGGCCCCCACCGCCTCCACCACCTTCCGCACCGCCACCCCGACGTTCCCCACCGCCGCCCCCACCTGCCCATCCGCCGCTCCCACCTTCCACACCGCCGTGACAGGAAGCAGAAGGTGTATGTTGTGGGATGTGTGCGTGTCAACACTTCGTAGACGGTAGAGTGGGATGGGGGAGGGGCCAGGCGCATGCATGTGCATTGGAAACCGTGGGATGAGTGTCGGATGGGAGACGATCGGGATGTGCAGTAGGTGCTTGACGCAGAGGAAAAAAAAGCTGCTCTGTCATACAACACCATGTCACTCTGGCGACAGTCTATCACTCTATCCTTTCTTGGCCGCGAGCTCTCGGTCCCCGGCTCCGCCCCTCTTGCCTCCTCGCACTCCCACTCGGTGCTCACCTGAGTCGGGCGGGCACGTAGATGGGACAAGTTCGGGGACCGGCCGCCGCCACCCAATCAGCGCCAGTGCACCACCGCGACCCGACGCGGGGCCGCGACCGCCGCCATTCCCCGTCGAGACGCTGACGGCCGCCGCTGGATGGGCACTGCCGGCGACGGCAGGGCCGCTAGTGCCCCCCATAGCCGGGCCGCCGCCTCCCGTCGTCCCCACTGGCAGAGAACGCGGGAACCGTGGTGCCGGCTGAACTACCGTCGTGCGCAGGTAGGACAACGGCACGGCCGGCAGCGATAGACGCATGTCCTTCGGGCCGAGCGCCACGGCTTGCTGCATGTTGCGCAGCAAGAACACGGGGTACATCCCAGACGCCGTCGAACATGCCGAGGTGGCTGCGTCATCTCGACGGGTACGCGCACCACCGTCGAAAGCGGGTTTAGCACCATGTGCGGCCCGGTGCGCACCGCCTGTGCCCGTCGTTCCAAGACAGCCACTGCGCTTGACTGCCTCCGCCGGCCCACCGATACGGCTAAACGCGGAGCGCGGGACTCGGTGGGAAGCGTTCCGTAAGACCAGGAGCTCGCCACGGCCGAGTACACGCCGCTGTGCGGCGCCCCCGGTGACCGTCACACACGGGTTAGCGGGCATTACTGACGTCACACGCCACGCACGGCAAAAGAATGTTTCCGTCTCATTCCGGCGGATGCCAGTGACTTCAAAGCTTGGTCAGTCCGTTCCGAGGCCGGGGTTCCCTTCGAGGGCGGCCTCGATGGCGTCAGCGCGGTCGCGCCAGAATGAAGACAGACCCGCGTCGGCCTTTATCCGCTGCATGTAGACGTCATCTTTTGCGCTTTCTGCGTGTGCTGGGCAGAAGGCGGCGTAGTAGGCGTCGTGCCTCGTGCACTGGCCGTTGTTGTCGATCAGTGATAGGGACGGAGGCGGGGTGCCGTACAAGCAGCAGAAATGATAGACGTTCTGGCACGTTGGCGCATAGCAACCGACAGTAGCCCCAATGTTGAGGCACACCGTGCACTTCAACCCCCGGCTGCGGCTGTACGCCGAGATGAAGTTTCCCATCTCGTTTGTTTCTGGATCATGGAAGCTCTCAGGAGCCCACATCGCGCAGGTGAGGTGCACGTGGATGCTCTTGCGCACGTTGCGGCGTGTGAAGGGGCCCAGAATGACTGAAGGCAGTGTCCCGACATTGCGATTGAATGCTGGGCAGAAGGCGCACTTACGCTCGTGCGGCTCGACTGGTGCCAGCACAGTCGGCGTCGTGGCAGACATCAGCCTCTGCTTCCGCTCGAAGGAGGAGCATTTCTTGACACCAGGGCCGCCATCGGCCCAGCAACCGCCCGACCGCACATGTCTCCCCCTCCGGACTGCCCTTGGCCGGCCGCTGCGTTTTCACGGCGGCAACGGCCAGGATACCTTTCCTGGCGGGTCCCTTGCCCCTACCCCTGTGGCGGCCGCTCACCCAGCCGCCGCCCGCCGAGGCGCCGCCAAGCAAACCACCACGCCGCACGCCCGCACCCAGCGAGCCGCCGCCATTAACGACCGCCGATGCGCCGTCCGCCGCACCGCCGACGGCTGATGCGCCGCCAAGCAGACCACCACGCCGCGCGCCCGCACCTGGCGAGCTGCCGCCATCAGCGACCGCCGCATCGACGTCGGCCGAGGCGCCGCCCACCAGACCGCCACGACGCGCGCCCGCGCCCGGCGAGCCTCCTCCATCACCGCCTGCCAACGCGCCGCCCGCCGAGGCGCCACCGTCCGAACCGCCGCTGCCCGCGCCCTCGGGGGCCGAGCCACCGACAGCAGCATCCGCCGCCGCGCCACCCTCCGACGTACCACCCGCTAAGGCCCCACTAGCCAAGCAGCCCCGCGCGGAGCCCACAGAGCTGCCAAAAAAGACGCCGCCGCGCCCTGAACCCGCCAAGATGCCGACGCGTTTCTCCTCCAAGCCAATACCCGCCGAGGTGTTACCGGACATACCGCGGTGCGGCGAGATCGCACCCACAGAGCCGGCGACGCCTCCACGAACCGGGTCGACGGTGGCTGAGCCACCACCAGCTGGGGCGGGCCCTTTACCCTTGCCCTCGTGCGATGCGCTTTTTAGCGCCGATCCGCGATTGTTATCGCGGTGCGTGCGGGTCGCAACCATGCGACGCCATCGCTTCAGCTCAACTGCGACTCGCAGCCGCGATGCACGGGTTGAAGGAAACTCGGGTGCCATGCGAGGCCGAACTAGTGGGCTAGCGGGCCCTACCACCCCTCCGTTTTCGGGGACTGGCGTACGACATCGTGCGAGTGTGGGCTCTTGCAGTGTTGGCTCTTGGAGGGAGGAAGTTCCATGCTTGGCGTCTCCGCCTGTTCTCAAAGGCGATGTCGGGGGGGTAATGAGTGATATAATCGGGACGCCACCCTAAAGAGCGGGACGGAGAGGGGATTGCGGAAGCCGGGGCGACTTTGGGGTCATTGGGGGCGGGGACTAGCTCATACCTACGCGTCCTTGAGACGTACACCCGCAGGCAACGACGCAGCTGCCGCCGCACTGGTGACGCACGCGCGCCGAAACAGCGACAATTCAAAGAGGAAGGCCTTCGCGAGTATACTGCACACTGCACAACGCCACGCCGGTGGCGTCGGCACCCGTACGCCTGTACGAGAGACTATTCCTACTGGGACAGAGGCAGAGGCGCCTGGAATGCGTGACCTGTGCAGCGCCACGGACACGACGACATGAAACCATTCCCAAAGGGCACTCGGCGCCCGACCGCTGGCAATCAGTAGGTCCTGAGACCTGGCAGCCGGCCATATCAGCCAGAGTATCGCCCTAAGTGACTGCAATTTTTCAGTCTGTGCGTCCACGAGTCACCCTTCACTGTGGCTGTGTAGGGTATCCGCGCGTTGCACGAGTAAAGAAGTCCTTGAGAGGTGCCTGAAGGACGGCCCAACGCTCGAGACTGCGGTGGCCCAGCAGTGTTCTAGTCACTGTGATGAGGCTGAGTAGGAGCGCATGCCACGCAAAGGGGGTTCTCCGACTACGGTGGGCCCTGAGCATCAGACGCGTGCCGACTGGTCTCAATTCAGTGCCCATTCGAGCCGAGCGCCATCCTGTTTGTAGTCGTTGCCCTGAGAGACCATGCGCAGACGTGCGGCCGATGCAGCTGCTGTGACTGAGCTGTGACTGAGCGCGATTGACCAGAGGTCAGCAGCCAGTTTCTCACGGCAGCAGTGACTGAAAATGCACGGTCGTCGACTGGAGTCTGAGGGGGGCGAGGATGGAGGTGGCCCAGAGCAACTGCACCTGAGCGGGAGATTGAAGGCTGGGGACCGATGCCTGAGGGGACGGCCAAAGCCAAACGCGGTGCGCCTGTGCAGACACGGTGAGTAGGAGGGTCGCAGTGAGAACGGGTTCGCCAAAGCCCGAGATCTGCGGGCGCCAGACGCTGTGGGCGGGGCAAGGAAGCGGGGTCTCCGGTAACAGTGCGCGGTCACTGCGCCGAGGAAGGAAGCGGGCGCCGTCGACGGTGAAAGAACTCCGAGCCACGCAGCGGGGGGTTTGAGCTCAGGTGGCCAGCGCAAGGGGCGGGCGTCGGCAGGATCAAGGCCGACGGACGTTCGTTCAGATCAGAAATCGGGCGAAGCCCCCCAGGCAATTGTGCCAAAGCTTTTGACAGGTTGCATCGGCACAAGCCCGCTGCCCCACTGGGGACTAAGCTCCCCAGGAAATTGTGTAAACGCTTTGGTCAGATTGGATCGGCACAATCCCGCTGCCCCCTTGGGCTCACCCTTCAGGCAGCGGCTGGCTATCCGCGCTCTATCCGGGATCCATGGCAAGTTTGGATCCCCTTTCCATGCTCCTCACAGTGGACTGCACTGCCATGCTACCAAGTCCCAGATCGACTTGGTGGGAGCGCGCGAAAGACAAAGAAAAGTGGGGTTTACCGGACAAAGAGCGACCGCGTGGGCACGGGATGGAGTCTGCAAACCTTCTACAGTGATAGAATACGCCACCCGAGGCGCGCCTGTCTACCAACTCAAACTGGATGGCGGTCATTGGAACGCCAGTCCGCGTCGCCGCTGCACGGGCCACATCTACGCGCATAGCCCAATGCTGTCGCCACGCTGCGCTGCCACTTGGAAGAAACTAAGGATCAGCGACATTATCTGGTGCGGCTCCGGCTGGTCCCTCTGAAACACCGACAGATGATGCTGCTGTCGTCGCAGAAGCAGAAAGTGCGGCCGCTCCCCGTCGCCTCGGTTCCTCCAATAAGGATTCAGCCCATACGCCCGCAGCAATACGAAACGACAACGACCCGACGCGCTCATGGCGCTCGATCGTGGAGTTGGGGCATAACTGGTACAATGAGAGACAAAGTACCAGATATTCTTGCAATTCGGCTGATTGAAAGGACCAAAAGAATGCCAGAGTACAACAAGGAAACAGCTATTAATAGCAGTCCAGGAGCCTGCCGCGCCCACTGCTACAGTATGTACCGTGGGCGAGACTCGACCCCAGGACAATCGCACCCCCATCCGCCTATTGGTGGCCGTTGCCGTCCATCACGGAAACAACACCCTCGCTGAATCTCGCGAGGCAATGTGCGGCCTCAGTTTGGGTGCCGACGTCAGCCAGCCGGAGCACATCAAGAGATGTCGTGTGCGTCCCTCCTGTCCCAGATGCTATCAAAGCCCCCTCTCTCACATAGCTTCCCAGCGCCGTGCTGCCGGCCCGGAGGCACACCGCGTCTCCCTGGCTCCGCGGATATTGCCGCACCCCCCGCCTCCCGCCGTCGGGGACCTGATAGGGGTTCCCCTGACGTTTCTGGACCCCAATGAGGTCTCCAGCAGTCTCTATGCGTCTGATTGGGCGACCCGTAGTGTGTGGACTGGTGAGTGGGGTGGGCGGGGAGGGAAATTGACGTAGATGGGAGGTCTGAGACGTTCTCTTCGAATGCGTTGCCCTGAGTAAAACCGATGTATTTTTGTTGTTTCTGCGCGTACTTAGAGTCCATACACAGCTGTCTGTTCGACAGCCTGACCCGTTTATGCCCGTTAATAGCCTTCAGGCTTCGATGGGTGATTGTGGCGTTGTTCTTCATCCAATGCACTCGGGACGACCCATCACTTATGAGGGAGATGCCTGATCGTCCAGGAGGTCTAAAGACTCCTTTAGAAGTGTCCCACCGTTGTACGCAGTTGAATAGTACGATGCGGGGGTCGTGGATTGGATTGAAAGCGCCCTGCGCGCTGACGGCATCCTACAACAGTTTTGTCATGTCCCTCTGAGATCTATAGACGGAGTAGCATGCTCTGATGCCCCAGCATCCAACAAATTGTCTAGAAAACACGCACGGCGAGGTGGAGAGATGATTGCAGTTCTCGCCCATGTGATATTGACGGGCCATAAAGGACATGAAGGAAGCGCGTGTCAGCTTAGCGCCCCACTTGACCGTTCACAGCACCCTTCAAAGCACCATGAACCGTTCTCTCCACAACAGTGCTGTTTGTCCCATTGTGCTCAGACTGGCCTTGCGTTGGCGCATGCTGGACAAGACTGTAGTATGGTTGCGCGCGGTAACAAGGTCACTCATTCTATCCAGAAAGCTGAAGAGAAAGCATAGATGGCAGTGAAGAAGACACTCGGAGTTCTTTTTTGTCAGAAAAGCCGACGGGAACAGCCAGAGGCAGGCAAAGAAGCGTAGGCCTGGAACCCACTGAATTGGACAGCGTCAGAATGAACCTTCCATGCACTGGATGGGGCACTGTCGCTTGCGTGCGATCTACCGTCTTACACTAGCTCTGCTTCATCCGTCCAGCGGGTCATTCAGTCGCAGCACATCACAACTGCGACTCTGCCCCACCGTCGCCATGGCCGCCACCCACCCTGACTGGAGCATGACTGTACGCTCCAATCAGATGGCTGTACACACCCCAGAGCAGGCTCGACACACACCCGGAACACACACCGCCGACAAACAGTCGTTGGCCTGGGGGATGCCCCTGGAGCGCAATTGAAACGAAGTGCTTACTATGGCTATGGCACGCCCCAATCACGCCCCTAAAGTTCGGGGCGTGAGGGGCGTGGCTGTGTGGAAAATCAGGGACAGGAAGCGCAGGCACAAAAGCGGGCGACGTAGCCCACCGCCAAGCACGCGCACCCAACCCGGGTGTGGTGCATTTACGATGTCTAAAGGTATATCCTGTCTTCCCAATTTTGGCCGATGTGGTCGAAGTCAAGACAGGGTCTCGGTCAACTGCCCATTGGCGGATCCACTTTATCCGGTCGAATGGATGGCTGAGACACAGTTTCGCACAGTTAATCACTCTTCTTGACATCGACGGGATCGGCCAAAATTGGGAAGGCAGCAATATCTCGTGCAATAAAACCTCTCCGCAAGTCGATTTGAGCCAGTCAGTATGGTGCGTGTCCCAAAAATGAGACATGCGCGTTTTCTGAAGGACTGACACATCACTGCACGGGGGCAGGTGGGGTGGGGTACAAGAAAATTCTCAGCTGGCCTCCATGGAAAGAGCCTCTCCCGAGGCATTCTTGGCTGACAACTCCTTAGTACCTGCCTTTGGGCCCTGTTCTGTGGACCTCTCAGATTACCCCGATCTTGGACCCAGTCTTTGTCAGGTTCTTGGGGTTATAGGTTTGCAACGCCTAAGCTCATGTGCTAACTGGAGCTCCGATGAGGGGTGTCACAAATGGTGTTTTCTTCACAGGGTGCTACATGGCGGTCTTTTTCACGTTTCTATTGGTAAGGTGGTGCCTTTTTCTTCGTTTACAAATTGTCAGCACATGCCTTCCCTAGTAACCGTGCATTTGATTGGGGGGCGTGATCGTCACCTGTCGAAGCTGCAATGCATGACACTTCCCCCCATAACACGTCAGGAGGTGCCGCCTCTGCTAGAACTGTCAGGGGCCGTTCTGGCCACGCAGTGGGACCGAGTGGGTCACATGACATTATCGGACCGCTGCAGAAGGCCAGTGGGCCGAGAAAAAAAGAAAAAACCGCGATGTCTCATTTCTGGGACACGCACCATACTGAAGCCTCATCCTCCAAACTTTAACAGATGATAGCCATTGGGATTCCGGTGATGCTCACCAAATATCGAGCTTCGGGCGGCAGAAACAATTGAGTAAGGCCGGCTCGCGTGTCTCCCGTAATGCGCACGGTCGGATTCGCTGTTCTGCAACAGCTGCTGCATCACGCATTGCCGCTGCATATTACAGCTGATTTAATCGCGGGCAGGCAACGATGCCTCATCACATGCGCTCAGTCGCTTGACAAAGAAAAAGACGGGCACGTCCAATTTGAACAGCGACCCTCATTTCATGGTTTCAGTACGTGCAACGATGCGGCATCCAGAAGAGACTGGCGCTTCACGTGTTGCCCCGGCCACCACCGCTTCCACAATGCCCCATTTGACGTGCGACTGGCTGCAAGGCTCATCATAGTCATACTTACATCTTTCCCAGGTCAAGCACACCGCACAAGACCACTGCACGAACAATGAGCCAACAACTGCGCAAAAAGTACCCCGATATTGGCACTCTAAGGTTTTTGCAGGGCGTATAACGAGATGAAAAATGGTCCTGACACCAGAAACGAAGTCATCACGAAGAAGCTCGTGAGAAAGTCTTCCGTTCCATTGCGACTATTTTCGCTTTGCGCCAGTCAGCGTCCCTCTCACGTGGGCCAGAACATGTGCCGCCATCAGAGGTTGTAATGCGTGAGATCCACCTCTAGTCTGATGAGCATGAGGCCACCGCCCGCTAGCCGGTGCCGGCGGCCACTCTCATCCACCCTGCGCGGCCACCCCCTCCGGTCCCAACCCGCCCTTCAGGCGTCCCCAAAGGTGCGGGAGGGGGTCCCAGACGGGTGCCCGCGCGACCTCCACAAGGGCGCACGCGCCCGCACGCCCGGGGGCCAACAACAAAGCGAACGCCCGCCGCTGTAACAGCGGCCAGGGCCCTCCGACCCGACTACGTGAGCGCCGGGTCAAACATCAAGACGAAAACGGGTCCTACCAGTGATGGTTGGCCCGCAAGAACACTTCACAATTGCAACGTGGCGCCACCCGGTCCACCACCGGTGGCGCCCATCCAGCCAATCAGACGACGCGATTGGCCCGAACCCACCACCGCGACACGTCTGTGTCCAACGCCAAGGCCCTCCCATCACACCGTGCGCGAGGTTGACACCAAGGCTGACAGTTCCGAATCCGTCAATTCACAGTGACACGCCAAAAACATGTGAAATTGCACGCCCCAGGCGTGCATTTTAGTCCATGTCTGCACGGTAGGGTTGTGCAACACGCCCAAGGTGTGTTCACGGACACGCCTGGGGCGTGTCTAATCGCGTGTTCAGGGCGTGTCACGCCAGCACCCCTGCCCAAACATGGGGCGTGTTTTAGGCGTGTTTATTTTCAGGTTGTACTTATTAGGCTGGTTGCGGTGAGAGGTTCGAGTAAGGATTGACCAATAGCTGCCCTCGATCAGGAATGCTGGCTGCTCAGAGCTCCTCAGAACCGAGCATCGCAGAACAGCTCATCTGGGGGGGGGAGTGCTGTTTGACCACCCCCTCAAAACACGCTGTCCTGTCACCGAGGTCCCGCATGGCCGATTTTAGTCAAGATGCTGGCGGAATGGTGGACCCCGATGATGACGACCAGGACGAGTGGCGCCCCCCCCCCGCTGCCAATAACGAGAACGACGCTGATGCAGGTGCGGTCGCAGGCCTGGCATCCGGCGCCAGAAGCATGTTGCAACAGTTTGACGAGGAGTCCCATGCGTGCCGCGAGCTGGTCAAGGCGACGCGAACGACGCAGCGTCGGAAGTCGACGCCGCCAGCCAGCCGCCTCACCTTCGAGCGTCTCATCTGGTGTGCCTCTGCGAGGTTTTCAAGGCGCGGAGCGTCGGCACTAATGATGTCGCTGCGGCGGTGGGTGGGGCGTCGAGCGCGGCAGGCAGCGGCCGCGGTCCTCGTCAGACCAACGAGCTGCTCAAGGATGTGTTCGATACGGCGTGGTATCTGGCCAGCGCCAGGATTGTATATGGTATGGAGTGAGCGGTTCAGTCAGAGCATTGGTAGGTGCTACTGGGAGTTTTTTTGGGTGTTACTTATGGTGCTTTTCTATAATTTGGCCGCGCTGCGGGGGGGGGTAGTTTTCCCAAACCATGACACGGCCCCCCCCCCCCCCTCTGCCAATGCATCTCAGTAGCCGGTGTCGAGTGCATCTGGGAAGCCAGCACCTCTGTCATGTATGCCTCTGGCAGTGCCCCCGGCTTTCTGACGAGATATATGTGACCCCGTCCCGCAGGACCAGCTCTCTGGTGGCCCCTGCAGAAAGGACGTGGACGGATGTATGCTGGAGTCGGCACGGGCGGGGAAACCATGACGTCCCAGGCCATGGTTTCTAATGAGAACCGCTAACAGGGGCTCTCAGGGGGGGTGTAGTTCTTAATGGGAGCTCCCATGTTTCCTCTGAGCCTCCACAGGAAGGCAAAGCATTCCGCCCTCAACCGAACGTGTCAGCATGACTGCGGCGGCGAATCACGTTGATTGGTCGGACCACACCCCTGACTTTTGGCAATGTGGACTGGCCCACCAAGGACCAATTCGGCTTGCCAGCTGACACACAGTGGACCGAATATGAACTACGTCTGACCGGGTCGTTTGGGACTGGGCCACATCGGAATACTGTTGTCCCGATGCAATTCGTAGAGCTGGATGCACGGCCGGCGCCAATCGAATGGGTCTCTTTCGTCAACCCCGCAACATGAGTAGCCGCGATCACAGCAGGAACTGCCACCGGAGAACCGCTCGCGTCAGGGCGTGCAGTCGTCTGTTTTAGGGAAATGCTGTGGATGCGCATTCCCGCGTGCCCCCTCGCTCTCCCGGGTAGGAGCCGCAGTGCGTGCGGCGTGCGGGGTAGCGGCCGACCTTCGGTGCGCGGCGCTGGGCCGGCTTCTGGCGGGACTCCGTCTTCGCGTCGACCTGCACCACCTTTGTGGTCGCTGTTGTCTGCTGGTCGGCGTCGTCGCCGTGCTCCCGTGGTGTAGTCCTCGTCGGTGCGCTTTCGGCCACCCTCTTTTTTCGTGCGCGCCCGTCGAGTGCCCGCCGTCCGTCTCGTGGCCGCGCTCGGGTCCCCCCCCCCCTCCACCTCGACGCCCTCGTGGTCCCTGTGTGGCGCGCACTCGCCTGTGCTCTCTCCCCGCACGGCCTCGACACGCCCGTCGAGTGCCCGCCGCCCGTCGCGCCGCCGCGCTCGTGCTCCCCCCTCCCTCCATCTCGACGCCCTCGTGGTCCCTGTGTGGCGCGCGTGGCCCGTCGCGTGCCACCCGTCTGTCGCGTCGCCGCGCTAGTGCGCTCCCGCCTGGACCACGAAGCTCGCCTGCTCTACCACCCCCTCCGCATCGACGCGCTCGTGGTCCATGTGTGGCGCGCGCACGCCCGTCGCGCGCCCGCCGTCCGTTGGATCATCGCCGTCCGCCTCTTCGCGCTCTTCCTCACCCGTTGCCCGACTCTACGCGCTCGTGCTCCCTGTGTGGTGCGGGAACGCGTCGCCTGGGTGCCATCCTCCTCGGCATCGTCCGTCTCGTCGCTCTGCGTTTCGGCCCGCTGCCTTCCTGCCCACCCCGAAGTAATCGGAACTGCCCACGTTAGCGCACCACTCCGGGATAAGACCGTGTGCACGGACATGGCGCATACCACATTCCGTGCGGCCACCGACTTGTTGCCTTCCTCGGCGTTGGTGGACTCGGCAGTGTCAACGGCCACGACGGCGACCGAGCCGCGCGCGCAGACTGACGCGTCCCAGAGTTCATCCAAGTCCGAGTCTTCTCACTCCACGTGCACCGAAATCAGCGCGTCTGACGATTCGACGGACGTGGACGCCGTCGACGACGCGGCGTTGCCGGCCGTGACCATGTTCTCCGAGGACACACGGCAGCACGTGCTAGGGTTGTTGGAGGAGGAATACCCCGTCTCGGACGTGGCAGAGATCATCGGGTGCTCGGCGCGATCCGTGCGCCGTTGGTCGCGGCATTTTCGCGAAAACGGGACGGTGTGGTGCGACCCGCGCTTGAACAACCTCCACGGAGACGCCGCCATCCGCAACACGCACCTTCCTAGAGCCATCCTCACGCTCGTGGAGAGCGAGCCGGTCGCGTTTCTGCGTGACCACGTGGACCTGCTCGTGGCGCTCAGCCTGGACCACCCTACGAGCGACCACCGGTACGTCGGCGCCGCGACGGTCTACCGCGTCTTGCGCTACCACGACTACACCCGCAAGAGGACTGAGCGCCTCTACCTCGAGAGCTCCGTCCAAGCGCAACGTGCATTTGCGGTGCTGATCGACGAGATACCGCTGAGGTGCCTTGTCTCCTGTGATGAGACGCACACAGCGGGCAGTGACCTGCTACGCCGGTACGAGCGGTCGCGGCCGAACATCCCGTGCGTTCTACGCGACCGGGACACCCGCCCCCTCAAGCGGACGAGCACGATGATGGCCGTCACCTTGACGCACGGCGTGCTTTGGTCACAGACGGTCGTGGTGGGCAGCGCGCAGACGTCGGACGATTGGCGGCTTTTTCTACTGTGTCTTCATGCTCGGATGAACATGTACATCCCTGGTCTGGCTTGGGAGATGCAACCCGACGCCTGCGTCGTCCTGTACGACAACGCCTACATCCACGACCACTGGGGCGACGAGTACATGCAGGCCAACGGCATTCACTACGTTCGGCTGCCGCCGTACTCTCCCAACTTACAGCCAATCAAAGGTGTCCTTGCGGAGCTTAAGAAGCACGTGCAGGCGCTCGTCTACGAGGACAGCCGGTACATGGACAAGCCGCTCCTTTTAATGGCGGCCGCGGTGGGCATGGACACCACCGCTCAGGTGGCGGGGCAGTTCTCCCGTGTGTCCCACGAAATCGCGCGGATGCTGGCGGGCGCCGGCCTTGCTTGAGTCTTTTTGTCTCGTGCTGCTCGCTGTTCTTGCGCTTTTCTTGCATTAGCTTGTTGGGTTTTTGCGCGTGCGTGTTGGGGGGGTCGCAGCAACACGTCAGTATTATAGGCGACCGTCCTGTTTCTCTGCACCCGCTTGTTCTTTCAAGATGGCGCACAGCGTGCTCACGACACTAACCCTGCCCCCTCCGGCTGACCAACCCCCCCAACGCCTGCCCGCATCCCCGAGATCCGGCTGGCGCGGCAGCTCCTGCGGCTTCCCCGCCAACAGATGGAACAGTACAGCGGGATACCGCTTCAGTCGACCAGAGGTCGACCGTTCGGCTGTATCTGCGGCGGCGGCGACAGCCAGCCCCGCAGCGGCGACCGCGCGTTGCCCGCATTCCCCCCCCCCCCCCCCCCCCCCCCCCCCCCCCCCCCCCCCCCCCCCCCCCCCCCCCCCCCCCCCCCCCCCCCCCCCCCCCGCGCCCCCTCTCTCCCCCCCCG
>Ga0115030_1000311_pt1 | contig 19351 bp, 28 predicted proteins | sample SidtaG_4_FD_87174 | JGI IMG/M metagenome (GOLD analysis project Ga0115030, IMG submission 87174) | Marine algal microbial communities from Sidmouth, United Kingdom - Sidmouth_Male1 metaG | ecosystem: Host-associated > Algae > Red algae > Unclassified | place: Sidmouth, United Kingdom | collected... | reverse complement strand
GGGCCCCGAACCGGGCCCCCGCGGGGGGGGGGGGGGCGCCCCCGCTGGCCCGGTGTGCGCGGCGCACCCCCCCCCGGGCCCCCTCGCGCTGTTGCAGAGGCCCCCCCCCCCCCCCCCCCCCCCCGCCCGCGCGTTGTACGACTGGTGGTCCTCCACCCCCCTCGTCTCACGACGTGCCCCTTCCTGCCCACACGTCGGTCCCCCGCAATCCCTCTGATCCTACTACCTCCCCCCCCGGCGAGGAAGTTCCCGTCGGACGGCTGGTCGGCCGGGTGGTGCTTCAGAAAGACCTCAGCGCGCTCTCCAAGGTGGCTAAGCTCTTCAACCTGTTGTGGCACGAAGCCAAGTGCGTCTACCGGAAGCGCTGGTGCATGGACGACTATCTGTCGGCGGGCAGCTACCGCCCCACCAAGGCCGTCCTGGACCGTCGCAAGCCCGACGGTATCCTGCAGGAGAGCGCTGCTGGGGTGGCCAAGGCCATCGGCACGCGCAACGTGTCGGTGACGGACAAGCAGCGGGCACTGACATCCAAGGGGATGCTGCTTCGGCAGACGACGGAGCTGCAGCTCAACGCGCACCTGCGTCTCAACGCCCTGTGGATCCTACAGCACGCGTTGGAGGCGCGCGGCGAGACGGTGCGCGGCCTGATGTGGAGCGACATTGCGCGGCGGCTTTTCCACGGGATGTTTTCCGCCAACGCCAAGGGCCTTGATGTACTTTGCTGCTACATTTCTGCCACCAAAACGACCAAGGGACTGGTGCGGAACATCGGGGCGCTCCCGCACGTGGACCCGTGCCTGTTCCCGTTCGGGGCGCGGGCGGATGCTTTAATTGCAATGGTCCACCCCCCCGGCGGCGACTCGTTCAAGCCGGTCTTCGACTTTGCCCCGGTCTTCAAGCCCAACGACGCGGCGCTGGCGGCCGCTGGCGTCCAGTCCCGGCATTTCCGGGAGGCCGGCAACACGTACGGCTTCCGAAGGTGGTACCGCGTGCTGGTCGTGCCCAGCGCGACGGGCGGGCCGCTGAAGGCAGTGTCGTACGAGTACCACAACTCCCACCTCAAGGCTGTGATGATGCCGGCTGGAATCCCCGACTGGGACGCCAAAACCCACTCAGGCCGTCAAGCGGCGGCTAAGAATGCCATGGAGCGGGGCGTCGCGGACGGTGACAACCGGGACCACGGCCGCTGGAACGTGGGCATCGGTGGGGGGGCGTAAGAATGGCCAATCCCGAACCTCAGGGTGCTGCTGGCGCTGTCGGGGCGCCCGATTGATTGCGTCATGCCGTCGACGTCGCGGTTTGCAGTGCCCGTGCCGGTTTTGCCGCAAATCTGAATATGCACCTGGCTCGAGATGGGGGAGACTGCCCTGGCGGCGCGCATGACGGCGGACGCCAACGCGGTCGACTAGACGCTGAGAGACTTTTTCGACCTCATCCGCATGATGCGGTCCGTCTTCTTCCAGTCGTGGGCGGCCCGCATGGCGACGGCGAGCGTTCCCGCGGACGCGGCCATCCTCCCTCACCCCCTCCTCGCCTACCAAGACTTCAAAACCTACTGCACGCTGATGAGGAGCTCCTTGGAGGCGGCAGGCGACGTCGCCACCACTGCGGTCCAGCAGGTGCTGCCGCAGCTGTCAACAGCCGTCAAGGCGGCAGTAGAGGCGGTGGCGGCCGGGTCCGCGGCCGGGTCCGCGGCCGACGCGCTGGACTTGGAGCGCTCCCTGTCGATGTAGACGGACTACATCGTGGAGCGCCTCAAGAAGTGCACGGCGGCGGGCCTTGAAGATTTGAAAGAGCACGGCGACGCGGCGATGGAGCAGGTTAAGCAGCTCGTCTTCACTGAGATGGCCCGCATGCGCTCGCTGATGGAACGGATGGTGGCAGTCGGCGCGGTGCAGGACGTGCGCGCCCGCGACCTGCTGATCGAGGGTCTGCGGCGCCCTCCCCCTTCGGGCTTGGTGGCTCATTCGGCCGACCCGACTGTGGTCGAAGCAGGGGCGGCGGCGAGCATCCCCGTGACCGCCACGAAAATCATGGCGCAGGTGGAGGTGCCAGCGGCTATATTACGTGTCAGAGAGAGCGTGCGCACGCTACAGGCCAAGGGTAAGCTGGCCGGGGTACCCCTGTTCAATGAGCACGGGGAGTGTGTGCCGCTCATCGAGATGATGCCTGACCTCAGGTGGGGCCAGGCGCTTGAAGAGTACGCGGAGGGACGGCATGGCATGGCATCCATCGTGGAGGTCCAGCAGCTGTTTGGAAACCGGTGGCGCCTCCGTCATTCAGAACCAAAGCGTGATCGGTACATCAAGCTGTACTCGGAGTGGGCGGCGCTGTACCGCGCCTTTGATACAGAGTACGTGCGCCGCGGTGGGGTGGCGGGGATCAGAGTGGACGTCAACTCCCTGAAGCAGCGCTACGGGCCGTGGGACAGGAACAGCAAGGCTGTGCTGAAGGAGCTGCGCCGGGACTACCCGGACCCCAACAGGGGCACGCGCAAGCGCGCACGAGTGGAAGTGTGCGCAGCGAGTCAATTAATGCTTCCTTTTTCCTTTGCTTTGAGGCATCACTCCACCACGCAAATGCAGCTAGCTTTACGCAAAGTGGAGGCCTCTGTAGTACTTTCCCTTCCGGACTTTCCCCCCCCCCATCTCCCTCTCCTCCGACGACTTGCCGTCAAAGAAAACCGGTCCATTTTCCATCCCATGCGTGCCCCCGCCCCCCCTTCCTGCCCCCCGAGTACAAAGCCCCACACCGCGGCCACATGTCGGAGCTGCTGCTCACCAACCCTAGCGCCCCACCGAATCTCACGCCCGCCGTTGGTAACCGACCCCGGAACTCCACTCACCAGTCTCACCCTCCCCTCGCCATTGGCGTCGCACGCACTCCCCACTCATTGCCAATTCTCGCATCGGCGACGCCCATTACCACAATACACGAGGATCACCCCCGCGCGGACAGCATCAGCTTCCACTGCCGCCGCTCTCTCGCCGACGCTGGACGCTGCCGCCTCCCCCCCGACGCCGGCGGCCGGCGCCCCATCGTGCTCCGTGCCGTTGCCGCTGTCATCTTTCCCGCAATAAAACCGACGGCGTGCACTTCGTTGCACTGTCGGCCAGATAGGGCCGTCCCGTGTCGCCCGCAAGCGCTTTCCGGAGAGGGGGGTGACTGAGAATTTGCATGTGGGGGGTATGGTAGGGAGAGAAGGAGCAACAAACAAAGAAGGTGGAAAAGAAAGCGAAAAGACGGAAGGAGAGGGGATGGTAAAAGAAGGGAAGGCCAGCGGGGAAGTAATGGGAGCCGCAGAAAGACGTATTCAAAAGCCTTGCTTGCAATTGGAACCCGCTCTCTTCACCGCCCGAGCTACAAACAGAATAGCACTATCGTGCCGCACGCATTGTCCCGCAGTCGCTGCCGCCGCTTGCGCCGATGTCAACCCCGCCTCTGCACGACGGCGCTGTCCTCACGACGGGATATTCTGACCATCTCCACGCAGTACCGACAGTGTAGAGACGGGCAGCTGCGCCAAGACGAGGCCACGATGGCCGTCGGGCGCGCAGACGACGGTCACAGAAGTGTGATGCAACAAACATGGCTCCGTGTAGAGGATCAGAGGAGTAAAGGGCCCCGGGGGACTGAGTGCGAACGCGGCCGGCGTACCATCTACGGAACCATACAGGGAGCACTAAGAGCGAGGGGACCACAGGCGTAGTAGCGCGCACGAGGTCCATCGCCACCGACAAGACCTCCGTGGAGGCTGCGGGCGATGCACTAGCAGCAATGTAGACCCCCCAGAGCAGCCCGGTCACGCACGCCGACGTGCTGTATGTGGTATGGGGAAGCAACAGACGCGTGGTATGCTGTGTGGGGGAACAACGGCGGAGGCGGTGCGGCGGTGGAGAGCGGCGGGGATGGGGTGGCAAAGGGACGGCGGCGGCGGTGCGGCGGTGGAGGTGTTGAGGGACAGCTCTTCCCCGGCGGCGCTGGCCACAACACCAAGCGCCCCGGTCGTTCAACCACGCCGTGTGTGTGGCGGTGGGCGGTGCTGGTGCGGCGCGTCATGGGTCGACACGCCGGCCGTGCTCCGCGCCGATGCCCCCGCTCCCCCCCCCCGCGCCTGTGCTGTGGCAGTGGGCGGCGCTGAAGTGGTGCGCCTCGGGTCGGCGGGCCGGCCATGGCTGGCGCCGGTGCCCGCACGCACCCTCTCCCCCCCCTCCCCTTGGGCAATCCAGCGGCGGGGCACGTGCCCGCCGCTGCGGCAGCCGCCGTCGTCGAACCGCGCCGCCCCCTCCCCACAAGCGGCGGCGTGACATAGCGACACTGCCGGTGGGCGCGCGTGGGGAGTTGAGTCACCACGCCGATACACTCATGCGGCCAGATTACGGGCGGCTGACAGGTGGCCCCCTTTTCTGAGCAGCCAGCCTCCGGATCTGTTGGGCAGAGACGCCAGCCAAAGTGGCGGCTTTTTTCAGCATTCTCTTTCGGCCTTCACCGGCGCCATGTATGTTTTCGCTTGTCTCCACCGCCACTGACGTCGAACACCGTGGCTGCTGCTCTCTTACTCGCGGCTACCCCCACTTTCCCGCTCCTGAAGCCCCACACGCTCCTGCCCGCCCCTTCACGCGCTCGCACCCCCGACCACAGCTCCGCCCCTCGCTGCTCCCATTTAATGCTGCTCTTCCATCCCCACCACCACCTCCTCCGGCGGCGTCGGCGAAACTTCGGAGGACGGCGACGGCGCCCCGAGCCGCAGGCGCGCCGGCGGCGGCGCAGCGGTGGCGGCGGGGAGCGACGTAGTCGGCGGCAGCGTCACGGAGGACGACGACGAGGTGGTCGAGGTCGACCCCGGCGGCGCCGCCGTCGTCCCCGACCGGGTGCGCTGTCGGGGGTGAGCGCCGGCGGCGGCGTCGACGGGCGGAAGGGTGAGCGGAACGGGGCTGGTGGTATGGCGGCGGCGGAGGGAGTACGCGCCCCCCGAGAAGAGGGTGGCCGCCCCCCGCGACCAGGTGGCTGCAGCGGCCCGCCACTCGACCGACGAGGAGAAAGCGGCGGTGGGAGATGCTGGAGCCACGGGGACGTCGTCGCCCCCGAACAACCGGCCCGCCAACGGGGCCGTCTCGTGGCTCCACCACCGAGGGCGTCAGGCCACGGCTGTGGCGAGGGTGCACGGCGGCGCGTCGGTCGCAGCCACGGTCCGCGCCCCGCGCGGCGGGGACGCGCAGCTGCCGACAGGCAGCGTGGTCGACAGCTACCAGGCGACCGCCCTCGTCATCAGCCCCCTCAAGCAGCGCCAGGCATGGGGAGGAGCGGCGTTGCAGCTGCGGGGGGTCGCCGCCGGCGACGTCGAGGTGGGGGTGCGTGCGCCGCCCCAGCAAAGGGGGCCGACGTCCGAAACTGCCGCGCGCCCATCGACGGCCAATTGGCAGGCGTACATTCTTCTCAGCCACGGGGTTTGCCAGGCGGTGTGGGTAGCGAGGCCGGGGCCGGGGCGTGTGGCGCCCCCCGCAGGACGCGGCGTGCCGGCGTTGCGGGCGGTGGGACAGTGGCTGCCGCGAGCCCCCCGGCAGCAGGTGCGGGCCCCTGCCCGCGCGGCGGCGGCGGCGACACACCGGCGGCGGGCTGGTGGCGCGACGGCTGGCGCGCGCCCCCGCCCCAGTCGTGGGCGGATCCCGGGCGGCGGACGTGTCGCGCACGATCCCGCTCCAGTCGAAAGGCTCCAACGTCGCCCTCGAGTCGGCCAGAGGCAAAACTTCGGTGGCCGCAGGGGCCGGCGTGGGCGACAAGACGACCTGGGCGAGATTCTGGACAACCCCCTGGCTGCCCCACCCCCGCCGTCACGAAGACCGCGGGAGGCGACAGGGGGTGGGCCGACCGCGGCCCGCTCCACCGTCCCGGGGACCCGCGCGCTGCTGCGGCTGGGGTCGTCGCGCGGCGGGAGACTCCTTGGTGATGGTGGGCGTCGGGCCGGCGCCAGGCGGCGGCCGCGCCGCAACCTGGCCGTCGCCAGTCGCCGCCGGCCTCGCGGAGACGGACGCCACCACGAAGTCGACGGGCGACGAAGACCGCCGCGACGGCTACAACAGCCACCGCGGCAGCGACGACGAGACGGTCGGCATCGGTGCCGCCGGTGGCGAAGACGACTGGGCGGTGGGGCGTGGGAGGGAGGGCGCGGGGCCGACGTTTGCCGTCAGCACCCTCGGGCGTTCGGTGTCCCTCTCCCCCCCGACCTGTGTGGCACAGACACGCGTGCCCCCGCCCACTTGTGCCGCCGAAAATGTCTGGCGGCCATCGTCATTCTCTGCCTCGGCCGCCGCGCGGCCGACGAAATACCCCGTCTGGGTCGGCTGGGGCGCGGGCGTCGCGCTCCCCCCCTCCATCTCCGCGTGCGGCGCGGGTGCCTCCTAGACGGTGGCTGTCGTGGGGGTCGGCAGGCGGACCGCGGCCCGCCCGGCGTCGTCCTCCGTTTTCGTCGCCGTCGCTTTGAGGGCGGCAGCCCCGTCGGCGGGGCGCCTCGCACAGCCAGCCCGGCGCCCTCTGCGATCTGTCCCCTGGCATCGGTGTCAGTGGACCCCTCCGTCCCCGTTGAGACATTCTGCGGCGGCAAGCCGCCGAGGCGTGCGACGGAGACGCCACCGGTGCCGACCATTGACTTCGCCCCGGGCGGCGACGGGGCGCCGACGATTCGCCGCCGACGCCGCCCGACCCGGCGGCGGCGGCGGTCGTCACCGACGGCGACGGCAACGCGGCAACGACGGCCGAAGACGCTGCGGCACCGGCGATGCGCGGAGGTGGCGCGGAGGCGATGAACGATGGCAGGGAGTAGAAGACGAGCGACGGCGGCAACGCGGCGACGACGGACTGCGACAGCACGGCGACGGTGATCAGCAGCGGCAGCGCGGCGACGACGGAGGACGACGGCGCTGCGACGAAGATCGGCTACGGCCATCCGACCGTGTTCTCCGCCACCCACTCCCGACCACACGCTGCCTCATCAGGCATCCATGACAAAAAAAAATACACACGACTTTTACAGCGGGCGCCCGGCACCGTCGTCGTACTGTACAAATCGACCCCGATTGTCGGCGTCGGCATCTTCCCCAGCACACGAGGCGAAATGAATCTCCGGTGGCCGCGTCGCTCTCCCCAGCGCAGAATACCGCCGTTGCAAAACGGCAGTGGTACGGTCTCTACCGCCGACAATGTGACACACCGGCGTCCAGAAACTTTCGGCTGTCGTGTTTTTCTCTGACGTCAAACAAAACAGAAAACAAAAATGCCAACGGCAGTGATGCACGTGCACCCTCCGATATGGCTGGTGACATCGTCGGTGAGTTTTCTGTGGGGTGGGAGACGAGCACTTCCCAGCTCACTCACGACGCGACGGCGGCGGGCAGCCATGCCGGCGGGTAGGGGACAGTGTGGCGGGGGTAGCGGGCAGCGCGGCAATGGTGAGTGTAGCTGGAACGGCGCTGCCCACCACGGGCTGCAGAGGTTCCGGACGCCGCTGCACGGGGCACCGCGGTGGCACGCCACTGTTGGCGCGACACCGTCCCCCGAGCCGCCCGGCAACCACATCACCTTCCCGCGCGGGCTGCGACCGAGGCCTGGTGAACCAAATCCAAAAATCACGGTAGCTCCAACACCCCCCAACCCACCCCCCCACACAATCAGTGGCCCCATCAGCCACCCTCGCGCCCGCGGCGCCCTCTTCCCCCCCCCCTCAGCGCCCCTTGGCCGACTGGATGACAGAGGTGTTGACGACGCCCAGCTCCAATAGGCGCGCCTCCTCACCAGCGGAGACACCCGAGGCTGCTGCCGTGGGGACGCCGATGGGTGCCGCGGGGGGGCGGACGACTGAGCGATCAAAAAGAAGAAAGAGGATGAGCGACGCGGCGGCCGAGCGCCGCGGCGGCCGAGCGCCGCGGGTGCGACGGCAGCCAGCGCCGGCCAGACGACGGGCAGTTGCGTCGGCCGCCACTGCGGCAGCGACACCTGGGGCGGAGGAGAGAGCGGGGTGACGAGCAGCAACCGGCGACGGAGGCGTCCGCGTGGCGGGGAAGGCGAGTTGCACGGAGCGGACGCGCGGATGCCGGCGGGTAGGGGGGAGCGGAGGGTGGGAGGCGGCTGCAGGTCGGTTGGGGCGGGCACGGGCTGGCCGGTGGTCGCGGCGGCGCGTGTGTGTGCACCCGCGCGTGCATGCGGCGGGCCACGAAAAGGCACGACCGCCGCACACGTGCTGGCGGAATCGGGGAGCGGCACGGTATCCGGCCGGCGACCGCCACACGCATTCGGGCCCGCTGAAACGATAGACACGATCGGGGGGGGAGGGGGGGTTGTGGGCCCCCGGGGTTGAGCGCGGCACTTTGCAAATCCTGTGGGACTGGCGGAGTCGGGAGTGCGAGCGTCGCATGTAGTATCTGGGGCTCCCGATCACATTGCAAAATTTTGCAGTTGGGTCCTTTGCGAGCGCTCAGGGCTCGCCTCACGGAACGCTGGCGCCGCCTCTTGCGGCCCCCGGCCGTCCGTCTTTGGAGGTCACACGTGCGCCACGTGCCTCCTCGACTACTTACAAGCTGGAGTAGTGAAATACTACGAGCGCTGTATGACTGTTTGCACAACCGCAACCACGGCCGCATCGACGACGTGGTCACCACCGGCACTGCCGCACCCGCCAATACCGGCCCCGGTCCGCCACTTCCGCTCGCCCCCACCTTCCCCTCGCGGTCCCTGCTCGCCCACCCCACCCCCCGCCTCCCCTCCCACCTCCTATACCTCCCTTGTACTTTGTTTCTTTCGTTGCGCCCACCTCCGGCACGACGGCGGTGGCGTCGGCGTCAGACCGCCGTGCCCACCGCCACGCCTGGCGCTACGACGGCGGCGGCGGCGTCAGGCTCCCATGCCCGCCGTCACGCTTGCCGCTGCCCCCTCCCGGCGTGCTATCCTGCTCCCCTCATCTTGTTACCCTCGTATTCTCCTCCCCAGCACCCGTCCACCGCCTCTACTCTTGACCCTCTCTATACCGTCCTCTCACTGTTTCTTGCGTTCTAGCGGCGCATGGGACACGACGCGCTTCCTAACTGCCCAGCCAGCGCCGCCACTCCCCCCCCCCCTGCGAGCCACGCCCTTTGCGCCCGAATCTCCCCCCAGCCGCGCATGAACCTCGGCCATGACCCGCGCTTTTGTAAGGTACCGAAGATTCCGCCTTCTTCATGCTTCGGTCAATCCCGCTTACATCGCTCGATTCCGCGTGGCTAGAGCCATGCGCCCGCCTCGCACCTGCTCCCTCCCCCATGCGACGCGCGCTTCCGGCCGCCCTGCTTCCCTCCGTCACCTCAGACTTGTCAGGTTGTGTGAGCCGGCGGACTGCTCTGGCGCCCACAAAGGCGCTGGACGTGTCAGGTTGTGTGAGCCGGCGGAGTGCTCTGGCGCCCGCAAGGGCTCTGGATGCGTCATGTCGTGCGAGCCGGCGGAGTTCTCTGGCGCCCACAAGGGCGCTGGACAGGTCAGGTTGTGTGAGCCGGCGGAGTGCTCTGGCGCCCGCAAGGGCGCTGGATGCGTCATGTAGTGCGAACCGGCGGACTGCTTTGGCGCCCACAAATGCGCTGGAGAGGTCAGGTTGTGTAAGCCGGCGGACTGCTCTGGCTCCCGCAACGGCGCTGGATGCGTCATGGCGTGTCAGTCGGCGGACTGCTCTGGCGCCCGCAAGGGCGCTGGATGCGTCCGTTCACGTGGGCCGGCAGACTGCTCTGGAGCCCGCGAAGGCGCTGGATGCGTCATGTCGCATGAGTCGGCGGTCTGCTTTGGCGCCCGCAAGGGCGCTGGATTCGTCATATCGTGCGAACCGGCGGATTGCTCTGGCGCCCGGAAAGGCGCTGGACGAGTCAGGTTGTGTGAGCCGGCGGACTGCTCTGGCGCCCGCAAGGGCGCTGGACGTGTCTGGTCTTGAGCGCCGGCTCACTGCTCTGGAGCCCGCAATCGCGCTGCATGTGTCAGGTTGTGTGAGCCGGCGGACTGCTCTGGCGCCCGCAAAGGCGCTGGATGCGTCCGTTTGTGTGCACGGTGCATGCAACTGGCTCTGGCGCCCGCAAGGGCGCTGGATGCTTCAGGTTGTGTGAGCCGACGGACCGCTGTGGCGCCCGCCAGGGCAGCGTCGACGCGGCGGCTGGCCACGGAGGCACGCCGCCACCTCCTCCCGCCCCGTCGAGCGCCTCACCGTAGGATGACTGGCCGTGTGAGTGCAACCCCGACAATCGCGTTGTGCGCGCCTGGGATTCAAGACAGACACAGAAGGAAGCAGAGGAGGAAATGGGGGAGACAGGGTGCATGAGCATTTTACACCTCTGTCAGCGCACTCTCCCTCGCCTTTAGGCGCATTGGGCGTCCAACTGAGGCCCTCGCAGCCACTATTGGCGACCATCGACCCGCAAGGAATATGTACTTACAAACTCAATGCAATCAAATCTGAGGAGGCTACCTTCGTCTTGCCCACCGCCTTCAGCTTCGGCGTCGGCCGTCCCAACCAACCTGCGCTCTTGTTCAAGACACATCGCCCCCATTGCTTGAGCATGGCAGCCCCCGCTCTTCCCCCCACGCAGCCGACCCCACTGCTGCCTCCCTGGCACCCCGCTGCTCTCGTCCCGCCACCTTTTCCTGCTCCTCCCGCCCCGACGCGCACGTTTCTCCAGCCCCACGACGCCCGCCCGGCCACCCCCGAGTCGTGCGGCAGGCCCTACCCGGGTCTCCCGAATGGCCACCTCCCCTGCTCCCTCCCGGCCACGCCATTGCTGCCGTCGCGGGGCCCCAACTCTTTCGGCTCGGCGACCCCCGCATGGCCCGCTTAGCCCCCGCGCCTATTGTCCCCGGCCACCCCCTGAGCCCCGGCCCAGCCACCCTTTGAGCTCCCACCGGGCCAACCCCGATGCCCCCGCCTGAGCACTCCCTCGACACCCACTCGGCTTTCCCCCCTGATTCCGCACGGCCCCATTTCCTGCTCTCGCCCGGCCACCCCCGTTGCTCCCGCCCAGCCACCCCCCGTGCTCTCGCCCGACCAACCCCGGTGCTCCCGCCCGACCACTCCCTGGGCACCCACTCGGCTCTCTCCCCTGCTTTCGCCCGGCCTCTCTTTCTGGTCCTGCCCGCCCCCGCTCCCTGGACCCACCTGGACTCCCTTCCTGGTCCCGCTCGGCCACCCCCCCTTCTCCCGCACGGTCACCACCCTTCCTCCCGCCCGGCCACTCCACTGCTGCAGCCGCGGTCCCCCCGTTTCTCCGGCCTGTCCTCCTCGCCATCTCATGCCTGGCACACCCGCATGTTGCGCCTGGTCGCCCCCGTGCTCCTTCTCAGCCACCTCCCTTGCATCCACCCCCACCTAGACACCCCTCTTGCTCCCACCCAACCACCACCGTTATTTTCACTTCGATGCCCTTGCTGCTTAACCGTCGCCTCCGCTGCTTCTGCCCACTCCTTGTATTGCTCGTTCCCGCACTCCAGGTACCGCCTTGGATGGAGGGAGCCATCGGTCGGTTCCGGTGCCACCCTGAAGCTTTAATGGACCCGGCCTCCACCCCTCGCCAGAGCCCATACATCCACACTCCACCATTCGTAGCACGTTTTACTCGGCGCGACGCCCCCTTTAATTACAGCCTCCTGTAAGTATCGACATCTCTCTGTGCAGCCCCATGGGCGCAGACAGTACCGTACCCCGTTGGTACCACTTGTGCCCACGTCTTTGTTTTTTCAGTAGCAGCCCTTGACTTCTTAAAGCGACCGTGTTACGTCCATGCCAGTGTACCCTTCGTCCGTCCAGGACTGCGACAGGCATGAACTGGTATTCACTCCCATCTATACTCGCCCTCCTACCGACGCCAACAGAAGCACCGACATGCACTCCATTAACACGGCCCGACGGCTCCCCAATCCGACGGCGTTCGCACACCCGAAGCCTCCCCATCCACAGGCGTTCACATGACCAACTCCTCGTCATCCGCCGGCGTTCGCAAGCCCGACGCCTCCCCATCCGCCGGAATCCACGCGTCACACGCCTCTTCATCTGCCAGCGTTGACCTGTCAGTGGCCCTTAACGAGCCGCTCCACCCTCTCTCCACCCCTTCGGTGCTTGCTGCCGACTCAACACTCCCACCGACCTGCAGCCTGTCTCTCCCGGTTGCGCGCGGCACACGCGCGGGGCAGGTGCACTCCGACCGCAGGCACTTGGCCCCGCGCCCTTCGTGGTAGTACGCGTTGAGCCTTACACCGTCGTTCTCCGCCTCCTTCGCCTCTTCCGACGCCTTGAAGGAAGAAATCAGGTTCATAAACGACAGCTGGGCGATGCCGTGGGCCAAGAACGAGGTTGGGGTCATGTACGTCAGGTGACCGCGGAACTTGACAGACACCGAGTGCTGCACCTCAGCCGCCTGCGTCGACACGCAGTTAGTGACGGCCAAGGACTCATCAGGGTTTTACACGCACGAGCATGCGTGACCCTTAGCATGCGCTCGGTCGAGACAGAAGCTCACGCCGTGGTGGGAGAGAATCGACCGCACCCGTTGCATCCCGTCCCGGTCCATCTTGCATGCGACATCATAGAAAACCACCCTGGGGAGTCTCGGGAACCGCTCCAAGACGAGGAAGAGAGCGCCTGCGACGCTCTCGGCCTGAAACATCACTCGAAACCACATGGTCACAAAGTGGGGCAGACAATGTTGAAGACGCCGGCGGAAAGATGCGAGTGCTTCGGGAAGGACTTGGCGCACCGGTCACCCGCATCTTCTTGCGCCGCCTGGGAGCCCTTCCGCCTTCCCGCACCTCTCGCGTGCGACGCGGCACGTTTCCTTTTCTTGGCCCTTGGCGTGAAGATGGCCGGCCGCACGCGCCTTAAGCAGCCAAAGAACTCGAACATCGCGTAGGGGGAGTCTAGAGCCTTGTTATTGAAGGCCGGGTGCTCCGCCGCAAACTTGTCGTACTCCTCGGGGGGGGTGACACCCAGCCACCGCTTGCAAACATCCAGCGTCTCGGACTGGCCTGCGTCAGACGCCTTCTTGGCGGCCGTCTGGAAGTCGTCGTCAACCGACTTGTCCACTTTAATGGCGAACGGCAACAGCGCGCCGATCGTGTTGCACATATCAGGCTCGTTGCACAGCAGCGGACCGATGCGCGCGAAAAAGTTGGCCACAAAGCCGACGGCGTTGGCCGCCGTAGACTTCATGCGCCAATCCCCGCCGTTAAGCTTGAGGAGCTCCTGGGCTATGTCCCTGAGCGGCTCGCGGGGCCGCCCAGCAAAAAGGTTGACGACAGGATCTCCGATCATTGCCAAGATGAACGAGCACAAGGTCGTCCACTCCGTGCTCTCGGCCTTAAACGTGTCAAAGCGGGGAGGGCTTGTGCCCGCATGCTCGTACCACGGCACCGCCACGGTCGTAGCCGCCGGGGCCTCTCCGAGCACGCCGAAGGCCGCGTCGTCCGCTGCAGTCCCGGTGTCGCTCCCATGGACAGCGGCAGCACCAGAAGAGCCGTCTTGCTGCACCCTGCGGCGGCCGCCGCGTGCACGAGGGCGATGGCCTACGAGGTCGTCCTCGTTCGTCCAAAATAAAAAGCGGAAGAATAGCGTCCCAGCATGGCGCTTCAGCCACCAGTTCTCAATCTTGGCCGCCCTCTGGGCGCGCGGCCGCACCGAGGTCAGCACCGCGTGGAGCTTGCCAAGCACCTCCGCGTCCGTTTTGTTCAGCCTGTCGCCTGTCCGCACAACTTTTCGTATGGCGGCCCTTATACTTGGTTGTCTTATGACGGCGTAGTCGTCAAAGTTCAGGTTCATGCTTGGCAAGTGGAGGGCGGGTCGGGCGACGCGGATACCGTCACGCCGAAGAAATCCCAGCGCCTGCCCGTCGATGACGCTGTAGTCTGGGTTGCTGCTGCATATAGGACACACGAAAATCTGGGGAATGGGCTGGAGCGTGTCCACAAAGCATCGGCCAAGTAAGTTGACGAGCTGCCGCCGCAGGCCCAACCCCGAGCGCAACGACGCCAAAAAATTGGTGGCCGCCGAGTATGAGGACATTGAGTTGTCGATGAACGACAGCAGCGCATCGCAGAACGACCGGCTGAAAACGAGCACCCTGCCCATGTCATCCCGCTTGCGCAAGGAGAACAAGCCGTCCTCGCCGCCGTCGTACTCTACGACGTGCAGCTTGGGGAAGATCCAGGACCCAATTGTCACCTGTGCACGGAAAGGCAGAGGCGTCCAACGAGCAGAACAAGGATTGGATGGAGTGAGATCAATGGGGCTGGCCTGCGTCAGCTCATGCCCAGATAACAACAGAGAGTACCCATACGATACAACGCTGCGCGCGGCGGAAGGCAGGACAGAAGAGAGAGCAACACATACCGGCAATGGCTCGACGCAGTTTCCATGACAGTACAGCAACCCGACACACTCGTCGAGCTTGGTTCTGTCCGGCCTCTTGGCCCCACACACTGAGCAGCTCTCCTCGTGCAAAACCACGGACGGGTCATACGTGAGGCCGAGCTCGGCCATGCCGTGCACCACCGTAGGTGGCTTGGCGGGACGCTCCACGTGGCCGTCGTCGGCAGAGGTGGAAGGCGAGAAGATCGCGCTGGCTGGAATCTCGACCGCCGCCCACTCGGAGATCCGCGCCCACATCAGGCCCTGCCGGTTCTCGTCCACGCAAGACACCAAGTTACGCTTCTGTCGCTGCTTGGAAATCGCAAACAGATAATCGTCGTCCACCCCCCCGTCCTCGTCCGCGTCCTGCTCTACCGGCCCGTCCTCATACTCGGACGTGGCGTCCGACAGGTAGCTGTCACCCGCGTGCCCCAATGCCAGCCGGTCAAGCTCCCGGACCAACACCGTGTGGTGGCAGCGGCGCTGGCTCTAACGACAGCCGACCGCGACGCTCTTGATGTCGCGCCGCCGCGTGGCCACCACAGGGCTGTAGATAGCCCCGTCAAAGGCAGCCGCAGCTGCGCCCCTAAACGTGGAGATGTCCACGGCGTACGGCGGCGTGTCATTCGACACGCGCAAGTGCTGCGCTATCTCATCGTTGCTTGACAGGGTCTTGGCGACCGCCTTGAACGCCTCGGCGTGCCAGCACGTGCTGTCCTTCCCGGCCATGGACAGCAACGCCACGTTTTCCTTGTGGCCCCAGCAGGAGCACAAGACGGCGCCGTGGGGGGAGTACCAGAAGGTTTCCAGATCCACCGCCTGCGGTCCGGTCACGCAGAAGAGAAGGTGCGAGGGGAACGGCACGGCGCCGACCACCTGGGCCATCATGCCGCTGCCGACGGCCGCGTCCACCAGCGTACGCATGCCGAGCAGCCGCCGCAAGGCCGCCGCGATGTGGCCTATGAGCACATCCTGCCGTTCGGCCACCGACTCAACCCGCGACCGCCCAACAACCCGAAGAGAATGCCTAGGCTTGCGCCGTCCCGCTGCCGGCCCGTCGGCGGTGGAGCCGTCAACGGATGACTCGTAATCGGTGTCGACTTCGAGAGGGGGGGGCTCGTCGAAAGCATGGCCGTCACCAATACCATCAGAGGAGGAGTCGCAGCACATGGACGTGGAGGAGGAAGGGGAGGGGGGGGGGGACAGGGTAGACCGCTCGACAGCTAGCGCGGGAAGCGCCCGCGCAGCGAGCGACCGCGCCGGTTGGGTCGTCGATGCAGTCAGGTTCAATACGCCCAGAGTACCCATCTTCGTCCTGCGTGACCTCAATGGCGAGTGATCCTCCAAGCAGTCGCCCTCGATGGTGGTGGTGGTCGCCCCACTGGGTCAGTGGAAATCGCGCCGTGTGCAAGCCGACGCATCTCGAGTCCGTGCGACGAAGAAGACGGACCCTGCTGGATCAAATAGCCGACACGTGCCCCGCTCAGCGGCCCAGCAATGGGTGGTTACAGTATCGCGACATCGTTGGCGCGCGCACTGCCGTCTAAGGGCCACTGTTGATAAGCAAGGACAAAAACAGAAATGCTTCGTTAATAATTGCTACAAAGTAACTTCTGTAAGAGGCCAAGCCACTTGGCTGCTGACCCTTGCTGAGGCCTCTTGTATGAATGAAACTGTCAACAGGCTGTCAGATATCTTTCCGTGGAGGCCACGTAGGCGTGCCAGAGAGCTCCCCGATTGTGAAGTCGGTGTGGTCAAGTGGGTGCGTTACTTTACTATGGCAGAGGTCCTGGGCCGTGTCCAGCCACCGAATGTATCCCAGGCGGCCCCACGACGGGTCGTCGGGAAGCCCGCTCCCGGAGCACACCCGCGTGCCACAGTTCTCAGTGCGCGCGGGCCGCGGCGCACCTCCCAGAACGGGGCATGCACCTCCCCACGCAAGTCCCCCCCCGAGGTCACCCCAGCAGAGAGTGCCCACTACGAGACTAACAAATCAAGTACACACAAGTACAAAAACATACAACAAGTGTGTGGGTAAATACCCAAAATTGAGTCACAGTTCTGAAGCGGGTAAGTACCCGTGCAATGGAATTGCTGAGCCATGCTCAACACTCCCCCCACTTACATTGTGACGGTTCCGGAGTCCGGATGCAAAGTGGCCCGGCTTCCGGCTGACAGCTTGAGGTGGCTTCCGGATCGCCGCTGCTCGGGCCCGGTCTGTTGCAGTACAGCCCACCTCGGGAATCTAGATCAGTTTTGGGCTGTACTGATACAGAACCCCCCCGCCCCCGACTTGGCCGCAAAATGCGATGTGGGTCAAAAAACCGCCCACCGCCAAGTCGACAACAGCCGACTCGGACAGCATCAGAGCAGCCGCCAGCCGACCGCCCGGCCGCAGCAAGCCGCCCAACCGCCGCACTGTCGACGCAAACCGCCGACTTGGTAGAGACGCATGAAGCTGGGCTGTATCAGTACAGCCCCCCCCCCGCCATGCAAAAAGAACAATGTCCGCCAAGTCAATCCCAGCCGACAGGGACAGCGTCGGAGAGTCCTCCAGCCGACCGCCCGGCCGCCAGAAGCCGCCCAACTGACGCAAAGACGAAGCAAACCGCCGACTTGGTGGAGCCGGGAGATGAGCTGTACTAGTACAGCTTCCCGCCATAACATCAATGTCCGCCAAGTCAGCCCCGGACGACGCGGACAGCATCGGAGAAGCCGTTAGCCGACCGCCCGACTGCCGCAGGCAACCCAGTCGACGTAAAGGCGACGCAAACAGCTACCTTCGTAGGGATGCAAGGGCCTGAGCTGTATCAGTACAGCCGCAACGGCTACCGCCCGGCGGAAGAACGAATTGACGCGGTCGTCCAATGTTGATCGGATCGTCCGACGAAACGATCGGTAGACATCGATTCGACCGTCCGCCCTCGACTCGATCGGCGAAACTTCGACTTGATCGGCGAACTTCGGCACGAATCCGACTCGGGCTGTATCAGTATAGCCCGCTGACAACCGGATCCCGATTCCGAGGAGGGCTGTACTGATACAGCCCAGCCCCCGACTTCGCCGCGAACCGCCAAATCGACCCGAAGCCGTTCCTGGCCGCCGACACCGCCACTCCGCCGCCAACCGCCGTCCCCTCCTAGGGGGTTCAGCACTGCTGCACAGGACGTAGGGCCCGCATGCCGCTACTCCCCGAAGTGCCCAGATCCGAGCCAACGCCGATGACGCCCCGAAAAGTGGTGAACGCCGGGGCCGGCAGTGGCTTCGTCATGCCATCTGCCGGCATGTCTGCGCTGGGAAGAAAGTTGAACGCTGGAGGTCGTCAACGGGTGCGCGCGTGAGGTATTCATGGCTTCGGACTACCCCATTGGCGTCAACATGACCAAGGAGCAAGTCACCACCCAGCTTCACGCGGCGCTCATGGCGCCCGAGAAGCTCGAGCTTTGCGTTGGGGCGCGCGTTGCCGCATGCGCCACCTTCGTCGATGGCGACATTGAGGTGCCCAACGGCACTGTCGGCACGGTCGTCAGGTTAAAGGTCTTCGGGGCGCACGGCTAGAGCGATACGGCCACCAAGGTGCCCATCGTGCGATTTGATACCTTGCGGGGACCCGTGACGGTTGTAGTCAAACACGTCGACATGAAGCTGCAATCGGTAGCGCGGGACGGCGCATACGCGAGCCGGTACCAGATCGCGCTCTTGCTGGCGTGGGCTGTGACCGTCCATCGGTGCCAGGGGCTCTCGATGGACGCTGCGGTGACAGACTTGGAGCCCTGTTTTGTGGACGGCATGGTGTACCTGGCCTTGTCGCGTGTGCGGTCCATGGAGGGCGTGCACATTCTGTCATATTCTCGAGGCAGGGTGCAGGCCTACCATCGCGTCGCGTCGTTTTATGACAGCCAACTAGACCTGGACGATGAGTTTCTTGATTGTGTGGACATCTCACAGTCTTAGTTGTTGTGCGCGGTTGTGGGTTGACGGGCCTGGTTGAGCAACTCGTTGTATTTTGCGTTTTTCTCTCGGCTCGTAGTGCCTTGTTTTCATGGACGATTCTTTGCTTCAGAACATGAGCTCGTAAGCACCACCAATGAGATACGTTGGTGCGTCTCTACATGTCCCGCGGGAGGCAGCTAGTCGCTTTGAACGTCCTTTGAGAACAACAAGAGGCAACAGCAACAAGACAAGCACGCGGCACAACGTGCAATGGCACCGGTTGAGCAGCACGCACCAGGAAACCGGCCGTCACCTGCAGCTGGCGACCTCACCGCCGGCCAGCATCCTATCATGGCCACTCAACTCAGTCGCTCCCCGCTATGTTGGAACTCCCGTCAGCGCCCGCACCCTCCGCCGCACCCTCACGCCCCGATGGCCTTGCACTTGTTGACGGCCTCTTACTCGCCGACAGTCCAGCGGTTGCCGGCGGGTGTAAAGTCGGCGGAGACTGCCCACTTATCGCAGGCACCCCACGTGCGGCAGCAACCGAGGCAGTGGATGCTCGAGCTGCCCCGGTCCTGGCGCTCTTTGAGGCAGCTTGAGAACTTGCCTTACCGGTAAGGGCACGGCGCTTGCGAGGACGCGATGGCATTCGACTGCCGGTAGCGCCGGTTGGTGGTCGGCGACTCGACGGTTCCGCGCGGATTGCAGCGCTAGGCGTGCTGTTGGCGGGGGGCTTCGGGCCGGCCAACACGGCGGGCGCCCCAACGGCTGGTGCGTTGGCCTCCTGGACACGAGCAGCGCGCCTCCCTACAAGCCGGATGGCGCGCTTGGACGCTGCCGTGAGCATGGCGCGCATGGTGTAGGTGGCCTCGACGGATGTGTTCACCCCCTCATGGGTGCCTGTGGGGGAAACCCCCTGACAGGGGAGACACGACCCCCCGGCATGAGCCGGGGACGGGTCGTGAACAGTCACGCAACACCCCCCTAGGGGGGTAGCGTGGGACAACCCCCTTGGGGGGG
>Ga0115030_1000309_pt1 | contig 19363 bp, 36 predicted proteins | sample SidtaG_4_FD_87174 | JGI IMG/M metagenome (GOLD analysis project Ga0115030, IMG submission 87174) | Marine algal microbial communities from Sidmouth, United Kingdom - Sidmouth_Male1 metaG | ecosystem: Host-associated > Algae > Red algae > Unclassified | place: Sidmouth, United Kingdom | collected... | reverse complement strand
GGCGGGCGCGGGGGGGGGGGGGGCGGCCGCGGCGGGGGGGGGGGGGGTGGGGGGGGGGGGGGGGGGGGGGGGGGGGGGGGGGGGGGGTGGTGGGGAAGGCGCCAACACTGGGTGCAGCGCGCTGAGTGGCGGTGGCGCGGGCCAGCAGCGGACGGCAGCGCAAATGCGGCCGGGAGCGAGGGCGCTGGCGGAGCCTGGAGCGTCGCCGAGGTCTGACCCTCGGGTGTCGGCGCAGGCGGTGTAGCCAACGCCGGCGCCGCCGGGGGCGCTGGAAGCCCGATCGTCGTCACCGCGGGCGGCGGCAGATGTCGCCGCGGGCGTGGTGGGGGAGAGGGCGGCGACCGCCGGGTCGTGCGCAGCCGGCGGCCGGCGCGACGCCAAAATAAGGGAGCAGGGCGCCGCGGCGGGAGGAATCGCCGTCGATGCCATCTTTGGCGCTAGCCCGGGGGCGGACACCGTCGTTGGGACCACAGGGGGCGTCGGCACCGCGATGGGCGCATACATGGGCACGGCCGAGGGTGTCTGCGCGGTCGGGGGCTTGGGTGTCCGCGTGGGTGCAGCCATCAGGGTCGGCGCGGTCACAGCAATGGGCGTCGGCGCGGGACCGGCCGTGGGCGACAGCACGTTCGCCGCCTTGGGCCGCGAGGCGGAAACGGCCGCGGATCCCGCGATTGGCGGCGTGGCCGGCGGCGGCAGCGGCGGCGGCACGAACAGGGGCAAGGGAGTCGGAGCCGCCGTCGGCGCGGCCGTGGGCGCCATCGGAAGCACTGCCATCGCCACCAAAACGGGCGGGGGCACGGCGGACGCCGGATGCACGACTGGGGTCGGCGGTACTGTCTCAGTTGGTGGCGCAGCCAATGGAACCGGCACCCACACGGGCAGGGCAGCGGCCAGCAACAGCCGCTCGTGGAGGGGCGTGATCGCCGGCGCTGGAAAGTGGGTGATAAGCTCGCCGAAGGACGGCAGCGTCGCCTGGTGGGCCATCCAGCCAGCCGCTGTCGGGGGCCGGTAAGCGACGGCGGCGACCTGGTCGAGGAGGCCGGCAAAGTAGGACGCCAGGACAGTAGCGCGGGTAGCACTTGGTGCGAGGCGTTGGGAGTTGCGCGTTGGGTAGCGTGGCTACATGCGCTTGAGCAGCGCGGCGTGACGGAGGACCTGGAATGTGGTCAACGAGTATACTGCCAAGCCGCCGACGGCGGGCAGGACGATGGAGTGGACGTCCCAAGCGGACCACGTTGCGAGGCGGGCCGCGGCGGCGGCCGTAAAGGGACGGTGACGGCCGAGTACGCGGCCGCTGACGAGGACATGGTGACAGGGGTGGGGGGGCGATCGAAGCGGTTTAGGGCAAGGCACGGACGCGGGCGAGAAGGGTCTTTGTGGTGCCGGGCCGCGGGGAGGCAGGCAAAGAGAGAGAGAAACGAGGGCGAGTGCAAGGGGGTCGCGCGATACGACCTAGTCGCACAGAGGACGTAGAAACGAATCCGGTGGGAAATACGACGAGCAAGATTGTCAGAGCAGGACAGGGAAGCGCGGGAGTTCCCCCGTGCTAGCCAAGTTGGTCTTGACGGGTCGATCGGGCGAAGCGAGTACTCAACACCGGCGTACCGATGCTACCATGTGAAGAAAGCGTGTGAAGACTGCCGTCGCACCGGCGCCAAGCCAGGAGACGCGTCGGGATCCTTTATGGATCCCATCAGAAACTACCGTACACTACAACTAACTATACGGTCTCAGCTAATCTGCGACTGACCCAGATACAAAAAGTGCGACGCTTTAACATACAACAAGCCCACCTGGCGGAAGCCCCGGCCCCAAGATCACGCCCAGCGGTCCATGTGTGAGAAAGGCCACCCGTACCGAACGGAATTTAGTTCTCGGCGTACGCTTCTATCACGCCATTTCCCTCCTCAAACTGGTCTTTGGCCCACTTGGCCCTGTTATCTATCCGCTTTTGCAGCGTCGCAAGGCACTCGCGCCGCCATGTCGTTTTCTGCCGCAATCGTCGGTCCCCAGGCCGCAGCGCACCGCGGGGCGCCGCATTGCCCTTCCGAAGTGGGGCCTTCGCCCGCCGCAGGGCCTCCGACGCCACGCCGCTCAGCGCCATCTTCTGCTCCAGCTTTCGGTAGGACAGCAGAGCCGTCTCAGCGGTAAACCGGGGAGCATCTTGGTTATAGAAACAATGCCATGAGTCGATGGCTTGCTCTCCGTACAGCTCCGTGCTGCCCCACAGCCACATGAATTCCCAAGAGTGAGCAAACAGCATATGGAGCTTGGGCGAAGTCCTAAACCAAGGGAATGATCCCTGGAGGAGGCTGACGAACGCCCGTGCACCATCCTTAAACCGCGCCTGCTCAGCGGGGGGAATAAGCGCCGCTCGGTTGAGGATTGACAGTACCCCCCGCCAGAGCTCCCAAGCGCACTCATAGGCGGTGAGCCGGGAAGCAGACACCAGAGGAAGCAGCGAGTCCACAATCTCACCGCACCCAGAAGTGATTGTGCGGCAGTGACGACCGAAGAAGTTGCCCCCGAAGTAGGGCACATGCTCGACGCCAATGTTGACGCTTAAAATAGCCGCCAGTCGGTTCGCAAACTGTAGACCGTCCGCGGGCCCGCGCTCCTGCGTTACGGCCTCAATTGCCAACCGCAGGAGCCGATCTGTGATAGAAATCGTGATAAGAAGTGGGAGGGGCACCATTTGAGCAGGTGGCACAACAATGACCGGTGACCGCTCCACCGACATGTGTGTAGCCAACGCAAGTTCGGCCAGGGTCCGTCCCAAGCCCTCATACGTCTCTTGCATTTCCCGCAAGTGCGCAGCCGTCCTGGGGGGATGGGTGCAGTCCAACTCCTGCAGGGTCCCAAATGCCTCATGCAGCAGAGAGTGGGCCTCTGTGGGGCATTTCATGCCAAGGCAGCACGGGCAAAACATGGACGCGCTGTGCCCCTTGTGACCAACCGTTTTGATATAGCCGGGAAGTCGCTGTTGACGAACACGCGCACCGCCCGTTTATGGCCACCCACAACCACCCCAGTGTAGCTCAGTCGTAGTATCTGTGCCACATGTGGAGCCAGTATGGCCACCTCAGGGTACTTGTCCTTGGACTTTGCGCATACTGCCACGAGGAGGGTATTTCGAAGTCTGTTCGGGTGTTCTTGGTTTATAAAACTCACCACAGCCTTCACAAAAGATGGTTCACCCCCCCTGTCCAAACCAATGGAGATATGAATATCTCGCATGTGGTCTGGAGGGCAGAAATCGCGATAAGAGGGTCTCCGACTGCTGGGAATCTCATAATCACGAGTTTGCGGGATGGCCAAGCCCTGCGGATCATATGCGGGGCGTTCAATGAACAGCCCCGCAGACCACAGGTCGGCGAGCCGCCCTTCCACTGCCCGAGAGAGGTGGGCCGGATGGGCGCGAGCTTCCAATAAGGAGACCTCCATCGCGGGAAGTGTCAGCCTCCCGTAGAGCGGGTAGGCTAGCCATCGGGCTCAGCGCTCCGCCGAAAAGCACCCGTATCCGATTGAACTTGGCATTGCCTAGTCCAATGGATGCCAACAGCCCGACCTGCTCCGTGGCAGTCGGGAGCGGCGGGAGTCTTCAAATGCCCCGTCGGCGTGTCGCATCCGGATCGGATCGTACACCCACCGCCAAGCGTTTGTGTCTCTGGCTCCGTCGTACTAGCGTTTCCAGCGAAGTCGCGGGCTGCCGAGTGCATACGCTGACACGCCCGTTGGCGTGTCGCACGGACACCGCAGATGGACAGGTTCTTTCCAAGATGGCGAATGAGACCCGTTTCAAGTCCAGAGCTGCAATATCTGTGGGCGTCCGCGCCGCACCCAGGCACTCAATGAACTGACTGACGAGGGCAGGCGCGCTGAGGCGTGGCAAGACGGGAGGGGTGCCCGACCCATCAACCGAAGCCACACCCTCCAAAGTCCGAGCCTCTGAGGAACCCGCCCGCCTTGCGCGACCCACTGTAGTGGGCACCCGTGGCGCCGTCGGCGCGCCGCTGGGAAGGGGGGGGGGCACAGCGGCCAGAGCCAGCCCGCCCGTAGCCGTGGAAGAGCTCTATCTGGGCGCAGGCGGTGGCAAAGAGGAGGTGGAGAGAGTTGCGGGTGACGGTGCTTGCACGACCCAGCCGCCCAACATCGCTTCGTCGCCTGTGTGGGAGGCTGGTTCTGAGTCACAAGGCGCACAGCTTTGCGGCGCCGAGCCCAATTTGAGCTGCTGCGCCGCACGTGTGCTGTCTGACAGGTAGCGGTCACGCGTTGGCATCGCCTGCCATGGGTGGCGGCACGAGGAGTGGCCAACGGAGGTGGCGCACGGCACCACTGCCGGCCAGGCTGTCCGCGCCCCCCCCAGAGCAGGGATCCGCCCAGTGTCTGGCCGTCCGGCCTTGGCAGCCGCCGTGACGTCAGGTGTGGCGACATAGGAGGACGGGGGAGGGGAAGAGGTAGCCACACCGGCACTTGACACGTCCGCGGGAACGCCGAGGCTCAATCGGAAGCCTGGCAGTGTCAGCACTGTGCCGGACGACATGTCCGGGTCACATGTCGTGCCGTGTACCGTCCAGAGGAGGCCGGCGGGTAGGGGGCAGGTAGTACCACGATCAGGGGGGTTACCTCGGGAGGAGGGAAGTAACGGCTGTCTGGGCCGCTCGCGCGACACCCGCTGCGGGACTCGAAGTCCAGGAAGTCGGGCGCATTGAGACGCCAAGACAGGCAGACACGGTTTACTTGCCGGCGACAACGGTGCCTCCCACCGTCGTCGCCCTTCGTCCGAATTGGGCGGAAACCGTTGCCCGGGCTCAGTTCCCCGATTGTAAATTGACTCGGGCAGTCACCAACCATTGAATATAATTCTCTCCATGCATACGAAGTCCCCCGAAGCGATCATTGCAGACGAGAGGGAGTAACCGTTCCGCGCCCGAAGCGCTGCAACAGCCGCGTGGCGCCCGGTCGGCTGTCGCCTGCCGCGCCCTGCGGCCGTGGAAACCCAGCCCCCCGTGGGGCCCTCCCGATGGGCGCGGCGGCCGGGCGCGTCCCTTCGGTTGCTCGCACCCGCTCGCGAGCGGGCCCGCCGTCCCCGCTCCCGCGCCACCGTCCCGTCCGCGCCTACCGCCGTCGCCGTCGCCAACCCCCGCCGGCCGTCGCGCCCCCGGAGCCCCACCGGCCGCACCCCGCGGGCGTCCCGTAGTACTACATCCGTAGTCCAACAGAAGGTGGCGTGCCAGCACCGAGAAACCCAAAGGCTGGCGTGGCAGGCCCCGCAGCGCCCGCAGCCGGCGCCGCCGCCGCACATCTGAGACGGCCAGCCCGCCGGCTCTGGCGGTACTCCGTGCAGGCACACGTGCCACATACTGTGTGAGAAACGCTGAAACTGTCTGTCAAGCTGCCGCCCTTGGCCCGTCATCATTGCAGGGCGGCCACAGCCCCGGAGGCCGTCACCTGGTTTTTGCCATCATCTGTCGCTTGTGCGGCAGCGTTCCACGCCGCTGCCTCGTATGTCTGGCGATGATAAGGTCGCTGACACGGGGGGGAAAAAAGTCAAGTTCTGTTACAAATATGCTTCTCGCAGCTCAGCAGACGATGGCTCACTGTAGAATGGCAACGGACATGGAGACGGTGAGCTTTTCTGCCGTTTGCGGCGCAAGCCAATAGCATCCTAATGGGTTTTCCTCACACAATCCGAGCCAACTCTGAGCCATGATCAAGATAGCGTGCCCAGCCGATGGGTGACAGATGATCATCAGGAAAAGAACCCAGATTAATTGTGATCCGTTCCGCAGAGGCCGCTGCGGCACTGTCTGGTCTCTACCATCGCGGAACACGGCCGGACAGGTGTGCTCCTCGGTCAGATGATTGGCGAGGCTGCAGCGGACCCGTGGTGAGGCTGGTAGGGGGGGGGGGGGCGGGGGCGCCCGGCAGGGGGCGGGGGGGAGGGGTGGGGTTGGCCGCGGGGGGGGGGGGGGGGGGGGGGGGGGGGGGGGGGGGGGGGGGGGGGGGGGGGGGGGGGGGGGGGGGGGGGGCGCGGCAGGGGTGGAGGGAGAGGGACGATGGGCCGCGCAGAGGAAATCTTGCAAGCGGCCGACGATCTGGCGAGCCAGACGCTCTGCCGAGCTGCCACTTTCCGCACCAGAGGCCATCGCAGCCTCTGCCGGCCACGCAAGAATCGAGTCTCTTTCAGGCAACTTCTGTCAAGCGATCCTCGTTTTCAGATCCAGAAGAGCCACTTTAACTATCACGATACAGCGACCATCGGGACGCTGCTCAAAGGGGCGTTCCGTGAGGAGCGGAGCCCGCTCTCTGTCCCTCCCTCCTCGCTGCCGTCGCTCGCTCTGTCGCTCAAGTTAATGGGCCCGTTTGGCGACGAGTGGGTACGCCCCCATCTCCCGCCGACGTCCTCATCGGCGACGCACAGCTCACGGATGACGGCAGACTGCTCTTCTTCGCACAAGATCATTTGTAGCGCCACAACCAGGCCGCGTTTCTTGCTCCTCTCATTCATGTATTCGAAACTTTCATGCAAGTTCTCGGTGACGGTATCTCATTTCGAAAGGTTGCCACGCGCACGCAGCTCGTCCCCCAGATGCATGACCAGTCGGTGCAGCGTCGTCGTGTTTACGTGGCCGCACAAATTCTGAAAGGAGTCTACACCCAACCACATGGCCGTCTCTTCCATGTCCTTGATTGTCTCCTAGGTGATGGAGGTCGCGTCCGCGACGTTGTCGCCGAGGAGCATGCCGCCCAGGCGCGCTGAAAAACGTCTCCAGGTACGCGTCGGCACCAGCATGTTAATAATGTAATCCTAGAAGTCACTTGAATGCGCGAGTTTCTCGTTCGGCATGGCGCTGTCCACCTCGTCTGGTACGGAAATTACATCGCCAAAAGCCGCCCGCCATCCATCATTCCGGGTGCCCGAAAAATTCCCCACCGACGATCGCGAGGAGGCACTTGCAGCATCCTCTTCATCTTCGCTTGAAGATCCACCTGGAGTACTCGCCGCAGACCGGCTACGGAGCGAAAGGAGACCGGTAGGCGCGACGGAGGCGTCGTTGTCGGCTCCCAGCGAGTGTTCCACCGCCTCAGTGGGACAAACAAGACCAAAAACCGTAGAATGCCACATCACGCTGAATTGACGCAACCTGCGTCCTGTCGTTGTTGCGTGTGGCTCAGAGGCGGGTACAAAACAGCTGCAGACAGGAAATGCACGCGTGAGAGCGAGTGAGAACAAAAAGAGCACCCCAAAGCAGGTCAGTGCTTGTTCTTCGCAGCTCCCTATCTGTCATTTCTGTCGTCATTGGCGACCCGGCGTTCTCTTGCTTCTTCCCAGTGCTTCTATCGGCCGTACTGCACGGCGCGTGTGATGAGGTCAATCGTGCAAGTGAATGATTTGACGCAATGTTCCCGTCTCCCTGCTCGGAGCTCACGCTCCAGCACGCCGCACAACTCGTGTCATCCATGTGCGACTCTTGCACGGCAGGAGAACTCTGCGTGTCCCTCAAAGAAACTGGCAGAATAAAGTGCCCTGGCTCGCAAGCAAGGGCACGGAGCCGACTCGGACGCGGGTCCTCAGCGCGCACAAGAGCGGCCACCACATTACGGGCAGATCGCAGGATAATTAATAGCAGCGACTGCCGAATCAGCCAGATTTTTTCCTTGGCGCGGAGTGAGGTCCCACACGGCAGCATCGCCGAAAGCAGGGCTTCGACCACGCAGAGCTGGGCAGGATTACAATATTTTTATTTTTCTGAATTGGTGTGTGCCGCAACCTCTCTCAAGAATGCATATAATTGGGGCTGCCGGGTCAGAGGGGGGAAGGTCTGGAAGGGTGAGACCAGAACTACCTATTTCCCTGCTGTCTGTCAGCACCTCTCTTCTGGACATCTTCCTCTGGTGGGCACGACGCCGTTACATGGCCTTGTCGCTTTCCTCCCGGCCAACACCCCACCCCAGTCACCTCCCCACCTTCCACATCATCATTCCCTTCTGCCTCTTCCGTCCGCCTCCCCTTTGCTGCCACTCCGCCGCTGCCTCCCCACCGCTGCCTAGCCCCGCCACAGCGCCAGCCGGGCATCACCGTGCGTCGACCTCCCCCCCCTCCCGCCATCATACTTGCCACACGCTGCCCCATCCCTGCCACCCCTCAGGCCTGGCTTTACCGTCTCGCGTTTGTCCTCGACACCCATTTCTCTTGCTCGCTTGTGCTTGCAGCTTGTGCATGCAGCTAGCCGTTTTTTCCGCTTTCCTCTCCTGGATTTCATTCGGTCTTGCTCTGTAGATGCACAGTGACGAAATCTTGGGGCCAGGGTTTCGACCTCTACTGGGTCAGGTGCATCGTCTCAGGATGAGCTGTTTCTGAGGACAAGACCCCTGACGTTGTGCCCCTGTACCGCTTTCTCACTCCTCTCCACTTTTACATGCGCCTCCCCTTCCATGCTGCATTTCATCGTCTTCTTTCGTTCTTCTATTCTCATGTCCTCTCTACACTTCTCTGCGATGTGTCGTTTTTTTACTAGAAAGCTGTGTCTTCGTCGTATTCCGCAGGTAGACCGACGTGGGAGAGCGTCTTTGCTTGAGAGTGGGGTGGGGGTGGTTTGGGTGCTGGGTGGGGGCGGTGTGTCATGCGCATGAGTCAATGCCTTGCTTAATAATACTAGTCTTCAGTAACAGTTCATAAAATTTATTCCAATCAAAATATGGAGTGACTGGTTCGTAAGCCGTCCCCTCTTCGTTCTGTGTTTGAGAGCATGCATGTTAGAGCCAATGAGATCTGTCCGTGGACGCATTCTGAGCAGCACACATTACTGCTCATCGTGTGAGGGTGACTGAACGGACAGACCAGGCCACCCTACTATTCAGTCACTGTGGCCCTCAGAGACAGTCAAAAATCTCTCGTAGGGCCATCTGTGTCTCCAGCGCTGTCGTGACGTCCCGGGCGCCCGCACGAACACCGATCAAGCCGCCACACATGGATTTGTCCTCCGTGCAGGGACAGGGAAAAAACGGTCAAAGGTTGCCCATCAGCGCGAGGACACTTCACTCCGCCACCTGGTTCACGAAAGGGCCCACCACGGTGGGAACAAGCTGTACAGGGCCGAGCTCAGCCACTGGCGCAGTGACGCCATTCTTGTTGGCGCTTGTGAATGCGCGCAGGGCAACAGCCAGACACTTGTGAAGCAGTGCGTTCCGCAAGTCGCCTACGACGAGCTTCGCCGCGGCAGTCCGAGACACCGCCTTGCAGATGTGCTCCAGGTATCCAACTGTCTGCCACTGCCCACCGTTGTTGAGAAATTTGAAAACGTTCATCCGCAGCGAAAACATGTAGTGAGCCGCAGTCCAAGGTACAAGCGCCTGGTCGGCGAGCGGCTGCATCCCCGCCACGCGAGCGTCTTGGCTATGAATCACAGCGCACAGCCCGACTCTCGTCAACGTAGAGGTCGGAACCGAGCGTCCAAACGCGCACGAGGTCGTCGGGAACGATCCACCCTGCAGGATTCGTGGCTGCTGCTTTCGCAGCCTGAGATTGCAGTTCGCCAAAAGAGACCGCGCCTGCGCTCGCCAGGCAGTCCATAACCACCCGCAACAAGTCCCGATGGTAGTAGTTTAACGTCGTCCCCGATATTTCCACGGAATACTTCATCCATCGTCACTTGGCCAGCATGCGGTTCTGCTTGTGGCGCACCGCTCTGAGGAAACCGTGCGCGGACGGGACTTCCGACGACATGAATCCCCTTGAGCCGTGGCCCTCCGATTTGTCTAGCTCTACCGCGCACAATGACTGAGCGTAGGCCACGCGGTCTCGCTGCGTCAGGCCGCACTCACCCGCCGTTAAAGCAAAGCGGAGGGCACCTGGCACAGCCACGGTAGGAAACCGCGGAAGGCGCCGCTCCAAGGACGATCGGACAACAGACGTCGACAGAAACGGCTCAGGCATGTCAAAATACTACGACCGAATCCTGGCGGCAGGGCTCTAAAATCAAACATGCCGCCGCAGATCACGAGCAAGCGGCAAGGCGTCGGGCACGTGAGCCGCGTAGGACCCAGGGAAGAAGCCGAGCGTGCCCGAGGCACCTTCTTCCACCTCCCTGTCTTCCAAAAATTTTCATGCGCCAATATTGGCACTTTCATCATTGCTAGAGTCATCAACGGGCGCAACGCCGATGCCGTCTACGACAGCGCCCTCAGCGATCGGTGACGCGCATTGGGCAAGACCCACGTTGGCAAAGACCCCGGCGCTCGCCCGACCCACCGCGTCCAGCAACGGAGTCCCAAATGCAGCCACGATATCCGCCAGGGACGCGCGCGAGAGCGCGCAAGTCAAGACGGAGGACGCCTCTGAAGCGGCCGCGCATCGCCTCTCGGTCTTGTGAGATGACTGCACATGGCGATCCATATGCACAGTCTTGGTGAACGTCAAGCAACAGAGCGGGCACGGGATAGGGACGGCGGCAGCGCGACGATGCAGCGACATGGAGATGCCCTGGGGTAATTTCGTGGGGAGGGTACGACGCTAAAGTTGAGTAAAAGGACCGCAGCAGAGTACGGGAGAAACGCGGCAGTCGAAGTGAGAGGCGGACGGATGAGCAGGGCTGCGAATCGAGGCGAAGAGCATGGCGGTCTCAGGCTATTAACTGGCCTCAGCGCATCTAGCTGGAATCTGAGCGTTCCTGCGCGTCATCGCCTCACTACCGACGTGCGGCGGAGCGGTGGGTGACAACAAAACACAGAGCGCTCCCCGCCCCCCGTACATGAAAGTGAGTACACGAACGTACCTGGAGATGAGGTTCCTTTTGAGCGCGTCCAGCACGCCTCCGGGAGCATGGCTGGACGGAGCCGTCCAACCAGGGACGTACGTACTCACATCACGGTACCCGTGCGCCGGTACGTTTCCCTCGACCATTGGCGTGAACGTGCTTCAAACTGGCGCCGGGCTCATGCCGTAGCCTCCAGTGTCGCACAATGCGTTGGAGCCACCCCCGCTTCCACATAGAGCCATAAGTGGCTCCTCAAGACAGGAAAAATACGAGCGTAGTGCGGGATGCGTCCAGGAAGATTTTGCACAGCACTTGGATCGCTACTGCGCAGCAACCAGCGCACGGGCGCTGGGTGAGAACCCCATGGCTACGGCGGCGTGCCGCTGGGAGACAGCGGCCGCTCGTCTGCGCACCGCGATGTTGCCGCGCAGAACAGTCGGGCCTAGCTCTGTACGAACACACACTTGCAGCAGAGAAAGAAGCGTGTCTGCTCCCGGCACTGGCCAATCCACCTGTCAGGGCAGAGTGACTTCTCGTCAAGCCGTCCTCAGAACGGGTGGTGCTCATGGCCCTTAAGATGTTGTGGGCAGCATGATGGGAGAAGACCTTGCCCGGACTCACGGCCGGCGTAACCAGAGCAGCGCTCTCAGCTACCGTCATACATTTGTTCGACGTAGTGGGACAATGAAACACCGTCGCGGGCGCCCCTGCCAAGACATAAGAGCGACCGGAGGCCAAGAGACAAGGTGGCATTAGAGGACGCGTTCAAGAGCCTCCTCCGCACTGCTTTCTACCAGCAGATCTCACTTGAAAAGGGAACGGAGAGGATGCATTTCGAGACCTCGTCTGCGTTCGAGACGCCCGACCCGTGTCGGTTTTAAAGCGCTGTAAAGGCCGTCGCAGACGATGCGCAACCAAAGTCAAGGACAACTACCGTAGAAGGTTCATGGAGTAGACGTGAAGCGCAGGAAAAGCCGAGACGGCGTTGAAAGCACACACTGAAGCCGATTGTGTCGCTGATGAAATGATTGCGCCCACGGGCCCGACGCAGGGCTCACACACAGTGGTCATTGGGCGCGCAGCGTGGCATTCGCGCTCGATATTCCTGCGTGAGCGGTGCCAGTCGCGTCTCAATAAAGGGGCGCTAATTTTCCGAATGGCTGCGAGCCGCCCTTCGACAGCCAATAGATGGTGATGGGCAATGTTGTCGCGCCAGTGCATTCAATGACGTGGGTGCCGGTCCGACTGAGACTTTCTTCAGATGAAATCCGTGTCTTCACAGTCCTTTCCGACGCGCTTTTTCGGCAAACTTGTGCACCACAAGCGCCATTGACTTGGACCGTCGCGTCTTGCGGTTCCGCGAGCCCTCTTACCGATCTTTGCCCCAGCTGTCGGACGGCGGGCGCCACACATTCACTTCTCCGTCTGCGGTCTGTCCGTCTGAAGGCTGGAACCGGCCAGCCTGGCAACTTTCTTGGACTTCACTGTGTCTGCCGTCTTAGACCCAGATCTATTTCGCAACGCCAGTATGCGGCGGCGCTCCACCCCCTATCAATCCATGTAAGCGGTTAGGGCGTGGGCTATGTGCTCCTGACCCAGCCTCTACAAGCGGCTGGCTCCAGGGTGCCGCGCAGTGACGGCAGTTCTGAATCTTGGGACCCGGCCAGTGTATGTGTTGGTGGTGCTGCTACACACGCACAATTGACGAGGGAGCAGTAGCGGTTGTGTGAGAAACTACCGCGGTGAACGCGAGTAAACGCTCTGTCGTCGCACCGGGGTGTTTCTGTTTTGCTCGTGTGGCGTGTGGTCTGTTCGGCGGCGGCAGAGAGGCGCCTGGAAGCACTACTGCGACAGGTACGCCTCACAGCGGTACTTCCGTCTTGCCTAGATACCTCTCTCTATAAGCGGTTCCGAAAAAGCGCATCGGACCATCTAACGGACCTGTTCCCGCACTCTTTTACCCTTTGCTGCTCATCCATGTCCCATTGCTTCCTGCTTCGTGTCGCATCTGTGCAGTTGTGAACGCGGCGTTCCCCCTTGTTTGGTCTCTTTCCCGCTCATAGTGCCTGGTGATCTGGACTTTGCTGCGTGTAGTATTGATCTGGCGTTCGTGCCCCATCAGCATGGCAGGAGTTCAGCTCCCGATGATGCGGACTTGCTGCCTTTCATGTCGGAAGCGTCGAACCCCGCCGCTGACACCGCTTACCGCTCGTCGACCGCGTTACCAAGTCCGTCAGGGCTTCTTCGTCCGGCTGTTCGCCCGTTCCTCGACCGTTTGTTCTCTTCCTTTCCGAAGGTCGCATCTGGGTATCCATATAGAGGGCAGAACCACCTGTACCGTGTTTCTCCCATCGGAAGTCAGGAGCCGCCAATGACGGCACTGGCCATGTAAGGAGTGGCTGTCGGCCCCTTGATGGCCGCACCGGCAGTGGGTGCTGCCTCCAGTGGCTGGTGCGCGCCTCGTAACATTGGCACGCCTTCGGCTCGGCCGTCCGCTTCTGCGAATATGCCTTCAGGTCACGGGCCGGCCGTGCCATCGCGCGCGTCCGAGGGCGCTGCGCAGTCCCCTGGTCACCCCGACATGCGCTTGATCGTACGTCGCCGTCCAGTTGATGATGCTGATGAAGAAAAAGATGAAAACTGCTTGTCCGTCGAAAGTGACGGCAGCTACACGCCGGTCGAGAAACGAGGCACGACACAAAGTCTGTCTATGGCCAGCTCTGACTCGTTCCTGACAGCAAAAAGAAAGCGCCGCAGCAGGGCTGCCCCGCGTGTTGCTTCGGAAGTCCCGACGCCACCAAACCTTGGCCGTTTGCGTGCCGGCGGCGGGAAAGAGGCGGGATGCCCTTCTAGAAGCGCTGCTGCCAGCGACACTGGCACCAGATTTGGAGTCATTGGCGCCGGCATGAATCACGCACGGAAAGCTAGCAACGGGCGCAATACACCAACGGCAACGCGCAAGAGACGCGCCAACAGGTTGAGAGCCCGGAGACCAGGCGCGGCCGCGGCACCCGTCTCCGACGCCGGAAGGGCCACAAACGAAATGAAACCTCCGCCCCAGTTGAATCCGGGACCGATGGGAGCACCTTCATCACCAGAGTAGGCATCCGACGCCGACTCCAAGCCCTCGGACGCCGACGACGACATTATTTTCTTGTGCTGGACAGTCATCATCTGGTACCGGGACTCCTTCTTCTCTTTTTTTCTGCCGCCTCCGAAACCGGACATCCTCCGAGAGACAAGGTGGGTGCTGGGGATGTCGGGAATGGTGAGGAGCCCCACGACGTTCTTGAATAAGGTGGTAACTAGAGATAACCAGAAAAGATGGGGGGGACACACATGCGGGCTCTCCTTCTGCACGACGTGCGCTCTTCTCCCCACGTTTACCCCTGGAAACCCTCCGTACCAAGATCTGCCCGCTTTGAGGACCACGACCACGCCGGGAACCGGTGGGGCCCGAGCACGAGACGAACATGATCCGAGCTTCAATGCCACGCCACGCGACCGACGGGACACCGAAGGGTCGTGACAGGACACCGATCAGGGAACTACCTTGGCTGGCCCGGGACAGTTCAAGCTTAGAAGGGAGCTATGTCGCATTGAGAGGCACTGGTTCGCGCCCCGTGGCTGGCCCAGATGTCTGCGGGGCATCGAGAGACGCGGATGACGCGGCGCGACCCGGTTTGGACATGTGTCTCTGTCCTTGCTGGCTGGGATCTTGATTGATTGTCGGTCGCTTGCCCTTGAGTGTCAACTGGTAATCATCTGCTTTACAGAAAGGGGGCCCACTGCAGGGGTTGTCAGAATACCGTTTTCTGGCCCTAATGGGATACGGATACGCCGCGTTCCACCGTCTCCGAATAAGGATAATTCTCATCCCTGAAGATTAGGATGAGAATAAAACCTCACCAAGCCGGATTATTAAGTGGAATATATTCAGATTCGGATACTATTATCGTATCCGGGTATAATGGCTTACATCCGATCGATGACCTCACTAAAGCATCAGGAGCCGCACTTGGATAGCAGAACAGCAGTGAACTACTACTTGAGAGCTGTACTTGTTTTCAAAGTCCCCACTGCCCCCGTACAAGCGCTTCCACAAAGCATGCAATAAAATACGATAGTCGTTCTGTGCTGGCGTTACAGAAGTTTAACACCACGTAGATGGATCGTAACAATACAAGGGCTATCGCCGATTCTCTCAAGTACGCTGCTGGCATCCGGCTCTGTGCGGCCTCTTTGTGTCCGGTGCTGGCGTGTGCCTGCGGTCGCTCACCTCCTCAATGTTTCCTGCAGCCGGTGCTCTCCACTGCTCGCTGCCAGCAATAGCCGGATAGCCTGGGCGCTACTGCAGTAGTTCCACTGGAAGCCGGCGCTTGCGCCGTCGCCGACCACCCGCCACGTGACCACCGGACGCCAACCTCAGTCTCGGAGCTTTCGGACACACTTTCAAAGTCCTAAAACGAACGTGGGATGGCGGAGGTGTGAAAGTCGCCTCTGGCTGTCGGCGGGGTCCCGTTCGCCCAGTTTCTTCGAGACAGCGACTGCAGGGGGGACGGCGGACTAGGGAACTCTGGCGATAGCCGTGTGCATGACCCTGGCGACACCTCAAAACACCGCCATGGCTCTGGACGGCGTGGTCGCGGAGGCGCGAAATCTGACGCCGTCGTTTTCCGGCACCGCGCCTTTTCTCGAGATAAACGTTACGACGGTGGCCGGGGAGTGAGTAGGGGCGGTTGAGACATCATCAGCCGTTGGCGGCACCCCTCTCCAGCTCATGAATGGCACGGTGGCTCGGGGGCGGCTGGCGACAGAATGACAGTGGCGGGGAGCGTCGCTGCACCCATTTCGAATGAAAATGCGCCGGAGGTGGCTGAGGTCGCGGACGTGTGACAGAAGGCGCCGGACGTCGGCGGCGCCCCGACCCCGCCCAAGTTCTACGAGGCGGCGAGGGAGGGAACAGCGGCGGCGGTGGGTCATCTGGTGGTCGCTGTTGGCGTCGCTTCTCGAAGAGGCTCTGTGACTGCGCGAATATTGGGCGTAACTCAACATCAACAAGCACAACATACACAGTACGTACTAGTATCCGGGAGACGAGCAATGCATTCTCTTGCGAGTGTCCTATCCATGTCGCCGTTATCGCATCAACTGCATAGCTGCTTGCTGCAGCGAAACGAGCGAGCAACCCCATGAGAAGTACGCACCCGCTGGCAGGTTCCTGACTACGAGGCTTCTGTCGCTACCCGCATCCTCATCGGGACAGATGACTCACACCAATAATCACCACTCTCCGCTGGCATTCCGTCTTCGCCGTAACCGTGACCTCGCCGAAAAGCGTCTCCAAACATGGGAAACCCCATGCTGATCGGATATACTCGAATATAATAAATCGCCAGAGAATACGATATAATTTGCCGCTTGTGCTGTCTGGAGGATGATTATACGCTAGGACAGAAAAGCATGCTCAGATCCGAATATGTCGTCGAGACCCATATTCCGGATTATTAAGGATATAATGCCTGGATATATTCCTCTGAGATTTATCCGGGACAACCCCTGGTCCACTGGTATGGATCCCCAGATCTCCCTCTGGGGAGGCTTCTGTGCTAGATTCATGTTCATTTTTGCCCGCGTGCTCGGATATCTCCAGCGGACATCGGGGCGCCCGTGGCCCGGCTTCCCCACGAAAAAGTAGCTGCGTTCTCACGACCTTCCTCCATCTTCGAGCCTTCGGGTGTTTTCCTAGGTGACCGTACCACCGGGAGAGAGTAGATAAAGGGTGTGCGGGCGGGCTCCCTCAGCAGGGCTGATGCCCTTATCTGTTTCTGTTGGCTGGGGTCACACGGATTCTCATGCGACAAGATTCTCCCATCCTGGCCGTTTTTTTGGAAAAGGCAGCCGCAAGACCGACCTGCAGACCGCCTGTTGAGACCGACTGCACTCTCTCCCTACGTGGAGGTATGGATGGCTCTGTTATTGAAGCGTGGCTCCCCCAAACGTGGAATCTCTTCCTGTCCAGACGTCTCACCGCGCGTTCCCCGAGCGGCGTCACGTCTTTCCCAGCCTTGAGCGAGTGGTGGAGAACGTGGAGGACGAAGGACAGCGCGCCAGTCCACAGCTCCTGTTCCGCACCGGGGTCCATCAGTGCCGCTGGAACGCGCTGCATAATATAGCGGTTGGCTTGCTCTGCCTTTCCGTTTTGCTGCCATAGGAACGGCGCCGTCTTCTACGACGTGATGCCCTTGTCATCAAACCACTCGTTTTGTTCTTGGCTGACATAATCCTTGGCGCCATCATGGCGCATGCGCCTCGCCTCAAGCGCCGTCAGGGTCTCTAGATGCTTGATGCGGGCCTTGAGGATCAAGGGAACTATCCCTCTGGTCTTGATAGGCGTCGCCGTGACAATCTGGGTGAGAGCCTTCATCAGCGTGAAGAAGTAGACAGAACCGCCCTGCTATACCGTCAAAGGTCTATCGACATCCGAGTGAACCGGGTCACACATGGAGGTTGTCGTCGTCCAGCGGTGATGCGGAGAGGGCGCCATCTTTACGCCGACGCACGGCCTGCAAAATGTTCCGGGACCGCGCTTGGCATCGGCTACCGTCATTGAAATCCCATCGACCAACCCAAGCACCCGCTTGCGGTTCTCGACGCCCAAGTGGTTGAAGCTGCGGTGCCAGAGCTCGGCCTCTACCTCCATGAGTGTGGAGGCAGCAATTTCCGACGCCGTGACCGCCGCCACGTAGAGCTCGCCGCTGTCGGACTCGCTGACTGAAACTATGACTAGCGCCCTGTTCAGAACTCCGCTCGCGACCACCGCTGCCCCATCAGTGAGGATGTAGCAGGCGTCGCTAACAAACACCACAGCATCGCCACCGAGGTCTACCTCTCGGACAGACAGATGGATATCTGTCAGATCCAGCACAAACACCGCATCTCCGAGGACAATGCGAGCCTTGTTGATTCCCTGCCTCACCTCCATGGAGACTGAACTGTGCCCCCTGATGGACATCTGATGCCCATCGGCCAGAGTGACCTTGACCCCACTCTCCGCCATCTAGATGGTAAAGCCTTTGTCTTCGGCGGCCATGTGGTTGGTCGCGCAGGATTCGAGCACTCCGGCCGACGACCAGCTGGTGCTCCCGCCATTCTGGTGGCTACCGGCCTTTCTTGCAGAGGCGGCAAAATCCAGCACCACACGAGGAGGCTAATCGTCGCCATTGGCGCCACCGCGGCGACCGCCGCTTGGCGTTTTTCTGCCCTTGGCGTCGGCAGTTTTCTTCTTGAGGCAGTCGCGCTCCATGTGACCGTTCTTGGCATAGCAGTAGCACACGATCGTCTTCTTGTCCCGCCGATTCCTGGCACATGACGCCGCAAACGCCTGTGACTTGGCACCATTTGTCGATGACGACGGCCCAGTGCTTCCCCGCAGCTCCACCGTGAGCAGCTTCGCGCTGACGTCTGCGAGGTTGTGCTTCTCGCCCATGTTCTGCAGGAAGGTCTTGATCATTTCGTACTCTTCAGGAACGCTGGACAGGATTTATGGCACAAGCCTCTTCTCTTTCACCTGGTTTCCCAGAATGGCGAGTTCTTGGCGGACGGGCTTGGCGCACGGAGTGTACCTGAGAATGATTTTTGTCGCCGCCTTTCTTGAAGTTTCTCAGCTCGTGGAAGATCTTCAGCAGGCGTGCATTGTCGCGTTCCTCAAAGATGCACTTGAGTGCGTCTTAAGTCTTCTTGGACCTACTCACTGCCACCACCGAGTGGAGATAAACAGGCTTGACCATCGTCTGGATGGCTGCTCACACAGACGCTTTCATTATGTCCCACGCCTCAGCCGCCACGCTGCTCTTAGCGTCGCTCCCAAAAGCGGGGCGGTCCGTCACGACCGCCACCCGGACCTTCTCCTTGATCATCTGCGCAAGGGAAGTACACAGCCCAGACCTTGAAGTCGTCTTCAAGCTGCGCGAAGCGAGGGCCAGCGTGCCGACCATACTGCGACATAACGACGACAACTGCGCCCGGCGGCGCGACGCTCACGACTTGGGAGGATAGACTCGCCTGACTGACGCGGCAACACGCCCCAGCGCAGCCAAGGTCGCTCCGCTGGCGACAGCAAGGACGACGAAGATGACAACCAGCAACAGTGGGCCCATAGCCCGTAAAGAGGATGGTCTTTGGTGGGTGCATTAATCTCTGATGGACGCTTCCGTGGCCCCAGACAGGTCACCAAATACTCTTTCAGCGTCCCCAAGGCTCAGAGAACCCCCCAGAGCTCCTTCCTCGATGGGTGCGCTGTCGCGTATCGCCATGCGTCGCCGCGGCACTGGCCGGTACGGTTGCCAGCGGGGCACCGATCGTCGGGGATGACATGGCGTGTCCCGGATTGGACAGGTGGCATTTTCCTTGCTGACTGATATCTTGATTGATTGTGGGTCGTTTGCATGTGAGTGTTTATTGCTTGATTTATCTGCTTTACAGTAGGGGGGTCCACTGGTATGGATCCCCAGATCTCCCCATGGGGAGGCTACTGTGTGGGATTCGGGGCCGTCTGGGCCCGCTTGCTCGGATAGCTTAAGGGGACAGCGGGGCGCCCGTGG
>Ga0115030_1000307_pt1 | contig 19381 bp, 26 predicted proteins | sample SidtaG_4_FD_87174 | JGI IMG/M metagenome (GOLD analysis project Ga0115030, IMG submission 87174) | Marine algal microbial communities from Sidmouth, United Kingdom - Sidmouth_Male1 metaG | ecosystem: Host-associated > Algae > Red algae > Unclassified | place: Sidmouth, United Kingdom | collected... | reverse complement strand
GGGGTGGGGTGGGGGGGGGGGGGGGGGGGGGGGGGGGGGGGGGGGGGGGGTGGGGGCGGGGGGGGGGGGGTGGGGGATGTTGGAGGCGAGGCGATGGGCGCTGGAAGCGCGGGCGGCCACATGATCCGTCCGTGGTGGTCTGTAGAGCTAGCGGGACCTGCCGATTATTTAGCTTTCACCGAGACTCGTCATGGCATCGCATCGAGCGAATCAGTGAACCACTCCACGGGAGCCGACCCGCCTCTGCACCTTCTGGCACTGGCATGACCTTCTCAAATGATATATGGCTCTGCGATTTTAAGCCAGAAGAAAAACACAAGAGGTGCACAAAAAGAACACAGGCATTAAGGGAGAGTTTCACAACGGGGTCAGTCAGACGACGCAGACACTGCCAATCTCGGGAGCCCCAAACTGTCGTCCAGTAACTGGCGAAGGTTCTCGTCTTCCTGACGCAGCTCAAAAGTGTACTGGCGAAGCGAGGCAAGCATCGATGTCACCCTCAAACTGACGCGCGCCGTACACTCCATGAGCTCGTCGCAAACATGCTTGCATGTAAGCTCACTTCTCGTCACCGACGCCCCCGTATATACGTTTCCCTCGCCCATGAATTGGGACAGCGCCAGCTTTACCAGGATGCGCTCCCTCCCGCTCAGCAATGACACGCACCGCTGCGCCGCACGATTGCGCTCCTTCCCTTCAGACAGAAGTAGGTGTTGGAACTCCCCAGCATCTCCTCCGCCGCTCCCGACCCGCTGGTGCTCAGCCCAGCCTCACGGTTGCGGCGCCGCTGCACCACTCGGGCAGCCGCACAGTTCTGGGGAGCAGCTAGCAGCGCCTTTTCGAGAGCCTCAACGGTAGCCGCTCGGCGACCCTCCAGATTGACCGTCCCCAGACTACCTGGAAGCGGTTGGGTTGAGCCTCCTGCCGATTGGCCGCCAACGTCAGAAGTGTACGCTCCCAAATTTCGAGCAGTTTGTCTCGTTTCCCCGGCGTCTTTCATCGCTGCTGCCACACCCGCCGCCGTTCCACCGAATGCAGATGCCGCCACCCCACCCAGACCCGTCAGACCGATGATATCTGACTGCGCCACGCGTGTGCGGAATTGCTCCCCGTCCTTGGGAGTCATTGCGGCGAGCGTCTGCCTGTGCCCGCGAGCGGCATCGTTCCGTGCACGCACCGTGGGTGGGAGGCTCTGCAAAGGGAGCTGCACGAGCTCCTTCTTGTGCTTCATATTCTGCATGGGGGAAGACCACTAGGGAGCGGCGCGGGCCTCCATCTTCTCCTCGACGTTGTCGGGCGTGTGCCAAACAGCCTCGCAGACCACGCACGCCGCCGAGCGGCGCGGGCACGTGGGCTTCTTACACACGCATCGAATGTTGCTCTCCTTCTCGATGGGGCACCGGTCCGACTTGTGCCCAGGAACACGGCAGACGCGACGTTTCCGACCAACTGGACACATCTCGTAGAAGAAGGTCCAACACAAAACGAGCAGAAGAAGAACGGAGAAGAAATGAAAAAAGTCACCAGCAAAGAGAAGGTACACAGAGACAGCTGAAAAAATTGGTAAACGTTCCAATTGCACTGCAGCTCTGCATGAATAGAGAAATCTCCTTGCGCGTGTCGAACCAGACACACAAAAAGCCACCATCCAGAACCCATCCGTCCGCGCGCGGCACCAGGATCCAGTCGATCGGGCCGTTCTGGGAAAGTTAGACACCACGCATGGCACCCGGATGACCAGGTGCCATACTCAGTAAAAGATGTAGAATAGCCGCGCCAGTAACCACGATCGGAGCCACGACCAGCTCAGCAAGAAGCAGTTCAACGCGGACGTGATCGGCGAACCTGACGCCGTCGTCGTCATAACCGATTGTGCCCCACCCGGCCACGTGAGTTCTACCGCAATTCTTCGGAGAGTAAAATTGCCCTGTGCGGCGATACGTACATGAAAAGAAGAACTATGGGGCTGTTCAAGCGTACCACACCTGGGCAAGCTGTGCCGTTTTAAAAAGCTCTGCTTTCGTTGGCACCGCCACGCGCTAGCGGCGCCCACAGACAGCATGCCAGCAATTCTGGGAAGAAGCTGCACCTTTCGGCCTGGCGCCAGCTCTCGCGGGGCACATACAGGGGGCACTGACGGATCGGTCGAGTGTCACAGCCTGGCGGGATGCTTTAAGGCACGAATAGAAGCCCTCGGTGCCCTCAGATATGGTGCCAGACAATCTGGAAAGTGGCTGCACCGGGAGACCCAGCGGCATTTCGCGCGGGGCGCACACGGGGGGCACTGACGGGGCGGCTGAGTGTCACCGCCTGGAGGGATGCCTGTGGGCACAACGAGACGCCCTCGGCATGGTTCCAGAAACTGAGGTATCTGGCTGCCCCTGGAGGCTCAGAGGCGACTCTCGAAGCGAGGGAAAACCGGAGGCCGTGGGACGCCGGCTGGGTGCTCCAGCATCGTCTCCGTGCGGATTTCTCGTTGGCCCCACGAGGCGCTCTCGGCGCCCAGGAACACGGTGCCAGAGGGTTATGGCGAATCATAAATCTTACTGCCCCTTGAGGCCCGGAGGAGACTTTCGCAGGGGCAAAAATGGACCTCGCGTGGTGATGGGGCTGTTGTGGGATATTTGTTGCCCCTGTGGTGGGTGCCAGAAGTCGCCTGGACATCAGCTGGCCCTGTGCTGCTGGCCATTGTGACGTCCCCGTCTTGTGCTACGCGCGACACGGAGGAGAGACAAGTCCCCTTAACGAGCAGTGCCATTGAGTGGCCCCGTGCAGCCGGCCTTCGTGGTGTATCCGTGTCGCGCAACGCGGAGGAGGAGCGCATCGCCGTCATGAGCTGTACTGCCTTGGCAGGGGCTGTTTTTTGTTTTTTTTTGTGGCCGCTGTGGGTACGCCGATCGGCGGAAACCATCTGAGTTGGTTGTGTCGTTCCTCCCTCGCTGCGAAGAGTTTGTGGTGGGGTTGGACGCCTTTTCCATCGGCGTTTCGACTCAGCAGGGAGGGGGTTGTGGGGACGAGGGGGCGGGGGTTTCTCTGCTGCTGGGGCCGCCATGCCGGTATGACACGTCCGCACCGTCGTGGCAGGTGTGCGCTCGCAGCTGCAACCGATTTTGGGAGGGTCAGACGTCGCGGGCTCGTCGACTTGGTGGCTGCTGGATGTACTGTCAGCCACTTCGGGGTACGCGACCAAGAACCCCCGTATCAATGTGCACTTACATCTCCCCGGTCTCGACCAGAACGGCAGTACGTTCTGGCTGCCTCTGCACAAGTCGCACCAGCTGTTGAACAGCTCAGACGGGAAGGTGATGGAGATGATGTACGGCTTCGCTAAGAGCGGTGACGCCATGCAGTACGGGTAGCATAGCTCCTGAATATTGGATATTGGGCCAGGTAGCCCCCCTAACTGGCCAGTATTCAAGTGGAGGATTGAACTGACTTGTGGCTTGCCCTTTGGGAGATTGCTTCCTTCTTGTATATCTTTCCTTCCTTTTATCGTCTCTATTTTGGTGGTTATTCGATCTTTATGATCGCTCGGTCGATTGATCCCGCCCTTTTACCGTCTGATAATAAAAGCACTATGGGAGCGGGGCTCGCCGTCGCTGCCACCCCCGGCTCCCCATCGGATGTTGCACGAACAAAGGTTCTTCTTCCTCGCCCTTTTTGGACAGCGTTCGGTTTATCGTGCGTCTACGGTCGGTCGTTTCTTACTGGTTACTTAACCAACGTCATTAATACCACATTTAGTGGAGCAGCTGGGGATACTCTTGCCAGCCGCGTGCATCTGCATGCGGTGCCCGAGAGCTGTCTCTGGTTACCAAGTGGCACTGTGACGGGTATTGCACCCATCGGCTTGACGCGCAGGGCGCGTCTCCCACTTGTCTGTGCCACGACGCTGGGCGTCCTGCGTGGTGATCTCCAATTGAAGTGCGGGGCGGTTCGGTTGGCACTGTGCCGGTTGAGCAATGACCCCTGGTGGTGCCGATGGGCAGCGTGACTATGGGAAGGGTAAGGGCAACGCCTTTCCTTCCGACTACGTCCCGCCGGGAGGCATTCGTACGCATATGCGCGACGCCAACACCCTAGGTGGTGTCCTCTCGGGAGCACCTGCGTTGAATGCGGCGGCCTCTGGCCAACCGCTAGATGCGGAGAGCCTTACTGAGGAGGTGGAGACAGTTCGTCTCCGTCTGACGGCCCAACAAGCGACTAACCGCTCGTTTGCGGAAGCAAACGACAACCTGATCGCAAACGTGCAGGCTATGCGCCAGGAGGACATCGAGTCCGGTGCCCGGGCGTCAAAGTCGCGTCGCAAGTCGAAGAGAAAGACTAAGGTCAAGATCGACCCCAAGGGGGGCGAGTCGCCTTTCTCTCGTCCAGAGCCAGTTGGCCAGGCGACCGAACGTCGGGATCGAAAGCGTAAGCTTCGCAAGAGGTTGCGTAAAATCCACCAGGAGACCAAGCTGGCCCGCTCATCATCCTCAGTTGAGAACGCCAACATGTCGGCCGCGAATGAGTCAAGCTTGTCCAGCGGGACGACTTCCTATACGTCTTCCGACTCCGGAGAATCCCCGGGTTTCCCGTATTCTCCGTCTTCGAGCTCAAGCTCCGAGTCCTAGGACACGTCATCGGACGCCGCGTCTCGAAGATCGAGCCCGGGTCCATACAAGAGTCGCCCCGACTCTTAGAAGCGGTTGAAGAAAGCCGATCGGCAAAAGTTCATTCGGCACTCCAACAGTCGCTTTAAGTCCCTATTGGACTATCGCACCTACTTCATGATCCGACGTGATCTGTCTCTACCACCCCCCCTAGTGGAGAAAACGCATAAGATGAGCCGCCGCCTAGATGGCGCATTCCAAGGGCAAGAGCCATTCACGCGCACCAGCCCCCACGGTGTATTCACCTTCTTGACGGACTTTCGGCGTGCATGTGACGCGGCCGGTTGGAAGCCTGGGCAAGCCAGTCCTCTCTTGGTCTTTCGCCTGTCAGACGCTGCTAAGCGAGCCTTCTCGAGCGCCCTGAACTCGAAAGCCGGACACCGCACTGATGCGATCCGCACCTATGGTGCTGCTATGAACTGGCTTCTAGCTAAGAATGCCAGGCGCGCTGTAATGGCCTCCGCCTACCACGACATTTTCACAATGCGTCAACCCGATAGTGAGTCGCCCACAGCCTTTGGGCTCCGCGTTGAGACGCAGTGTGACCACTTAGATGGCGTCTTCCACGCCCAAGATGTGAAGGATGTATTCATCTATGGCTTGTCCGAGATTATCCAATCTCATGTCCGGGTATTGCACGGGCAGGTCCCCAAGCGCACACTGGCGGACAATATCTCCGCCGCGCAGATGTATTGGGACGGGACAAACAAGATCCGGCTGTCACTGAAGCTGCCTCGTCTTCAGACGACTAAGGTGGCATATGCCTCGCCCATGCCAACCCGGCACCCCAATGTCGACCGTCGCTTTCCGACCACCCAACCGCGGGCCCGGTCCCGTTCCCCTCCTCCGAAGGAGTCGCCTCAGACGAGGACCGATATTTTTTACAACTCTAACAAGCCCGGTCACTTCGCTGCTCTATACGCTGAGCCGAATCGGCCGCGTGAACGCAGCAGCCCTGTAATTGCCGTGAACTCCGTAACGGAGGATACCAAACCAACCCCTGAAAGAGCTATCAACGAGTCCATCGACTCGAAAAACGAGTGAGCCGGGCGCCTCTTGGCGGGTTTCCCGGCGCAACATCACCAAATGGTGAAAGACGCAAGGGCACAAGGATTCTAAGCCCTGCATATCGGCACTATGAGATCGCGGCCACCATTGTCCCTCTCCGACGGGCAATGCACAGCTGTCGCCTTGTACTAGGCACTGAGGCCGGCATTAAATTCGTCCGACCTAATGTCTTACCTGCCAACTGGCAGAGTTATGCTGAGAGGCTCGAGCGGACACCCCGCATCAAAGATGCAATCAACAACCACCTCATAGCAAACTATGCTATACTTCTGTATATAGATGTCGGATGTGCCAAGGTCTGCGACCGATTCTTTGTCGCCGAACACCTATCGGTGCCATGTATCCTCGGTACCTAATTCATGGATAACCATGTAGAAGCCATCTTCACCCACCTAAAGAAGGTTGTCTGGAAAGACCTCGTCGGTGATGTCATCAGGAACCTCAGGCGAACTCCTATCCTCGTGACCCTACTTTCCAGTGTGTGATAACGATCATGGGAAGACCAAGCTGCTAAGGTAAGAGCATGTCGCCAAGTGCGCGTCAAAGGACGAATGGAAGAATGGGTTATGGCAACCTGTGCCACCCCCGGCCTAGTCACCATCTCGCCCAACATCCGCCTATGCTGGCACAAGTCAGTGGCAGTCGCCCGTGGCGTTGCCCTCGCCAAGCCCGATGAACCGTTTTTGGTTAAGGTCTGCAACTTCGGGCCGGACCAGGCCATAGTTCACAGCGCCGCCTTCTTTTGCAGGGATACGGCCTCGCCCCCGTCTGCCTTCAGGGCTGCTGCACGGCGTGCCGACTCTGCCTCGCGCTCGAGATGCACGGGCTGCGTCTTTATACACACTATAAAGCGGGGCTCGAAGCGCGTCTCCTTCTTGTTGACGGTGGAGAGCCGACCTGTTTGAGTGCGTCCTAGAGTGAAGGCCTCCGTCAAAAAAATGGAATGGGGAAGGTGTCCCTCCTCAAAGCAGGGTGTACAGCTGTGCAGCACCAGTAGCGGATATCGAATAGCATTGATCAGCGAGTGACAATGACAATGAAACCAGAGTCAGAAACTGTCACCGAACGACAAAACGAGACAACACAAGCTCCAGAAGACACGAGAAATAAACACCCCGTCCCCCAAGAAAAACAGAAATGGAAACGCACACTGCAGTCTTCGGGAAGGTGTTCTCAGTAGTATTAGAGCATGGACAATGCTCCGCCCGAAAAGTGACGGGGACGGTCGGGCTGGACAGGCAGTCGCGGCTCCGAGCCCCGCACGTTCCAGCGTTGTGCTTATCGTGCGAAAACCGCTTGCGGTACCCTCAAATCGAACACGCTTGCCCCGGGCGGGCCTCCTCCTCCTCCTCACACGATCCATCCTCAGCCGGAGCACCCCCGCCCAGCTGCGGAGCCGCCTCAGGCACAATAGAGGTCGACGGTGCGGAGTACCCAGAAGCCGCCGCATCGGTCGTCCCGACGGGGCTGGCGCGAGTCGGTGTCACCGCATCGTCAGTCGCCATCGGGCGTGGTGGTACAAGCCAATTTCAAATGCGGAAACCGCGACGCGGGCGCGCATCCGCTGGGACTGGCTGGGGAAGAGGACGTCGCCACGACGTCCGTGCCTGAAGGACGGAACTGGGATGTTACTGACGCACAAATTGAGAATTTTGACCGTCTGGGACACCGACCGCAGCTGGATCGTGCTGCTTCCAGGCCATTGGGAGAGGGGGGAGGGGGCGCGGGGCTCAGCGAACGGCCAACTCCCTTCCCACAGAACGCAACATGAGAGGCGGCACGGCGCTTACTTCAGTCTTAGCACGCCGTCTACGTGCAGACACGGATCGCGGGCGCGCGCGTCGAGCCCACGCCTCTGTTCAGTACGCCACTGAAGTGCGGGGGGGGGGGGTATCCAGTCCCGACCCCGCCTGGATGCCATTTCAGTCTGCACGGTGGCCAAACTGCGCTTCCGACGAGAAGGGGGGGAGGGGGGAGACGTGGAACCGCTCTCACAGCGGCCGTTGAGCCAGGCGCGCCCCGCCGAGAGGCAGCGCTTCACCGAATGATCTCTCAAAAGACCGCGACAGACGTTCAACACCACACAATCTGTAAAATTCGTGCGACAACGCGGTGCGCGACGGCCGCAGCGGCTGCCCGTGCTTCCAGCACGAACGCGGATGACGACGATCGGATTCATCCGTGGATCTGGGCTGCCAGTCTCGTCGAACACCTTGTCGACGATCGACTCTCAATTTCAATCGCAGTCGGGTCGACTGCGATTGAAATGGAGAGTCGATCCAGGGGCTGCGGAATAATGATTCGGATAAAGCACCGTTCTGTAAGCAGCGGCATCCTGCTCGCAGAAACATCGTATGTTCGTCAGTCTTTCCACAAAGAGGCTGAGCATGAGGTGAGGTCTCCAGCACTGTCTTCCGTTTTACTCTCACAATGGGTGGCGAGAAGATTCCAACGGATATATCCGGATATATCGGGATATATCCCAGATTCTGCTGAAGAACCCGGATTCTGGAAGGCCCTGCAGTTGACCCTGAACGCAACAGCAGAACACCGCGAGCAACTTGAGGCCAATCATCCTGCGGTATTTGATTGTCAAGACTTGCGGCTCACTGGAACGGCCGGCTTTTTCACGTGGACTGAGCGCCGATGCATCGCTGGATCTTCGTGGAGGCGAGGGTGCCGGTCTCTGGCAAACGGCGCGTCGTGGGGCAGTCAAACTGGCAGTGCGCCCGCCTCGCCAGTTCTCTATGACCAGGTGGCCTTTCGAGTTGCACATTGGCAGTTTGCTGGGAGGTTTCGCACCACAATTTGGGCAATTTCTTTTGCCACGTTGTCAATCAAGCACAACCTGTCCCTGAAATAAGTATCATGTCGGTGTCAGTGTTGGTTTCGGCCGACTGACAGGTTTGTGGTGGAGCGACTGTACTCAAGCTCAGACACTTCCTCGACGGCCATCGCTTCCTAATAAGGACCGACCACCAAGCACTAAGCTGAATTTACAGCACTAATGACTCAAGTGTTCGGTTGATGCGATGGCGCCAACGGCTGTCCGAAATTAGATTTGACATGCCGTACCAACTCGGTGCATCGCACCACGCCCCAGACTTCCTGTCCCGAACGGACAATGACGCCGCAATTGACGATATCAACGATGATATCCAATTCCTGTAATTGGCCGAGACGGCCAACGGCTTGCTAACGGGGAGGTACACGGGTACCGACATGCCGGCCCCCGTCGAATACGACGATATTGTGGAAGCCCAAAAAACCGATGAGTTCTGCGTCCAGTTGGCCAAACGAGTGGCTCGCAAAACGGAGACAGCCTTCTTTAAAACTTAAAGCCACGGCCTCTGCAGGCGGGCGCCCTACGGCGTCGAATTGGTCATCCCCGAAAGTCTACGTGAGAGCATACTTACGCTGGAACATCACGCAACGGTGTCAGCCAACCCGGGTATGAACCGGATCTACTAAGCCATGCGGCTTCGGTATTACTGGCCATCGATGGTCACGGATATCGACAACACTATGACAAAGTGTACCACCAGCGCCCAAAATCGGCTGTCACTACGTCGAAACACGTCCCCATTGAAGCTGTTCCGACCTACGGAACCATTGAGAGATCAATCGGTCGAAATATTCGGGCCAATCCCCGCCACCAAAGCTGGTCATCGATTCATTCTGGTCATCACTGACCGCTTCTCCAAGCCGACCAAATACGTCGCCTTGCGGCGCATAACAGCAATCTCCGTGGCATCAGCCAATGTCGACGCCTGGGTCGCCTGTTATGGCCCACCGGACCGAATACTATCGGATCAAGGACCCCAGTTCATGTCGAACTTCTTCATTGCCGTAATGCAAGTGCTGGGCACCGAAAACAGTGGTCAACACGACGTTCCACCCACAAGCGAAACCCTCTCTGTCCAAATGACAGCATCCCATGAGCGCATCGAGTGTTTCAATGCACATCGCGGCGCGGGCGCTATCACCCTAGGCTCCAATACAGGCGCAGTCACTCCTAGCTGATAGTTGTTCTCATTCCGAAAACAGCTCTCAGGACATGGGCAAGAGATTCTTTGGAGCGCTCATCTTGGGACTGAGCCTCCATAGGAATGTGAAAGCGGCATGGAGGCGCCGCCGCAGGAAATGTGACTTGGAACGGGGCGCCAGAAACAGTGCGTGTGAGCATATTATATGCAGCGAAATGTATTATATTACATGACGTAGGGTACAGGATTGGATGCCAGCGCGGTGTGCAGGTGGTGCGGCGGCAGAGCACGCAAGCGCCATGGATCCACCAAAGATCGTTGTCCGCTATGAAGGCTCTTGCTCCATTGGACAGCGGCGCTCTGGCCGCTTCTGATGTAATTGAGAACAGGCCCCACAGCAATTTCAGAACCCATCTGGCTTGCAATTATCGCGAATTTGATAAGGCGATGTAAGGAGGGAGAGCCCTGTGAACAGCAAACGGCGCGCAACGCCTCTGAGGAAAGGCTCCCTACAGCACATGGAGGTGGCGCCAAGAAGCATGCCTAGTGAGCAGCAGAAACAGCCGAGCATCGCTCAGGCCTGCGTGACCAAGAAACCGCGAGGCAGTGCCAACCTCTTACAGAAAAAAAAAGCTGGCTGCCAACCGCGCAGTGGGTGGGGCCTTTACAGAGGCAAGGATCACGGGCCCACACAACTAGCAACAACGGCGTCCAGCGCCATGCGTGAAATCTATTGGTCGCGGACGTGGTTGCGTACCACAGCCCTGCTCCATTTTGATATCCTTCCTGACAATTGACGCTGCCTGTCATCGAGTCTTTATTGAACGGTGACTAGGGTGTTTTCGCGTACGCGCTTTCAGCCCGATTTCAACGACATGCACAGACACATGGGAGAAGACCCAGTGCTCCGCTGGCGGTGGTCGGTGGCCGGCGGGGTCCCCTCCCTGCCACCCAGGGTCTCCTCACCGATAGTCGCTCACCGTCTTGCGTTCCTGCGCCTTGTTTTCCTTCGCAGCCTCACGTCAGGGTAAGCCCGGCGCTCGTTCTTCGTGCTTGCTTGTCGTGCGCATGTGGGCCTGGCGGAGAGCAGGGGAGGAGGACAACCGACTGCTGGTGCAAATAGCCCTCCACTGCTCCGTTCACGACAAATGCTAAGTTTTCTCGTTCACAACCGTCACGTTGGAATCGACTGAAACTTCTTTTTATGGTGCTGTTCTCCTTCTTGTGGTATCTGCATTGTGTGTCCGCCTTCTTGCATATTCTTCAGGAGCGGACTTGGAGTGGCTGCCCGCCGCTGCCCATGCCGTCGTGACAATCTTCGTGACAACAAGTTCGGAGCCGTCCTGAGAGTCGCCGGCTGTCGCGAAGGTCGCTCTTTTGGTGCTGTCTACGCGTCAGGCCGAGCATCAGCTGCCAGGCGAGCGTTTCTTGACGTTTTTCGCGTTCTTCGTCACCTTTGCGCATGTGGGGTGCCTTCTGCTGCTCGGCCAGACCCCCCCAGCCGTTCCCCAGAAGCATCTCTGGTTGACCGCTTGCCTGCTTTCTTCAGCAAGCACGGACGCTCAGATGTTGGTGGCGGCGTCTGTGTTTGCAGAGGCGGACGCACACGGGTGGGGACGCCTGCGTCGTGTTTTGTTTTGCGTGTTTGTGTTCATTGGGTCGCTGGCGCTTTTTGAGGGTTCTATGGTTTCGTTTGTCCAGCGTTTGCGCCGGCATGTCATCTTAAAGAAGCGCCAGGTGTGGGCCTGGTGGCGTCACGGGTACGCTGAGGGTGATGCATTTCCGGCTCCACAGGACTTCGGAAACCTTGGGCCTGCCCTGCCGAACGACGCAGCTACTTTTTAGGAGAGCTTGGCTGTGTCCTTTCCATTTATCTCTCCTTTTCTGCACCGTGATGACACGGTCACTACCTTTATCAAAGAGCCAGTCATAGTGGGAAAGCAACAAAAAGAATAAGATGCAAACATGCCCTATACGGTCTTGTGAAGCTCCCCTCGTCGGGAAGACCGTCTCGCCGCTTGACGATGGACGACGCTGTTGACGTCTGCCCGCTCCAAGAGTCTTTCTGCGGCCACAAAGGCCGCGTCGAGACTTGCCTTCTGCGCGCGTGCAACCCCGCGCAGCACAGTCAGGTCCTGTGCCGCCCTGATTGCCTCTCTTGGATGCCTGACAGCTCCTTCCGAAGAGGTACTAGCCGTACGAGCCGTCACATCAGCTGCGTGCGCCGCGATGATGCGTCGCGATTCTAGGACGGCGCCGATGGCGGCTTCAAGCGTCGAAACGAAGGTGGCCGGCTGCTGCACCACGTCTCCACGGGCAGCTGCCGCGTTCAATCGCACGAAGAGAAAGACCGCGTGGTCTCCGGCGGTGGTGACCCCCACGAATTTGCAGCCGGCAGCGACGGAAGTAGTATCGGCGCGGCTTGCGGTGGCCGGCTTGGCGCCGGTGGTTATCTCGGCTACCGCAGGGTCCTGAGCGCCGGGTGTAGGCGTGTCACCGACCGTCGTGAAAGGTTGCGGTGTGGAGGCCACGGCCGAGGCAACGGCCGGCGTCATAGGGGCGGCAGCCGACCAGGCGGACGGTGTCGCGGGGGCGACGCCCGACGTGGGGGACGGCGTCACGGGGGCCGCGTCCGACGAGGCGGACGGTCGAGAAGCGTTGCAGATATCAATAATCAAACCACGCCAGTTTGGACGACACAGCGGGGACGACGGGGAACAAACGGGTAGAAAAGTGACAGCAGGAAGACGAATTTGGGTGTCCGGGATCGAGAACAACCGGTAAGTCCGGAAAATAGTTTTTGATGATGTGAAAGACCATACAGTTAGTGTAGCGTGATTCTGCGTGTGCACTAAAATTTGGATGCTCAGTTGGTGGAGAAGAAGTCGTTCTGAGATGTCCTCGAGGACCCTCGCTTGAGTGTCTTGTGCGCAAAGCTTGGTGCGCGCACCAGTCTGCGAGGTTCAGGCATTCGCAGCCAAAAACAGATCACGCCTGGCGCAGTAGCGCACCTGAGAGAAAGCTCTTGAGCGATGGCGGTCGTGGTGGCGGTGAGCTCGCAATAAGGTTGCTTATTGTGCTTCTTGTGTTATAATTTGGCCACTGTCAAATCATGAGATGTAATGGTTCAGATTCTTGAAATACGTACGCACTACGATGTACTTTCAGTCGTGTGAAACTGGGTTTCAATTTGTTACCTTTGCGAACCAGCTGATTGGTCAATAGGCACTCGGGTCCTCCAGTTCAGGTGGTATGGTTGGCGAACAGTCGGGTCTTTGCAAGGCACGTCGCCGCCACAGCGCGGCATGGCCGCGTCTCTGGCCGTGCATCGGGGGGGTACCATGCTGCGTCGCGTCCACCGGCTCTGGATCGCTCAAGAGTTCCCCGGAGCGCCCGGCGCCTTTTATGTGAGAGCTTTGATCTGGATCTGCTGCGTGACGGCCAGCTAGAAGCCATCGTGGAAGTCGGTCATGCGAATGAGCCGAGTGCAGCCGTCATTTCGGTTATGGCCACCGGATCTGGCAACGTATGCGACGTCTTGGCCATTGCTGATCTCTTATTGTGCTCGGTAGATATTGCTGATCCCCGAAGTTTGTTCTAGCGGACAAAGTCAGAGACTGACTGTGAATATGAGCATTCTATTGGTCTAAAACGACAGTAAGAGGGCATCGAAGCAAATAGAAAGCCCGCATTCGGTTCCCGGACATTGCATCCAGCAGAACTCACTGTTTGCTTCCGCTTGATCCGCTTTTCTTGGCACGGACAAAGCTGCCCAAGCGAGATCTGGAGATTATCGACTGTTTCCTTGCCAGAAGTACAGAAAAAGTGAGGAGCTGATGTCGATTTTCAGGCCGTCTGGGCACATGAAAGCAATGAGAAGCTCCAAGTCAATCCCAGGGGCGCATCTGATTGGTGGAGAGCGTCGGTCCGCAACTCAGTCTCGGTCCGCCAGGACAAAATTCGGGGATCAGCAATACATCTGGCGAGTTCTCGCGGGTGCCACACAGCAACTAAGATATCTTGTTCTCATTGTCGACGTTCTGTTGCTTGCTCGAGGCTTTGTAGACTTGCGTGTTTAGGATCGCCGGTGCCCCTCTTTACCAGCAAACGCGAGCCCGTTCTGTACTGCTTGTCCCTCTCAGAGGCCTTGGGCGTCAACACGCCCGTCTGTTGAAAAAAGCTGGCGTGACGGCGAGGTCTTTGTCAGGCTCACGTACCGCAGCATACCGAGTCGAGCTGCGTCAGCTTCTTCAAGAGAGGCAGTTGCAGGCTCTTGTGCTGTCACCTGAGGCGGTTTGCCACCGCGAGTCTCTGCTGCGGGCCATGAACGAGCGCCAAGGTGGCATCACGGCGTTTGACGAGGCGCACCGGTGGACAGACGCTGCCCATTGGAGCCCGACTCTGACGTTGGCCGCAACGCGTTTGCAAGGTCGCCGCCGGCTCTCCCTGACCGGATCTCTGCGCATCGGAAAAGAGGCGCAGCTGGCGGACGCCCTGCGCATGAGCGCTGCAGTCGCCAGTCGTGGCGTCTTCGCGCGGCGCAGCCTCATCTTGCGCATTAAGCCGCGTCCCCCAGCTTCCTGCCCGCCACTGTCACGCGTGCGCATGCAGGAGGCGACGAGCGAAGAATGGTGGTGGCGGGTAGCGTACGTGACTTCAATGATCGTCGCCGCTCGACAGAAGAACGGAAACGCTATCATTTACGCACACACTCAGCATCATGTTGATCACCAAGTATTTGCGCTCAAGGAAATGGTATAGCGCCGCGTCGCCCGCGTCCGCGGCCCGTTACCGTCTGTCTACTCTTACCAGGCCGGCTGAAAGACACGGACTGCGGTGGAAAGGGCATTTGCCCAGCTACCTGGCGTTGTGGTCTTTTCCACTGTTGCCTTTGGTCTCGGAGCCCACTGTGGCCATGCTCGAACTGTTGTCCACTTCGTGTGTTTCTTGTTCTGGTATGTGTGTGACAATATGCTAGCTTATCTTGGACTAGTGCTTATTGGGTGATTGCTTTGCTTTATTTGGTCACCAATTGGTGAGCGGCGACTAACAATTGCTGATGGTGACACATTGCGAGAGTAGTGGTCAACTGACGGAGGGAGGGACCGTCCAGGGGCGGTGACAGAAACGGCATCACCCGTGCGGATGGAGGCTGTAGTGCGCCAGCTGAGGGCACTGTGGTACTTCCCCAAGGTGCGCGGGGATGCGACCCGACAACGCTTTTTTGGGCGGCGTCCTGCGCGCGAGGGCGTGTCGCATGTGGAAACAGAAAGGACTAGAGGAAGCTGTGTAGCAGCGTGCGCGGGGGCTGGCCTCTGCCGGGAAGAGGGACGGAGACCGCCCTTATGTGCGTGCGCCGCACTCACGGGCACACGAAGCACGCCCGGCGGCCGCGCGGTCCGGGGACGACTCTGCGCCCCCCCGCCACTGTGGTTCACAGAGAAGCCCCATGGGGGCCACAATTCACACACGCTCTATGGCCTGAGGCGTGCCGGGTAGGCACGGCACTGCTCGCTCCCATGCGTTGTGTTGGCATGGTCTCTCGAGACCCGGAGCTGTATCATGACTTCGATGTTCTAAAAAAATGTCCGTGATCGAAAAACCCGGGGAAAAACACGTCGGCACAAGTTGCCGCTTAAATACAGCACATTTACTACTCGCTAACTCCGATAGTTGCTCCTGACGCTTCAATCGATGTGATTTAGTGGTGCGGTCGATGGTTCCGAGCGTTTGGATACGTGCGATCGACGTTCTTAGTCACCCGATCAGCGTTCAGCAAGAGGCCGATCGGCCAGATTGTCTGTGTGCAAGCATCCCCTTTAGAAAACGCGTTGCAGGCGCTGAAATGCGATTTGAATTTCTTGCACCCCACTATCCCCACGTTACCATTAACGCAAATATTTGATTAAATTTGGTTTGGTTGAAGGCAAGGGTCCACACCCTGCACCAACTGCTAACTATTTTCTGTTCTACCAGAAAAATGGATCAAATGTTGTCATCCTGGGGATCAAATGAGGTCCTGCCGGAATAGGCGATTGCGGCCCACCTGAGCGGGAAATCGGGCCTTGCGGCATCTACGAACGCGCGTTGTTGCTGTTCTCGTGATCTCTACAGAGCTGGGCGCTCGCCCCCTCAGCCCAACATGAATAGTGCTCGTTCAGGATGACTCTATTGCTGACCTCCAAAACATGGCGGTTGCAGAGTGGTTGCAATCATTCAACAGCGTATGTGGACCAATGGAAAGGCTAGGAATCATCTGAGTTCCTTGCGGAGTCTCCCCATGCAGCTCTGCGCACTGGAAACGTACATCAGGATCTCACGAAATCTGGAGAAATTTGTTAATCTCATGAGAATTCACATGTCTGGCCCAGAACCCTCTCCATGCCTTCTTTCGGCGGAAGCAAGCGGCCCAAAAGTTTCAGGAAATCTGATTGTGGGTTGCAATGGCTCTGCGTGACGCCTGAAAGACACGGTGATTGGCTTGCACGATTACTGGCGGCAACGCACAGCCAATAGTTCGATCGTGGCTTGTCGAAGAGCCCATCCGGCTTCATTTATACGCCCTGTCGTCGGCTCTGCCTCCCTTTTCTCTGCAACCGCCATTTTTTGGAGGTTAGCAATAGCATAGAGAAAATGCGACGAAACACACTCTGAAGCCATGTAATGGCGGCGTCAAGCATCGCCCTTCCGTCCCGTCCCGCCTCCAGAACCTCCTCAGGTGGCGATTTTGACTTGAAACCGCCACCACAGAAGCCCCGTACCGTCGTTTTGTTCGCCGTGCGGAGGATCTTGAAACCCTTTGGTTTCGCTGCGCTGCCGGCCGAACACACTCCCAGATGCTCCTGCCAGCCTCTTCCCGTGTTGGGGCCTCATGGTTCAAGCAGCCGACGGTGCTGCAGCGGTCAGTATGAACCCGGTTCGAATCGAACAGCAACTCGTGTCTGTCCCTCCCTTCCCCGCCCCTGTCCCCGCGTTTTGCCGAGCTACGCGTTCAAATGGGCTCAGATGCGCCTTTAGACCTTTGTTGTGCTCTCTCCACCCTCTTTTCGCACAGCGATGCCCCCTCTACCCTAGTTCTCTCAACATTTGGCAACGCGGGCCTGCTTCTATACGGCGACAATAGACGTCGTGACAGACCGGTGGGGCGGGGAGGGACACCTGTCTGACTCAGAGAAGGGGTATAAGGAGCCTACCGAGGGTGTTCCGGCTCCACAATTTCGAACAAGGACTGTCCTTTGCATTGGGGGGGCGGGTGGGGACCTGCGGGATGGTCGATTGACTGTTTCTGCGACATGACCTGTGTAGGGAAGCAATAACAGCTGGGCAGCTTTCCAGGGGGTGGAAGCATACAGGGGATGTGGCGAGGGCGTGGAGCGGATGGAGGCGTACAGAGGAGCCGGAAAGAGCGCGGAAAACGTGGACGCGTAGAGAGTGGGCGAGGCGGGGGGACAAGCGCTGAAGGCGTGGAGGGGGGGGGAGGGGGAAAGCACTGGAGGCGTAGAGGGGGGGGAGGCTGTCTCATGCAGTGGACGTATGCGCTCGCACGCTGTGAGACAGGGGCCTAGAACGGGCCGAGAGTGGCCCTCTGGATCTTGTCGTGGAGGTCCGCTGGCGCGCTCAAGGCTTCAATAAAAAGGGGCGTAAGGCAACTGCTGCTTCAAGCTGGATGCCCTCCAGTTACCCCAAGGATAAACCGAGTGCGGTGGTTTCATTTCTGTAGTCAAAAGATACAATCCACAAAGAGAACTACAAGAAAACAGCTGCTGAATAAGGGAATCATGAGGTCAAAGAGATCAAGTGAGGTCGTTGGTATCGCAGACACTCCAATTTTGGCCGATCCGAACAGGAACACAAACACAAGGGGAACGAGAACAGGAGTGCGAAGTACGGACTGACGGCTTATAATGACCAAGCAAACTACATCTGAGGCCAGGTGCTTGGAAACATCTGACTGATAACCACAATGTCAGAGAATTGATCAAGGCGAGGGTGCCCCGGCTGCCCTGCAGCGAGCGATTCGGTCCGAACCTATCTTGAAAAGATTTCAAGGTTTCTGAAGGATCATCCCTCTCTTGTCGTGGTGCCTGTCTTTGAGAAGTTTCTGCCTGGATCGGACCTTGCTTTGCAAGACTGCGGCGGCTCAAAGCCGGCGTTCGACGCAGATCTAATGCGGAACGCCCGAGAAACGACGAGAAACGAGGAGAAACTACGGGCAACTACGGGAAACGAAGGGAAACGACGGGTCTGCAGGGGGGGCCCGAACGACTTTGGTCGGGCCACTGGACGCGCCGTCTGTCCGAAGGAGACCTGTTTACAGTTCCGCACCTGCTGATCGGCTGAAACGCCCCATCCTCGCACATAGAAATCGATCGCAGATTGGCTGTCTGTTGTTTCTCGCGTGTGGTTGTCTTCGTCTTTGCCACGCCCCTGCCCCCCCCCCCGAGTGTCGCAACAGTTGGAATCCTGGTTCAAGCTCCGACAAAAGACGGGGCAAGACTGCCCACTTAGGGGGAGAGTGGCCGTAGAGGGAAGAAAAAAACGGCCCGTCTGCCTGTGTATTTTTCGTAGCGCGATCCGATGTAAAATAAAATCTGACGCTTCACGCCCTCCTGCCTCCACCGCCGCCGACCACACGGCCCGCCACAAGCCATACCATGTAACACCCGGAGTGCCGGATGATAACCGAACACGCTAACACGCACGCAATGGAAACGAGAAAGGCAAGGGGGGTCACATGGACAAGCCAAGCATAGAGAAGCGACTGTTTCGTGACCATGATCTCCTCCTGCTGGTCGTACGGACTGGAGAGGAACAACATTCTACCAATAAACTACACACAGACAAAGAGCACAAAATGACCGATCGCGCCTCACGCCATGTACTGAGCACCCACGTGCCCCCCCCCCCAACCCGGCCGCTTCGTCCTCCCTCACCACCGCACCCCCGCGACCCCCGGAAACAAAACCAAACCCCTACGACACGGCCTCGTACCTCGGTGCGACACTCTATGCGGGCCAAAGGACGACGGATTTCCACAATCGGCATGGCGCGCGGCGGCGGCGGTCGTGACGGGCGGGGGATGGTGGGGGGGGTGGGGGTGCGGCACAGCGGGCAGAACGACGGCGGTCGGATGGCCGACCGCCGGCTCTTGTACCACCCGTAGTTCCAATTTAATTTACTCTCCAACTTGCCACGAAACATGCCTAGATAAATGCGCGATAAGTGCGGAGTTATTGGAAATGTTTTAAAACACATGAGTGCTTGTGTTCCTGTGCGCATCGGCCACAATTGGGGTGCCTGCAATAGAATAGACAATAGTGTCCCTTCTGCGAACTGCCTCATTTGAGCCTATTCGCCTCATTTGAGGCTGTTTTTTGGAGGCCATTTTCGAACTGTTCTGATGGTCGGACCACATTTCTAACGCCAGAAATGGACTCAGAGCGGTCCATTTGGTCATGGGTAAAGTCCAGTGCATCCCACGTCAGCGGGTTTCTAGCGCGTACCGCTTTTTTCCGCGCCACCAGTCACTTCCGCCATGCCCGAACCGCCTCGCCGTGCCACCTAACAGACCACTGCGAGCCAGGAGCACGCAGACAGTCCCCCATACTTCCCCGCCCTCTCCCAAAGCCCTTACTACCCGCCCCCCCCCGCGTCCCGTGTCTCTCTCACCCCCCC
>Ga0115030_1000306_pt1 | contig 19400 bp, 8 predicted proteins | sample SidtaG_4_FD_87174 | JGI IMG/M metagenome (GOLD analysis project Ga0115030, IMG submission 87174) | Marine algal microbial communities from Sidmouth, United Kingdom - Sidmouth_Male1 metaG | ecosystem: Host-associated > Algae > Red algae > Unclassified | place: Sidmouth, United Kingdom | collected... | reverse complement strand
CGGGGCGCGGCGGCCCCGCCGCCGCGGCGGCGGGGCGACGCGCTGACGCCCCTGCGCAAGGGCCCCGCGGCGGGCGCCGGCGGCGGCGGCGGCGGCGGCGGCGGGGATCCCCCCGCCCCCCCGCTCGACCCGACCGCGGCGGCGGCGGCGGCGGCGGCCGCGTCGCGGCGGGAGGCGGTCGACTTTGACGCGCCGACGCGCGTGGCGCTGCTGCTCGTCACCCTCTTGTCGGCGGCCGCGTACGGGCGGGCGACGGGGGACCTAGTCGCCGCCGGCACCGTGTCGGCGGCGGCGGTGGAGGGGGCGCGCGCGGCGGCGCGCGCGGCGGTGGTGGCCCACGGGCTGTCGGCCGCGGCGGCGGTGGGGTTGGCGGCCGCCCGCGGCCGCCGGCGGGGGGCGTGGGCGGTCAAGGCCGCGGCGGGGGGGGTGCTCGTCGTTGCGCAGCTGCGGCGGCTGCCGCCGTGGACGCCGGGGGGGGGGGGGGGGGGGGGCGGCGGGGGGGGGGGGGGGGGGGGGGGCGGGGGGGGGGGGGGGGGGGGGGGGGGGGGGGGGGGGGGGCCCCGCGGCCGCCCCCGCCGGGGGGGGGGGGGGGGGGGGGGGGGGGCAGCCGCGGGGGCGCGCAGACCGCGGGCCGGGTGGCACGCCTTGCGGCGTGCGGCGTGCGTCGGGCCCGTGGGGGTCCCTGCGGCAGCGCGTGAGGGCAAGGACGGGTAGGCGTGTCGTCTGGCACCGCTGCCTGCGCTGCAACGCTGAGACCCCGCGCTGCAGACCCGACGTAAAGATGCTGGCAGTTGCTGTGGGTGTCGTGGCCGCGTCTGTCTTTTTGGGCGGGACCAGACGCGGGGCGGGCACACGTGCTGTCGCACGCACACCCCGCTCCGCGCCCAGTCCCTTATTTTTTATTGTTTTTTGTCGCACCCATTTTCTGTTAGTTGCTCGTCCCGCGACCCACCACGCCCCCTCCCGTCCACAACCCACCACACCCACACCGCACTGCGGCGTGACCCCCCCAGCCGCCCGACCCGCGGCCGTAGGGGCGGCCGTCGGCGCTATAAGCGCTGGCGGCCGCCCACCCACACCACACAAGCCCGGCATACAAGCCCAGGCTCGTGCCCCACCCACCCTCCACGCCCAACCAGTGGCACACCGAAACGGCCGCCGCGGCGAGCACAGAGTTGACGTGCCGCACTCGCCGCGGCGCCATCGTCGTCCGGTGTGTACCAGTCACCCGGTAGCCGTCGACGCCCGCCCGTCGACGCCACCCGTCAAAGAGCCAGAAGGGGAAGTCCCCCCATCCAGGCCCCTGGCGGCCGGCTGATAACCTCGCAGGTGCCAGCCGACCGCCGAGAGAAGTCACCACCACGTCCGCACCAGGAACAACCCACACGCCTGCACAGACGCCATGCAAAGAACGCCTGCACACACGCCCACTCAAACTCGCACACAAACACGCAAAAACACAATGCAAACTCGACGCGAAACCAAAACGAAAACAGAGAAAACGATCAAGGCACGGCAGAGCTGCGGGCTCGCCCCACCGCACATTGCATGCAGCCGCCAAAACCTTGGCACCCCGACCACCACCGAACAGGACAAGCAAGTACCTTCCGCCACCAACCACACACCCACCACCCCCACCACAGCGGCACCACGAGCTGTACACGCCAGGCAAGGAAGCCGGGCAACCGTGGACACGACGCCCACGGAGGTGCCGCATGGATCTCCCATGCGACGGCTCAGCCACAAGGGCAGCTTAGGCGCAGTAGAGGTCCTTATCGACCGACGGCGGGATCGGCCCAATCTCAGTGCCGAGCTCCTGCTCGATGCGGTACAGGTTGAATCGGTCCTCAAAGGTGATCATGGAGATCGCCAACCCCCGGTGGCCAAAGCGGCCCGACCGGCCCACACGGTGAAGGTAGGTCTCGGAGCTTTTGGGAAAATCAAAGTTGATGACCACGTTGACCGCTTGGATGTCAATGCCGCGGGTAAACAGATCCGACGAAACCAAGTTGCGGCACGCGCCCGACCGGAAGTCATGAAAGACGCGGTTGCGATGGCTCTGAGGCATCTTGGCGTGGATGTAGAAGCACGAGTAGCCCAGCTCTGTGATCTTCTTGGCCAGCAGCTCCACGCGGGTGACGCTGTTGCAGAAGATAATACTCTGGTTGATCTGCAGCTTGGAGAAGAGCGTATTGAGGCAGTGCACCTTCTTGGACTCCTCCACGAAGGCGTAAAACTGCGTGATGCCCCGCAGAGTCAGCTCGTCCATCAGGTTAATCTCGTGCGCCTTGCGCTGGAAGCGGTCCCGGAAGCCCTTGACGGCAACCGGAAAGGTCGCAGAGAACAACATGATCTGCCGCTCCTTGGGCAGGTGGCGCGTTATGATGGCTTCCACAAGCGGCGTAAACTCGCGTGACAGTAGTTTGTCGGCCTCGTCCAATACCAGCAACTTGCAGCCGGACAGCTTGGCAACGCCCTTCTCCGCCAAATCGAGCACCCGACCGGGCGTGGCCACCAGCACATGCACAGGCTGATACAGCCGCATAATGTCGTCCTTGAGGGCCGTCCCGCCAGTGGACACCATCACCTCGAGGCCCTTGAGATGGCGCCCCAGCTTCTTGGCAACCTGCGCCGTCTGCAGAGCCAGCTCCCGAGTCGGGACAAGCACCACCGCCCCAGGGGTATCTTGGCTGACGTCCACGCGCTCCAGAATGGGGATGAGGAACGCCCCCGTCTTGCCCGTCCCATTTTTAGCGCGCGCCAGGATGTCCCGGCCGACCAGGGCTACCGGAATGGCCTCCTCCTGGATAGGCGATGGTTTCTCGAAGCCCTCATCAAAGATGCCCAGCAGCAGGTCCTGCTTGAGGTAGTAGTCGGCAAACTCGTTGCCCTTGGTCGCCGTCACATCCTCCGTCTTGATACGATCGTCACGAGGGCGCGTTGGCCGACCTTGCGGCTGGCCAGCCACAATCATGGCCGACGAAGAGGAGCCCGGGCCTGAGACAGGGACAGCCCCGGTCCCGTGGTTGGCCGAGCCATTGTTAAGCGCCTGCGGCGCTGCCGCACGAGGCGACGCCTGTGTCACTGGCGGGTTGAGCCGCGCATCTTGGTGCACGCGTTGCTGAACGGGCGGCGGCACGTAAGACTGCTGGTGCTGCGGTAATTGACGCGGCACCGGCGCCTGGCCATTTGACGACTGCTGCTGCTGCGAGCGGGCAGGCTGCTGCTGACGACGAGGCTGCTGTTGCTGCTGCTGACGAGGCTGCTGCTGCTGCTGCTGCTGACGAGGCTGCTGTTGCGACTGTTGGCGGGGCTGCTGCTGCTGAGGCTGACGAGGCTGCTGCTGCTGCTGACGAGGCTGCTGCTGCTGCTGACGAGGCTGCTGCTGCTGCTGACGCGGTTGCTGCTGCTGCTGCTGCTGACGATGTTGATGCTGCTGCTGCTGACGAGAAGGCTGCTGCTGCTGCTGGCGAGGGGGCATCGGCTGCAGCTGCGCCGGCGATTGCTGCGGCTGCGGCTGCGGCTGCTGCGGCTGCTGCGGCTGCTGCGATTGCTGCACCTGTTGCGGCTGCTGCGGCTGCTGCACCTGTTGCGGCTGTTGCGGCTGCTGCGGCTGCTGCACCTGTTGCACCTGTTGCGGCTGCTGCGGCTGCTGCGGTTGCTGCGGTTGCTGCGGCTGCTGCAGCTGCTGCGGCTGCTGCGGCAGCTGTGGCTGCTGCGACTGTTGCATGGGCGGCGGGGGCGCCTGCCCTTGAGGCGTGACGCCTTGAGAGCGAACCCCTGAGTTCGGACCGCCATAGGAAGGGTTCTGACTGCCACTACCATTGCCGTAGTACGACGGCGAGTAGCCCGGTTGTGGTCTTTGCTGGAACGCCACCTGCGGTTGTTGCGCCTGCGGCGGCGGCGCCTGAGGCGCCTGCGGCGGAGGTTGCGGCCGAGCTTGGTGAAGAGGCTGCTGCTGCATCAGGTGCGAAGGTTGCTGAAGCATCTGCTGTGGCTGCGCCTGGTTGTTCGGTTCTTGAAGACGCGGCTGCATGTGCGGTGCCTGCAGCTGCGGCTGCGGCTGCTGCGGCTGCTGCGGCGGGGGCGGCACAGGCGGGAGTGGCTGCTGCGGCGGCGGCATCGGTCGGGGAGGTTGGCGCTGCTGCGGATGTTGCGGGGGACCTTGGAGCGCAGGCTGCGCCTGAGGTGCTGCCGCTGCTTGGGAAGATGCCTGCGCCTGTGGCGGCAGGGGCGGGGCTTGATGAGGCAGCGGCGGGGGCATCTGCTGCATAAATGGTTGACGGTAGCCACCAGCCATCACTCCCGGAGGCCTAGCGTGCGGCGACTGGCCAGGCGGCGCCCCCGGCGGCGCCTGGGGCGGCGGCGGAGGATACTGCGCACGGTACTGGGGCGCGTAACCGGCCGGTGGTGGCGGCTGCCCATAACGCGGCGCCACCTGCGGCGGCGGCTGTCCATATCGCACCCCAGCCGCAGGCGGCGACGTCCCGTATGGCATCGACGGATGGGCCGGCTGCGGGCGGAAAGTGGCCGTCAGCGGGGGGCCACGGCCCCAGGCGCCCGTCGATGGCGGAGTGGGGCGGACCGCCGCGGGCCCTGAAGCGGGCCCTGCATGGGGGGCGGCAGCTGCACGTGGGTGCACATCGTAGCGCGGCCGACCGCCGCGGTTCGCGCCGCTCATGACTTGAGGGGGAGTGAGGCCACCGCCAGCGTGGCCCGCGATCGCACACAGGGGCGACTCCGGGAGAGCAAGGGAAGACCAGTTCGTCAACTGCTGATTGCGACGAGGTGCCCACAAAGGGGGACCGAAGTCCACAGGCAAAGCACTAGAGCACTAAAGACAGGGGCCAAAGGAAGAGAGTACCTGATGACGCGGACGACAACCGACCTGAGACACAGCGCAGGCCGCAACAGTTCACCAATTCAGCCTTGTCGGGGAGGGCCCGCGACAAGAACAGAACGTGCGAACCAACGAAAACCAGGATGCAACAGCGGCAAGGGCACACGTATAAGGGTAGAGTCAACTTGGAGACGTAGATGGTGCTGCAACAGGGGAGATGGAGACAACGGAGCCGATCGCGATATGGTAGTACGCCACGCCACCTGACTGATGGCACGATAGAGGAGGGTCCCCCGGACGATCAACCTTGGGATAAGCGCAAGCTCGAACACGGCCGTTTTCCAACAGCCCGATGCCACGACTGTCCGGTGCCCACGGGCACGGACCGGTGCGATCGCGAGCCGCCCGCAGCTGCCACGAGGCACCCGAAGACCCTCAACGTCGTCACCCGCGTGCGGCCGATCCACGCTGGCCCAAAACCGACACGAGTGACGTCGACCGGCCTCAGGCAACGTCGACCGCAGCCAGATGGCTGCGGCACGCGCCCCAAGAACTCTCCAAACAACCAGCCGACCAACCGACCTCCACGAACGCGCCCGCACCTCGACCAGGCCCGCAACAAACCCGCGGGACAGGCCTGCCGACGACACCGGGTCGACCGTCCGCCAAACCACGCCCGCCCTCCGCCCCACGCAACCACCGCCTCAATAGCAACCGCCAGTGGCGGCCCACACGCGCGGCCGCGCGCCGCAACCAGGACTCTCGACGACGCTGCGCCTGAACGCAGGGGGAAGAAGAAAGGGCGAGCCGCCACCACCTTCACCCGCCGGCAATGGACGGGGGCGGATCGTGAGCCGACACACCGCGCGACGCCGAGACGAGGGGGCTGTTCTGCTGCGCCGCGTCCGCGCGCCCCCCCCACTCCTTGCTCGTTGAGGGCCGCACGCCACGAAGCCAGACGCAGGTCTGTGTGCGCTGAAGGCCACTGCTCTGAGCGGCTGCTGAGGGGGGGGGCCCGACAAATGACGCAGAGAGGGGTTTGGCGGCGGGCACTTAGTGTGAAATAGGATGTCTACCTAGAAAAGACACTACATTTTCCCAAAATTGATATCGACGTGTTGTATGGATTTTGTGGACAACTATTCATTTGTCCTATTGGGATTCCGTATGCATTTGTGAAACGATGTTGACTTATTTTTGAACAGTCTTAATTACTATCTCACAGCTCACGATGCACTTGAAGTTCAGGGGATGGAACCAGCATGGAGTTCTACCCACTGAGAAGGGACGACAGCTTGTAGTTGGGTGGCTCATTCTGCACCTCACGGTACCACAAGCTGCTCTGCATCTTTCGTTGGTCGGGGATGCGGCGTTGCTGCAGCCGTAGCAAGTGCCCCTCCACCGGCGGTCGCTGGTTTTGTAGCGCGCACTCGCAGTGACGGCGGGTAGCAGTTGCGGTAGCCCACCCACTGCTCACGCCCGCTGTGGTGTTTTCTGCCCTGAGAGCCCTAGGGCCTTGTCGTTGTCTTGCCGCAGGAGCTTTCTGCTGAGGCCGCTGGCGGCGGGCCAATCTGGGTTTGTTGTGCTGCGGCGCTTTGCTCTTCTCTGCCGCCCGAAATGGGCTTCCTGGAAGCGGCTGGCGTGCCGTTATCGTGGACAGACGAGGACCAGGGCGGCGTTCGGGAGCGCGTCAAGGATGATGGCGTCACGCAGTTCCTTGAGGTCTACCGGAACACGGTCGGGCGGACCAACGACGTGCTTAAGTGGGGCGACGAAATCGAGTACACGCTCCTCGCGTCTGACGCAAGCGGTCGACGCACGCGCCTTCTGCTGCGCGCGGCGGAGCTGCTCGAAATCCTGAGCCGGGAGGAGCACGCGACGCCGGCGGGCTCGACGGTAGCGGTCCTGTGGCGCCCTGAGTACGCCAATTGGATGATCGAAGGCACGCCCGGCACGCCCTACCGCTGCTATGCAGCTGACCTCGACCTCGTGGAGCAGAACATGGCGCTGCGGCGGCGGGAGGTGGCTGCTCTCCTGGAGCCGGGCCAGTCGGTGATGACCCTGACGGCCTTCCCGCGCATCGGCTGCGAAGACAGCACGGTGCCGCCAACCTCCCCCTACGGGCCTTACGCGCGCTCCTTTTATACTTCGGACGATGTGATTACGCCGCACCCTCGCTTCCGCACACTGTCACGCAACATCCGCTTCCGGCGGGGCGGCAAGGTCGACATTCGTGTGCCGCTCTTCCGCGATGAGCGCACGCCCAACACAGTGCCAGTGTTGCCGCCGGGCTTGGCCACCCGCGCGGCGGCGGCGGCGCACGGGGGCGCCAACGGGGCGACCGAGCCGGCGGCGCCAGCGCCCGCTTCGACGCCTTCCTCTTCCGCAGCACCCGTTGAGGACAGCGCCTACACCCGCATCGAGGACGCGGCTGGCGACCGCGTCGACTACATCGGGATGGACTCGATGGCTTTTGGCATGGGCCTCGGTTGCCTGCAGGTGACTCTCCAAGCACGGGACATGGACGAATCCCGTCACTTGTACGACCAGCTGGCTGTCATGGCACCGCTGATGCTCGCTGTGTCGGCGGCCACCCCCGTCCTGCGAGGGCTCCTCGCCGACACGGACGTGCGGTGGAACGTTATTGCGGCGTCGGTCGACGACCGGACGCCCGCGGAGCAGTCCGGCGGCGTCATCACCAAGTCCCGCTACGACTCGATTGACTGCTACATCTCCCCGCGGGTCGACCTCAAGCCGGAAGTCTACAATGACATACCCGTGGCGCTCAACGAGAAGGTCTACACGCGGTTGGTGGACGCGGGCATTGACGAGCGGCTGGCAGAGCACGTTGCCCACCTGTATGTGCGGCAGCCATTGGTCATTTTCACGGACCGGATTGAGGTCGATAACATGGCGTCGACGGAACACTTTGAGAACATCCAGAGCACGAACTGGAACACGGTCCGCTTCAAGCCGCCGCCCCCAGGGTCGGACATTGGCTGGCGCACCGAGTTCCGCTCCATGGACGTGCAGTTGACGGACTTTGAGAACGCCGCGTTTTCGGTCTTCATCGTCCTCCTCTCCCGCGTCATCATCGCCTTCGACCTTAACTTGTACGTGCCCATGTCGGCGGTCGACGCCAACATGGCGGCCGCCCACGAGCGCGGTGCGGCGCCGGCGGGACGGTTCACATTTCGCAAAAACATCTTTCGCCGGACGGCCTCTTCTATCCGCCCAGGCGCGGCGGCGGCCGCACCAGTCGACGTCCCACACGTTTCCGCCGGTGGAGACATGGCGGCACGGGCGGCGGGCAGCTTCCTGTGCGAATGCGGGCACCTGCACCAGGCGGTGCTCAAGGACGGCGCGTTCGAAGCCTACTGTGGCGACGAAGACGCGGAGGACCCAGACGCGATGTCAGCCATGACGCTCGACGAAATCTTTAACGGGAAGCCGCTTGACGGCGGCTTTGCGGCCGGTCAAACCTTCCCGGGCCTCATTCCCCTCGTCAAGGGGTACCTGGCCTCCCTCGCACTCCCAGCCGACCGCCGCATGCGCCTGACTGCCTATCTTGACTTTGTTGGCGACCGTGCGGCTGGGCGGCTGATGACTGCCGCCACCTATATGCGGCGCTTCCTCGAAGCCCACCCGGCCTACGCGCAAGACTCGGTCGTTAGCGAGGACATGACGCACGACTTGATCGTCCATCTTAGCGCCATCGTCAATGGGGACGTCCGCGCGCCAGAACTCCTCGGCGACTACTACCCGTCAGAAGCGTCGCTGACTGGGTCTGCCTCCGCGGGGGCGGGCGCGGACCTTCTCAATAAGATGCGCCGGGAGCTGTCCGGGGGGGAGGCCGTGCTGCATGGCTCTTCCGTGCCGGGTTCCTTCTTGGACAAGGCACTGCACCACATTGCCGCGGCGGGCGAGGCGGGCAAAGGGCCGGCCGCCGCGAGGGGGATGGGAGCGGCCGCCGCCGCCGTGCCGCCGCGGCCATAGGACGGGCGGGGCACCATGAGGGTGGTACACACAGACCAATGTCGACAGTGTCGGCGGGTTTTGCGTGCAGCAGATGGGGGAAGTTGGTCAAGAGGTCATTTTAGGTGCTTGCTGCCGTCGGCCGTGGGCGATGTCACGACTCTGCTCGTCCTTTGCTCATGGTGTGAAGGGTTTTCACTATTCATGTCATTCATGTCACGCTTGGACTCGGCTACACCGTGGCTCTGTATGTTGCTGCTTTCCTCTATTTTCGCCATTGGGTTGGCGGCAGCTCGTGTGGCTGCAATCCGGTTGTATCCCGTGGGCCGGAGGTGATCACCTGTGTTGCACTAGCCGCCTCTGGGGAGGCGGACGGTGCAACCATGGTCCAGGTCGCCACGGCCTTGCAGGTACCGACTGGCGCTAAATGATGGTGATGCTGTGGTGACTCACGAGAGAGGCGCTTTGTGTTGGGCCGCGGCGTGGCCAACTGTGGAGACGGTGGCCCCGGTAGCTATGCATCCAACACTGGGCAAGCTGCAGCGGCCACGATGGCGGGCGCACCCTTGACCGGGGCGGTCCGTCCAACACCAAATAGATCAGCCTCGCTCGGACCTCCTCTGGGACCCTCGGACAGGACCCGATAGTGCGCGATCCCTGCCTGTCACACGTGCTGGGTGGTGCGAGGCGTTCCCGATTCACTTTTTATCTGCTTGCTGTTTTTCCGTGTAGGGTTTTTTTCTGCTGTTGACCGCCACGGCACCAGCGCCGTTTCGTGCCTCCGCGGTCTGATCAGGTTCCCCCAGCTGGCCCGGACCGTCGCGACCTTCCAGTCGAGGCCCTTTGCCGCACGATCAGATTCGCCTTCTGCGACGCTCGTCGAATGCGAACCACACAATTGATTGCAGACGGCGTCCGAGTGCCACCGACCGTCCACTCACGAGATTTCGCCCGTGGTACCACAGGACCACCGTGAGCCCCACGGAAGGGGGATTGGACCCGCGAGATATTTCTTGCTGTTGACCAGTAAACGGGGGGCACCGGTGGTCAACCGAGTGCCCCCCAGGTGTGTGGCCACGCCGCATGTGAGGGCTAACGCAGTCCCGCTGCGCGTCCTGGGTGGTGGATGGCTGCATGGCAGGCCTGCTGGCCTCCCAGGACCAGCTGAGGTGCGGCCGTGGGATGACGCCGACTCGGCTACCCCCCTCAGCAGCTGCCTCAAGCCACATTGTTTGGCAGGGTGGGGATAGGGCAAGCTGACGCGGTGGGAGCCGAAGCACCCACCCTTCCCGCCAGGTGACAGGCCACTTGCCTCTGCAACTCACCCACCGTCGCTCTTCAGATGCACGGCCCCGCTGTCCAGTCTCTCTTTGCGACGTGCCATCGCGCCCATTCTTTACCGCCGTCGTGCGGGCAATCACTGCCACCGTTGTCGCTGTCGCCGCTCCCGCGGTCCCATCGACCGCTGCTTTTCTTAGTGGCTGCCGCTGCCAGCGCGGTCAACGCCGTCTCCTTGCCCCTCCGGAGCTGCATCCTATGCCCGAACGCAGCGGCGCGCGATTGCCGCCCGCCCCTGTTGACCTGACGTGCTTGTTGTGGTGTTGTCCGCCCCCCCCTTGCCGCCCTCCGTTCCCTCCCCCCCTAGACGATGTTGTCCACCTCCGCAGCCCGCGCGATTGTTGCCGCCCACGTCCGTTCCGTCTCGACTGCGTCGGGCGGCGGGGCTCGTGCGGCCGCCTCGGCGGCAGCGGCAGCGGCCGTCCGCCGACGCAGCGGCGCGGCGGCGCGCCGTGCCGAATCTCCCCCGCCCCCGACCGCCTCCCGGCAATGGGCGGCCCGGTCTGCCGCGTCGGTGGCGACGACTGGCTCGGGTAGTCGGCGCGGCGGTGCCGGCGGTGCGAGCCCGGCCGGCCACCTCGGCGCCGCGGCGCGGCAACAACAACAACGCGGGCGGAGCGCGTCGGCGGCGGCCGCGACGCGCGCCTCGGCGGTGCGGTCCGCAGCAAGTACCAAGGAGGGCAGCACGGCGCCCAAGTCGCCGCGTGGGCGGAGCTCCCGCTGGGACACCTCCTCCGCCTCGTCCCCGTCGATGGGCCTGGGCACCCCGTCTCCGGCCTCGTGCCCGGCCACCCGCACGGCGGTCAACAGTGGTGGCCTCACCGCCGCCCTCTCCGAGCAGCTGCAACAGTACGCGCGGTTGGAGCAGACGCCGCTGACGCTCAAGAATCTGTACGAGTTTGCGTCGAGCCGCGTGCCCGGCCACGAGCTGCTATCTGCCCAGTGGCTTTACTGCGAGCTGCCCGTCCGGTTGGCGCGGCGAGTGTTGGAGTTGGAGAACCTTCCCTATCGCCTGTGCAGCATGCCTTCCGTAATCAAGGTGCGGGAGATGTACGCGCAGTCGTTTTTGGATTTGGTGTCTGAGCCGCGGCCGACGGAGGAGGCGGACGTGGCCCGCCTCAACAATGTCATCCGTATGGTTCGCACCCGCCACGACGACGTGGTGAGGCTGATTGCGCAAGGCATTATCGAGCTCAAGGCCGAGTGCGGGGTGTCGGCGGACGACCGTCTAGTGACATCCTTCCTTGACCGCTTCTACTCGTCCCGAATCGGCATTCGCGTGCTGATTTCTCACCAGTTGGCGATGGCGGCGCCCAAGCCTGGTTTTGCCGGCATCATCAACACCAGCTGCCAGCCGGCTGTCGTTGCCGCCGACGCTGCCGAGGCGGTGCGGCAAATTGCGTACCACAACTTGGGCGAGGCGCCCGACATTGATATCCTGGGCAACACGGATCTGTCGCTGCCCTACCTGGATGGCCACATGTTTTTGATCATGTTTGAGCTGCTCAAGAACTCGGTCCGCGCGACCGTCGAGAGCCACGCCGACTCACCGGTGCTGCCGCCCGTCAAGATGATAATTGCAGACGGGGCGGAGGACGTGACTATCAAACTGAGCGACGAGGGCGGCGGCATGCGCCGCTCGGACGTCGACCGCGTCTTTGACTACTTCTTCACGACGGCGGCGGTGCCGGCCGAGACGCTCTTCCGGATGGAGGATGATTATGCGGCCAAGGGCGCGTCGCGGCCCGAGGTGTTGGCGGGCTTTGGCTATGGCCTGCCCCTCTCCCGCGCGTACGCGCGGTTCTTTGGTGGCGAGTTGACCCTCATGAGCATGGACGGGTGGGGGACTGACACGTACCTGCACCTTAACAAGCTGGGCAACAAGGAGGAGGTCCTGCCTGACTGACGCCCCCCCCCCGTGCGGCAGGGCTGGTGCGGATGAGTTGGGGGGAGAGCGGGGGGAGGAGGGTGTCATGTCGTGCTCCCGTGTCGGGGTGCGGTATTTACTTCGTGTGTGTGTCGCCTGGTGGCGGCTACACGCATTGTGTGCGGGCTTGGCGCGCGCCCTGATTCGGTGTTCTGGCGGTCCCGCTTACCTGTTGCGGTTTGTAGACAGCGGCGGTAGCTGTTCCTTCAATATGCGGCGCGTGTTCTCGCTACGCGGTGCATGCCCTTCCTCTACGCGTGTGCGGCCGATGAGTCACTGACTGGCTTGCGGCGGTGGCCATTATTGCCTGTTGGCTGCTGGGCAGTGTTGTAGGCGTCGCGCGCGCTCGCGTCACTCCCTCTTTCCGTTGTACAGCTTGCACCGGTTGACAGATGCAGCCCAGGTAGGACTTCTCTCTGGATGTGGGCATCGAGGGCTCTGCGTGCAGCAGCGGCTGGGTGTCGAAGACATAGACGGCGTGCGGGCTGCAAACGTGGCTCGCCTCACCTGTTTTTCTTCTTTTTTGTTCTTGCATTGTGTCGTTTTCTTTTTTGGGGTTGATGGAATGGCTTTTTTGTTTGCGCGTGTGTGTCTTTTGTTTTGTGCAATAAGACGCACCTTCTTTTTCTCTGTTTTCGTTTAAAGTGTCTCGAGCAGGCCACCCTTTATAGTGCCGACACCAGTCTCTGTGCTGTATTTGTTCCAAGTCTTAACTTTTTGCCAGTCGCTCGCTGTTGTCGGATTTTTCTCTTTATCCGGCTCATCACGCTTTCCTGGGGTCGTCTGCCCATGGAGGCGCTCCACCAGTGTATACTGTAGCGGCGGGCCACGCCCACTCCCCTACCCCTTGGGCCACAATACAATCCGGATACGCAGAGGCCCAGAAGCCTCCAAGACGCTCAGGTGCCACTGCTTCTCAGCGACCGTCGCCTGTCCACCCTCTCCTGGGCCCTGGCGGCCCCTGCGCACCGCCCAGCAGTCCGACCACGTGGCTTCCTGGGGCCACCCACGAGTGACGACCGCACTTGCGCCGCGCAGGCGGCCGGCCAACTTGACCACTGACTGATGATGGATCAGGGACCCGACGAGCGCGCTCCGTTGTGGGTGCAGCCTGCCACCGAGCTTGGTCGTCGAGCCACTGGCGCCGTCGCTTGTCGTCTACGGAGAGGCGTCAGCGGCCGTCGCCGCTGCAGCGCAAGCAGGACCCCACCTTGGGCGCCTTCCCGACGCCCGCCGAGGGGAGGGAACCGTTTCTGATGCCCCCGCGTGGGTGTGAGCAGCGGCACGTTGCAAGTGCCAATGATTGGACGCTGCCGCCGTTTGGTGGCGCTGGTGGCCCACTCGGGAGGCGGATGTTACGTTGTGGGGCGCGGAGGGGCCCGTTTGCCGCATTGAGGGGCAATGCGCGTCCATGGGCGGTGCGGCGCCGCGGGAGACGGGCCACAGACGGCCACGGCTGATTGAAGAAGCTCTCGCGGTTTTGCCCGCTCGTCGTCGGCCTGCTCCACCCACTCTCACTCCACCTCACTCATCGCCCTCCCCCTCACATTCATTCCCTCTCCTCTTCGCCTTCCCCTTCCTTGTCGACGTCGTCGTCGTCGTTGCCCCCCACCTCGCCGACACCATGAAGCTGTCGCTGCCCCCTAACCCGGTCCAGCGCCGGGCGTCTGACAACAAAGTCATGTTCATTGGCATGACGGGCATGGAGTGGGGTACGTTGCCGCAGCCTCTTGTATAGTGGATGCTCGCGTGTCGCCGTTTTCTGGTTCCTTGCGCAACTGGCGGCCGTTCATTGGGATTACTAACGATATGCTGATCCCTGGGAGTTCCGCGTTCATCTTTTTCTTCTTATTCTTTCGATGTGCAGTAACGACGACCGGGGCCTTGCTCGTCTGGTACGCCTTCCTGGTCGGCTTCTTCATTGCCATGCTTGTGGTTTCCAAGAAGATCCGCAACGACGGCAACACGGTATGTTGAAGGCGCCTATATCAGAGACGTCCTGGACGGTGGGACGTGGAGATGGTGTTCTGTTTTACTCTTTTCGCAGCGCTTGGGTACTGACTCGCTTTTCCATATCTTTGGTAGCGCGATCTCCCTTGTTATCTCGTCTTCACCCTGCCCTTGATCTTGTCTCTGGATGGCCCTCTGTTTCGCTCTCCCTGTCCTCAGTACGACCGTCCGGGGACCCACTCGCCGTTCAAGGATGAGTAAGGACTTCGAGGCCTGCCGTCTATGTCGTCGTGACGCGGGACTAGCGAGCGACGCGCGCCATGAGCCCAGTCGCGTCGTGTATTTTCGGTGGGGCTTTTCGTGTGTGCTGTACACTCCCTGCTCTTCTTGTGTTCTTGCGTGTGACCATAAACAGCCCGTGCTTTTCCTGCCGGACGCCGGCACTCTTGTATCGGCACCCTGGTCATCGCTCAGACTTTAGCACCAAAGCACGCGCGGCCACGCAGTTGAAGCTCGCTACGGGTGGCACGAGTCACACTCTCGTCGGCGCGCCAGCGCGTCCGGGGCACCTGATGCCGACGACCCAGCGCCTGTTGTCCGTCGGCTCCACCAGCAGCCTGCACATGCAACCGACCACGCGTCGAGCCACCACCGTTCCGACGTTCATACAATGCTCACGCCCCCCCTATGAAAGACCAATCGCGCAACGCAGCAAGCCAGTCTCCATCAACCTCTTCTCTACGTACCTTTGCGACTCGGTGACACCCCATCCCTCACACGCCGCGGCCTCACGTCACCGCGCGTCTTCTTAGGCCCACGTCAAGCACGCCGCCACCCCGCCTGACGGCGGCCCCACCCGCCCCCCCCGGCCGCAGCGCCGCCTCCCCCGCCTCAGCGTCGCGCTCCCGCCGCTGCCGCGCGAGGATCCGCCGCTGCCGCTCGAGGACCAACGCCGCGAGCAGCGCCGCCAGCGGGCCGACCAGAAGCAAATCCGCGTTTTCCCACGCGAGCACCCGCGGGCCGCCGTCCAACGCGTCGCCACCGGTGGCGGCGGCGGCGCCAGCCCGCCCGCCCCCCGCCGGTGGCACCCCCACCGCCGGCCACCCACGGAGGAAGCGGTCCCGCACCGCCGCCGCGCGGCGGATGCCGCCCCGCACGGCGGTGGCCGCCGCCTTGGCCGCCGACAGCTGCTGCAACACCCACACCGCGGCGGTCGCCGGGAGGGCGGCTTCGAGGCTCGTCTCCCGCGCATAGTCGAGGTAACGCTTGGCCAGGAAAAAGTCCCGCTCCCGCCCGACCCCGCGTGCGTACATGAGGCCGAGGTTGAAATACGCTTCCGCAGAACCCATCTTGCCCGCCCGCTGGTACGCCGCGGCGGCGGCCGGGAAGTCGGCGCGCGCCTCGTACGACAAGTCGCCAATGCGGAGGAGGGAGTCGGCATGACCTTGGAGGGCCGACATGTGGTAGAGCCGCATGGCGCGGTCGACCACGTCGCCGCGACCGGGTGCCGGCACGGGGGGGGGGGTCACCGCCTCGGCGATGGTAGACGCCATGTCCACGGTGGCCACGTCGCTCAGCGTCGCAGGCGTGGTGGGGGGGGGGGCAGACGCCTTCTCCACGTCTGCCGTATCGCCCGCCGGCGGCGGGGCGTTCTCGGTCGCCGCCGCCGTCGACGCCTCCGATCCCGACGGTTCCTCCACGTCCGGCGCCGCCGGCGCCGACTCGGCGGCTGCCACCGGTCCGGGCGACGCTGGCGCGGCGGTCCGGGTGCCGACGCGCTCCTCCTCGTCGACGACAAAGCCCATCTCGTAGAGCAGCCCCGCGTTGAACTGTGCCAGCTCAATCCCCGCGTGCGCGGCCTGCACGTACCGGTACAGCGCGCCGCCAACGTCGCCCGCTTCGAGGGCGCCGAGTGCCATCCCGAGCACGTCGTTCCACTCCCCCTCCTCAGCCACCAACTTGAGCATCTTGACCGCCCCCGGGCAGTTGGGTGACGCCGGCGGGTCGCCCCGCAGCAAGATCATGCCCAGCTCGTACTTGGCACGCAAGTCGTGAAAGGTCGACGCAGCTTGCAGCAGCCGGTACGATTCCGAAGAGTCGGCCTTGACGCCGCGACCGTCCCGGTACAGCTGCCCGAGGATGTAGAGGGCGTCGGGCTGCGCATTCTCCGCCGCCTTTTTGAGGTGCTCCACCGCCTGCTCGTCGAGCCATCTCGCCTCGGCCGCCGCCGTCGCCTCCGCATCGTCGCCGCCGTCGCCGCCGTCGCCACCCATAAACCGCATCGGCTTGCGCTGGTACAAGCCGTGGAGGTAGGCCCACCCGACGCCCAAGCTGCCGAGCGAGTGCCCCTTGGCGTCCGCTTCGAGGAGGTACGAGAGCGCACTCTCATTCTTCCCCTGCGACAAGTGCAGCAGGCCGAGGCGCGCCGCGCCTTCGGCCGAGCCCCGGGCGGCGGCGCGGGCAAACAGGTCCGCCGCCCGCTCCTCGTCCAGGGGCACCCCGCGGACGCCCGCCTGGGCCATTGCCCCCAGGTGGACGAGGGCCCCCTCGTCGCCGTGCGCCGCCGTGTGGGTGTAGTAGGCCACAATCTCGTCCTCCTCTGAGCGGCGGTCGCGAAAGCTGCCGCCCCCCGACGCGGCCGACCGGGCCCCCGCCTCGGTCAGCCGCACCTGCTCCGGGACGTGGAGGTTCTTTGGCAGCGGCGCCTGCGGCGGCACATGCCACGACGGCAGGTAGTCGGTGACGACCAAGCGGGCGGCGGCGGCGTACAGTTTGGCGGCCGCCGCACACGACTTCGGCACGTCGACGCCGTGGAGGTGGCGGCTGGCCAACGCCATTTGGGCGAGCAGGTGGCCCGACGCGGCGGCCACGGACCAGTGCAGCACGGCCAGCGCGGGGCGGGGCACCCGCGTAAGCGGGCCGGCCGCCGCCTCCTCGTCGACGTCTGGCCCAACGTCCAGCCCCGCGGCGTAGACGAGCCCGAGGAGCGCGTGCGCGTCGGGGTGCCCCGTCCGCTCCGTGGCATTGACGAGCAACGCCGTCGCGCGGCGGAGGTCGCGGCGCACCAAAAACGAGGGCGTCGACGCAAAGGCCGCCGCCGAGCCCGTGCCCGCCGGCGCGCCGACGCCCGCAAGGAGGATGGCGGCGAGGGACGTGGCCGCCCCGGGGGAGCCGAGGTCGGCCGCCGCCTGGAAGGCGTCGACGGCGCCGGGGTAGTCGAGGCCGCCGTCCCACAACTCCTCCGCGCGGACCACGTGGTCGTCAATCGCAACCGCGACCGGGTCGACCTCCCGCAGCAGGTGGGGGGGGTTGGACAGCTCCCCGCCGCCGCCGCCGTCGCTGCTGCCGCCGCTGCCGCCGTCGCCGCCGCCGCCGCCGCCACTGCCGCCGCCAGGCGCGGCGGGGTCCACCGCACCCTCGTCACCGTCGCCCTCTGCTGCGTGCGCCTCCCTGGCAGCCGCCGTCTCTGACCACCCTGGCAGCAGCGCGTCGAGGTGCACAGCGTCAAACGCGCGGCGGCCGAGCGTAACCATCACAGACGCAAGGTTGGCCTCCCCAAGCACCTCTGGCGGCACGGCCACGAGCAGCGCGTCGCCGCGGAGGCGCAGCCACGGGGCCTCCACGTCCGTGACGCTCCCCGGCGGGGGCGGCGCCGCCACCGCCTCCGCATCGTCGGGGTCGACGCCCTCCTCCACTTGGAACACAACGGTCGGCGCGGGCGCGGCGGCGGCGGCCCCGCCGTCGGCGGCGGCGGCGCCCGACGGGCCGGGCCGCGGGGGGGGGACGACCAGCTGCAAGACGGCGGGGTAGCCGAGCTCCCGCGCCACCTGCACCGCGTCCCGCACCGACGCGGCGGCGCCGTCGGCGTCTGCACCGTCGGGCACCACCCCATCCGCGCCGCCGCGCGCGGCGGGCAACAGCGCGGGCGCCTTGGCCGCAGCCCCCACCCCTGCGTCGGCAGCCGCGTCGGGGGGGCCCTCCCCCCCCTCTGGCGCGCCCGCCGGTGCGTCGGCGGGACCCTCCGCCTCGATCGCCTCGCGCAGCGCCTCGACGTTGCGGGCCACCTCGTCGTCCTCCTCCTCCCCGTCTGCTGCGTCGGCGGTGGGCGGGGCCGCATCCGCCGCCGCATCCGCCGCCGCCGCCGCCGCCGCCGCCGCCGCGTCCGCGTCCGCGACCGCGTCCACCGCTGCCGCCGGCGGGGCGCCGTCTGGATCCGACGCGGCGGCGGCGGGGTCGACACGCCCCCGCCGGGCACGGGCGGGCGGCTCGCCCCCGCCGCCGCGCGCGTCCCCGGCGGCCGACGTGGGGGCGTGCGGGTGGCCACTGCCGGGCGCAGCGCCGTCCCCAGAGGCGCCCGCGTCGCTGCCCGGCGCGCGGGGCACGGCGGCGGCGGCCGCCGCCGCGGCGGCATCCGACGCGGCTGCTGGGGCGGCGGCGGCGGCCGCCGCCGCCGCACCCGCGGGCGCCGCCTCAACCCCGTCGGCGGCGGCCGCACGCGCGGCGGCGGCGGCGGCGGCGGGCGGCCAGCCGCCGCCGAGCGCCGCGGCCGCCACCGCCACGGCGGCGGCGGCGGCCAGGACCCCCCGCCGCCGCCGCCATCGTCGTGCAGCAGACGCCATGGAGGGCTCGTACCGTTGACGGTGCAGCCCCAAGGGTGGACAAAAGCACCACGTAGGGGGGCGGGTGGTGGGGGGAAGAGAAGCACAGGGGGAGGGACGGTGACGCTCGCGGTCGGGTGCCGACCTGCGCCGCTACGCACGAGGCGCGTCGGGCCGGGGAACGGGGGGGGGGGCTGTGGTCGCCTGGCGGCGGGAGCGTCAGCACGTGGACGGACACGGAGGGCGGGTGACCAATCACACGCACAGGGTCGCCGCCGCCCGAGCCGCAAGAGATTGAATGCAGTGACCGAGGCGTCGTGATTGGGATGAATGGACTTGGCTGACAGTCGCGACGGAGATTCTGTGACGCCCCCCGTGAGTCCCGTCCAAGTCCCCGCGCGGGCGAGCGACAGACGCGCGGCGCGGCGGGCGCCCGCGCCCCCTCCGCCACGCGGCGCTGCCCGTGTACCCCCGACGCGGCCCGACGGGACGGCCGCGGGGCGGACCGCCGCCCCGCCGCCACCGCCATCGCCGCGGCCGGCACGCGCGCGTCCCCCCACCGACGATGGGGTCCTCATGATTGCGCCCCCTGGCGGCGGCCGTCCCCCCATGAGCCGCCGCCGCCGCCGCCGCCGCCGCCGCCGCCGCCACGGGTGGGGGCGGGTGCCCCCCCGGCGCCCCCCCCCCCCCCCCCCCCCGGCGCCCCCCCCCCGGCCCCCCCCCGCGGGGGCCCCCCCCCCCCCCCCCCCCCCCGGCCCGGCGGGGGGGGGCG
>Ga0115030_1000304_pt1 | contig 19421 bp, 23 predicted proteins | sample SidtaG_4_FD_87174 | JGI IMG/M metagenome (GOLD analysis project Ga0115030, IMG submission 87174) | Marine algal microbial communities from Sidmouth, United Kingdom - Sidmouth_Male1 metaG | ecosystem: Host-associated > Algae > Red algae > Unclassified | place: Sidmouth, United Kingdom | collected... | reverse complement strand
GGTGAAGCGGGGGGCTCGCGGCGGCGGGGGATGGTTTGGCGGTGGGGGGGGCCGGGATGCGGGAGGCTGCGCGGTTGGCCGCGGCAAAGGTCCGTTGGGGGGCGGCGGCGGCGGCGGGGTTGGCGGGGGGGGGGTGTGGATGGCGGGCGGCGGCGGCAGCGGGGTTGGCGGGCGGGGGAGGCTGGTGGCAAGGAGCGGCAGCGGCGGGGTTGGCGGGGAGGCGGAGCGGGTGGTGCGTTGCGTCGCTTTGGCGGCGGGAGTGCGCGTGGCGTCGCTATGGTGGTGCTCCTGTCTGTATCGTGTCGCGTCGCTTCGCTTTGGCGGCGGGGGTGCGCGCGGTGTCGCTGTCGTCGTGCTCGTGTCGGTGCTCTGGCGCGTCGCGTCGTTTTAGCGGCGGGTGCGCGCGTGGTGCCGCTGTCGTCGTGCACGTGTCCGTGTTCTGGCGCTTAGGGCCTCTGTGGTGGTGCTCCTCTCCGTCTCGTGTCGCGTGGCGTCGCTCTGGCGGCGGGGTTGCGCGCGGTGCCGCCGTCGTCGTGCTCGTGTTGGTGCACTGAGGCGACGCGACGCCTCCTTTTTTTGGCGGCCGCAGACGAGCGGGCAGAGGCGCTTCTTTCTCATCTACTCGGAGGACGTCCGCGCGTCCGCGCTGTCCATGCTCTCCAATGACGTGGAACGCCAAAAGGTGCACGAGAGTATCGGAGTGAACCGGACGCAGCTAATGCGGTGGTAGGGCTACTACGCGCTGCATGGATCGGTGTGGCGGGACCGGGAGCGAAAGAACAAGCACGGCGACGCCTGCGAGTACGAATTGCAGCTCATGAACGCAATGGTCACTCTTGTTCGAAACCATCTTCAGGCTCTGCTTCGTGAGCATGCGCACATGCTCAAACTGATGAGCCAAGATCATGCGGGCGACATGACGGAGCTGCGGTTTTCAAAGAGAACGGTCGATCGCCACTTGCGTCGTCAAGGCTTCACGCGTATAAAGATTTTGCGCTTGTTTCGCGAGTCCACGGAGGAGCGTCGCCGGCAGCACGCTCTCGTATGGAAGCGCATTCCCCGGCGCTGTATCGTGTCAGTGGACGAGACACACATGGACGGGTCGGATGGGTTCCGTTTGTACGGTCACACTCTGAGTCAAGAGCGCTCCAACCTTCGTGACCGCGACCCGCGGTCTGTGCCTCGCACCAGCTCCACCATGGCAGTCTCCAGCGACGAGCGCGTCCTTGACTTCATGTCCGTCATTGTGCGCCAAAAGGCGTTGACGGGGGCCGACTGGAGGCAGTTTCTCCAGCACCTCTTGCCCAAGCTTGGTGTTTACATGCCTGGGGCGCCATGGAACTTGCAACCCGACAACTGTGTCGTCATGTTTGATAACGCTCCCATGCACGACGCCGACAGCGATGCCTTCATGAGGGTTAGGGTTAGGGTTTGGGTGAGGGTTACGGTTAGGGATTGGAGGGATCGGCCGCGGTGAAGCGGGCGGCGCGGCTTGGAGCGCACACGGGGCCGTCCCGATGTCGCCGTCGTCGTCGGGCGGAGGCGGCGGCGCCGGGATGGACCGCAGCCGCCGCACGACCGCGTTCCGGGGCGCGACGCGCGGACGGAATTCTTCGCCTGGGGGTGGCTCAAAATGAGATGAAACCACCCCCCCGGCCCGATTGACCGCAATATTCTGCAAGGCCGAGTCAGAGCGGCCCGCCGCGTGACCGGCCGACCAAGGAAACGCGGGGCCGGCCGCGGCACCGCGCGCGACGGCCACAGGCGGCGGCCGCTGCACGGCCGCGGCGGGTCGGCCGCCCCGGCTCGCGCGGGACAGTGGCGGCCCGCCCGCGCGCCGTGCTACCGCCCCTGCCGATGTCGGCGTGCCGCTGGTCCCGCCGGCCACCCCCGCCGCCCCGACCACCGGTTCGCCCCCAGCCCCACGCAGTCGCAGTGGCGCGTCCGCGGTCGGGCGGAGGGCGGGGGAGTACGACCACCCCGTCCGCAGAGTCTCAGCGCGGGACGCCAGCGCGGCCGCCGGCGCCACCGCAGTCCGCTCGCCAATCCCCAGCCCCCCCATCATAGGGGGGAGAGCCGCACGATCGAAGACGGCCGCCCGCGTGGCGGCATCGTTGCACGCATCACAAAGGAGGCCGGCGAGCACGCGCTGCGCGCCGCGGTCGACCGCGCCCGCCAGCCGCGCGCCGTCCGCCTGTGGCAGGGCACGCAGCCAATAGTTGGCCTGCCGCCCCGCGCAAAGACGCAGCATCAGTAGCTGCACCTGCAGCTGGTCGGCCCGCAGGTCGCCGATTGCGTCTCCAAGCGCCACCTGCGCCGTCGCGATGCCGTCCACAGCCGCCACAACGAAGTCAGCGCCTCCCACGGAAACGGAGAACAGTGTGAGACCCTCGGTGGACCACTGGGCGGGCCAACCGGGCGGCGCCACCACGCCTGCGGGGGACCAGCCTACACACTTGGTCGGCGCCAACTGGGCGTCCACCCCCCCCCCCAAGCGCGCGGCGGCGTCTAGCACTGCACGCAGGGCGGCGGGCGGATCCACGACGACCACGTCGTCGTGGAAAGCCCGCACCACCACCGACGGGTTGTCGACTCGCAGCCACTCCAGCACCAGCCACACGGCGGCTGCGTGCAGGAGCGGCCCGAGCGGGCCGCCCTGCTGGGCGGCCCGCTCGGCGCGCAGCCACCAACGCGGCGGTGTCGGGGACGATCCGTCGGCGGGTGGGGCGGGAGGCACAGAGCCACCAGCCCCCGGCGGCGGTGGTGGCGCCGCCGCGTCGACCACCCACCCGAACACGCAGGCCCCCCCCCCCCCGTCCCCCCCCCCCAGGTAGCGGGTAATCACGGGGAGGGCGCGGTGCAGAACCGCCTCCGCTGCCGGCCGAGAGACGAGATTAAAAGGGTGTTTAAAATCAAGCTGAAGGACAGCGTCGCCGGGGTGGTGGGCGAGGTGCGCCCCCAACTCGTGGAGTATACGCTCACACGCGTTGGGGACGTTCACGCCCAGGTGCCGCGGCGACAGCATGTCCGCCGCCGACGACCGCACTGTCGCTGCCAGGGCAGATGCGGCCAGCTCGCGCAGGGCCTCCGGCATGCCAATAGGCCGAAGGCCCGGCCGACCATTCTCGCGCACGCCGCCAAGCTTGGCGAGGAGCAACAGGTCCGCTCCCGCCACCGCGTGCGTGGCGACGGCCGGCACGCGCGTCGTCGCCGCCACGCCCGTCAGCAGCAGGACGACACCGACGAGGGCGTCGCGGCCCTCCTCCCCCAGCGCCCACAGGTCCTCCATGCGGGTCCCCGAGGGGCCGGGGGAGGACCCGCGAGGCTCTGTGCGGACTGCCGGTACGGCGGCGTCCCAAGGGACGGCCGCGGGCACCGTCGACCGCCGGCCGTGCGCCTCCGCAGGCGCGAGCTCGTCTGGGAAGCCCTCCTCGATCGAGGCGGGCGTGGCGAGATCGGTGGCGGCCGGGGGGAACAGCCCCCGCGCCTTGCGCTCGACCGCCGGCGTCTGGGGCACCGGCGGGTCGGCCCGCAGCGCGCGCGCGGCGGCGCGAAGCCGTCCGACGCGCGCCAGACGAACCGCAAGCCGGCACGCGGCGACCGTCGCATCGCGCGACGCCGGCGTCCGACGCGGACCCGGACGGCGTACGGCGCTCGGCCGCCATACGCCGGCGTTTCGGTCGGACAAGCACGTGTCAAAGTCGCCGCGCAGTAGCGCTGCGACGCGCTCAGGGTGGCACACGTGCGGCGGCACGTTGCCCGACGCGGCGGTCGGCACGGAGGAGTGCAAAAACAGCGAGGGTAAAAGCGACAGCCACAGCCAGGCGGCCTGCCGCTCGGGCTCGCGCCGAACCCCGTCGAGGGCGTCGGCGCCGAGAGACCCCACGCGCCGAGCAACGCGCACGGAACGTGCTGAAGCTTCCGCGCGCCCGACGCCACGAGCGGCGCACACGATGCGCCGGCGGGGGCAACGCGCAGCAAAAACGCGTCACGCGCTCGCGCCCAGGCAGGCGCGTCGGCTGCGAATAGGTGTGTCGGCGCGGGCAGTGCCGAAGTGGCGGGCGACTGAGCGGGTGCCCGCGGCGGCGCCTGCGCCGCGTCAGTCGCCGCGGCCTCGCGGCCACGGCGGCAACCCCGCGGGTTCAGTCGGCACTGCGCCTCGTGAGAGGAGAGTGAAAACTGCCCGAACCGCCCGCGCGCCGCCCGGTACGGGCGGCTGCACCAGCGGCACAGGGATAGTCCGAGCTCCGCCACCACCACCGGCGGCAGCTCCGATGTGACGTGCGCAGACCGCAGGTGGATCAGCGAGGGCTGATTCACCAGCGGCGCGGACAGCCACATCGAGCAGCGGGCGGCGGGGCAGACGCCCGGCGCCGTCGCCGTCGCGCACGCGGTGGCGTCACGCGCGTCAGCGGCGCCGACGGCTGGGCCAACCCCGTCCGCCCCCACGCCCGCGTCCGCGCTCGCCGATACCACCTCCCCGACAGGTGCCGTTGGGGCACCTGCCCACGCCTCGGCGCCGAGCGCGGGTGGATCCTCCACAGCGCCCAGCTCCGCGTTGCTGCGACGCGCGTCACTCATGGTGACGCGCGTCGCAAGCGCGGGGTCGTGCCCCAGTGGCGGGGGCACGAGGGACCGAGGTCGACGGCGCGCTGGTGGGCGGGGCGGCGCCCGCCGCAGCCGCCACCGACCTCTGCGGCGTCACGGCGGGCGGTGGAACACCCGCCACATTCGAGGCGACAGAGGCGGGGGCCACCCCAGGAACGCGGGCCGCAAACGCGGTCGCCGCGGCCACCATGCGTTCAACAGCGCTGGGTGGTGGCAGCGGCGGCGGCGGCGCAAAACGCGGGGCAGCGGCCCCGGCACCGCCGCCGGCGGCGCCCGGGGGCCGAGAAGGTGCAGGCGCGCCGCCACGTGTCGGTGCGGTGGTGCGCCGAGCAGCGGCGGCGGCCGACGCAGCCCCCCCCCGACAAGCACCAGGCCGGAGCGGCGAAGGGGCGGGATTCCCGCCGGCCGCAGCGGCAGCCGCGTCCGGTGGCCGCCGAGGGTGCGCCACGCGCGACGGCGCGACCACCGCAGAGACCACCCCAGCACCCCCGACGCGCCTGCCCCCCCCCGCACCCCCTTCAGCCGCTCGCCCAGCCACGCCCGCCGCGCCTGCCGCCGCGCCGTATGCGTCCGCCGGCGCGCCCGTCTCGGCGCCGCCGAGGGTACCGCTGCCGTCGCCCTCGTCGCCCGCGCCCGCCGTGGTGGACCCGCCCGCCGTCTCTTACGCGTAGACATCTCCACCCTTGCCACCTTGGCCGTCCTTGTCTCCTTGGCCGCCCTTGCCGACCTTGCCGACCTTGCCGCACTTGCCTTCCTTGACAGTCTTGCCGTCGCCGCCGACCCTGCCGTCCTTGGCCACCACATCGCGCTTGCCGCCGTCAGAGTACAAGCACAAATCGAAGCCGCACCCGAGTGCTTCAGGGGCCTGGAATCGCATAGTGCGGCTCAGGCCGCACCCGAGGTCCGGGCCATTCAGAGCACCCCCCTGGAATCACATGTAGATGCAGGAGATGCCGCACCTTGGAGCATGGAGCGGCCCCTTTATGTAGCCTGCACCACCAATTTCAACTAGCCCCCCCTCTTCGAATTTCGTTTTTTCCGATTGAATGCGCGCTAAAGTTTTGCGCCTCATCCGGGAATCGCGAGTTCCGCTTCTTTCCGACGAGATCTGCATTTGATCCGCACCCCTCCACAGCATGTTTCCTAGGAGATTTACGTTGTGTCGTCCGCACCCCTCTGGAAGGCACTGGATCCAGGACCTGCGATTGCCGCCTCTTCTCCATGCGATTGGCCGCTCATCTGCACCCCCCCGTCCACAGCGCCGTTCCTAGGCGAATTTCGTGTGCCAACCCCACGTCCGCGCAAGGCTCCTAGAGGAGCGCCTGAGCCACAGTCCCCTGTCTCAATCTCTTGATTCGACTCATATTGGATAGTCCCCCCGCTGTAGACGCACCTCACAGCGCGATTCAGACGCACCCAGTCCTTTGTCTTCAAATTAGCGCGACATCGCGGTAGGGATCCTCTTGTCAGGAGCGGTACCTTTACAGTTCTGCGCCTTGGTACTCTCCCTTGAAGATGTACCCGATTTCGCGCTGTATCAGCCCCGACTTATCGCGGCTCCGAGGGCCGCCCCTGACGGACATCTTTCGAGTCCGCACCCAGCGACAAAGCAGAGAAGCGGCACCCGATTTCCGACTGCAAGCGCCGCATCCGATTCCATTTAAAGGAGCCGCAACCCCTCTCATGTATTTGAGCGAGAATCCCGTCTCAGAATTCACAAGCCGCACCCTTAGAAAGCGCGTTGAGGCCACATCTGCCTTTGTGACGGACTCAGTTGCACCCTTTGAGAGCACCTTGAGGCAGTGCCCTGAGGCCACATCTGTCATCGTGACGGACACAACCGCACCCGCCGTGTTTGCCTCAAAGTGCCAGCCCCCCCCATCAGTTGTACTGCTTTACGGAAACGCGCCCGAATGGGCCTCCTCAGACCCGCGTCATCTCCCAGAATCTGAAGGCCGCACTTGTGCCGCACTTGACTTGGATTTGTGCTGCACCTCACCTCTTCGAGGCCGTCGAGGCGCCCTGTTTCTCTAATCTTTAGCGCCCTCGGAACCTCAGTATCCCTCGATATGAGGCAGGTTATGGTGACTTTGTGGTATGCCACACCCGTTGTCGCAACAGCGACAACGACTCTGACCCTCACGAACCGCACGTGACTCTGATTCTCCGCAGCTGCCCCTGTTTCCACGCGTACAACATCGAGAATAGTGTCTGCCAAGAACGTCACACCGCTCTACGCTTCTCGTATCCGAGCTCGCTCTCTCCGCGTATAGTCGTACCGGCGTCTTTGTTACAAATGCCGCATCAGCACAGCATCCGTTTTTTTGCCCACGCGAGCTACGATCCGATTTCTACACCACCAGCGGCACCGACCTGTTGTGGGGGCGAGGGGCGCACCTAATGAGTGCTCCCCGCGCCAACGGCACCCCGCGGAAGTCCTCCGCAGGAGGCGGCCGCCGAGGGTGTCCCCGGCTCGGGGTAACCCATAGCAGCCGCGACCCACGGCAGGCGGCAGGGCTGGGCGGCCAGCCGCGCCGACGACGTGGGGCCACCGCCGGCCAGGATGTGAGGGAATCCTGGCAGGCGCGACGGGGGGGGGGGAAACGCGGAACGGCTTCACGCAGGCAGCGGCGCCCATGCCTGGGCATCGGTACTGGCGGGATGCAAACCGGGACGGGCGCAGGGCCCGGACCGGGGAGAGTGGGCCTACACGGGGCGCGCGGGCAGGGCGTGCTGCGGTAGTGGGGGGAAGGGGCGGGGAGCCGTGAGCAGAGCTGGCCCCGCCTGAGAGGGTATATAAGAACGCGCCTCGGAGGCTAGACCCGGGCGCAGGGGATCCGACAGAGCGTTTACCCTCTTCTCACCTGCGTTTAGCTACCGCGGGGGACAACGAGCACACGCGCTCGAACTCTGGCCGAGCGTGCGGCGTGAGCTCCAAGCCTCTCACAACACAAACTCATGGACACGGAGAATACACTGGTTGTCGACTCCGGTTTGGCGGCCTCACGAACCGACGTGTCGCATGGTGCTATGGTCAGCTTCTCACCTATATTGTACGCCACACAGTCCTGGTGCATGATGCTTGATTCATTTTCTGTCGTGGTCGCTGTCCTTCTGGAGGAGCCGCGCCAAAAGTTCTCCCCGCCTAGCCGCTTTTATGTTTTCTGCCCGCGGCCGAACGTGCTGTCAGGCCCCATGGCCGCCAAACGAAGTCTCGTAGATCCCGCAGCTCCTCAAGCCTCCGTGTTGCTCAAGCACACCACGAAGTTTTTTGGCGACTCGCACTTGTCTTCTTTGTAGACTCCGATGCACGCACTTTCCTTCCCGAAGTCGACCCGACCAGTATGTTCAACAGTGCAAGCAGGAGAAAGCAAGCCGTCGTGAGAAGTTCTTTTTTGCCCCGATGCCGACAAGAGCGCGCACAGATCAATTAAGGTTGTCTTACCTGCCGCGCCCCCAATGGTGGCCTATGAGAGACGGAGTGCTGCCGCCGGCCGAGTGGGCGCCGCGGCCGCCTTCCCTCCAATGCGTCCAAAGTTCATGAAAGACTCAATGCGAATGACCTTGGCCGCTGCAAGACCCCGTGCGTCGACTGCACTAAGGCATTCCGTTGGACATGGGGAGAAATTCTTGCCGCCAAAGTGACGCGGACGTTTCTCCCGCCAGAGACCAGGGCAGCTACATACGACGTGCTGACCCCACCAGCACGAACTGTCTCGTTCGCGATCCAAGGTGCCGGTCCGCGTGGACCGATCTGCTCACGTATCCGATCTTCATGCCTCGTCTCGCAGAGCTCACGATACCAGCCTGAGTCCTGGTATGCTTGCGGCGTTGAGTGTCCTACTCGCTATGCTGCCCTCCTTTAATACTTGGCTCAGAGAGGAGTCTAGAGTGCCGAGAGTCATCCTGGTGTGCTGTCTGGGCCGGCGGTATCCGTGATCAACATGGCCAGCGCGGATGGGACTTTCGCCACGCGCTTCTCGCTATTTAATGGTGTCGCTGTGCCTGTGACTCGCAAGTGAAAGATCAGTTTTCCAATGCTAAAGAGCACCCGCTGTGCATGTCGCCTGTTTTCTCGGCAGCATCATGCTTGAAGTCGATTTTCTTGGAATATGCAGCAGAAACACCCACTGGACAAATTCATCCGAACCTCTATCTCTCTCATCATAACGCTCTGCGATAGTAACGCAGCATCGATACACAAATCGCACGCCGCTACCCAATAGGCGCTCACTTTCTGCAGCCGCCGCTGCTACAGCTCACCCGCTGCTGTAGCTAATTCTCTCCATGGCACCATACAAGCGTGCTGCCGTCGCCTAGGGCTGATGGGCAGCAGCCGAAATGAGGCGTGGGCGATCTCACCAGCATGGTCGGAAGACCCAGAGCCGTAGGCAGCCGTCAAGAAGACGTCCCTTGGTCCCCAGCGGTCAAAGCGCGTCGTCGGCAGTCGCCGTGCATGGAGGGCAGTAACGTTTCTCAGTACACGGGACTGTCTCTTCTGGACGGTGCAACTGGAAACGCGCGCACTACTAGTTCCTTTTGACCGGTCTGCCCATTCTGCGTTGCCAGATTCATTTGCTATCATGTACTCCGCATTGTACGGAGGCCGCGGTCACAGATGGATAAAAAAGGGACGCGGATAGCTTCAATGTAGCATCCCTCGACGTATCAAGCACCTAACGTTTTCAAAACAGAGGTGCGCGAGGGAGCGTATAGAACAACAGCTGACAACGCGCAAACTGTGTTCGACGCACCTCCAATTCCCCGACGACGGGGATCCCCCAACAGCTCTTCTCCGAAACGGGCGGCAGGGGAAGGAGGCTCCCACGCTGTCTCCCCAGATGAAGCAGAGCTGTTTGGCAGAGCACCCGGATCAATACTTTATGGAAACACAGAGACAGCGAGGTCTCGCATGCGCACACATCACGGTAGCCACCCGAAATTGCATATCATGACATTCAATTGGCGGAAGCCTCGTGCTGGCTTTGATGTGGGCGCCGTCGCAGTCAATTGAAGCGCATCACGATTCGTTGAGCTACCGCGCAACATCGACGTCCGTGGGGCGTTGCAGCCACACCCTCTTTTGTTCGACCTTCTCCTCGAATGCGGCGAGCGGTAAATTCTCTTTCTGGCATACCGGCGATCGTGAACTTGTGAGACTGACTCCCTCTCAGAGCGCTAAACAGACAAAAACAGAAGAGCACAGCGGCTGCGTTTCGTTTTCATCTGACACCCCCTCTGGCAGGCTGGGTCTGTAACGGACCGGAGTCCTACAACTCGCGCTGGACAGCGCGCCCGCTGGCGACCCGCACAGCAGTGCAGTCTCTTCCGTTGTGTCCTGTGTCACACCGAGAGCTGAGTCCGTACGGTGAGCGACAGGCTCTGGCTGTACACGCGCCCAGAAGTGGTGTATTCAGCCGTGACCCCCGTGCCCATGTCGCTCTTGACGCACGAAAAACCCGATCCGCAGCGTAAGCGCTTAGTGGACGCTTTCCAGCGACAAGATCATAGAGACTACTGCACTTGCGAGCCTCTTTAGAAAACGTCCCGCCTTTGAAGGGTGCCCCCCCAAATAAAACGTTCTGCTTATCGGGCTCAATGCGCGCCAAGTTGCAGCGCACCATCCGGTACCCTTCTTTTCTGCTTGTTCGCAGATTGATCTGCATTTGGTCTCCACCCTTCTGCAGAGGCATTCCGTGGTGATTATTTTTGTGCCGTCTCCACTCCCGTGCAAAGCCACTGAGAAGCGTCTCAGATGCTATTGCCTCAGACGGGCCATTTGAGGTCAACTGGTGCTTTGTCGCCTCCCCCCCTCTCATGTCAAGCCAGAGTGAGATGCAGTCGCCCCCATTTGGCTGTGCTCACGAATCCCAGCGCTCCTTTTATGAGCCACCACACCTCTCCGGGGCGTTTGGTTGGCCTCGCTCTGAGAGATGCGCTTCTCAGATCCTTTTTGACACACCACTGCCAAGCGACTGTATCGACGTTGTCCGATCCTCTTTTCGCGCTTTTCTCGGTCTGAAACAGACACCCACTGTGCTTTGGCCCGACCCTTCGCAGCGGTCCCAGCAGATCATTCTGCGGGAAGCCGCACCCGTCTCTGGCCGCTAGAAGCCGCACTTGCGGTCACATCGCAGCGGCGACATCTGCTTTCGAACCCGCTTATCCTCTCACGCGATCCACCGCTCTAGCCCCATTCTTCATTACGTCACACAGGCCTCGCCGTTTGTCACATCTGTACGGCCACAATTGGTTTTGCTTCTTTCAAGCGGCACCCGCTTCCCTTCAAGCATGCTGCACTGTCGATGACTCACCGGAGGCCGCACCCGTGTTGGACCTGGTCAATCCGAACCCTGTTCGGGCCTTGACAGCACGCGGCACCCTCGCTGAAACCTGCGGCGCCGCACCTTGAATTCGGGAGACAAAATATCAAGCCCTCCTCCTCCGCTTTGCAATATCCAGCCGCATTTGTCCACAGAAGCGCGATGCCGCACCCACTGTGAATTCCTGAGAGCCGTGCATGTCTTTTGACGTGAACAACCGCGTGATATGTTGGCCCCACCAGCCGTGCCATAGTCTCAAATCCTGAGCGCCGCAGCGGATCTAGGCTTCCTCAAGACGTACCTGCTGTGAGCTCTTAAGAGCCGCACCCGTTCGTGAGCTCGCCCAAACCGCACCCGAGGGCACCCCAGTCCACTTTCAGAAGTTTTTCAAAGAACTTGTCTCTGACCCTCTCAAGATAAAGATGGATTGTGACTCTGGCAGCCACACCGACGCTCGTGCCAGAACAGGTGCACCCGAGATCTGCACCTGGGAAAAAACAGCAGAAGTACCTCTCCCAGCCGCACCAGCTCCTTGGCGTCTCCAGGTTCACTCGGTGTGGTGGGTGTATGCTGCTGTAGCGTCACCGGCTGCCCCTGGATCTATGCGCACCAGCATACTTCCCGAGAGAGCGCCTCCCATTCTATGTGCCGGAGAGCCACTTTCGGCTTTGTGCCGCAAAGGCCGCTCCTGTAGTCTACTCGGGTGAACCGCATACGAATCTTGGAGACGTCAGCGCCGCTTCTGCACTCCGTCCCTTGTAGCTTGACATGAGGTGAGTCCCTTGAAGCTGTTACAGCTCATATTCTCTTTAAACAAAACATGCATTTCTGCGCGACCAGATTTGCTGGAGTTTTGTTCTCTATAAACTGTCTTGACGTCAGTCGAAACCTTTGGCGACAGCAGCACGGCGTCGCGGACAGTCTCAAGGAATCCGCTCATACGTTACAGTCTCAATGAAAGCGAAGCAGAGACGGCCCTCGTCCATGCGCCGTGGCTGTTCTTTGTTTTCCGGAAGTATGTTTCTTCCTCTGCCGTTCTTTCTTCTCCGAGGCCCGGGCACCCTCAGAGCACCCAAGGGGTGCTGCCTCCGGGAGGTCCACCCCTGATCGGCGCTCCACTATCCCCGGGGTTCCATGGTTGGATTTCCCAGTCCAGAGCAGTGTACACGTTGACGTCCACTCTTGATCAGGACTGAAAGCACGCTCGCGACGCTGCCGCGAGCTCGGCCGTAGCATGGGCGGACATAAAAGAAAGCGTCGCGTGGAGAACCTTCAGCGCATACAAGTGCCGGCAGGCAGGCGCTTGCTTTAATGTAGGCGCTTCCGCATGCAAGTGAAGCTCGGTAAAGTCTCCCACGAACGCAGAGACATGAGAGTCCTTTTTGTGATGCCCGCACAACGCGGGGCACCATCCCCAATCTCACGAACACACACATGTCTAGGTGCGCACTCCGATCGCGGGTCGCAGACACGGCGTTTTGGACGCCCCTAAACTGCTGTTTCGTCGGAAGACAGTCTATTTCAACACACTGACAGGATGCCAAGATCGTGTACGGCACCTGGGAGAGAATGGCCATGGACTGGCAGTCGGAGCATAGTCTTTTCCGAGACATGAGACGTGGGAGTTCTGCGGATGATCAAACCGGTGCATGGTTTCCCGAGTGCCCTCCTGTAGGGTTTCCCAACCTCCCAGCGCAGGCCCAAGCCGCATGACTCTCATCCGCACGCAGCCGCGCCGCTGCTTGGATGTTAAGTATCTCACATTTGTCGCCGCACACTTTCAGGCCGCGGACACGGGGCTCCGGCGGAGAGACTCTTCGCGCGGCTTAAACAGCTCCCGTCGCTTCCGGTTTTCAGGAACAACCGACTGCCGTCATCTCACGGCTCACTTGGCAGTGCCTTCTTTATGCATCTCTTCAGGAGTAGCCAATGCGTGAAGCAGGTATCACTCTGTCCCTCCTGCGACTTGCTCGCTGCGAGCTCTACTGAACGCTCTTTCAAGTGGCCAACCATCTTTGCATCTTTTCAACCGTGCCCTCATGCCCCATACATTGACGTCAAGGCATGTGATTGCTGCCGCTGACAAAAAAGACGCTCAGTGGAGATCTCTATTTACTCACACCGCGGTGCCCACATCGATGGCCGCAAGTGACACGTGGCGGCTGCATTTCCAGGCGATATTTACGCGTGGCGATTCGCCGTTCACCATTTCATAGGCACAAGCACATGGAACGCGTGGCCGATTTCAGAAAGCAGCCGCCACCGCGCCGCTAATCAATTCGAGAACTATGATCCGCGCTCGAGGTCAGCGAGGTGCCATGTATGGCGCTTTCCACGCGAAAAGACTGAGCTGAGCTCGCACTCAAGTGACGAAGCTGGGGTGGACATCGTCCTCGCCGTCACCACAGTCAAACCGTCCGTCGAGCTCCCCCGTTGTCCATGCATCGCACTCGCGCATTGCCACATCCCAGGTTACAAACAAGAGAGATTGAGACGCGGTTCTCTCGAACGCGAGTGCAACCAAAGACGGGTCCTGAGTGATGCGACCGCCCGACTTTCGCGAGACCGTTGCTCTGTAAGGCGTGGTACGGACGCTTGGCATCGATGTACTGGTACCAAATGGGTTCATGCTGATTCGTACTGGTATAATGTGGGCTCATTCTGAGCCGCCGCATACAGAAATCGCCACGCGAAGGGGCACTCTCAGATCAGCGACGCCAGGTCGAAGGTCGCCTGCTCAGATTCCTTTTTCTCCGCCCCGCTTCCAGCGTGTCTTCTTCGACGGGGGCTCAAAACGTGATCGTGGCGTAGCAGCGTCCTTTGAGAGACTCGATTAAAGGGCCTCGCGGAGGCGGACGTTTGTGAGAGCTTTCATGGGCTCTTTCTGCAGTGTTTTCCCCCCGGCTGCAGTTGGGGGCGCCGACCCACGATGGACTGCATCAGATAAGTTGGCTGCGTGACCTGCTTCCGTGGTTCTGGAGGGCACTGTAACGGCAGATACCGGGCCCGTTTCGACATACGTTTCGTACTGGCTCTTTCTGGGGGACTCGAGGTTCTCAACCCGTGTTTTGGGATACACCAAGGCCGCATCCGGCAGCCACGACGCTCTAAGAAGGGCATTCCCAGTTGCACTCGTGTTCACCAGCACTGCGCGAAGCTGCACAGGCCGTCACCACTCGTACACGAGATGGCGCAGAGCGTGACTGACGTTTTCATTGGCAGTTGCAGCCGTTAAAGGAGTGAGTGTCAGAGCCACTTATCAGATCGATCCTCTGCCATTTGAAAGAAATGCGCACAGGCGGACCCGTGCCAGTGAAGCGCGCTCTCAGCGGACTCAAGAGGTTTTATATTGCAGAATTGCACAAAGCAGCCACATGGCACTTGTGTGCATCTGGTAAAGATTCAGAGAGGTCCACCCCTAACTAGATTCTCCGCGATGGCGGACACTTGCAGGCCCGCGGACGCAGCTGCTGTGGGTGGCGCACAGTGCATCGAGAGGGTAAGGTACGGTTGGTGTTCCGGCTGGACCTTCTCCACGCGTCGTTGCACAGTAGAGGGCAAATTTGCATCCGTTTGACTGGGCGCTGCGCCACCGCTGCGCTGTTGGTCACGGTCTGCCACGGAGAGCACTGATCGCTCCCACGACCAATGCATCACACGAGCAATCTGAGCACCTTTGAAAGGCGCGCCGCTTGTCCGGAAACGACTCCCCGCGGCGTCTCCCGGCGTTCAAACGGATGCAGAGCCCCGCCTTTGGATGAGGAGTTTCTGACACATTTTGGTGGGTGCGCTCAGGAGCCCAGCTCGGCCAGACTCTTTTGGGTGACTCGAACGGCGCTCTAAAAGGCCTCTGCGGCGATTCCAGAGCACTGCGCTTGACGACGCCCCGTGCACGCTCTGGCACGGGGCCTCCAGGCTCGCGCGGTGACCTGCGAGCGTCCTTCCGCCGTCCTTGGCGTCCCTCTGTGTTGTGACAGCTGAGGCTGTGGTACTGGTTGCCTCCTCTGCGGAGGACCGCGTCAGGCGTACAACCTCCTCCCTATTGTCTCTGATGTCGGTCGTCACGCTTGTGAGTGAGCGATGATGGCTCGCACGGTGGTGCGCAGTGCTGGTCGGTCGTCGCCAGCGCAGTCTTCCTCATCTTCCTCCGATGCAAGTCCCTCCGATGGCCGCTGCGGTCGTGGCGCCCGGGTCCGCGCTCGGCGGGTGGGGGCGGCTGGTGGTCTCATCCTCGACGAAGTCGAAGAGGAGGATAGCGGAAGTCAGTACGGCAGCAGCGATGCTGAAGAGGACCGCGACGGCGACCAGTCGATCACGGACGGGGACGGCAGCGCGCACGGCGCCTCTGATGCCGAAGGCGCCGGCGTCGAGGACAAGAACGGCCGCGAAGACCCTGATGATGATGCGAAAGACGACGTTGAGGCGAGTGCGGAAGCGTAGGAAGGCGATGTGACCGGCACCGCAGCGGGTGGTACTGGTTGGGGTGGCCTGCCTGCGCGTCGACGTCGTGTGGTAGAGGATGGCTCTGACGCAGATGCGTCGGGAAGCAGCTCTGCCGGCGGTGAAGAGGACGACCGCGAGCGTGGAGCTGCGGGTAGCTCCAAGGACGTTCGCGGAGCTCCTTTTGTTCCGTCGGCAAGCGGTGCGGACGACTCGGACTTGGAGGTGCAGGACGAAAATGACGTCGACGACGAAGGTGCTGAGGAGGAGGTCCTGCTTGCCTATGTCGACCCGTGCCTCGTTAAGGCTGCCACCGGTGTGTCCTCCAGTGATGACGGTGTGCAGATGGCTGCCGGAGCCACTGCCGGGGCAGCGGCAGCGGTCACGGCGGACATGACTGGCTTCGACACCGAGCGTGCTGCCTGTTCAGCGCGCACGGGGGACTCTGTGGCATGTGCCGGTGATGCCCGAGATGCCGTCTCGGCTATTATGCCGGCATCACCCGCCGTCTCGCGCCCAAAGGCGCGTGGTGAAGGGATGAGCACAATGCGCGGGCCAATGGACCTCTATTTTGGCCCTGCAGTGCGCCGTCCGATGGCGTAGTACATCTGTACGCCGCCAGCGGCCGTGCTGGTAAGCAGAGCGGCCGGAAGAATCAGCGGCGGCGGTTCTACACGCGAGAATGGGCTGGCAAGGGCGGCTGCTGTCGCCAACAAGACCCGATCGACTTTCAACCATGCCGCCAGTGCTGGGTCGGTGCGTGCTCTTGGTCGAGCCACCGGGTGCTTGGAGGCCGCGGCCGCGGCCGCTCGGGCCGTTTCTGCTGCGCAGGCCCATCCCTAGAATGTCGAAGAGGAGGATAAGGAGCCGGCCGCTCGCTCTCACAAGCAGTGTGTATCCGCGGCGTGCGACCGGGAGGTGGGTGACAATCGTGGTGCGTCAGAGTTACCCCCTCGTCCTGGGTCGCGTGGTGACGGCCCCACAATTCTCAGGGACGTGCGTCCAAGCGCGCAGGAGACGCCTGCCTCAGGCGACTTGAGATCAGCTCAGCCTGTTGGCGGGGCGGCGCCGGCTGTGTCGAGTGCCGCGGTTCGTGTGTCAGTTCCTGCACCTGCTTCTGCTGCTGCCGCACCAAGTGCAGCAGACAGAGAGGGTCTTACAGCGGACCTGGACGCCTCCACTTGTCTGTCAAGCAAGCCCGGGGGACCCTGCTCTTTACCTCAATCGGAGACGGCGCGAAAGCCGTGCAAAGGCGCAGAGGCGCGCGCCTTGTTTGATCGCCTGTTTTTGGTGGCGCCCACCACTGGAGCGGTGATGTGTGCTCCTTACTTGGCAACCATGACGGACGTAGATGCGGCCAAGTCTCACTTTTCTCGCGCGTCACACAAGACCGAAGAGGAAGGCGCCCCCTTGGGCGCCGAGGAGCGGGCACAAGCCCGCGCACTGTGCCGCTCCTCCCTTCGCCAACGTCGGTCTGACGCTCAGGAGCGGATGCTACGCCGCTACACGCGCGATCCATGGCCGCAGTCGTCCGACGCATCGCGCCTCAACCCGTTGCCCGGATTGCCAGCGTACAAGGAGCGCTGGGCGAGTGCGACGTGTCACCTTGTCGCCAGCAATTCAGAGGCGGAAGCGCGACGAGCTCACGCCAAGATGACTATCGTCGTCGATTCTGTCAGTGCGGCCATCATGTCGGGAGCTTCAGCGGCCGACGCGCCGCGCACTCCCCGCACCAATGGTGGCAGCGCTTCGTGCGGCGCGTCTGACGCTCTTGGCCAGAGTAACGCGGCGGGGCGGTCCCTGTGCCCTGGAAAGCTCTTCGTCACGGACGTGCAAACGATGCAGCGCGGGGGGCACTCGGCCTTTTTTCCAGTGGCACGGATGGCGCCCTCTTTGACGGCTGCGGACCGAGGGATTCCACCAACTGCCGCTGGGCAGATGCCTCTGGAGTAGTACGCCTCCCTACGCCGTCAGACCGACAGCAGGAGCAGTGGAGGCGCCCCTGACGGTGGTGGCCCGGCATCGGGCGGCCGCCGAGCGCCCGCCGCGCGCTCCTCCCTGCCGCCACTGGAGCTGCATGTGGAGAAGCAGGACGAGGCGGCCAACCGCAACGAGGAGGTGTATCTCTTGGCTTTGGGACCTCTTGAGGACGAAGAAGGCGTTGCAGATGACTTTCAGCTGCTGAAACTGGACACGGGCGACGACGTCTTGAGCGGCACCAACCCAAACCAGGTCAGCGGTCTTTTGCGGCTGGCGCGTTATGACAAGGCCATCGCTCAGCTCGGATGGACCGCCGGAGCAGTTGTTGCTCGGCTGAGGCTGGATCGCCGTGATGAACGGATCACACGGCGGCTGGAAGCTCATTTCTGGGGCACGACGGCCATCTTTCAAGACACTGTGCAAGTTCTTGGAAGGACCTCAATGGCGGCGCGTCGGCTGCGTGATGGGTACGCGTCGCCCAACAGCGCCGCTGGTGGAGGAGGCTCGTGGCATAAGCAGACCAACAACGCGCATCTTGACCTTCGCACGCTTTTCACGTACGCGCGGGACACGGCGCTGCTTCTTTCTGTCGTGACGAAACTTGGACAAAAGGGGGAGCTCCCTGCGGCTGCGCGGGCGGCACTCGGCCGTCGCGTACCTCCCATTTCAAGCAAAACGGTGGTTGCTGCGCTACTCATAGTGCGCGAGCTGGAAGCTCTCCATGAAGCTCGTATGGCTCCGCCTCGTCGGATGGTTCGGGCTGCCAGTCGGCCGCCCCGTGCTGGCGGTTCCTGGCACCCTCAAAGTCCGTGAGCACGGTTCAGTTCCAGCTGGTGCTGCTCCTCTGGGCGGACGCCGGAGCCGCGCGCGCGGCGCGTTGGCGGGACGAGCAACGGAGGCCAGTGGAAGCCACGAGCATGACGCAGACGCTGACGCAGAGGAGCCAGCTGCAACTGTCGTCGCTGCCAGCGACAGACGATCTGCTACAGCACTCGAAATGGTTCTGCACCGCTTCCTCCGCACACTCTTCCACGAGCTCTACTGTAACAGTATTAGGCCTCCACCACTGTCAGCCGCCGTGAAGTTCTTGAAAAGGTAGATATCGGAGGGTAGCGTCTCAAACCCGCGACTTCCGGAATAGTAGTCAGGTACCTTGACCACTAAGCCACGGGCCCAATCGGCCTGTCCTCCAAGCCAGATCCCAACATTAAATGTCTGGATTATGAGATAATCCGCCTTCGGGTATGCCGGAACGTAGCAGCCTCAATACTGCTACATTCCCTCCAACTTAAGACTTGACCGACCGGTCAAGTGGCACCCCTCACCGCCTGGCATCCCAAGCCGAGTCTCGACTTCCACCAATTGTTGTACTTGTTGACGGACTTAGTTGAACTCGATCGCTTGCCGCCGCCTCGTACTTACAGCCCGTACTTGTCCGTGCAAATCCGGCGTCCCGCTACCGACTTACTGCGCCCACACGGCGACTTACCACGCTTCCCGGGACTTCAACCAGCAATTGACTCCCAGCCAGGGCGACACCTTCCAACTGGTACTGACGGGTAGTTAGGACGAGGTAGTTCTTTGACGTCGGGAGTTGACGCAAGTCTCCTGCTGCTCCACCAAATGTGGTACCACAGTCAGGCCGACCCCACTCGGGCGGCCTTGCCGACCGGGCACCCGGTAGTCTCGTCAAAGACCCCGGAAGTAAGCGCCAAGATGCACACACACAACTGGTGTGGGCGGCAAAGACAAGCCGCAAACACGACACAGCGTTGTGAGGCTCAACCTTTACTTGCCTCCCTCGGGGGGTTCGGGACTGCTCTGCTGTCCCGCTCAGATATACCCACCTGTCCCCTTACCTCAACCCTCAGGGGGACCCTCGCAAGTGGGCCAAAAACAGGGGTCAAACGCGGGCCACACCTGCCGCCGGGGGTGTGCCCAAGACCGAATCAAAACACGCCAACAAAATCCCCGAGGCGAGGGTGAGATGCACTGAGAACATCAGATATGACTCCTCACAACGAAAAGAACAAATCAAGGATACGGTCATAACTCAGAGGACCGTACAGT
>Ga0115030_1000302_pt1 | contig 19483 bp, 18 predicted proteins | sample SidtaG_4_FD_87174 | JGI IMG/M metagenome (GOLD analysis project Ga0115030, IMG submission 87174) | Marine algal microbial communities from Sidmouth, United Kingdom - Sidmouth_Male1 metaG | ecosystem: Host-associated > Algae > Red algae > Unclassified | place: Sidmouth, United Kingdom | collected... | reverse complement strand
CGGGAGAGGGGGGTGTTGGGGGCTGCGGCTTGGGGAGGCGCAGTGAGCGTTGGTGAGGTTGAGCAGGTGGGGGGGGGGGGGGTCGTGGCGCGTCGTTGGCGACAGGTGCCAGCGGCGCCTCGTATCGCAGGCCCGCACTGTGGATCGTGGGCGGAGCGGCGGCCGGGCAGGTCGCCACGGGTGTGTGGAAGGACGGCGGCGCCAGAAGCGAGGGGGGGGAGCCCCGAACCGGCTCGAGTCGCACCGGCGCTTGCACGCGGTCTCGCAGACACTGCATTTGCAGGCGAGACGATGACGGGTGGAACCAACAGCAGGCGTAGCGTGGCGATGGGAATGGCGCACGAGGGGGACGGCGCTCGGCAGACGGGGCGTATGGATTCAGTTTGGCACCCAACAGATGCGCACCGCAGACCGGGTGGCAACGAGGTCTGTGACAGAGGGGGCAACGACGGGACATGACCACCACACGACCAGCGACACTCTGTCGCACCTCAGCCGCGACGATGACAAAAGTTGCAGGGAAAACAGCAAGATACGCTGTATGTGTTTTGTTCTCGAGGTAAATAGAAGCACGCGCAGGAAATATTAACAAGAACAGAAAAGAGAGAAAAGAGAGAGAAAAAAAGCAGGGCATGCGTGGAAGAGCGCCGGGAAGGCGCGCACTATATGCACAAATGCACGCCGCAAGGGAGGAAGAGGAGGACAAAGCAACTATGCAATGCGCCGCCAAGCCGCCAATCGGCCGCAGCAGCCAAAAAAAAAAGTCCCAGCCGCGACAGCCCGTGGGCAGCTCATGCCGCCTCGGCCGTCGCGGGCATCCCCGCCACGCCTTGGCACACGAGGTCGGCCATTTCGGCGTAGCCGCTGGCGCCAACGTGGACGCCCCAGTGCACCAAGTTGAGGAGCGCCACCTCGCACCGGGCCACGGACGGCGCCCCCCCGTCGACGCCCGCGACGCGCGCCCACACCGCCGGCTTGGGCACCGGCTCGTCGAGCACCTTGGCGGCGACGCGCACGGCGGCGGCGAGCAGCCGCCGCGACGTCATCTCGCTGACGACCGAGGCCGTCGGGTGGTGCCCCCGGGCGCGGCCCATGTACACCCACGCCATGAGGAGGGCGGCAATGGACACGCCGCCGGCGGTCGCCAAGTGCGCCACGTAATCGTCGGCGGTGGGGAAGCGCGCCAGCTCCTCATCGGTCGCGTCAAAGGTCGCGACGAGGGCGTCGGTGGCCTCTTCGGTCGCGTCGGCGGCGGCCGCGGTCGTCGACGCGTCGGAAATGGTCGACGCATCATCGGCCACGTCGCCCACCTCGTCGTCGTCCGTGTCGGCATCGTCGTTGACCGACGGGCCAACCTCGCACGAGTCCTCAATAACCGACGTGAGGGCGTGGAGGAAGCGCACGTCCGACGCGGCGGGGCGGCGGCCGACGGCGGCGAGCCACGCCGGCACGTCCCGCTCGTCCGACTCGGCGTCGTCAAAGGCGTTGGCGGCGGCGGCGGGCGCGGTGGCCCGCCGGTCTTGGTCTTGTCCCCCAACCGCCGATGGTTGGGCGGGCACACAGCGGTAGGCGGGCACCGCCGCCGCTCCCCGGGCCGACAGCAGCGGGGAGGACGAAGCAAACGAGGCGGGCGTGGCGGGCGAGCACGACGACGTCAGCTCCTCAACGGCGGTGGCCCGCCGCTTGCAGACCAAATCGCTGTCCGCGGCCGTCGGGTCCGCACACCGGGGGCGCTTGCCGAGACGTTGAGGTGCCGTCGACGACGCCATCATGGACGCGGGGCTGGATGTGGGTGTGGAGGGGGTGGGGGGGAGTCGATGTGGGTGAACGACCACAGAGATGCGGGCAAGCAGGTGGAAGGGTCGGGGGTGGGTGGGGTGAGCTGTCGGTAAACAAGTGGGGGGAGCGGGGAGATAGATGCTGCTGAGGGCGGTGGCGGGGGAGGCGTCCTGACCGGTGGGGGCGCTCAGCTCGGTGGTCAAAGAGAGACCGACGGTAGACGTGCGCGGGGGTACGCTGCACTAATCTCACCGCGGCCGCCGAGGCAAAGGGGGTGCACCGGCCCAGTCTTGTACCCCGCCGGCCGCCGACGGCGCGCGGCATTGGCCCTCCCCCACTCGCGCCGCCCCCTCCCCCCCCCCCCTCAATGCGCACACGTGGGCGGGTGTGTCGTCCTCTCCCACGGGGCCGACCCAGAACGTCAGGCGCGGCGGACGGGATCGGCCCGCGAGAGTCCTCGGCCGGCAGCGTGGCCGCGCGCCCGGCTGGCACCGCTGGCACGGCCCCCACGCGACGGGCTCGAATTTGCGCGGCGTGGCGTGGCAGCGCTCGCCCCCCCCGGCCGACGGGCGGAGGGTGGGTTCGCGCGAAACGCGGGCGCGCGAGGGCCCCCGCACCGACGCGATTGACAAACAAGCCACCACCCCACCCGTGGCGCCAGCCGCTGTGCATAATTGGCCAGCCTCGCGCAGCCGGCCGTTTCTCGTGACGGTTGCAGCAGCAACACACCGTCGGGGTCATACTCGTCACCTGGCGACCGCGAGTTGGCTCTCCCGCTCCCACCCCCCGCCCCCGCGCCAGCCTACTGGGACCATAAACAGCACGAGAAAAAAAAAAACACGCTCACCACGCGGCAGCTGAGCGCAGGCGAAACGGTTGTGGGGCTGCAGGGCGCTCCGAATGAGGGAGAGACGGCCGGCCAGGCTGTGGCCACCTCGTGGGCAGCCGCGCGCCTCGCCTGCCGGGCCAAGTCGCCGCCGAGTCTGCTGGAAGAACCAACACCCACCCCCCCCCCCCATCGTCCCAAACCGCCAGCCGCGCAGCAGCCACCGCCACCTGCCGACACACCCGCCTGAGATTCACACCTGGCCCGCCGCCGCGCGACGGGAGCGGGTGACAGGGCGAAAAAGGCCGCGGCCGACAGCCGACTAGCGGGGTGCGGGCGCCGCGTCTGGGCAGACCAGACAGCAAGCGTAGCGGGCTGCCCGCGCTTGGCAAGGTGGGTTGACGGCGACCGCCGGCACGACGCCACGAATCCCGCCAGTGACTTGTCTCCCGTGCCGGAGGAGGGGGCTCGGCGTCGAGCCGACAGCGAGGCGGCAGGCAGTGATCGGGACACGCTCCCGCGCGCCCGCTTGGCAGCCGCACGCACAGTCATCGCTGGTGGGCGGCCGCCCGCCCGCCCCACTGTCGGCCGCAGTGCGCCAGTCAACGCCCGCCCCGACGCCGTGTGTCAGGTTTGTTCCAGTGCGATTGCGGGCCTGCCGTCCCGCGGCGGACCCCGCTGAAGCAGACGGCGAGGCCGAGTGGGGGAAGGAGGACCTCACTGTCACGCCCCCCCCCCCATTTTCTTGGTGTCCGCGGCGCCGCGGTCGTGGACGGCGATTTCGACAGCGCAGGGGGATCCTCGTTGCGCCTGAGCGGCCGACGGTGGCATGCCCCGATATGAGCGGGACGAGCGAGGCGTGGCAAGCCCAGTGCCATGAAAGCGACGCGTAGCTGGATCAATGGCGCACGTGCGAGTACGTAGGGGGCTCCGCGTCCTGGCGGCCGACGAGAGCGCAGCCCGTGTGGTCGCCCGGTCGAACGGGCTCCGCAAGCTTGACGCCAGACAGCAGAGCGCGCTGGTGCGGCCATTGACGGTGGTGGGCGCGCCATCACCCCGTGCACCTGCTCGGCCGTCCTTCCACATTGCCCCCCCGGAGAGCCACCGGCACCCAGTGTCTCGGAGCCAAACACGAGGCGACCGCGCAGCGCCGCTACGTTTTCGCTCTGGGACGTCCCGACGCGTCACGGGTAGCCCAGCGCCCAGCTGGATCGGGACGTTGCGTTTCGGGTGTCCCGGGCCCCTCGGTTGGGCGGCGGCCTAGCGGCCTCCTTCAATTTCGCGCCCCCCTATTGGCGCTGCTGGAGCCATGGCACCGGATCCGCAGACACCTGAGCCGCCCGGCCGGCGTGCCAAGTGGCTCGCCGTGGAGTGTGGTTTGATTGGGCAAAGCACCGGTGACCGCGCCGCATCGTCGTACGTGCCTGTGGCGGAGCCACGCGCAGGGAAAGCGGAGATGGGTCTCGAGACCCAATCCCGTCTCAGATTCTGTATCTGCCGCGATCCCGCGAAGCCCCGGCTCTCTCGCCTCCTCCCCAGCCCGTCTCGGGTAGGGCGGCCCGCCACGCGGGCGGGTGGTGGGTGGCCTGCCCGCCTGGTCTGACTCTCCACCAAGGCCAACAAGGAGTCTCCCGGCGTTGCCCCATACAAGCATGGATGGCCGCAAATGGGTCGTTCGGCGCGGGGACCTCGACGGCCTCGATGCACGACGCCGTGGTGGAGGCGCGTCGCTCGCGGCGATCTTTGCGCCACCGCCGGGGATGCGTGGAGATTTTTTCTGCGGGCCTCGCGCGCTCCTCTCTCACCAGTCCTCCGCAGCCGGAACACTGTTGTGGGTTGCTTCCATCGTTTTCTTTCTCCGCTCCGCGGGCCAATGCTCCGCCAGGTCCTCGTTTAGCGAGCCCGACCCGAGGATGCAGTCCCGCCGTGCGGCATTTTGTATGGCGCTCGCCGGCCGGCCTGTCCAGGCTCTGGACTACACTGAATCGATTCACCCATAGGCACAGTGTCGGCGGGGCTGTGGCTGCGGCACCCGGCCCGTGCCTTCCGCGGTGCCGGTTGGTCAGACGGCTCGTCGGTTCGAGTGGGGCCCGGTTTGCTCGCCAGTTGTGCAACGGCCGCAGGTCGTGCCCGAGGTGTGGCCGTCGGGCTGGGGCGTCTTGGGCCAAAGAGTCTGGGGCACACGGGTGGTGTCGCTCGGTGACCCTCGGGGTTGGAGGACCCCTCAAGCTTTCCCATTCAATACTGTGGGCCATACACCTCTCATAGCCACTAGTCTCTGTCCTCAACTCGACCATATCGACTTGCATTTGCAGGTCTACGAAGCGTGGTCTGCGACCGCTGCGCCTGTGGCCCAAAACAAGCCAGGTGCTCCATGCGACGCGCCCAGACCAGCCCCGCAAGGCTGCCGCAACAGGGGTCCCCGACGCCGCCACAGAAGGTAGAACCCGTTTCTGCTCGTGCAACAGCAGCCTCCGCGGCGAGCGGATGAGGGCGACAGTCTCGCCAGTTGTAAATACAAATGTCTTGATTCGAGTGCACTTGAATCACTCGACAGAGACAAACAAAAAGAAAGTACAGCTTAGTGCTCATCAGATCAGGTTTTGCATCGGACCAATGGGCGATAGGACCAAACGTGGTATCTCGCACCGGGCAGATTGGAAACGGCGTGTGTGCGCTGGCTGTGGCTGTGGAGCTGCTCACATGCTTTGAGAGCACTTCTATTAGTGCGCCAAATCGCCAAATTTTAGCATCGGACATGGCCAACGGGCACCCACTGAGCCAAATCGGGGGGCATTGAGCCACAGCAATCGCAAACTGTGCACAGACTGGATTTCTGTTTGGCGATCGCCAAAGCGATGGCCATACGCGAGAGCCAATCATATTTCTTTGAATTCTCGAGATACGACGAGTTCTCATGAGATTGGTTCAGACTTGTCAAACAGCCTGCCACACTGTGGCAAGTATTGATCTGGGAAAATGATGACGACGCCGTCGGTCCTTGGGCACGGCGCTGAAAGATCCACCACGCGTGCAGTACGCCACACTACACGCCCTACCCCCCCCCTCCTCCCCACGTGACCAGCATCTCATCTCCTTCCACCCGCACTCCCCACGGGTCCAACGACACCGACAAGGAGAACCTGGCGCTGAGCAGGTCCTTTGACGTGATTCGAAGGACTGTGAGGATGAACTTCGCCGTGGATGGAAATTGACCTATCGACATGCGCACGAGCGATAGGCAAAAAAAAAGACGATCTGGGTGTCGTTTTTACGCACCGATACAGTAGTCGTGCTCTCAGTGGGCCTTGTCTTTTGCATTGCTCACAGCTGTGCTGCATCAGGCCCTCGCTGAATCTATTTGGAGCTTGCTCATTTGGGGCCTACTCTGGCGTCTGAGGAGCGGTGCGGGGAGACTACAACATCGGTGTCAGGCCTGTGTGCATATCGGATGCACCCGGCTTGTGGCTCAATGTGTGGGTTCGTGTGTGCGTGTATGTCTCGACTTCTTCGAATAATCCTTAAAGTGGCACCCGCAGAACGTAGCTGGTATCGTCCAGACAGCCATCTACGATGGTCTGAACAAAGAAGAGATCTCATGAGTATAGAAAATGGGCGTCACAAACCAGGTGGCCAGCCCTCATGTTTGTCTATTTTTACTACCCGACTTGCCACCGCCTGCTGCGCTGTGCCGCGCTGGCCACGCAGCTGATTCAAGGTGCCACCCCTCTTTCGGATTGCAGGCAGCGAATCGGAAGCGACCTGGTCGCGCCGGTTGGTGCTCGTGGCGACCATGACCCCAAACGGGCCGCAGGCCGACAGCCAGCGCCGAAAAACAGACGATTGTGAGGCACAAACGTGCAAGGACCCGATCGTGCACCCAATTTCGTCACCCCTGGCTGCTGGTTGCACGACTGGAACGGCATCTTGGCCAATCATCGACTCCGATGATCGGTGACCGGATCGCCACAATGACACTAGACTGTCGCAATAAAAATTAACGGTGATGAGAGGGGGAACCCGCGTTCACGGCCCCTCTGGGGGCTGCATCAATCTCCTTTTCTCCAAGTGGCCCCGATGATGGCGGCAACGTCGTTGTTGGAACGACCGCCCAGGCTGTCCGCTGTCCTTCCCAAAGCCAGCCCGCGTGGCGCGTCACGCGCCTGGTCACCCCCACGCAAGCCAACACGACAGCAGCGGCGGCAATCGTGCACCCCCCTCCCCATTTTGTCACCCACGCAGGCGCACTAGACCGGAAAAGACACCGCCTGGCTGTGAAAAGCCACTTCTGCACTCCAGGGCGGCCCACACGTCCTGAAGTGCTGGCAGCCTGGGCCTGCAGCTGGCTCAGCGCTGGCCCCTGACGCGCCTTCCACACCTCGGCTGTCTGTTGCGGAGGGGGTCTGCTCCGAGGGGGTTCGTTTAGCCAACCCGCAGCGGCCCGACCCCCCCCTCTCCTGCGCCTTCCGTAGCCGCGGCAGCAAGGCGGCCGTGGCTGCCTGTGCGTGGCGCTGCTGGAGCATTGGGGAGGGGGGGCTGGGGCGCCCCCCGCCAGCCGCGTGGAGGTGGGTGGGTGGCATCGCCTTGTGGGGGTGCGGCAGGGGGGTCGTTCGCAGCCGCTGCGCGCTACAGGTGCCGCGCGCGTTTGGGGAGGCCGTCGACTGCGCGACGCAGCGCACAGGCCAGTCGTCCACCGCGCACGTGACTGCCTCCGCGAGCCGCCCACCGCCTGTCGCCGCCACCGCTTCTACCGCCATCGTCGTCGTTGACCGCCGGCCCGTCTCCGCACAGGACCGCCCGCGTCCGTGCGCGCGCGCGTGGAACGACAGCCTGCCTGCACGCATTTTTTGCGGCCGTACGGTCGGTAGGAAGAGACGCTGCGACCGTTGTTCTCCGCTTTTTCCGCGCACCGCTCCTCCGGTTTTCTTTGACGCCGCGTCCCCCCTCCCACGGTTTTGTGTTTCCCCCTGGCCCACCCGCCGTTGCCCTAGGCAGGGCATGGCGTCCGTCGGTGGTGGTGACTCTACCTCTTCCGCGTCTGAGTCACCAGGAGGTGGCATCGGCCACGTCGGCGGCACTGGTGCCGTCAGCCCCGACGACGCGACGCGGCCGTGTAGCCCTGTGACCCCCTCTTCCCCGCTGCCCGACGCATCCACTGTCATGGGCGGTGGCCGAGCCCCGTCGCGCGCCCCCGCTTCGGCCGGTAGCGGCGCACCTATTTTGGGCCCACACCATCGGCCGTCAGGCCACCACCGGCAGTCGCAGGGTGGCGGTCGCTCCAGTGGCGGTGGGTATGACTCGCCACCCGGTGTGGCGCCGCCGGCACCGCTGCTGCCGGGACCAGCGTCCGTTGTGCGGGCGGCGGGTGGTGCTACTGCTACCGCGCCGCTGCCAGCGCTGCCTCCCTTGGCGGTGCCCCACCGGCCCCCGGCCAAGGCGGCTACTAGTCGCGCATTGCAGCTGCCCGGTCGGCAGTCGGGTGGGCCGGCAGGGCTGGCTGCATTCTCGGCCGGCGCGAGTGTACGTGCCACACCGGGCGGCGGCAGTGGCAGTGGAAGTGGGCCGCGCCCGCGTCGGACGGGTGCGCACTCTGCGTCGCCGGGACATGGCACCATTCTGGATGCGGTGTTGCCGCCAGGTAGTCTGGTACGCATTTCAGGGAACAATCGGACTAAGCTGTACGTTGAGACTCTCCCCGTCCTCTTTGCGTAGCCTTCCGCGCGTGGAAGGGGAACGTTCTTTGTTTTTGTGTGTGCCTCGGTTCTTCTCTCTCCTCTGCGCTTCTTTGTTGCTTGTCGTTAATGCATTACCTCTTCCTCCCAGCTTCTGGTGATGCTATGGATGTGGTTTACTGACCTTTCATTTGCCCCTCGCCCATTTGCTTCTCTCGTCGCTGTGCTTGCATGTTTTGGCTCGCTGTTTCTACATCTGTCTTCTGGGGTTTCTTCATTGCTGTTCATTCCCCACAGTCAGCTGATTGGCAAAGTTGGTCGTGTCGTGTCTTCGCAAACGTTGGGTGGTTGGCATGAGGTCTCCCTCGAGGCCGGGGGCGGGGTCGTCCGCGTGCAGCGCAATGCCCTTGAGGTGCTGGCTTTGGCGCCCGCTGTGCCGGGAGTGTCGGTGCACGGGCATCCAACGAACACGGGGCGGTCGGGGGGCGGCAGCCACCGGGCAGCGGCTCGGGCGTCGCCGGCGGGCGGGGCGGCGGCGTCAGCCACAGCACCCGACAATGGCAGTGCCCGCCACGGTAACGGCGGCGCGCCATCGCGTGGCAACGCTAGCGGCTTGGTGTCCTCGCCTGCGGATGGCGGCGGCAGCACCCCGCGCGCCAGGGACGGTAAGCGCAAGCGCCCCGCTTCAGCCGCCGCCCTGCGCGACCGGTCGGCGTCGGGCAGCCGGCTGCGCGTCGGTGGCGCTGGACCAGGTGCTGGGACGGTTGCCAACTTTGACGCGCTGCAGTTTGACTCACTCAATCGCTACCGCACGGTCTACGGGCTCAACGTGGCAGTCGATTGCAGCCGGGACGAGCTGGTGCGGGCAGTGCGGCGGCATTTTGCTAGCTCAAGCGTCGACGAGTTGCAGGTGATTTCCGACTTTCTCCGCCGGGTCCGCCACTGCTCGTCACCAGCCTTGTGAGCTGCGAGAGGGGGTTGTCCCCTCGCTGCTGCCCGTTCTAGTGGTGCCGCCCCGTTTTTTTTGGACCATGCGGAGGTGCTGTAATGGTGCTGCGGGCATCCTTGGGCGGTGGAGTTCCTGTGGCCGCCCCGCTTGAACTTCCCCGGGCCTCGTCGACGAGGAGCTGCCGGGTGGGGGGAAATCTCCATGTCCCTATTTGCTACAAAGGTGGTCTCGTCGACCCACCCAAGGTGGCGTGGCTGGCTCCGCTACGCGTGTACTTGTTTCGTGCATGGTCCCCGCGCATGCGCTCCCTGCTACCGCCGAGCGGCTGCGTCTCGTTGCTTGTGTTGCTTGCACCGGGCGGTGAGGCAAGGCATGGTGTTGGTGCCTGCCAATGCCTTTTGCTTGTCGTGGCGCTGGTTGAGGTGTTCTGCCGGCCCACCTACTTGTTGGAGGCGGCGCAGGTGTTGACCGCGGAAACCTGCAGCCACGCGGTGTCGGCGACCGCATGTGCTTCCTCCGTGGTCGAGGAGTAGCCCGCGAATCTTTCCCTCCGTTGCTCTGCTGCCTGGTGCTCTGTACATAGTCTTTCTCACTTCTTGGTGTGTTGCTCATTCAGTATTCTTTCTTATGGGTCTTCATGTTATTCTCCTTTGCATGTGTTTCCGGACGCGCATCGGCCTGCGGTTTTGGTGGTTGGCTCGTTGCGCTGGGAGGCCGCCCGGCACGAACGTGACTCGTTTGTTTGCTCTTCGTGCCTGTGGCTCTGTACAATTGCGATGAGCCTGTGGAGGGAGGGCCTGGTGGCGTGGTCTGTATATAGTTGTGTTTTGGGGTGTTTTTCCGACAGGCTGCATCCTGTATCGTTGGTGTGCCTGAAGACAATTTGTAGTCTTTATTGTCGATCTGCGCTGTTGTTGCAACACTGTGGGTCATACATTTATGGGCATTCTTTCGAGGGACCGACCGCCGAATATGAGCACCGTCAGTCTCGTCGACGTGCGGTCCTGTTGAGTGACGCATTATGTACGGCGAGCCACGACTGGTGCCAGCGCATGCATGTCCATGACAACGAGGGTAGACAGACCCGACTTACGCGTGCGGCGTCACTCAAGCCCAACAACAAAAGGCACGAAGTGTAGTTTGCAAGTGCGCACAAGGCAAGGGTACAACGACAAGCGGACAACCGCAACAGGAAACGAAGCGGGCAAGGCGACCGATGGCGGCGAAGGCCGACAGCGCAAACATTGAGAGCGTTCCCCCGCTAGTGCAAGGGCCAACTACAGTGTGTGAAGTCTCACTGACATGCTCCATGCCGGCAGTGAGGGAACCGAAATGCCGGCTAAATAGCTGTCCGTTGCACCACTCGCCTACTGTGCCGGCGGCAACGCCTGGCCGGGCCGGAACACCCCCAGCAGTGAGTGCCCGCAGCCGGGTAGGTCCATCCCCCAAAGGTACAGCGTGCCCGACCGCCGCGGCTCCACGTCGCAGTGAATCTCAAACGCCAACCGCCGGAGCACCATCACCTTGACGAGATCGACGAGCTTTGGCTCAGGCACATCGTTCCCCGACGAGTCGACCGGCGCAAAGCGCACGTACCAGTGTGATGCCTTGTCGTTGAGGCACGGCCACACCGCGCAGTAGGTTTTGAGCTTAGTCGAATCACACTGTAGCCGCGACGGCCAATTGCTCCCGTCGAGCAGCGGCTTGCGCGTGTCAATAACGTGCGCGAACGCAACGAGCGGAACGACCATGTCGTTCTTGTGGCCGCGCACGTGAAGCTCGCCCGCCCAAACCTTCTTGAGTGGCCCGGGGGTACGCAGCGGCCCGCCATTATGGCCTGCCTGCGGCAGCTCGGCTGCCGGGTCCCCCACGACCATCTCCGACTGAACAGACTGCGGACCCTGGGACATGCTCACGCTGGCGCCTTGCGATGGCATGGTCATCGGGCCCGCCGCCTGCGCGGTTTGTTGTTGCTGCTGCTGCTGGATCAACTCCTGTTGCCGCTGCTGCATCTGCTGCTGCTGCTGCTGCTGCTGCTGCTGTTGCTGCTGCTGCTGCTGCTGCTGCTGCTGCTGCTGCTGTTGTTGTTGTTGATGATGCTGCTGCTGCTCCTGCTGCGTCCGGTATTGTTGTTGCCGTCCAAACTGGGCGCCGAGCTGACCGGGCGTCGAGTCGGCCAAGCCGTGTACTATGTCCAGGTTTGGATGCGACGACGGCCGTCGAATACCAGCTAGATCTCCTGAGCTCATCCGTGAGCCAGGTTGTTGGACGAGGGAACTCGCCGGAGCGCCGCTACTAGCGACGCCCACACCAAGCTCCTGCACGCTGCCGGCACGCGGAAGGTTAGCAGGCCGCTGCGGGCCTCCGCTGGCCATAGCCGCTGCCGTCGCCGCTGCTGCAGCTGCCGCGGCCGCCGCTGACGCGCTCGGCGCCGACGAGCCCGTGGGAAGCCCGCTGCCGTGCACGCCGCTGGTAGCGGGGCTAGCCGGTGGGGCGCCACCTTTCGCCGGCGCCCGTCGCCGCTTACGCGTCTTGGCCGGCACCTGATCGACGCCGGCAGCACTGCCAACGCCAGTGCTGTTCACAGCTGAGGTGTCGGCGCTCATCACCGCATCAGCCGCCGACGGTGTGCCGGGCTGCGACGGGGCCGCAGCCGCGCTCATCGTCGGAGTCATGGGATCTGCCCGCTTCTTGCGTCCGCCAGTGGCCGTCCCGCCCCGGCCACGGCGCCCTCGGCCGCCCCGGGAGATAGTACTTGTAGGTTCGGTTGTGGACGAAGCCGTGCCCATCGGACCGCTTAAGCCGGGGCCGCCGGGGACCCCTGATACGCCAAGGCCTGTCGGTCCGCCGCCGGGGACGCCAGGTGCCGCCCCGGCGCCGAGCATGCCAGTGCGGTCCATGCCCCCCCCGCCGACAGCACCTCCACCGCGGCCGGTCGGTGTGCTGAGCGCGAACTCAGGGCCAACACCAACTAGGCCGCTACCTGCCGGCGACGGCATTTGCGTCGTCGTCGGATGCAGCATCACACCAGGAGGGGCGTCTATGCTCCCCCCTCGATGCTGGCCAGGGCCTCCCAGTCCCGCCGCCGCCGCTGCTGCCGCCTGCTGCCGCAGCAGCACCTGGTGCCGTTGTTGCGCCGAGAGCGCGTCCATGGGCGTCGACGGCTGGGAGCCCACCCCACCCTGCGGCGGCGGAACGGGTGGCGTCGGCGGGTGCCCACCCCCCGCCACCCCTCCAGCCGCTGCCGCCGTCGACGCCCTTTGCGCCTGCGTCTGTGCTTGCACTTGACGAGCGCGCGACAAGATCTGCTGCTGCTTTTGGTGGAAGTCATTCTGCATGTGAGTCAACTGCTGCTGTTGCTGCTGCTTCAAGCCCATGGCCTGGGCCCTGAACCGTTGCCTCAGTTCATTCCCCTCTTGCTCTTGGTGCGGCGCCGACCACTGGCCCATCTGCTGCTGCCGTTGCTGCTTTTGGCGCAGCAACAGCAATTGTTGTTGCTGCTGCTGGCCCAAATCTCGCAGCTGCTGCGCGAACTCCCGCTGCAGCCGTTCCCGCTCCTGCGCAAAATGCACACGCAACTGCTGCGACTGTACCATCAGCGCGTGTGCAGCAGGTGCGGGATTGTGCGCCACGGGAGCGTACGCCGCGCCGCCCACAGATGGTTGCTGAGACAGCTGCCCAGGGGAGCGCCCAGGCGGGCCTTGAGAGTGCGGCCCGGAGGCGGGCGTCGGTGGTCCCCGCGGCGGGCCACCGACCATCTTTTGCTCCAGCTTGGGCCCGGCAAAAGGCGGTCCGCCGCCGCCACGCGCCGCTGCTGGCGTCGCAGAGGCAACGGATGACCGGGGGCCTACCGCCGACGCCGACCCCGCGCCCTCAACGACCGGTACGGCCGGCAACAGGTCGTACCGGTCCAAATCAAGAGATGGCACGCGCGCCCAAAGTCCACCCAGCGGGCTCTCCTCCTCCCAGCGGGCGGCCCAAGGGGCGGGCCCGCCAGACACGCCCCCGGCCGTCATCTCGGCGGCCAGCAACCCCGACGTAACACATCGACGAAGAGGAGCCCACGGCGGCAGTGGCCGGCCCGTGACAACGTCATAGGGGCACCACTCTGCCGTGTCATCAGCAGCGGTCAAGGCCGCCGCTTCGGCACCAAGGCGACCCGCGCGGGTACGGGTCAGCAAAAAGCCCGCACCGGTAGCACTGCCACGCAGCCCCAACGCCCGTTCCGCCGCCTCGATTCGCAGGCGTTGGTGGGTGCGCAGCGCCTTCGCCGCGACTGGGTGCCTTAAGAGGGCCGCCGCCAACGCACGCACCCGCCCGGCGAGTTCTGCCGCCTGCTCAGCCGCACACGAGACGTCCCACAAGGCAGCGACCATGTCGCTCGCCTCAGCCGCCTCGAGCCGCACCCATCGCACGTCCCCGCGGTCTCCGTACGCGGAATCGAGCGCTGTGAGCGCCGCGCATGCCATTGCAGCGCTGCGGAGCTGCTTGGTCACCCGCGAGTCCTTAACCACTGACGTCGTCTCAGCGATCTCCCCATCGTCGTGGTCGAGGGCCACCCAGTCGGGGCCGACCAGAGTAGCGACTTCGGGAGAACTGCGCAGGACCATTTGGTTGGCGCGACGAAGCCACACCGCGCACAGGGTCAACACCCAGTCGGCCAACGGAGCTGCGGCGAGAGCCAACAGGGGCGTGCGGCCCTTACCGACTTCCTCTGCGATGAGCGCAGCAACGTTGGCCGAATTGCGCAGCTGCGCGCCCCCGTGGGCGCCCGACCCAGTCTGACCGCTGTTGAGAATAGCCAGGATGCCCGGGGGAGCCGACGTCTGAATGGCAATCAGAGCGGAGGCAAGCAGCCGCCGCGCCGCCGTGATCGCCGCCGTATCCCCATCCACGGCTCCAAGGAGGCCGAGGCGAAGGCCCTCAGCGGCATCGCCAGTGCCAAGTGTCTTCACCGTAGCCGCCGCGCGCGCCTTACCACCGGCAGCCACCGCCGCAAGGACGTCCCACCCGCCGCGAATGCGAGCAAAGACGCCCTCTGCAGACCCGCCGGCGGCCGACCCGTTGGCCGCCGCGTAGGAGCGAGCCAGGTCTTGGTCCCGCAACGCCGCGGTCAGCGCCCAGGCAGTCACCACGCCATCACCGCGCAAAGCGAGCACGACCGTACCAGACGGAGACAATAGCACGCCCCAGTAGGCGTGGCCCTCGTCCACGTCGCCCCCGTCACCGTCTTCCGCCGACGGGTGAACGACGCTGACGGTGAGGGGTGACGACTTGCCACCGCCGCTCGCGATGTCCGTCGCGCCCCCAGGACTGCGCGCGCCAGCCGACCCCCCAGCCTTGTCGAGCGCTTCGGCCGCCATCGATCCGGCCGTGACGGACTGGCCGACCGTCTCCATTGATGTGCCGTCCAGAACACGGATCCCCCGTGCAGTGTCCACCGTTACAACAAATTGCCCATTCCACGTCACGGACGCCGCCGTAGCCCTGTACAAACGCGCGTGGGAGCGCGGAAGTGTCTCCTCCGACGACTGGTACGGCAACCAGCAGCTGCCGGATTGACCATCGGCACCCGCTGCTGACGGCGAACCAGACGCAATGTGCCCATTGGCCACCCCGTCAGGTCCGGTCAGCTTGACCTCCGTTTTGGCGCGCCGGCCAACCGGCCCGTCTGCATCTCGACCATTGGGCGTACCGGACCGAGGGCGCCCATGGCCGTTGCCGTTCTCCCCAACGCCTCCGCCGCTGCCACCGTTCGCTGTGGGATTGCCGTCGGACTTGCCTTTCCCATGGTCGGCAACCGCGGTGACAGCACCACCTTGTCTGCCCGCAGCCGAGTCACCGGACCCGGGCCGGCCACTGTCCCCTCCACCGCCATTACCGACGCCAGCTCGACCTGCAGCTCCGCCGTCGGTACCACCACCTCGGCCGTGACCACCCGGCCCCGAACTGCCGTCTGCAGACCCAACGCGATTCTCAGCCAAGGCACCAGCCCGGCCAGAGCCACCGTTGCTGGGACCAGGCCCGACTGTAGCAGCCCCGCTCGCTCCTTCTCTGCCTCCACCCCCCCGTCCCGCTGCCGGCGACCGCGAGTAGTACCACCGCGAGACGGTCCCCCGATCGCTCCACGCAAATAACGTGCCCGCAGACGGGGCAGTCAAACATGCGATACACCGGCCGTCTTCCTCGACCAGCCGCACCGCGCCGAGCGGTCGCACGTCGACATTGCCAGAGCGTGCCAGATACACGTGCCACACGCAGATGCGCCGGGGGTCCGCCGTCGAGACAGTGACGACGGCGACGGACCCGTCACTGACGCCACCCGCCGCCACGGAGCCGCAGCGAAGACTACCACCAAACACTCGCGACAGGGACGGCTCCTTGTCGCTGATGGGCGTCCAGCCAAGGGGGCGCCTACGGCGCGGCGGACCCCCACTGGGCGCCTGCACTGCACCCAGCTCCTCGTCCACGCGGAGAACATGCAAAGCACCGCTGGCAAGCACCGACACGATGGAGCAGCCACCTTTTGACCAGCCGACGGAGAGCACCGCCGAGTGTAGAGCCATGTTCTGCACGGCGACCCACACATTTGTTCGCCGGTCCTGCGTGCCACGAATTCGACCAAAGATGCAAAAGCAGCATGTTCGTGGTAGTCGTTCAAGCGAAAAAAGAACGACGCGCACGAAAGTATACGAGGAGCACGCCGAAAGACGGAATAAGAAGAGACAGTTAGACCGCGCTCGACGTGAACTGAGCACGCGACTCCCGCCACCCTCATGTGGCTGACTGTACCCACCACCGACCGAGCTCACAGCCCCATCCCTCTAAAGGCATGGCCTATCCTTCCCCTGCTCCCTCTTCGCCCAGCATACTCGATGTCTTCCCTCGGACGTACCTTGGCAATCCAGATGGTTAGCCGAGACGAGGCGTCGGCGACCAGCAGCAGCGGCGGCTTGTCTCGCCGAGGCCGCCACGCGACGTGCCGGGCGGGTGCTCGCTTGTTCGCAAGCAGCATCGTCGTCTCGGCCGGTGCGTCCGCGTGGAAGATGTGCACCGACCCATCACCACTAATAACGGCGACCAAGTCGTCCGACTCGGACCAGGAGAGCAGCGAGTAGCCGAGACGATTGGCCACCGTTCCTGCCGCCGACAGTGGTCGCACTACGCTCGCGCTGTACAGGTGCTGCATCGCAAGCGAGGTGCGGGGAAATGAGAGGTCGGGGCGCACCAAGAGGAGAGGGAATGATGAAAAGGGTTGTTGCAGCGACGGAGAGCGACACTCTTCGTGCCGAGACTTGGTCTGGACCAGAACCGGGTGAGCTCACCACCAAGACCAACTCCGCCCGGCGTTGCCAGTAGCTACCACCACCGCCGGTCGGCGGGAGCGGATGGCACGTACCACCGCCCGGTCGTGCACGGCAGCCGCAATGCAACGTCGTCAGACCACGTGTTCGCTCCAACGAGACGCCGACTCGCCGAGACGCCGTCTCGCCGTGACGCCGTCTCCCTCTCACCCGCCCACCCGTCGACCTGCGCGGTCGGGGGGGCGGTCGCGCAGCCGCGCAGAGCGCGCGGCTCGCCCCCACGGTCGCCGCGGCGACAGCGACAGAGGCGGGTGCAATTTGCCCGCGCCAAGCAGACCGCACGTTGGCAGGTGCAGCCGTGGTGTGACCAGCAGCAAGTCTGAAGAGCGCGGACTATGTTTGGAGCGTTCCGTTTGACCAATTTACCGATGAATGTTTACAAATGAAGTATTCATATTCTTCTGAGGAACAATCACCTCACGCTCATATTCTTCCTGCTTCCGGGATTTTTCAGGACAGAGAGCGCATCTCATTGGTTCCCATCCACATCCCCGCTGTTGAAGGGTTTCACAGCGACAAGAATCACATATAGGTATGAATTATCAACCGAAGGGGTGAAAAATTCAAGCATGATCCTTTCGCGGATTTCACCTCTTATCTCGACACTGCCTCCTTGGCAGCAGGGGTGGACGAGATGTGAATAAATGTGCGTCGCACGCAGCGGGACCGGCCTCTTTGAGCCTGACAGGCCGACCAGTATCCGGTCGAGCTGATGACGAATTTAGGTGTGTGTGAGCGCGTCCCCGTGGGGAATGGTCAGGGTCAGTCCGAGAGCGGGAATCCCTTCTGGGAAGGGCTCTTGCGGGGTTTGGCCTGTAGGTGTGCGCTGTTGGTGGTATCTCTTGATGTTCTGTTGGTTCATTTTTCTTCTGGCTGTCGCCGCCAGCACCACGTGTTCAGCGTGCGTGTGGGGTGTGTGGCTCAGACCCCTTGTGCGTGCGCGTGCACGGCGCGCCCGACCGTGCGTACCGTGCGTACCGTGCGTGGCTAGTGAGCGGGGAAGAGCCAGGGGCGCACTCGAGCTCTAGTCCCACCCCGGCAGAAGGTGGTCTCTGGGCCCCAGCTGCCCACAGCGCCTGGCCACCCCCTTTACGTGGGGACCGGGTGAAGGCGTGCCTGCAGGTTCCAGCTAGGGGGGCTGGCCAACACGAGCCCAGTGAGACAGCCGTCCAAATCAGCGCTGTGAAGACGCACACACTAGTGTCTGTTTCACAGACGGTTTTTGCGTGACGACAGCCAGTCACTAAAAAGTGCCGTCCGTTATGACTGCACCAAGCCCGTGGCAGCGAGAAAGGGCCGCACGTCCGCGGGGGGGCCGTGTCCCAAGATTTGGCCCTGTTTCATACTGCGCAACCGCAGGTGGTGCAGCAGGTGGAAAGGTGCAGCAGGTGGGAAGGGCGAAGAGCAGAGGTCCGCAGAGGAGGAACACCAGGCAACTAACAGGCGAGACCGTGGTTAGCAGCTGAAACTAAACCCGGCGGATGCACCGTGCCCAGAACGAGGACCGGGCAGAGCATGCAATGAGGTAGGTGCGACTGCAATAGTGTGGAACACGTGCCAACGAGGGCGCTGATAGATGCTTGTCCCCAACATACACATAAACGTAGTCGGCATGATCAAGCTCGGACAGCAGATGAGTCACCCTGTACTCGGGCAGTGTACAGCAAGAGACGGTCAGAGCCACGGGGAGCAAACAGGACAAGGAACCCGTGTGCGAGTCAGCACAGGTGCGCAAGAGGCGACCAGCGCAACCACCCAGAGCAGCAAAAGAGTGGCTCTGGGTGTTTCCTTGATCGCGAGACAAAACTACAAGCAACAAAAGCCAAAACAAACACAAACGGGATGGCACGACAAGGTAGCTGTGCGTGCCGAATAAAAGACACCGCAACGGCGGTAGTCCGCCGCCAAAGGCGGCCGACTCAGTAGCCGCGCAGCAACACGGTGGTGTTACGCCGAACCCCAGAGGGCCCGCTGCTGTGGCACCCATTTTGAGCCAACACCGCGGGTGTGCGGCGGGGCCCCCGGTTGCCCAGGGGCTCACCCGGCACGAATGCAACCGCGGGCAGCCTTCGAAAGGTGCGGGACGACGGATCACGCACGACGGGGAGGAGGAAGAGCGGCTTGGGGAAGCAGAGGACGAGCCCCAGCGCCATTACCCCCGTCTCCCTCTCCGAGCGCGCGCCCCCGACGCAATCTCAAATCTCTGACCCCCCCCTCCTCTCCCTCGCCCTCACCCAAGAAAGCAACACCCCTCTGGACGGACGCACAGCCAGGAGCCCAACGTACCACAACACGGGGATGTGCCGCGCAACAGCCACCCCCCGCACCGTCTGCACGAGCGCCGCCCCCCCCCCCGCGTCCAACGCCGCCGTCACCTCGTCCAACAGCAGGCACCCCGGCCCCGACACGAGCACCGCCGCCACGGCCACGCGCGCGCGTTCCCCCCCCGACAGCTCGTCGCTGCCGCGCAGCGCCCACCCTGGCCCCGTCAAGCCCACCTCTGCCAACGCCGCCGCGACCGTGGCCTGCATGGCATCGGCCGACAGGTCCGCCCCCGCCGCGCCCACGCCGAGCGCCACGTCCGCGCCGACGGCGGGGAGGATCGTTTGCACGTGGGCGGCTTGGGCGACAAAGCCGGCGGGCGCCGGCACCGTCACGGCCCCGTCGGCTGGGAGGAGGAGGCGGCAGAGGACGCGGAGGAGCGTCGATTTGCCACACCCGCCGGGGCCGACGAGCATCGTCACGGCGCCGGGGGGGCACGAGAGGGACACGTCGCGCAGCTGGTAGCGGGCGGTGCCCTCGAGGCGGACGCTTAGGTGGGTGGCGCTGATCGAGGTGGGGGGGGGGGGGGGGGGGGGGGGGGGGGGGCGGGCCAGGGGGCGCGAGGCGGCCG
>Ga0115030_1000301_pt1 | contig 19508 bp, 21 predicted proteins | sample SidtaG_4_FD_87174 | JGI IMG/M metagenome (GOLD analysis project Ga0115030, IMG submission 87174) | Marine algal microbial communities from Sidmouth, United Kingdom - Sidmouth_Male1 metaG | ecosystem: Host-associated > Algae > Red algae > Unclassified | place: Sidmouth, United Kingdom | collected... | reverse complement strand
TTCCCTTGCCCGAGGCACAACGGCGGGACTGCGTACAACGCTGGGAGAGCTCGCCGAGATGACACTTCATCACGCGAAAATTGCAAACCTGACAGCAGAGTCAATAGATGTATAGATTCACAGAGCGATGTCAAGACAAGAGCCTCGTTCCGCAACAATACAGCGTCCTGCAAGAACAACGGCTTCACGTTGTCAACACCCAGACAGGCTCCTGCCCTTCACGACCACAATACGATGCGCTGAACAGTATCATGTCCAACGCCGGCTAGCGCGAAGACTCTCAAGCCACGGAAATGAATAGGACACCTCCTCGCTGATGTGCACTGACGACCTCCTACGCCTCTCTGTTGGAGCACAGCTGCCGGGCACAACGAGCTCCTTCCGGCTGGGATACCCCAAAGACACGACCGAAGGCTTTTCAAACTCGCGATGACATGCTCTCAGCGACGTCAGCGCCGATATTTTGGGGCAATGCTGCCTGGCATAGCCAGCGCCTACCGGCTGGGAGACCCCCAAAACACGACTGAAAGCTTTGTAATCTCGCGATGACGTGCTCTGAGCGGCGTCAGCGCCAATGTTTTGAGGCAATGCTGCCTGGCATAGCCAGCGCCTACCGGCTGGGAGACCCCCAGCACACGACTGAAAGCTTTGTAATCTCGCGATGACGTGCTCTGAGCGGCGTCAACGCCGATATTTTGGGGCAATGCTGCTTGGCATAGGCAGGGCCTACCAGCTGGGAGACCCCGACGACAACACTGAAAGCTTTGTAGTCTCGCGATGACGTTCTCTGAGCGACGTCAGAGCCGATATTTTGGGGCAATGCTGCCTGGCATAGCCAGCGCCTACCGGCTGGAGATCCCCAAGGCACGACTAAAAGCTTTGCGATCGCGTGATGACATGCTATGATCGGCTTCAGCGTTGACGTTTTCGGGCATTGCGGCCTGGCATCGCGAGCGCCTGCCGTCGGAGCAATAAGGTCGGGGCAACCCCCTTACCACGGCCAGAGTGTCACGGACTGGGCATAGTGGCGCTCTGGTTCTTCTGTGCGGGACTTGGTCCGTGTTGTGTACCAGATCATGCACTGCTATGAGGCTGCGCCAGTGGTCAGAAGAACGATACATGCAGGTGCAGTTCCGCGGGCAACTCCTACTGCAATACCATACAAAGATTGCAGGTTTCCCACCAGATCAAACCAGAGTTTCCCTGGGACCGTAACCACGCACGTAAAGAGTGAGAGCATTGCGGGAAAGCTTCCCGCTCGAAGTGGCACCCGTCGTGTCCGTTGCAATCGTTACAGACAATGACGTTGATGGATTGGTCTCAGGCGAGAGATCGATCCAATCGGTTCCCGCGATCATGTCTGTGGGCAGCGCTCGAATGCGTTCTACAACTGTGATCGATCGGAATCTCAGTCAATCGATCTCACTGTTAGAGAATACTAGCGCACACTTACTCATGATACAATCGGGACTTGATCTTCGTGTTTCGCGTCCTTTCAATTGCGTTTCCTGGCAGGGATAACTTCTTGGGTTGGATTGACGCTGCCCGAACGGTCGCGTAATATCCCCTACGACTCTTGGTGGGCCCTTCGGCGCTTCGCCGAGCTCGCTGAGTGGCACGGGCCGTATACATACATATGGCCTTGTCCCCCGCCCTTGCAGGAAGCCGACGCGCCACCAGCGCCCGTTACTCAAGGGGTCGTATCCGAGCCAAACGGGCTACTACTTCCCCCGGTCCATGACTTCACGACCACCGTCGAGGACCTGATGTACTAAGGTACGGAAGCGACGCATATAGCCCCTATGTGGGAAAGCGCCCCCTGGTACATCGACGCTAAGACAGTTTGTGCATCGCACGAAGTACTGCCCCGCGCGTCAAACGACCAGAACAGTGCAATCACTTGGGCCCTAGTCGCCTTTCATCCAGAAAGCAAGACAAGCAGTGCTACACTGGCCAATCCCTCTCTGTCCCAATGACAGAAACCCATGAGTGGGCAAGGTGAATAAAGCACTTCCACAGCATCACCTGCCGACGAATGCGCCAGTAACGTGTCTTAAACCAAGACAAAAGACACGCACACACCGGTCCCCGATCTCCCCGCCTTAGCCACGGGAAGGCCCATGGCCATCGGCGTCCACACACGAACTGCGACGGCGCATATTGCGCGGAGGCTCCTCCTCATCCTCGCCATCACAGTTGCCTCTTCGGCCGATGACTTCGCTGCCGGCGAAACGCAATTGCGAGGGAGGCACCACCGCCACTTGGAAAAGATCCTCGACTTCCTGACGGAACAAGTCAAATGCAGCCGCCGAATCCGCCGCAACGCTCATGGCACTAGCCAACACAGGCGTGGCGTCCTCAAGGACATAGAAATGGGCTTCAAGAACCGCCCGGCGAAGCGCCTCCGTCTGGCGTTGCCACGCCAGGGCAGGAGCGGCCGTCCCGACGCCACGAGGAACTCGCTACCCGCTTCTACGACGGCTTGGCGTATTTGCAAACAGCGCGGTCGCCCTCTGAAAGGCTCCGACCGACGTCAACCCGTCCTGCAGCTGAGGACGTCTTTTTCGTTCGGACGCAGAGAAGACGCGCTTCTCACGCACAGGATACCGCAATCCACGACGGCTGGGCGATGCGATTGTGCGGGAAGTCCCACCGACCGGACGCGTCCCCCGATGGAAAAGCCCGCCGTCTTCTTGCGCCGCCGCGGCAGGCGATGTGCGTTTGTTATCCGTGGCAGCGCCCCAGGCGGAACGCGAAGCGAATTCCCGACGCGAGTAGCTCGGCGTAACGCCGTATTCGGCCGTCGAGTTCATATGTACGTCCGCTTGACGCGCCGCACGCGTCTGCGTGTCCCCTCGGATGACTTCCTTAGCGACCATGGTCCACGGGAAGACCTCCGTGGCCTTGTGCTTTTCGTGAAACATTTCCAGCATCGCTTGACCGCCCATCCCACTGGCCATGTGATGCAGGTCTAACTTGACCATACGCCGAGTGGCTGTGGCGTCGAGCCAGGAAAACACATGGTCGGTCATTACGGTGTGCACACACCCGGCCGCCAAGGAGTAGTCATGCTGCTCGTTGACGATGTGCCGCGCGGCACTGAACTCATCAACGAGCTTATGAACCAAGTACGACAAAGCGTAAAGCATCTCCATCCACACCCCGCGGTTGAGCCACCACCGGGGGTAACGCGGAAACCACCGAGACAAATCGAAGTGACGAGGCGCCCAGATGACACAAGAACAACAAGCGGGCGGTAGAAGCCGAGGATATTGATACGCGCCGCGTCTTGAGCACGCCGATGTGCAGGGCCGTAACACGGCGCCAGAATTGGGGATGTCAACGCCACGGTCCGAGCTTCGAACCGCTCCTCCACGATGTGCTCCGCCTCTTGAGAAGCCTCTGTGCGCTCTTCGAGGTACTCCTCCATGCCCGCCTCTTCGCCACAGGGGAACGAATCCTCCTTGGCCATACGTCGCGATAAGAAGACGGCCTCTGGCCAGGCCCGAAGCAAACGCCCGCAATTGTTGGCCGCCACTTCGAATGTACGCGAATGTGGAGTGTCTGATGGACCGGAAACAGAAGCTTCCAAGCGCAATTACGTGTGCGGAGTTCGTGGAACGGCCGCCTGTAACGGGCCAACTCGTTGGCGGAGGCCAGGACCTCGTACGCTTGACGCACCTCGCCATTTTTGCCACAGTTGGCGTTCCCATGCTTTTCCGCCTTGACGGCGTCAACGTCGTTGTCCGGCACATTGGCGAAGATGCCGATGAACCCCTGCGGGGTGCCCCAATGGCCTTGTTCGATACAAACCAGCGCCACGTGGCGGTTGTTAGTTGCCGCTTTCATGAGGGCGTCGTCGCTCATGACGGGGGCGGCGTCTCGCGCCCCAAGGGACGGCGGGCTGAAGCAGGCCCGCCGGATGGGCGAAGGCCTCATCCCTTCTAGGAGTGGACATTCGGCCTCTTGGTCCTCCACCTCGTCGGGATACCCCGCACGGGCAGCGCCATTGCGCATGTCTCAGCTGTTATCGGCCGACGACGCGGCCCGAAGCGACCCCGAGTCGCCGCTCGCCACCGACCCGGCCCGCCCAGCTGGGCTCCCCACACCATGGGCACCGTCGCCCGCAGAGCCTGCCGCATCGCCCATCTGGAAGTCGTTGCCCCCGCCGCCCGCCATCTTGGCCTTGTTCTTGCCTTCGGCCCGTCCCGCCAAAGAGGTACCCCCGGGCCAACGCCACATGTCCACACCCCCGGGCACACCGCTGCCCCCCCCCCCCTCCTCCCTCACGACCTATGTTCAACCGGCCGGGCTACAAGCCGCGGTCCCAACTCCTCCGTGGAAACAAGTTCGACCTTGTCCCCCCCACCCGCCGTGTTCGTCAACGCAGCGAGCCCCGCCCGTCGAGCGAAAGGCCGTGACTGCCTCGCCTCGCAACGGACGGGGCACAGCAGACGGAGGACTCAAAGTTCAACAAGTGCGCACGCGCAGGCCACCGCTACCTGCCCAACTGGGCTACTCAACCCAGATGCCGAATGGCATGGGGGACCGGACGAGTCTTCGCCGTGCCAGCTCCCCCGATATAGATACCGCTCGGGGAGCCGAGCGGCCCGCCGTGTCGCCCCTCCTTCCCCTCTGCGGCACGTGGGCGCAGCACCCCCCCCCCTTGATGTGGCAGATCGGGCGCCTGCACGGCCGCTGCCACTCCCCTGGATCCCCAGAGGCAGCCCGTGCTCGCCCCCTGGCCCTTCGGCCCGCGGCGGCCACGCTGGGCCGCCCGCGACAGTTCGCGCGGCCGGCTCCATCGCCTCGCCTTGAAAGAGAGTGTCAGGGGACTTCCCGTCCGACTGTGCAGGCGCCGACCAAGGCGTAATGCCCTCACGCCCTTTCGAGCGTCATTACGCGGCGCGCTGCCTGGCTACCACTGGTCGCGCTCGTGGTGGCGGATCAGTCGGTCTGCGCCCACTCGCAGGGACGGCTCGAATCTCTTTACGGGGGTACGTAGCATATCTCCTTGATATTGGGATATTGGGCGCGGTAGCCTCCCTGACTGGTCAGTATTCAAGTGGAGTATTGAACTGACTTGTGGCTCGCCCACTGGGAGGTTACTTACGTCTTGTATATCTGTCATTTCTTTGTTCGTCTCGACTGTGGTGGTCATTCGATCCTTCTGATCGCTCGGTCGATCGACCCCGCCCCTCTACTGCCTGATAATCAAGCACCATGGGACCGGGGCTCGCCGTCGTTGGCATCCCCGGCTCCCCATCGGATGTCGCACGAACAAAATTTCTTCTTCCTCCCCCTTTGGGTGATCTTGTTCGCTTTATCGTGCGTCTACGGTCAGTCGCTAATTTCTGTTTCGGTAATCAACGACATTAATACCACACCCTCGCCACACAGTGAGAGCAATGCGTCTCGGACCAGCGGACTAGCGCAGCACTCTTCCGCCAGAATACGCCTCACGAGACAACGCGCCGGACCGCTTCACGGGCCCTGCTGGATCGCTTCATCTCCCGCGGACTTGTAAATCGATCACAGATTTCCGAGCTTCGGCACTGTATTGACGGCCTTTCGTTCTGTCCCTGCGCTCTTCTGACGACCACGTCGATGGGTCCCTTCCCTTATCCCGAATTGTTCTTGTGTCCCTTTCTCTTCACCAGAATAAGCGTCCCAATTTTCGGTCCCCATTTGATATCTTAATCTTCGCCACATGATTCTCAGTACGCAGAAAGGGACAGCAAGACAGAAAAACGCAGCACCCGGAGCGTCACCATACGCAGGGCGAGGTTGACAGCAAAGGCCGGCGGATGCCTCAACAAAAGATGGAGAGAAGAGTGAACACCCCGGCTGGTGCTTTTGGGGGGGAAGGGGAAGGACTTGGTACGCAGAGAGTATAAAATCGTACGTGAGTGCAGTGCCGCTTGCATGATGTGCGGAGGGGGGGATGGGGGGAGGGGGGGGGGCAAAGAAATGCGCGGATGCGGCGCGCGGGGGAAAAGAAATGGGCGGATGCGGCGCGCGCGTCCAAGAGAGATCATGGTGGTGCGGTGGCGACGATGTAGGGGTGATGTGAAAGCCGTCGGAGGAGCGAGACGGCGAGCCGACCGAAATGAGCGGAGACGCGGTGCTGACACTGTCGGAAAGCTGCGCGCTGCGCCGAGTTTGAGTGATGACGACGGTTGTGCCCAGGGATCGTGCCTGCGGGAAACTTCTGCGTACCGGCGCCGACCAGTGCGCGGCTGGACAACGGCCCCGCTTCTGACTTTCTCGGTCATTGCAGGATTACGGTGGCTACGAACGATGTGGTGCTTGTAAACCCCAACCCAAGGAAGAACAAACTGACACTGTCAGCAATGTTTAGGTTGCAGTCTGATTACAGTGGATACAGTTTGGTTACAGAGCGTACAGTTTCAAGTCTATTTAATGGGTTGCAGTGGACACAGATTGGTCTTTACCTGGGTTACAGTGCATACATATTGGTGTCGGCCACGCTTTCGGCTTTCGGTGTAACTGGAGAAGTCGTCAAATTGCATGGTCCGGACGGACTGCGTGCCATCAACTCGCGCATCGTGATCGATTGGACCCACCGATTTTTGTCACCCAACAATAGACCTCGAGGGTGACCATCAAACTGACCAGGGCCATCCATATCTTGCTACGTGGCTGCCTGACTGTTAAGAACACTATTGGATCCCTCCTAAAAGCTTCGCAAAAAGTACTTAGGAGATAAAGGTACGTGCTCAATAATCAATCTAGCAGCAAACGAGAATGCGTTCGACGGCCGTTTCTCTTCCACCAACGCTGGTTCGGACACTTCGTGTCATATCTTCCACTTCTCTGCCACGTGTCTTAGATAACGAGTCGAACGAATGTTGGTGGCTCCGCCCTCAGGACAATTCCCCGAATAGTCTAGAGGATGTCTGACTGAACGTTTCCAGTCTCCTATTCGTCAGTGCTACAGATATTGTGCAAGAGAAAAAACCTTGGGACTCTTTGGATTTTTATTCTCTGGGTCCGCCTTTGAAGTGGTCCAGAAAACCTCGCAAATTGATCTGTGAGAACTCATCCACTCCACTGGCACACAGTTTTCTGGATCAGCAGCCCATTGTGACAGGATACTGCTATCCTCCAAAATATGGCGGTTTCAGAACCGTTGCAATCATCATGCAGCGTACGCGGACCAATGGAAGCGCTGGAATTAGGAAAGAATACTTGCTGTTCTGGTCGACACGCGATTAGGGCCTGGAAGCGCGCATCAGCAAGGAAGAAAATCTCCACAATTCGCATGAGTTCTCGAAAAACTGAACAACTGGCCCCAGAATGTCGCTTGCACATGTTCGGGCCAGAAGACCCTGAAGAAAATCTTACATTATCTTTATTCGGGACAAGCCTCTCTGCAACACTCCAGCCAGCCAACATCATTGGCTTGCGAGAAGGCTATCACCAGATTTAAGCCGACAGTCTTCCGGAGGCTTGGGCATGCACCGATCCGATCGCATTTCCATGTCATGTCGTGTACTCTGCAGTCTGGTTCTCTGCATCCGCCATTTTTGGGACGATAGCAATAGTGTGGTTGTCTAATTGAGGTCCTGCCTTCGGCTGACTCTCAGGGCAAGCGCAGCGGTGCGCACCAATACCATAATATGGTGATATCTGCAGGAGTCGTGGCGTGATGTGAGTGGCTCCCCCAAAATATGGTGCGTCCGATATGCGTTGTGCTCCAGCGGTGCGCGCAGCATAACGCGGAATGTTGTGCGTACTTTTTCGCATCTAATGTGCACCTTCCATCCAATGGTATCTCATGCTTCCATCTGTCGTGTGCGCGGAACAGTGTAGCGATGTCCACGCAGCCGAATCTGGGAGCCGACCACGACGTCACATGCCTCGCGCACCCTATGACCCCTATTCCCCCCTTCTCACGACGCCCTATTTGGCGTAGTCATGGATCCCAACACGCCCTCTCAGCTGCTTTGAGGCACTTCTTCTTCATCATCGTCGTGTGCTGTGGGCCCACAACCGCTGTCAGATGCACGTCTGCTTTTGCGTGCTTTGGGGCGAACAGAAAGTCTGCCATACGCCCGCGGGCTCTATCAAGGCTGCTTTTTCCCAGAAAAGACGCCAAATGCATCTGTTTGTCAGGATAGATGCATCTCCAATCGAAATGAGAGACACATCATGAGACGTATGCACTTTACTCTTCTGAAGAGAGAGAGAGACGGAGAAGCATCTATCGCTCTCCTAGCAGGCGCTATGTGTGTAGTGAGGCAAGATTCGTGTTCTTACAAACACAAGTATATAAATACCTCGCATGGGATGGGCTCTGAGAGCCTGTCAAGGGGGGTCGATCTTCTTTTTTCACAGGAGTTCTGTTCTTTCAAACAGGGACACCACCCACCAAGGGGCTGAAGTCAGGCAATATCAGAATTGCTTTTGACGACGGTTTTGAGCCCCCTGCGTTGTAAGCAGTTGATTCTGTCTACGGTGGCGGCGGCGGCTGCGATCGGTCTCTTTTCTCGCAGAGCGAGCTGATGATTTGAAAAGCACAAAACCCTTTCATGCCTCTTCCATGCCCCGCCCTGGCGGCCTGGAAAGGCATGTTCGACCAGCATCTTGGCACTCAAAGATGGTGTGGCAGTGAGGAGTTCTGACACTTGGCACGCGCAGACCGGTCAGCCTGGGATTTCGAGCGTCTTGGCACAAAATCGTGCACTACATTTGGTCGAGTTGCAGTGGCCTGACTCTTTTCGATCGCGGGACTTCCCCATACGCTGCACCAAACGCTGGGATGGTGCAGATCTGACACCAAACCACCGGATTATGCTGTCGGATCGACACCATCCCCACACTTGGTGAGGATCGTGCACTATCATCGGGAAAGTGGGGCACATACTAGACCTGTACTAAGACCAGGGGTTGTCGGGATATGTTTTTTGGGCCGTAATTGGATACGGATACGAGCTGATCCTTTGTATCTGATTACGGATAACTCCCTCAGCTGAGATCCGGATACGGATATCTGCGTCCGAAACCGGATATATGAGTAGATTTTTTCCGTATCCGGATACGATTATTGGATTCAATTATATTCCCGCAAGTCTCACAGACAGCTCAAATACAGCCCAAGAAGGACGCCATTCAGCCGTTATTCGCGTGCTAAATGGAAGTCAAGTACGACTTGAAATTCGCAGTTGATTTCAACCGCCCAACGGGCGCCGTCGCGGCGGTTCCGCGCCGTTTGCGTAAACGGACGTCAGGATGACCGTACGAAATCTCGTGTCACACTCTGACAACAACGCAATCGGGTCGAGTCGCGTGGTTGAACGGTTTTACCCGTGTCGGGCTGGATCGCCGCTTGCCGCTGCCAAATGTTCGGGCATTTCTCCCCCGATTGTCGGCACGCAAAAAGAGAGGACGACTGCGCTCAAGCAGAATTCGTCATATGCAAGAACCCTCATAACCATATATATCCCTGTATCCTGAATCTCATATCTGGGACACGGATCCGATATAATCTCGCACTTTCTGTCGGTCAGGATAGATATATCCTCTCCTCCTGTTCTCATAATGCATTTTGGATATGCGTCCCCGGCGCGTATCCGATGTGGATACGGATATACTGTACGGATATAATCCTCGCGGATATATTCATGACAACCCCTGACTAAGACTCGTACTAGAGAATGTTTCGTGCACGAAGCGCCCGATTTCCGTACTGGCATAAATTCGGAGGTACACTGGATCTGAGGCCGAGCGGGGTGGGATGAACGCACGTCATCTGGCGGGGGGGGGGTCCAGAACTTGGGCTACAAGTCCCTTGTGCTGTCCCCGGTGAGGTGTACCAGATAACCGGGCCAGATTCGTGCGCTTGCAGCCCCTACTGAAGCGGGCTACAAGTGGCGCGCACACAAGGACATCGGCTGTGTCGTCGTCGTTTCGGAGCGTGACAGCGACGGTCAGGGCGGGCTGTCACCTATCAGTCCAGGTCGGGGGTCTCTGGCCTGCCAGAAGCCACCAGTGTTCAACACGTAGAGACAATAGCTCGGGGGTCACACATCATTTCCTTTGCGGCAACTCGGGAGCTCCATTTGCTCTCCAGGACTGGAAAGAGTCGTCAACTTCTTTCCCACCACTGCGCCGGAGTCGTGTGCAGGGGCACTACAAATTCGTGCATGCGCTAGAGACGTACCCGGGCCTATCCTCTGCCAATGTCTTCGTCCCCGCCCCGCGCTGTCTGGCCTGCTCCCAAGCGCTTCTTTGCTACACGCACGTCTCGCAACCGGGACACTGGAAGCACGCATTGACAAAAGCCTCGACAGGTACCACTGCAGTTATCCGTTTACCCTACCCTCCCCACCCTCGCACGCATCCCATACCCCTGCCCTTCGCCTCCCCTTGTTCTTCGTCATCCATGTCCGCATCCGCGTTGCTGACCGAAAATGCGTTCACGAAAAAGAGAGCGGCGTGCTGCTCTACAGCGGTGGATGGTACCTCGTCAGGAATGAATATCAATCCATGTCGTTCGCAAAGGTCCTCCCAGTCATGCTCGACGGCGACCCAACCCACAATGTCATGGACATCCGCAACGTCCAGACGGTCCGCATCCCCATTGGATGGCACAGCCCATCGCAGTCTCTGACATCCATAGTCTGTCAGTACACACCCCTCATGAGGTGGCGCTTCCTCAGCCCGCCGTACGACCAGTCGCTTCCGTCGACCAGACCGGGACTGTACAACGCTTGCAGCTTGCCCGTAATTCTGGGTGCCACGCGGCCCAGTGCATTGAAGCAAGTCATACCACGGAGCCCAATGGAAGCTCGCTGCCGCCCGAATGGTGTTGGCCACCCGACCACGCCGCGGGGTGGACAGATTACCGTAGTACACGGAGTCACAGTAGTGAAAGGTCTCGCTTCCCTCCACCTCCAATACAGTACAGATTCCAGGCATTATTCGGTTGCGCGCCAGCTGCGCCGCAGTACAGCGCCGAGAGTGCCGGAGTAGTCGGCTGCGGCGCCCGGAGTATGCCATCGTTGCATCTGGATCGGCTGTAACAGGGCGCTCCTCTTTCTCTAGAAAACAGTCGGCCACCTGCTGGTTCACTAGCAGCTGCCCAGCGAGCTGTTCGCGCCTCTTGTTCGTCGCCTTGTAAGCAGCTGTCGCTGCCTTGTGCAGCTTCTCATTGTAGCCTGTGCTCCCTTCGAACAAATTGGCCCGCAAGCGGGACTCATCGAGTAGATGCACAGCAATGCGGTCTAGCTTTGTAGTATGTGACGGACCAAGGTTGGTAGTAGTCCATGACCCATTTCCGCGCCCTTTCAGCAACTGCCGCAGCTTGCGCGCCAGTGACTCCACCACCAGTACACCGATCACCAAAGATGTTCTTCTTCAAGGCCACCAGCTCACACATGGCCCGCATCAAAAGCCCGTGGTCCGTCTCGTCGTGCACGAAGCCAATCTCGGCGACGACGGCGAAGGGTAAGAATGGGAGAGCTTGCCGGTGCTCGCTACCCGTCAGCGTGGCCTTCTTCGTAGCCTTTGGTACAAAATACCTTCATGTCAGACAGATACATCCGAGGCCTGGATGACACAGTACACAACACCAGGGCAGAAGGCAACAGTACATATGTCACGCTCAATGTCAGCATAGTTCTACGAAAGACTCAACAACGCGCCACTGTCACTGATTGTGAACTTCTCGTCACCTGGCTCACAACACCTTCGTTCTCTACAGTATGGCGTACCCGGGGTGTATGTGTGGCACGCGTACACGGCGTGAGGCATGTTTGAACCTAATATTGATGGCGCGCTTTGTATTGGTGGCAGGTCCAAGCCGTACATGGCCACCCGGGAGAGAGATCTATCGCAGGTACTCGGTTACAGCGTTTGAAACCTTGCGGTTGACACCAACGTCCAAGACCTGACCAACAGAATACAACACCACAGTACATGAGCGCGCCAGTATGTACACGCAACACGTCCTCAGTAAAGTGACAGCGCCCACCAACACACGCGGCCTGGCACAGAACACAGCCATAGTACTGAACTTCCAAAAAAACCGGACGGTAAAGAAAAGACTCTCGTAGATTGTAAGAAACGTACATGGGGGCGGTCAAACTCTGGAAAAAGAGAGAGCATGCGCGGGCCGTTATCCAGCCCTGCCCAGGCGTAAAGAGCAGGAACCATGCTGTTCAATCTGTGCGCCATCTCGGCCTCTGTACGCATTGCGCCAGAACCGCGGAAGTCGCCCATCTGTACAATGCGCAGTTGCTCCCGCACCGTCTCGTGCACGTCTCTTGCGGGAGCGTTCGTTCCTGCCTCCGTAAAAGAGCTGTCCCGACGACAGTACACGACGTGCAAGGGAAGAGGCAGCCGGACCCCGTCAGACACATGACTGCACGCTCCTCCGGCTGGTCACACACGTAAAGAAGAGGTCGGGGAGAAACACGTACGCATCCGCCTCCTGGGAGGTTGAGCCACGTCCCGTCATGACTTTCCAACAGACTTGTGCGGAACACAACGTGTAGGAGGCATTGCAGCAGTTCGAAGCGTACCGCCGGACCGTTCATGGTCTCTAGAAACATGGTATCCACCTGTGCAATGTACACTAGGGTGACCCACCGCACCTCATCAGTGTCGATGCTGGTGACCCGCATCCGCAGAGGGTAGGCCGACACAGCTCCACTGTTACTCAATACAGTCGCATCTGAGTAGAGGTATAACCCCAGCACCCGCGTCCCAGGATGTACAGTACCGTTGACGTGCTCCTGTTGCTGCTTGTTCATTTCTCCATCCCATGCGCTGCGCAGTACGGTATTAGAGAATGTGGTACTGGCATCCGTACTGGCGTCTGCCGACGCAGCATCTTTTCCAGTACGGGAAGGTCGTCCCCAGTTCAGGTCATCGGGCTTGGCACGCATCACCTCGTCTTGAGCTGCTCGTAGAGCCTCCCTGAAGAATATGGAGTACTGGCGCCCGTCAATCTTCATGATGACCTTCATCCAATTGCGCGGCGTCATAAGGGACCGCTTGTAGTGCCGCACGGCGGCAATGAAGCACCAGACCGTCTTAAAAGCATCCGTCAAGGGTCTTGATTGGACAGCATCGGTGGCCGCTTCGACCTTCCGCGTGTAGTCGTAAAGGTCCTTTAGCTCGCGCTGCGTCATCACTCTACCGATACCGACAGTGCAGGCATGGACGAAGACGGGTCTTAAACCATGCCGCGTCCACGGCTCAGCCCGAACCCCCCCCAGCATCAGAAAGGCCACCGAAGATTGGTCTGCATCACCAAAGCGCTCGAAACGCGCAAACACGTCGTCACACAAGCGACGGTCGTGGTCACCATCGTCTCTGTCCGAGCCACTATCACTCGCCGACAATCTCCCAGCCCCACTGGTCGGAGATTCATCGCCCGTGGCCTTTTCTCCGGAAGCTGGTATACAAGAAGGCTCTCCAGAGGCGTCCATAGTGCCTCCATCTCCGGGTTCAGTACAGCCATCTCCAGTAGTAAGGTTCAGCGAGCGCCAATACCGCCGCCGCGGCCGGCCCCGATTCCGACAGTCAGCTTGACGCTCACGCCTCGCCTCGGTAGATGGTTGTCCTCGACGCGAATGACCACGACGACGCCCACGCTTGAGCGTCCTGGCCAGCTCGAGAAACACATCCGACGGGAGTGATTGGACTGTCCCGACTTCCCCGCCTGGTCCGTTAGACGGGCCAGTAGGGTGAGACGTATGCGCATGTTGATCACCTAGCATGGGATCGTCGTCGTCCTGGCCATGTGGTAAAGGCCGGTCATCGTCGGTCTCGATGCATCTTGTATTGACGGGCACAGTCGAGGGATTTAAGGGAGGCAGGTTGCGGCAGTGCAACGCGCTGAAGTGCCGCGACTCCCCAATAGCAGAGCAAAGCATACGGCCGCAACCAGGAACCCGACAGGGCGACATACCCACAGTGGAGCGCGAAAGGGCATCGCGTCAAAGGTCAGGACAGAGGCTCAAGCCAATCAATCAAAGATCGGTACAGTGCGTCCAGCGGCGCGTCCGACGGTGCGTACTGGCGATGGATGCGTACTCGTGACCGTATTGACCGTTTCAGTGTGCCAGTGCGGTACAATACCATCAAGACACAAAGTAGTACCGCAAATCATGGAGGTAGCCTCTCTCATCAGACTGTTAAATGCAATCAGGACCATGCTGGCAATAATGTGTCCCGCACCCGACTGCACGCCTGTCGACTGTCAGTGCTGTCGAGCGCGTCTGGAGAGACTTCCGTTCTTGACCCAGTCATGCGTGCTCAGGGTCGGTTGTCCATAGCACGCCCGTCCAGGACGCATCTACCAGCACACGACCGAACATCAATGGCCAATGTCTGTCTAGCTCTCTTGGCTTTGATTATTGAATGGTACAGCGACTCAATTCAATGAGCTCGCCCGCACCCGAGAGGTGTCCGCGCTCGGGCCGTCGACCCGACACAGCGAGAGCCGTCACCCCAGCAGCCCCCTCCCTGTGCGCTGTCGCAGCCAGATGCACCTTCTGGACTGAGTGGGCTCTCAAGGCCGACACAGCACCAGGGCCTGAGGTGGATAAAGTAGAGCCAGACATATCCGCACATTATACTCATAATAATCCATAATCGATGCTGCAGCCGCGTATCAATATCGTACTCTGTTCATCTACCGCCGGATACACTGAGCCCAAATGACCCTCCAAAGGCAGGGTATAATATAGTCTGTATCGATTGACGACCTTGCTTGAACCGGATCACAGATTCTGGGCCACATTGCTGGCGCGTGGAGATGCCTCCCCACCTGGTTGAGCTGCCATCATCCGGCAGTGCCAAGCGGCGATCTTGCCGGAAGATGGCCGGACGGTTCTGTCCCGCGTCTGACCCAATTTTTCTTGTTGTCAATGGCCCGCGCGCGAACCCGAACGGGCGCCCCCTCGTGAGCACACGAGAGTTCCAACGATCCGTACTGACGAGGCCGGCTGCATCATCGAAATCAATTCCAACAACCAGATGGTACTTGCAGGCGGTTCATCGCGAACAATGCTTGTGAATAGAAGAGTCTATTTCCAGCACACGTTAGGCTGTACCTTGTGAGATGTCTCATTTCAATAATTTTTCCATGCATCCAGATCCATCATCCAAGAGAATATATTCAATCTGTCTATCCGAACTATATCCGAAATCGCACTAAATGAGTATCCGATTATAATATTGATCCTTACTCTGTCCGGCCCAGCAAAATCCGAATTCGGATGGATGACTTTGTGAAATACTCAACTCAGAGTGCATGAACGGGCATGTGGAATATATCCTATTGCAACAAAAAATGCCTGATTCCCAAGCCCCTGCACAGCACAACGTTGCGCTCTTGAGAGAAACGGATGGGCGTCACCACGCTGACCGGACGACCGATGACTGGTGGACTGCTCCCGTTTTCCCGCTTCGCTCGCGACTACTCCTTCCCTGTCCTCCGCTTCCTAGCCCCGTCCCTTCGACCAACACCCCCTTCCCCCCACAATCCATCTACCCACACCCCCTCCACGCTCCAGACCGCCAGGACGTATGACTCTGCTGGAGGTCGTGAGTCGGCTTCTGGAGGCCGCTAGCCACGCATTGGTGGCGGCCACGGCCCCAAACATTGACGGTGTGACCGTCGGCCCGTCGGCAATGCGCACTGTTGGTGGTCCAGCAGCCACCGGCTACGTTTCCGGCGGCGGCTTCCGTGACGGTTTCCACGTCGGCCAGGCCGACCGCGGCGACTGCGTTCACGACGACCGCGTCGACCCCGCTGGCACCGCCCACGAAGCGGCTACCGCAGCGTCGACTTCCATGCTCGTCAATCGCCTCGTTTTTCCACCGTCCCCGCCGTTGCTGCCGCAGATTCCCGCACTGGGGACGCCGCTGCCGGTTCCAAGAACCACGCTTGTGCCGCTGACGGACGGGGCCCGGGATCCCGCCGTGGTTCTCGACACGGTCGCGGAAGCCGCCGCGAGGCTGTTGGCCGCCACCAACATGATCACAGCCTCTCGTTAGGGCTCCAATGCGAACATGGACGCTACCTCTCCATTTGTTGGAGCCATCAACACGCGCGCCACAACACACATGGCGACCGCCACGGCCCATCGCATCCCTACCGACTCCAATGACGCCGCTGACGACACGGTGGCCGCCGCCGCTACGGTTGCCCCAGCCGTCGAGATGGCGGCCCCTGTCACCCACGCGGGTGTTGCTGTCAACGCGGTGCCCCCCGCCGGTACAACCACCCCCCCCTTAAATACGGTGGAAATTGCAGCCCACGCGGTGGGCTCCAGGAGTACGCCACCCCCCGCCAGTACGGTTTCTCGCGCTACCAAGACGGTCTCCCCTATCGGCACGGGCGCTGCTTCCAGAACGTGCGCAGCTGCCAGTACGGTCGCCGCCCTCAAAAGCACGGGCGTCATTCCCAGTACGATCGCCACTCCGACCAGTACGGGCACCCCTGTCAGTGCGGTCGCCCGCGCCAGTACAGTCGCCGCCGCCTCCAAGACGGTTGCCCCCGACACCCACAAGGGCGTCGAGACCCACACGGTGGCCGCAGCCATTATGGACGCCGCTACCAGTACAGGCGCCACTGGCAGAACATGTGCCCTCGCCAGTACGGGCGCCCCCGCCAGTACGGTGGCCGCCGCCTCCAAGATGATCTCCCCCGTCGGCTCTGGCGCCACGGCCGACACGGGCGCCGCTGCCGATACGGTGGCCGCCGCCTCCGAGACGGTCTCCCCAGTTGGCTCTGGCGCCGCGTCCAACACGGGCGCCGCTGCCAACACGGTGACTACCCCCGAGACATTGTACACCTCGGAGGAGACGGTGGCAGCCACCAGTACGGCGGGTACGCTCAAGACGCCGGCGTATGTGGCCAGTACGGGAGCCAGCACGCGTTTCAACGCAAATGCGGACGCTGGGTTCGTGGTAGACAGTGGCGCCGCTGGAAACGCAATGTACATTGATGCGCCCTCGACGGATAAAGTCCATCTGGTAGACCCAGAGGCGCGGTCTCTTCGCTCTGGGGTCACCAGTAGGCGCGGTTTATGTCGGAAGGGGACGCTATAGCTGCGCCCTGGTGGTCGGAGTGCAAGTAAGAAGCGGACAGCAGGCCGCAATGCCGACGCCAGTGCCCCCCACCAGCTGTACTTTTGTGCTTCTTGCTTTGCTCATTTCTGTTCTCTCTGTTAATCTTATGCTTTTCTTACTGCTGCGTAATTTTACTGGCAGAGATGTTGTCTCTTTACCATGAGACATTACTGACTGGGCGCGTCTTGATCGTTTGCGCTCCCCTCACTGTCCTGTTTTCTTTTGTCTGAGGGCAAGCCAGGCTGGCTTTCACCTGGAAAACCAGAACACCAGGGAAGCGGCGCTTGCGCATTTAAAGCAACGCCGCACCTCAAAGGCACCGTCAAAACCGTAGCGAAAGCGCACGAGGGCGCAAACGATGGCAGAGGAGTCGAGCGCTGTCGTCGACACGCTCGAGTGGACGCGTGACGGCGCCCTTTTTCCGGTCGCCTCTCCTGCCTGGAATCCTTTTGGAGGCGACGCGATGCTGTATGCGGACATCTCCGGTCACCACTCTAACTTCACGGCAATGGCGGCTTCACACAAGGCCGTAAGTGCTGATTCTACCGACGACAGCATGGCCCCTCCGCTGAATGCGTCCCCCCCGTGTGAGAGGAAGCTCCAAGGGCCCTTTCACGTGGACGAGGACGGCGCTGCGCGTGGCGCCACTTGCTCTGGTGGATCCATCCACGCCAGCCGCCGCTAAGGAGCTGGTAGCGACGCCGGAGGCCAAGTCGGCGACGACAATGTCGCCGGGGATGTCTACGATGGTGCAGGCTCTGTCCGCGCCGGAGGGGACGTTGGCTCCGGTGGGGACGTTGGTGCAGGTGGGGACGATGGCGGTGGTGGTGATCTTGGCGGTGGTGGTGACGTCGGCGATGGTGGTGCCGCTGATACTGGTGGTGCCGCTGGCGCTTGTGGTGCCGCTGGCGGCGTTGCCGCTGCGGGCGGGGACGGCGGCGGCGACGGCGTGGGTGACGACGTTGGCGGAGGTCTCGCCTGTGACTTCAAGCGCCTTTTCACCCCACGTCGACCAGCTTTCATGCGCCGCAAGAAGGCGGCCCCCGTTGTGTCGTCCGGGCAGCCGCGCATTCCTGGTCTCCGGCGTGTACTGACAAAGCGCATATTGACTGCGCTCGTCTAACCCCAGTCGGCTGACGACGGATTTCACTCGGCCGACGCACTGGACGCTGTGCTGCGGGAAGTGGTAATGGATGTGCATGACATCAGTCTGTCGGTTGCAACGAGCATGCTTAAGAACGTTTATCTCCCGGCGGCCCCAGGTGCGAGCGGTCGGGGCAAGACGGGGTCGGTAGCCAAGAAGGCCAAGGAGCCCGCCCCTGTGGCGATGCGTCTGTGGCTGGGCAAGACAAGGAACAACCTTCACTGCAGTCTTAACAGAGTCATCCAGCGGACTTGGGCAGAGGGCGCCTCCTATGACGGTCAGTCTAAGTCGGCAGCGACCGGCTTTCTTGGTGGCCATGGATTCCTGGAGTGCGGGTGGAGAGAACGACAGTGCCGTAGTCAAGGTGGACCCCACCACCTTGGCGTTTGTCTTGAGCAGGGTACGCATTGAGTGTGTGCAATCGACGCGTGTGATGTCTAGTGCCGTGTGTGGTATGTATGCGGGCGGCGGAGGTTCGGCGGGAGGCGTTGGGCGGGTGGCGTCAGGTGGGTGTGCGTCGGGCGGGCGGGCGTTGGGCGGGCGGGCGTCGGGAGGGCGGTCGGCGGACGCTGGGCGGGAGGCGTCGGGCGGGTGGCATTGGGCGGGCCGGCGGTGGGAGGGCGGGTGGCGGTTGTTGGGCGCGAGGCGTTGGGAGGGTTCTCGGCGAATGTTGGGTGGGAGGCGTTGGGCGTTGGGCGTTGGGCGGATCTGCCGTCGGCGGGCGGGTGGCGGTCGTTGGGCGCGGAGCGCTAGGCAGGTGGTCGGAGGACGATGGGCGGGGAGCCTTAGGCGGGGGGCGTTGGGTGGGAGGCCTCGGGCGGGTTTTCAATGGGCGGGCGGGTACCGGTCGTTGGGCGGGCGGCGTCGGGCGGGCGGGTGGCGGTCGTTGGGCGGGAGGCGTTGGACAGGTGGTCGGCGGACTTTGGGCGGGAGGCGTTGGGCGGGTGGGTGGCGGTCGTTGGGCTGGAGGCGTTGGGCGGGTGGTCGGCGGACGTTGGGCGGGAGGCGTTGGACGGGCGAGTTTTGGGCGGGCGGGTGGCGGTTGTTGGGCGGGCGGCGTTGGGCGGGAGGTCGGCGGATGTTGGGCGGACATTCGGCGGACGTATGGGGGGGTGGCGGTCGCTTGGCGCACGGCGGACGTTTGGCGGGAGGCGTTGGGCGGGCGGTCGGCTGACGTTGGGCCGGTTGCGGGCATGCGGCTGGCGGATGGAGGGCGGGCGGCGGGCGGGCGTGCGGGGGGTGGGCGGGCGGG
>Ga0115030_1000299_pt1 | contig 19574 bp, 24 predicted proteins | sample SidtaG_4_FD_87174 | JGI IMG/M metagenome (GOLD analysis project Ga0115030, IMG submission 87174) | Marine algal microbial communities from Sidmouth, United Kingdom - Sidmouth_Male1 metaG | ecosystem: Host-associated > Algae > Red algae > Unclassified | place: Sidmouth, United Kingdom | collected... | reverse complement strand
TCCAGTATGGCAATATATCTTCGCACGTATGGTGCAGGGTGGTTCACGTTCCTCTTCAGAGGCTCATCTCCTGGGAAACGAGGTCAACAGAAACTTTTTGGCATCCCTACTTTCAGAGGTCCCTGTGCCAAAATGTCAACCTTTCACCTGCCCCTGAGAGGTTCTCAGAGCAACCATTTCATCTTCCAAATGAAAAAGCCAGATACAAGCATTGGCCCCCTATTTCCCATTCTCCTGCATTCAAAAGCCGAAACGAGGTATGTGCATGGTATGGGGGCCGGTCACAGTGTGTCTTAAACCAGGTTACCTGGCCGGTAAAGTTCTGAGCAGAACACGGCACAAACGACCCTGGACAGATCTGCAATCGACTGCTGAGATCCTGCAACAGCATGCAACACGGTAACTGCGCACACACAAAGGGGATGTCATAGACGAGTATTGTATTGGATTACCGTGGACAGAGTGACGACCCCGAGTGGATCTCCAATCTGTCCGCCGAAGTCAAGGTCAAAGGGAGGTTGACCATTGCACCCCGTGTGCGTTGTGGCAGGCACGAGGTGCCAGCAAGAGCCAGCGGCTGGGCAGGTGGAAGGGCCGCGCGAGGGCGGTTGACCGTTGGAGGCGCCGAGCAGCCCCAACGTCGGCGGCGGCCTCCCTCATGACAGCGGGCCCGATTCGGCGCTTCCACCTGAAGTCGCCAGATCCCCGACCCGTCCGGTCCCACAATCTGGCCCGCTCCCCTATCTCATCGCTTCGTTACACACAAAATATGCAGACAGAACTGCGCACACACAAAGGGGATGCCATTAGGTGGAGAACGGCCGCGACGGCCGAGACGCGCGCGCGGCTGCGGTACGTAGCGGCCGCACAGCCTCCAGGTCTCCGGTGATATGGGCTCCATGAGGTCAATGTAGTGCGCCAATGCCGTGCGCGTGTCATTTGCATTGTGCCCCAGCATTTGCACGACGGCCGGCGGCGACAGGCCGCAAACGTGGAGGGCCGTCTCCCCCCCGCGCGGGTGGAATAGTTGCACCACGTCACCCCCGGCGGGGGGGAAATGTCGAGCCGCCGGAGGGCAGCCAGCAGCCAGGCCGTGACGTCATCGGCAGTCGGCGGCCGGGAGGCCCCAGGCGGCGCAAACAACAGGGGGGAAGGGGGCGCGCGCAGCGCTTCGAGGTCCGCCAAAAAGCAACGCAGGACCATGACAGGAAGGTCGGGGAGGGCGTCGCGGGAAGGACACACTTCAAAAACGAGCCGGGTGAGGCGTGTGCGCCGCTCGGCGCCCTTGTTCAAGCGCACCTGCACGTGGAGACCACCAGCTGCGGTGACGGTGACGTCACCGCGCTCCAGACCAAACACTTCCGCCGTGCGGCGAGCAACGAGGAATCCAGCCACCAGGGCGGCCCACAGCACGCGCCAACCAAAGTCAGGTTCGCAGAACGCGAGCTCCAAAATGCGCCACATGACGGGCGCTGGCAGTGGCCGCCGCGCGAGTGGCAGGGCACCGACGGAGCGGACGTGCAGGAGAGAGAATCCGACCCGGGCGGAATGGATGAGCCGGCCGACGGCGAGACGGGGAAGGCCGACGTTGAAATGCCGGGTGCTGATCGGGGAGATGTAATTCTGCAGACTCGCCGGGGAGATACGACCACCGTGGAGGAGGGTGCCCAGGTAGCAGACGACTGTAGCGGGTGCCGTAGGGAACGCGGAGCAGCCCTGGGCGGCACTGTAGGCGGAAAGCCGGCTCCAGTGGCGGTGGTAGCCGGCGGCGGTCGAGTTGGCAAGCGCGTTGGTCAGTATCAGGGCCGCCTCGTCGGCGCCGTCCAACCCGGAAAATCCGTCCACGGCCGCGGCGTGGGCGTGGGTGCGCCACTCCAACGCGGACACGGACGACCGCCCGCCCGGTAGAACAGGGCGACCGTCAGCCAAAGTGGCGGGTGCGCGGGTAAATTCGAGCCGCCGCGCGAGTAAAGCGCGGCAGAGGCGGGTAAGAAGAACGCCGCGTTGGCCCGGTGGAGAGTCTCTGCCCACCACACTTGAGCCGGCCACGCCGGCAGCACCACGACCGCGGAGGCCCGATCCCTGAAGATCTTGCGAGTGACGAGCGCCGCCTGGGAGAAGGGGTGGCTCACGTAGTTGATGATGCCCCCGCCCCAGTCCTGAGCCCAACCGTCGACGGCGGCCGGGCGGGGGCAGGGCACCAGCGAGTTGAAAGTTGGCAGCATCGAGGTCGACGCCGTCGCAAACCGGTCCACGCCGCAAGGCCCCCACGCGGCGTTGAGAGACTGGAAGACTGATCGATTGAGCCGCCAGTCCGTCGAATCCCGGTCCCGAGAAAGATTGTCCGCCCAGACGTTCTCCGCTGTGGGGATCCAGGACGCCTCCAGCCGGCATACTATCCACAGACCAATGTTCAAGTAGAGAGGAACAATCGTACCATGGCTACGCAACTCCGACATACGTCACAGACGACCTGCGCCGTTGGGATGATTTACTCCCCGTATTGACCATGGCTTATAACAGCCAGCCACACCGGTAAACAGGCATTGCGCCATTCGAACTCGTTATTCCGAGACGAATCCCGAGCTTGTCGGTACGCAACCTCCCACCCGGGACCCCGTTGAAAAACAAAGGTACCCTCAATGACGGGTCACCCCTAGCGCGTATACGTGAGTTAATGGACAAGCTAAGACAGCAAATTCCGGCCGTTGTAGAGGCCTTTCAAAAGACCCAACAACGCTATAAGCGTAACTTCGACTCGAACATGGATACACGGAACAAGCGTGTCCGTGTCGGTGACTACGTCTATACGACTAACTACCAGCAAAAGAACCAGCTGAAAAGCAGGACCGTCGGCCCGTTCGTCATACTCGACGCAGATGACTCTACTTACGTCATAGACGTGAAAGGCGAAGAGCGAAGAGTAAATAGTGACCATGTTACTCCGGCCCCACGGCCTTCGACACCGCACGAGACGCCACAACCACTACTATATGGACTCAATAAGCCTGAGAACACCCCGCCTGTACCCGACTAATACGTCATTGACCGCCTAATAAGCCTCCGTGAGAACAATGGCATCTACAGTGCTAAGGTCCGATGGTTTGACTATCGTCCAAAGGACGACGCCTGGGAACCCTTGGGGAACCTTCCTCGGAACCTGGTGATCCCATTCCTCCGACGGAGAAAGAAGAAAATTGCGGGATACTCTTGGAGTATTCCCACCCCCCTGTCTCGGGGTACCCGAGACGAGATACTCATTCTATCAGCCCCGTGCCGCCACCCCCGCTGCCGCTCGCCGCCCCCACTGCCGACCGCCGCCCCTACCGGCCGCCGCCGCCTCAGCTGTCTCCCGCCTCCCGTGTCGCTAGCGCCCACCTCCCGCTACGGGACTCCAACCCCGCCGCTAGCTGCCGCTGCCGCCGCTGGCCGCCTTCACCGCTTCTGGCCGCACCCTCTTCGTTCGCTGCACCGCCCCTGCTGGCCGCCGCCGTCGTCGGCCGCCGATGCCGCCGCCGTCCGCAGGCGCCGGCCGCCGCCGCCGTCTCTGTCCGCAGCCGCCGCTGCTTCTACTGCCGCCGCGGCCGGCAGCTGCCGCTGCCGCCGGCAGCCGCCGCCGCTGCCAGCGACCGCTGTTGCTGCCGATCACCGCATTCGCCTTTTGTCTCCAACGCCTCCACATAAACTGTTGTGGATGGGGTGCGGAGGTGGGGCACTCGGCGTCTCTAAACAATGAGAGCATCCGCAGAGCTTCAGTGCCTAGCATGGTGATGGGGTGGTGAGGACAGACAAGACGTTCTTGTTGGGAGTGCGGATAACATTTTGAAGAAATCGTCTGCGAGCTTAGCCAGTATTACCATAGTTCTCAGGGCCCTCAAGAGCCCCTGACATATCTGATAAAAAGGCAGAATGTTCCATATGTCATCATGATCCGTATGCACTATCGTTCTGGATTGGTCCACCCATCGTTCCGGATTGGTCCATCAGGGGCCTCAGGTCGGTAGGGGTGAGGGGTGCGCAAGACACACCTGCATGAGAAACGAGACACACGTTTTTCTTTCTCAGTCGTTCCTGGGTATATCGAATGCGCTATGAAGCGTGGTATAGGTGGCTATGCGAACAAACAACTGCTTCATGTTCCTTTTTACCTCTCCACATGAAAGAAAGAAACAACCTATGCCCAACCTTCCCCGGCCCACAACTTGCTGCCCAGCCTCTGAAGTCAGTCAGTAAAGCCCCCAGATCCATCAGCTATCATGCAAAGCAAAAGAGAGAAGCAACACAGTTAGAAGCCTGCAATGGCAGGGGGCCGCAGCAAGCGGCCGGGGTGGCGGCCGGAAGCGGGAGCGGCAGCCAGTAGTGCCCGGCAGCGGGTTCGATGACGAGCGGCAGGAGCGGAGGCCGGTGCTGGGGGCGGTGGCCAGCAGCGCGGGGGACGGCGCGCGGCAGGGGCGGCGGGCAACAGCAGAGGCGGCGGGCGACAGCGGGGGCGATGGGCGGAAGCGGGGGCGACGTCCGGCGGTTGAGGCGACGGCCGGCCGCGCGAGCGGCGGGCGGCAGCAGGTCAGGGAGCCGGCAGCGGGGGCGGCGGCGGGCTGCGTGGGCGGCGGGCCGCAGCAGAAGTGGGAGCCGGCTGCAGGGGCGGCAGCGGGCGGTAGGGGAACAGGCGGCAGTGGGGGCGGCGGCAAGCGCCTGGAGCGGGTGACCGGTGGTGGGGGCGGCGGGCGGCAGCCGGGTCGGCGGGTGGCAGTGGGGGCGGTAGCGGGCGGCAGGAGCGGCGGCCAGCAGCGGGGGCGGCGGCCGGCAGCGGGGGCGGCGGCCAGCAGCGGGGGCGGCGGCCAGAAATCGGGGCGGCGGAGAGCGGCAGGTGCTGCGGGGGGCGGCGGGGGCGGCGGCCGGCACCACGGGCGCCGGCGGGCAGCGGGGGTGGCGGCACAGGGGCTGCTGGGCTGGGGGAGAATTCTTACTTATGGGGTAAGAACAGGAATACGAGTGCTGTCATTAATGACATAGGATAGAATTGGTCGACAAGAAAATGGTCTGACGGCAACTACACTGACCCGAAGCTCTCGAGAGTGTGGTATGGAGGGCGCTGCGCGCTGGCGGCAATCAGTTGCGGCCAGGAGGGCTCAATCGCCCGGCCGTATTGGGATCTCATTGGTGGATTCATTTTCGCTGGTCACTTTCGCAGGTCTAGCTGCGAAAACACCGGCACCCGCTTCCTTCACGATCTGAGAAACGCTCACAGCGAGTGACAGCAGTTCACAGCTGCTCCCAGCACAGAATTTAAAATTGCTGTGATGGTCCTTGCGTACCACAGAGCCATCCAGGAACTTGCTCGGATCCGATCATTCTTTGGCGACGCGCCATACCCGAATGGAAGCGTAATATCCCCCATGACCCCTGGTTGGCTCTTTGGCGTTTCGCCGAGCTTCCCGAGTTGCACGGGCAGTATACCTACGGATGGCCGTGCCCCCCTTCCATACAGGGCGATGACAGGCCCCTCGCGCCTGTTACGCAAGGGGTCGGATCCGAGCCAAACGGGCTACTCTTACCCTCGGTCCATGACCTAGCGACCACGGTTGAAGACCTGATGTACCAAAGCACAGAGGCGACGCTTATAGCCCCCAGTTTGGAAAGTGCCCCCTTGTACAGCGATGCTAAAGCGGCCTGTGCATCGCACGACGTAGTACCTCACGCGTCAAACAACCACAATGGTACAACCACTTGGGCACTTGTTGCCTTTCACCTGAACAAGGAAACCAACAGCGATACAAAAGCCAAACCCTCTCTGTCCAAATGACAGCAGCCCATGAGCGGGAAACGCGTATACAACACCGCCACAGCAGCAACTGCCGACGGGCATCAGCAGTATCAAGTCTAACAAAACGAAAGACACAAGTCACGCCCGCACCGGTCCTAAACCACCCCGCCTTAGTTACGGGCAGGACCCCGGCCACCACCGTCCACCGACGAACAGCGACGGCGCATAATGCGCGGATGCTCCTCCTCTTCCTCTTCGTCACGGCTGAGACGCCCGCCGAGGAAGTCGTCGGCATCGAAGAGCACAGACTAGGGAGGCACAGCCGCAACTCGGCGAAGACGTTCGACCTCCTGGAAAAAACAGGTCGAAGGCCACTGCCGAGTCCGCCGCCACGCTCATGGCCCGAGCGAAGACCGGCATAGCGTCCTCAAGGACATACCCATAGGCATCGCGAACCGCCCGGCGAAACGCCTCCGTCTGGCGATTCCACGCCAAGGCCAGGGCGGCCGCCCCGACGCCACGAGGCACGCGCTGCCCGCCATACGACGGCTCGGCCCGTCGCCAGACAGCGCCACTTCCGCCTGAAAGTTCTCAGGCGAAGTCCAATTGTCCTCGAGTGCTAAACGCCCATGTCGTCCGGACGCGGCAGCAACGCGTGTTTCGCGCACTGGCGGCAGCGAGCGACGACGGCTGGGAGAAGCGGCCCGAAGCGAAGGCCCACAGGCCGACCGCGTCCCTGGACGGACGAAACCGAAATTGCCTTGCGCCTCCGCCACTGGCGTCTGGCCATCGTCGTCCGAGTCCCCGCCGCAGGCGGGAAGCGACGCAAAGCCCCGGCAAGGGTAGTTCAACATGAACCCGTAATCGGCCAACGAGTCCGAATTGACGTGCACTTGGCGCGCCGCACGCGTCTGCGTGCCCCGTCGGATGACGTCCTTGACGACAATGGTCCCCGGGAAGACCTCCGTGGCCTTGTGCATCTTGTGGAGCATGTCCAACATCGCCCGGCCACCCGGCCCACTGCCCATGGGGTGCAGATCCAGCTTGGAAATGCGCCAGAGGGCTGTGGCATCGAGCAAGGTGAAGACCTTTCCCGTCATCAGGGCGTGTACCCACCCGGCCGCCAGGAAGTAGAGATACTCCGCGTTGACGACGTTCGAAGCGGCACTGAACTCTTGAACAAGCTTATGAGCCAGGTACGACAATGCGCATGGCATTTCCTTCCACACCCCGCGGTTTAAGCACCAGCGCGGGCAACGTGGGAACCACCGCGACCAGTCAAAATGACGAGGCGCCCGGATTAAACCGGAACACCATACGGTGGGAAGAAGCCCGCGGCTAGAGATGCGAGCCGCGTCTTGAGCGCGCCGATGGGCGGAGGCATAACTCGGCGCCCGAAACGGGGAGGTCAACGCCACGGTGCGCGCGTCAATCTTCTCCTCCACGGCGTGTTGCGCCTCTTGAGATACCTCTATTGACTCATCGAGGTACTCCTTCATGCCCGCCCCCTGGGCAAATGGAACCGACACCTCCGTGGCCATACGGCGCGACAGGAAGACGGCCTATGGCCAAGCACGACGCAAACGCCCGAATTTGTTGGCGGCCACCTCAAATGTCCCCATCTGCTGGACAAAGAACAGAAGCGCCCACGCATAAAGACGCGTATGGAAGTCGTGGAACGGCCGTCCGTAACTGACCAACTCGTTGGCATGCGCCAGGACCTCGTACGCTTGTCGCTCCTCGCCTTGATTGCTATAATTGGCGTTGCCGTGCACCGCCGCCACGACCGTGTCGACGTGGTCGTCGGGCACCTCTTTGAGGATGTCAATGAACCCCGGCGAGGTGCCCCAATGGCCATTTTCAAGGCGAACCAACGCCACGCGGCGGTTATTGGTCGCCGCGTCCATCAAGGCGTCGTCACTCACGACGGGGACGCCGTCTCGCGTCCCAAGGGACGGCGGGCTTAATTACGCGCGCCGAAATGGCGACGGCCCCGCCCTTCAGATGAGCGGAAGCTCGGCCGCTTGTTCCTCTGCCTCATCGAGATACCCCGCAGGGATGCCGCCGCCGCGCATGTCGCGGCCATTATGGGCCGAAGACCCGTCCCGACGTGACCTTGAGTCACCGCTCACCACCGACCCGGCTCGCCCAGCTGGGCTCCCAGCGCCATCGGCACCGCTACCCGCCGCGCCGGCCGCGTCGGCCATCTGGGCGTCGCTGCCGCCGCCCGCCATCTTGGCCCTGTACTTGCCGTCGGCACCCCGCGTCGAGCGGTAGACCCGGGCCGACGCCACGCTCCCCCCAACCACAAGCCCACCACGCTCCCCGCTCACGACCAAGGGTCAACCGGCTAAGATAAAAGCCGCCCTCCCGACCCCTCGGTGGCTATGAGCCTGACCCTGTTCCCCCGCCCGCCGTGTGCGTTAACGCAACGACCCCCACCCGCCCGTGGAATGGCAATGATAGACTCACTTCGCGACGGACGGGGCACGGCAAACAGATGACCCAGAGGTCAACAATTGCGCAAGCGCAGGCCACGGCAACCTGCCCAACTGGGCTACTAAACCCGGACGCCGAACGGCATGGGGAACAGGACGTGCCCTCGCCGTGCCCATCACCCTGGTATATATACCGTGTGGAGAGCCCAGAGGCCCGCCGTGTCTCCTTCGCCAGCGTCCTCTGCGGCACGCAGGCACGGAGCCCCCCCCCCTGTTCGGGCCAATCCGACGCCTTCACGGCCGCGGCCGCCCTCTGGGTGCCCAGAGGCTGCCTGTGCCAGCCCCCTGGCCCTCTGGCCCGCATTGGCCATTCTGGGCAGCTCGCGACCGTTCGCGCCGCCGGCTTCATCTCCCCGCCTCGCGCAAGAGTGTCAGGGGTCTCTCTAATCACTCGTGCAGGCGCCGGCCAAGGAGTAACGCCCTCACGTCCATTCACACGTCATTGAGCGAGGCTTTGATTGGTCGACACTTGTGGCGTCTGTGGTGGCGGATCAGTCGATCTGCGCCCACTCGCCCGGACGGCTCGAATCTCGTTACAGGGGTATATAGCATATCTCTTTAATATTGGGAAACTGGTCCCGGTAGCCCCCCTGACTGGTCAATATTCAAGTGGAGGATTGAACTGACTTGTGGCTTGCCCTTTGGGAGGTTACTTGCGTCTTGTATATCTGTCCTTTCTTTTATCGTCTCTACTCTGGTGGTTATTCGATCTTTATGATCGCTCGGTCGATCGACCCCGCCCCTTTACCGACTGATGATAGAAGCACCTTGGGACTTGGGCTCGCCGTCGTTGGCACCCCCGGCTCTCCCTCGGATGTTGCACGAACAAAGGTTCTTATTCCTCGCCCCTTGGGCGAGGGCGTTCGCTTTATCGTGCGTCTACGGTCGGTCTCTACTTACTGGTTATCTAACCAACGTCATTAATACGACACCAAGACATGGCTGGCTTCGACAACAATGGCCAAGACATGGCCAGAAGTTTCTCAAAGGACGACCCTGTCAACAACGACCCAAGCAGCCACGACAGCTATTGCAGCGTGGCGCTCACTCTGCACTCTGCCCATGGGAAGTGGTAAGGCGGTAGACGATGTGCGGCCTGAAGCTCCAGTTGGGGCCGACTGCATGCTGGCCGGGCGACTGGCCGAGCACTTGGAGCTTCAACCGCTGCAAATAGAGGACGCCCGCTTGAGCGCTGAGGTCCTGCAGCTCCGGGCCATGGCCGCCGCGTCGCGCGGAGTCATCGAACCAAGCGGTCGCCCTTGAGTCACTGGCCTCTTCAGCTGCGAAGCGCACGGCTCTGGAATTTTGGTCACCGCCTGCGGCATCCAGCTCGCCTGAAGTTGGACAATGAGGTGCGACAGCGTGTTCAGGAGTCGGAGGACAAAGAGAAGGACAAGTAGAACGACCGTTGACACGTGGACAATGGAGACCTTTTCGTGGCCACGGCGAACGCGTCGCGTGACCAGGGAGCGCGGGGCCGTCGCCGGAAAGCCTGGATGAGCTGATTCACGACTCGGATGACATTGAAGAGCAAGCTGACAGAGCATCGGCGAGAGCGCGGGGCCAGGGCATTCACGGAGCCCGCGGAACACGAGGCGACCGGGGACACGGCCGCGGTCGGGGACGAGGCCGTGGTGTGCGTACGGCGCCGTTCGCCATTGCATCCTCGTCAACGTCGTCGTCGCCGCCACCGCCACTATCCTTGTCGCGATGCAACACCCAGAACGCCTCGACGACCGAGGACGCAGAGAAGACGGACCAAGTGTTCACTCTGGGCGACAAGCGCCAGCGCGAGCGGCGACCTACTCCCATGGCCTCCCAGGTGACGCCGTCCACCACTGTTGAGGCGGCTGCTGAGGCGGCCGCGGAGATGATGGCGGCCGCTGCGCATCGCGCCGACAGCGAAGACAACAACGCAGACCAGATTGCCACTGACCGCGACGAGGACCTGGAGCAGGACGGCCGCACGCGGCGCGGCTGTGCGACCGCGCATGGCAAACAGCCATCTTTGCCGAATCGCCGCCGCCGTGCCCGTGCCGGAATCATCTCGCATAAGAGGAGCACCACCGACGCTGAAGTTTAGATGTACGGACGTCCGTCTTTCTTGCGGCCGCGACCAAAGCCCATGACTGTGTAGCCAGTTGCTTTATATCTTGCATTCTCTTTTTCTTTTTCGATTCTATTCCTTCTCTTTTGCTTTTCTTTTCTTTTTCAATTCCTTTCTATTTTCCATTTCTATTTGGCACATTTTCCGTTTCAGTCCTTTAGCTGTAGAACGATGTTTCTTGGCATCAGCCTGTTGCGCAGTTATGCATGTGTGCCTGTGAGTGGCGTGCACAGTCCTCGCCGCACAGAGTGCACCAAATGGCTTGAAAGAACTGCCAAGGCCAGGAAAGGGCCTTAGCAAAGCTCTCAAATATGGGACAGGTTGTTGTTTTTATGCACGGCCCCGGTCGCTCTAACACAGCAGCTAAGCAGGGACAGAGGACAGGCACACAGAGTTCTCAGTGGCAAAGCTGTTTCAGCACCTTGAACTGTCTCTACGCCTCGCACAGACCTCCTACCTACAAGAGTTGAAGGACTCACTTGGGCTCGTGATGGGAACATGTCGAGTAAAATAAAAACCTTGTGATCGGGAAAAAACATCTTTTGTACTGGACAACGACTGATGCGAAATGGCAAGTACACGGTCGCGAGGCTACTTTCAGATGAAGGGTAGCAGTGAGCGCCCTCTGTTCCGCCACATTTGGTCAGACAGGTCACGCAACAGATCAAAGTGGGCGTCCTTGTCCTTGGCTTCGCACTCGGGGCCGTCAATGTACCGCAAGGAGCCGGAAATACGCTTGGGCACGTCTTGGTCGCTTCAGTCGCGGCCCTGGTCATCCATGGGAACTGGAGGGCCAAGACGTCAGGGCCGCTCGGCTCGTCATCGACAAAGAAACCTCGGCCAGAGTCCTCATCGCGCCCGCTGTCAGGTCCCGAAGCAGCTCGGTCTGCGCATTGAAAAGCCAGCTCATCCGCAGGTCTCCCAATCTCAGGCGCCTCTTGCACACGCCGGTGCGCCAGAAAACCGGCCCGCGTGCCTTCTAAGGCCATTTTGTGCAGAATGGCCACTGTCTTGCCGGTGTTCATCATGCGCCCCACATTCGTAAAGCGTTTAGGGAGCAGTACATTGTTGAACCGCGACGGCATTACCGCGTAGTGACGTTCGGCGTCCTTGCGGATGACTTCTTTTAGTCGGTTGTACACAATCAACTTGCGGGTGTCGGGCACGGGGTGAGGCATGCAAAAAAATCGCGTAGCGGGGGTATCCTTTGTCGGCCGTGTAAAAGAGCAAGCGACGGGCCCGGAAGTTTTGTGTGAAGTGCAGGTTCCGCGGCTGCCACAAACCGGAGTTCACGTCCAGCATAAGGGGGGAAGACTACAGCACGTTCTTTTCGTTGTAGCTCCCTGGCGCCCCAATCAAAAAGTGCCAGATGTACGTGTCCTCATCACACACGCTCTCTGTAACTACAACGCGATTACCTTTGCGGTCGTGGTACTGCCCGGCGAGGGCCTTGGGGCGCCTAATCCACTGCCAATGCGTGCATTCGATGGAGCCAATGCAGCCCGGCATGCCCAGGGCCACTTTCCGGGACAGGATGTGATTGAGATCGTCCTCGGTTGGCCGGCGTGTGTACTGCGGCTCCCCCTACTCGACAATGAGATCGGTCAGGCGCCGGGCGGCCTCGAAATTCGTAGAGCGCGACAAGCGTCAGGGCTCGCCTGGTCGGTCGTTGGCCTCTCCATAACCCAGACCGCGCAACGTCGCTGCCAGCTCCTGGATGAAATGGGACTGCAAGCGCCCAGTATAGTTGACGGAGCGCTTCCACAAAGGCTGGTCGCAAGCGGCCTTGTAGAGCCGCTGGAAGACGGCGCGCGGCATGCGGTAGCGCTTTTCAAAATCGAGCTCAAGGTAGACGGGCGGCTCCCCGCCAACCCAAATTCGTCACGCAAAGTCCCGTGCGCCCCCATGTCGAAACCGCGGTTGCGTTTTGGTCGACAGCCGCGCCTGGAGCCGCCAACGGGCCGCTTCTCCGCCCGCCCGCGCACGACGCGCAGCGCCCGTCGCAAGGAAAGGCCCACCTTAGCCCCGAGCACAATGGCCAGGTCCAAATCCCCGTCAAGCTGTCCATCAAACAGAGTGATGCTGTCCATGCCGAGCCGGAAAGAAGACTCGCAAAAAGGAGGGACGAGGTCCGAGGGCTCGCGACCGGCGGTGGTGGGAGCTACAGCGACGATGGTGGAGCATGCACGGGAGCATCGCGGCAGTGGGTGCCGCGTGAGGACCGCGGCCGTGGGTGCTGCGCGACGGAACACACGGGTGTCGTGTGGGCCGTCAAGAGTCATCTACCACCGCGCCATCAGGTCCATCCCCCCTCTACAATCAGGTCTTTTGCGGAGGAGCGGTGCGGTCCCCTACCTCGGCTGGTTTGACACGGCCGCCTGCGGCCGCGTGCCAGTGCCCAGTGTGAAATTAGGCCCTCTGTCCAATGTCAAATCAGGCCCGATGCTCGGTGTGGCCAGGACCAGGGATCGTCAGCTCCAGAACTGGGGCCGAATCCTATCTCCTGCACGCCTCGTCCTCTTGGACGAAAGAGCCTTCACGTTTCGTCTGGCGAGCTGAAACGAAGCGGTGTCCAAATCCGATCGAGAAGGCGCGAGAGGCACGTATCTTCTGTCGCCTGAGATGCTCGGCACGGCCCGATAATCTGGTGGCCTGTTATTCGGCTACGTATTGAGGGATCGTATCGTCGGCGGCGTCCCGTCCCGCAGTGCGCCCACAGGTGATTGCAGATTGAAATCCAGTTGTGCGATCAATCGGGATCACATGGACCACACGTGGTGACCGTTGCGGTCGTTCGAGGCCACTGGTACACACAGACAGCGCTACGATTCGCTGTTAATTGAATTCGACGCTTCGAAGTCAACGCCCCTCGTCCACATAGAGGGCATCTATGCGGACGAGGGCCTCACTTTTCCGACCCCCTCCGAACTCCAGAAATGTGTATCGGTATGGAATTAATGCCTTTCTGTCCGTCGATACCTATTCTATGAGGAGATTTCCGCATACTATTGCTAACCGCTAAAAAAATGGATGTTGCAAAAAGAGTGCCAGCAGAGCCGACGACAGGGCGTAGAAATGAAGTCGGATTGGCTGTTCGACAAGCCACGATCGCGCTATTCGCTGAGCGCTGCCGCCAGTAATCTTGCAAGCCGATCACCGTGTCTGGCAGGAGTCACGCACAGCCATTGCAACTCACAATGAGATTTCTTGATATTTGTTGGCCCCTCGCTCAGGCCTGAAGGGGGCATGGAGAGGGTTCTGGGCCAGTTCTGTGATATATCATGAGCTCAACAGAATGTTTTAGATTTCTTGAGACCCTGATGTGCGTTTTCAGTGCGCAGAGCTGCATGGGGAGACTTTGTCAGGATCTCAGATGATTTTTAGCCTTTCCATTGGTCCACGTATGCTGTTGAAGGATTGCAAGCTCTCTGCAATCTCCATTTTGGGAGGCCCGCAGTACATTGCTGCACGGGCCGTTTTCTGCATAGTCCTGCCACGTTGATTCACGTTAAACACGTGGAGGCAATATTGGCGGAATGCAGCATTGTTGGCTGTGCTCTAAACACGTGGTTTGCGCCGCAACTTACTGCTAACATTCTTGTCGATTCACAGAGAAGGCCCCCGTTCACAGCAAGCAGTCAACCCGTTTCAGACAGATCTGATCCTGAACAAGCTGGTCCAATCATTTGACAAAACGCCTGTGCCGAATGCCTGACCGATGCTGCGCGTGGCTGCGTGCGGCTGCGTGTGGCTGCGTGTGGCTGCGTGTGGCTGCGTGTGGCTTCTCTGAAGACCCGCGGCGCACATGTTCTGTGATTACTGTCAACAACTGTCGTGCATCCATCGATCTACTTGGATGAAGACTCAGACGGGGACCAAAATGCCCGTCGAATGCGAAGTGTGATGGTCGATGAAGCCCGATCAATGCTCGATGTGAATTTCTTCCCTTCCGACAAGGCTGGCGACCTTGGCCTAAAATGCGCCACGCAAGAAAAATGCTGAGGTCCACTGTTGGGGAGTCTGGTGCCCCCAGCTCCATCAACGCATCGGTGCCGGCATCGCTGACCCGCCGTGGTGCAGGGGAGACCGCCCGTCGGTGATGCGCGGGGTAGGCGTGGGAGTCCCTGATGTAGCTATCAGCCAAGGGATTGGAAGCCAACGCACAGACCAAGGGAGGACCGGTCAGCCATTGTCTTCCTCGGATCAGCAACAATTCCAACAGGACTCCAGATCGGCCTCCGTGGGATCGTAGAGGCCGATTTAGAACTCTCTTGGAACAGTTGGAGGGTGGGAGTTTTGGGAGAACGGCTGTATGTCACAGATACGAGCCAACATTCCGCGTTTTCCGGGCACTTCCTGTGTACACGGATTAAACCCCCATGAATGGCGTCGCAGGCGACGCGCCAAACAGTGTGTTCTCGATATAAGAGACTCGTCGACTACAGAAATTCATCAGTCGATCGACGTTTCCAGCCAGAAGAGGCCACTCGTATTCATATTCTAGGTAAATCAGCTGTCTGTTGTAACGAGAACACACTGTATCGGAAGTGGATACTTTCAGAGCTCCTCGGACGTGTGCACCGAGCCATTATTTCAAAGCAGCACGCCCTGTGCGTGACGTCATGCAGTCGTTCCCCGACCGTGTGACGCCTGCTAAGGACCCATGTGGGCCTTTATTAAGTCGTCTGCCGATCGCCACCACTAAGGCGATCAAGGCACGTTTTCAGGTCGCGCAAGGCTCTGAGCACTAATTCAGAGACCGACATGAATTGATCGAATCAGGAGGGCACCTTTTGGCCACGATTGTTGATAAAGTAGCCTACTAAACTGGCTGTGGCAATAGTGCTGGCAGGTTCAATTCGCGCCGTCGGGGTGGGCCGTCATGGCGCGTCGCCAAAGAATGATCGGATCTGCGAAACGCTCACAGCAAGTCATAGCAAGTTCCATTCAGGTTCGGGCGAAGCAGTGTAAAGGTTGTGCAGTAGTTCTCTGCCGCACGATCAAGTGCGGGAGAATCAGACAGGAAGAACGGAAGCTGCCCACCAGTCTTATTGTGAAGCTGTCATCCGTAGATGCGTGTCAGCCACGCAGGAGTCATGCTGTGAGATGGCCGGCAGACGCTGCCACGCTGGCGGCCTCATCCTTCCCAGCCGGCGGCGGCAGCGACACGGCGCCGCGCAGCAAGCTGCCGCCGTCGGCGGCCAGCTCACGCGCCAGCCCCGCCGGAGTGGTCCGGGCACGTCGCTTTGCGACACCCGGACAGCCCCCTGTCGACGCACCACGACGCGCGCGACTGGCGGCGGCAGCGCTGCCACCGCGCGCGAACGCCCTCGCGGTCGGTGGCCGCAGCGCCGCCGCAGCAACCGTCGTGGCGCGCGCTGCCGCCGAAATTGTTGCGGCGGCAAATGGCGCCGGGGCGGACCCGGTCGGGGCGGGGTGCAGGGCGACAGCCGCCGCCGGGGGCGGGGCGGCCGCCGATCCGCCTTGGCTGGCCGCCGCGGTGGCCGCGGTGACGGGGTCATCAACGTCCATACCGGAAGCCTGCTCGGCAGCCATGGCTGACGCCGACAACACCACAGAACGCCGACCATACTGCAGCGGAGGTATTTTTTGTCTGGGCGGGGGCCCGCCGGCCCGCGTGGAGGAGAGAGGACAGCTGTCCGCGGCTCCGACGTGGCTTCGGGAGCGCAAGCGGTGGGGGGAGGCCTGGTGGCTGACGGCGCGGTCGCCGCTGGCTACGCGGCGGCGGCAGAAAGCTCGCGGGCGGCGGGAATGGCGTCGGACGACAAGTCCATCGCCGAGCCCGACGCCGACGCGACAAACCCAGTTTCTGGAAGCATGGTCGCAGTTTCAGGTCGAGGGGAGGGCGGGCGGATGGCGAGCGGCGCGGCGGTGTATATTGTGCAACCGCCGCATGCCGAGATTACTGCGGTGGCGGCGCATTCCGCCGCCGACCCCGAAGAACCACCGGGGTTCGTCGCCGCCGACGCGACTGCCTCCGGCGACTCGCGGAGGTCGGCCAGCCACGCCCCCGGGGCAGAACTTTGCTGAAAAAAGGGCGGCGGGGAAGCACGAGGCGGGGTGGCGGACACCGCAACGTCCCCGCCCGCAGAAATTGCGGCGGCGGCCGCGTCGTCCGCCACGGGCGCGGCCGAACCGCCGGGTGAGGCTGCCGACGTTGCGGCAGCCGCGGTTGACAAGAAAACGTCGGTCCCTCCCGCCACGGGGTCGGCAAGTGGCGGGGCGGGGGCCGGCCGGCAGCGGGAGTCGCGGCGGTGGACGCCGCGGCTCCCCCGCCTGCAGACAGTGCGGCGGCGGCGGAGGTGGCCACCGCCAACTTGGCGGAATCGGCAGATGTGGCCGCCGTGATCGCGGCGGCCGCCGCCGACCCGAAAACGTCGGCCCCCTCCGCCGCAGTGCCCAACACATGGCGGGACGGGGGCTCGGCGGCAGCGGAATGCGCCGCGTCTGACGCCGCGGTGCCCCCACCTGCCAATTTGTCAGCGGCGGCGGCGGCCGCTGTCGCAGACGCGATGCCGGAACCGCCGAGGGCGGCCGCCGAAGACGCAGGGACCACCCCCTCTGCACCAGCGTTCGTCGCTAGGTCGCCCCTATTGTGGGCTTCCGACAAAGCACGCAGGTACGGGGGAAAGGTCTTCGCGCCGCCAGGTCGGCGACCTGCTCGGTCAGGCGGCGGCGACAGCGCGCGGCCGCTTCAGCAGCCGCGGTGTCTGCCGACGGCTGCGCACGCCAGCGGGAGCCGAGAAACGCGGGGCTCCACAGGTCGGCCCCGCGCAGGCGGATCAGCACGCGGGCCGTGGAGCGAGTGGCGACTGGCGCCCACAAAGCGGCCACAGCGATATACGCCAGGGTCACCGCGGTAACGGCCGCAAACAGGCGCACGTCGACGATTGCGTGGACTGGCGCACCGGTTCGCTCGGCCAGCAGCGCGCTCAGGCTCTGGGCGGGGGAGGCACGCGTCACCCGCGAGACGTACAGTCTCGAGGGCAACTAGCGCCCCCGCGCGCGGCCGCTCGCGCGTGAGCAGGGCGGCGGCACGCGACGCCCACTCCACCGGCAACAGCAGGGCGCGGTGCGCCGGGGCGGAGGCGACAAGGGGAGGCGGGCGACCACCAGCAGGAGGAACAGCCGGCGGTACGCCAGCAGCATCGGCAGATCCCCCATCGGCAGCCGACCGCCCTCTTCCAGGTCCGCGCACACGGCGACGCCCACCTCGGACAACCAAATTCCATGTCCCCACAGAAGGGGGAGCAGCAGCAGCAGGAGGGGGAGCAGCCCACGCCCACTCAAGAGCAGCACCAGCACCCCCCGCCGGACCGACACCGACAGCACCGGCACCGCCGACACGCGCGCCAACACCACATGCACCCCCCCCAACACCCTGACGACAGCACTCTTGTTCTTGAATTTGTGGTACTCGTGGGTGAACACGTCCTTGTCCTTGACCGCCGAGATGGTGAGCACCGCCACCGCCGCCGCCAAAAAGAGCACGGACAGCCACAGACGTTGGTGCGGCGGCGGGCCGACCGATCGCCGCCCGCCCCAAAGGGGAAAACAGCGCCCCCTTCCCGCCGACACTGCCGAGCGGGGGTGAAGAGGCCGCACCGCCCGCCCCAGGTCGAAAAACCCGGGGGGGGCGCGGACAGGGGGCCACCAGGGACCGCAGCGCGCGCGGCGCCCCCGCCATACGAGTACAAGGACTGAAAGACAGGTAGAGGACTAGAGAGATCGGCTGGATTTTCTTACGTACGCAATGTAGCACCGTCATGTACAAGCAAGCAGCGAAAGAACAAGAAAGAATGCAAAAACAGTAGCGAATGTGGTATCAAAGAGCTGTGACCCCCCGGAAGTAGCGGAAGAATATGTCCAAGGATCGCTTGTGGCCTAACGTCCACTGCTTGGCAACCTGCATGATGCCCTCGAAAATGCCGACTAGGTCACTGACCGGCGTGCCAGCGTCAAACACCACTGCCCCAGAGATCCCCTCTTCTACGAGGACCTTCTTTATCAGCCCCAGGTAAACGGCGTCGTCCTTGATGGTGAACCGCTTCTTGAACAGGTCGAAGACACCTAAAGCGTCCAGCAAAGCAGCCACAGTTGGCTCGATACCGGCAGCCTCGACACATGGTCCAGCAGTAGACGGCGCCGTCATGGTTTCGAGGGTGTGCACAACGCCATTGGCCACCAGCCGACTGCTTGGGGTTGTTGAAGGCGCGCGAAGCCGCATGGGCGAGGCTGCCAGCGACAGGGCCCTTGAGGTCTAACGGGCTGCCCCGTGCACAGAAAATACCGTCTGGATTGTCTTGAGCGGCGTGTCAACGCCCAGAAAAGCATCACGTCCCCAAGGCGCTCGTTGTCTGGAAACTCCTGCAGGCCACAAGCTTCGTCGGCCGCAGCTAAAATCTTGGCGCTGGAGGAGGGCAACCCCGCCCCGCGGTAGGAAGAATCAGCTCGCAACTTGTCCTTGTTCTTGGCGTGCGTGGCGGCGGTGACGTTGCCTTGGCGGCTGGTTACTTCCATGAGATTTTCCATGTCCATGGCGCGTAGCTGGGAGCAGAGGAGGCCCCCGCGGCGCTTGATCCCGCCATGGCGCCGTGGCGTCCCGCGACTGAGGGATGTGCAGTGTGGAGCGCGTTGGTTGCCGCCTTGTCCTGGCGGTGGTTGTCGTCTTTCTCCACGTAGCGCCTCTGAGCGGCTTCCTACGCTTTCTTGACGCAGGCGTCCTTCATTGACGGAGAAGGGCACACCATCACGGCGGCTGACATGACAATGTTGCGCTTGTGCTGGAAGACACGTTTTTCCTTCTCGGAGGCCTAGAAAAAATGCCAAGCGAGACAATCAAAAATCCAGAAGTGACACACACACACAGAGACCCATTGCAGAAGCATCACGAGAGCCCGTCACATTCAGAAAACGCTCCAGAACACGCAAAAGTCAACGTGTACCCCAAATCATGTCTTGGGGCCTGGATTGAAACCGTCGTACAAGCTTACCTTTTCGTAGAGCGCCACGTACTTGAGCGTCATGCCCATGTGCCCGTCCTTGACACAAAGATCACAGTGCATGATGTAGTGGATCCTGCCCTCAAAGCCAACGGGGTATAACCCCGTCAGAAAACCCAGCACAGGATGCGGATCGCTACGCCAGAGTCACAACGCGAACGCCGGGATCACTGGGCGCGAAG
>Ga0115030_1000298_pt1 | contig 19590 bp, 17 predicted proteins | sample SidtaG_4_FD_87174 | JGI IMG/M metagenome (GOLD analysis project Ga0115030, IMG submission 87174) | Marine algal microbial communities from Sidmouth, United Kingdom - Sidmouth_Male1 metaG | ecosystem: Host-associated > Algae > Red algae > Unclassified | place: Sidmouth, United Kingdom | collected... | reverse complement strand
GGGGGGGGGTGGTGGGGGGGGGGGGGGGGGGGGGGGGGGGGGGGGGGGGGGGGGGGGGGGGGGGGGGGGGGGGGGGGGGGGGGGGGGGTGCGGGAGTCTGTCCGGCGAGGTCGTTTCTTTGGGGGCGTGGGGGGGGAAGGCGGCGAGGTACCGGGTGAATGGGAGGGGGGTGGCTGTGGCTGTGACTAGGGAAAAATGAAGGACGGCGCGGGAATATGGGTCACGCAACAGAGGAAGGGGAAGAGGACTATGCCAGGTCAGAAGAGGATACACGGTCCTGTACACCATTGAATATCGTGTACACGCGTCTGGAACAGCGACAAACAAGTAGCTGAACTAGTTATCAGGACCCCAAATACTGTGAGCGACGGAAGAGAGTCGGTTCTGACCGGGATCGGATGAAGGCCAGCCATTGGCCGAGGTAGGACTCGACATCCGTCGAGTGGGCGAGGTCAGTTACTCCATGTGGCATCGGCCGAGTGGCGCAGGCCAGGCATGCCTGGGATCGGCATGGGCAAGTCGGACGCGTGGCAGATTTCAGCCAACCAGCTTTTGACAACGCTTGTCACAAACACCGTCACAAACCCGGACCCATGTCACGGAACGGGCCTGAGGCCAGAGGATGATTAAAATCCTTTCCTGGCTGGGTAATCAACCCCTTAATTTTGAACGGTATGAGTGTGAATCTACGATTCTGGCCACTGTCAGCCATGGCGTCAACCTCGCGCACGGCGTGATGGGGGCCCTTGGCGGTGGCCAATGACGGGCCGTGGCGATGTAGTGGGACCGCGCGCGGCGTCTGATTGGCTGGATTGAGCGCCGCCGGTGGTGGGCCGGGCGGTGCCACGTTGCGGTTGTGGTGTGATCTGACGGGCCGACCCGCTTGGGGACGACCCGGCCTCGTCTTGATGTGTGACCCGGTGCCCACGTAGGGGCGCCGGAGGGCCCCGGCAGCCGCTAGGGCACCGGGCCTTTGCTTTGTTGCTGGCACCCGGGGGGTGTGGACGCGTGCCCCCCCTGTTGGCAGCCTGTTGGGTGCCTGTCGACGGCCCCCTTCCCCCTCTGGGGAAGCCCACGAGCGGGGGGGTGGGGCCCATGCAGACACCGTTTGAGGGTATAAAAGCAGTAGCCGGCACCGGCTAGCGGGCGGTGGCGTAGCCTCCGGTACGACGCAGCTTTTCTATGAGCACCACCCCTGGTCAGGGTGTTGCTTGTGGGAGGGCTGCGTCACCGCTTTTGCTTTCGAGTTTTCGAGTCTTTCGTGTGCCCCGATTTTATCCACAATGAGGCGATTTTTATTGATTATAATCATGCGCTATGATTAAATTCATTTTCGCCAGTTTAAGTGGTTTTTTAAATACGGGCGACCGGTATGTAAGCCCACATAAGACCACATGACCGTCTCGATTCGTTGACACGTCACATCGACGCGGCTAGCACTACGTCTTTCTATTTCTCGGCGGGCTCCCCGTCCTCAGACGACTCCCCGCTGACGCGATGGCGCGCTTGCAGGCGCATTCGTGCCCGCCACAGCCATCACAGTCGCTGGAACAGCCGTCGTGTGCTGCCGGCCTTAGTTGAGCGACGGGGGTGTGCCGTTTCCCGTTTCGCGGCACGCGAACGCGCCATTCAGCGCTCGGCGCCGGCGTGGGGCAACCCCAACAACCGCAAAGGACGACCCTCAATGTCTCGGCGCCATGTGACCACCTGCACTCAGTGTCTCAAAACGAGGCGTTTCCAGGCCGGAATCCACTCCCGGCACGGCGCCACATGACCACCCGGAAGGTGCCGTGGCGTCGACCAATAGGAGGCCGGAAATACACCCCCAGAAGGGCCTTACGAGCGGCATTCGGAATTGGGGCTGGCCGGTTTCTGCGGGGTGGCCCGGGTTCTGTGCCCCTGCATTTTGCGGGTCCCTGGGCCGTCCGGCAGGGGCTCCCACGATGCACTGGGGGAGGTCACTGCTGCGCCATCCGCGGCGTTTGGTTGGTTCATCTTTACTGTCAGGAAGTGAGAGGGCGAATGCAGAATGGTCTCCGATATCACGTCAGATCGGGATATGGCGCCCGGACCACCAATGCTCCGCCCCTGGTCCGATCGGCCGATTGCAGCTCGTTGGCGCGCGCGCTCGCGGGTCGGGATGCTGGCCACCGCCTCTGCTGAGCGCCAGCCTGATGGTCTGCGGGCCCTCCACCTGATGGCCTGCGGGCCCTCCACGGTCGGTGTTGGGCCTTCCTCGCGCCGGTACACCGCCCCCACGGGCGCACGCCCGCCACCGTCGCTGCCGCGCCCGCCGCCGCCGCGGCCGCGCCCGCCGCCGCCGCGGCCGCGCCCGCCGCCGCCGCGGCCGCGCCCGCCGCCGCCGCGGCCGCGCCCGCCGCCGCCGCGGCCGCGCCCGCCGCCGCTGCGGCCGCGCCCGCCGCCGCTGCGGCCGCGCCGGCCGCCGCTGCGGCCGCGCCGGCCGCCGCTGCGGCCGCGCCCGCCGCCGCTGCGGCCGCGACCGCCGCCGCTGCGGCCGCGACCGCCGCCGCTGCGGCCGGGACCGCGGCCGCTGCGGCCGCGACCGCCGCCGCTGCGGCCGGGACCGCGGCCGTCGCGGCCGGGACCGCGGCCGTCGCGGCCGTGGCTGCGGCCGTCGCTGCCGCGCCCGCCGCCGCCGCTCCCGCGCCCGTCGCCAGCCGCCGAGGCGCTGGTCATTCGTCCCAGCGGCTGCGGCCGCAGGGGCACTGTGTCAACGCCGCGACCGCCACCCCCGGGGAGCCGGCTTGCGGGGCGTCCATCACCACCCCCGCCGCTGGCCGTGGCTGCGGCCACCCAAGCGGATGCGGTCCTGGTTTACGGCGCGGCGCCATGGCGCGATCTTTGTTGAGATGTGGGTTTCTCTCCAACCCCTCTGTATTCGTGGAAGGGACGCGTGACTCGCTTATCATGCTCCCGTCCTCTCTACACCCCGTCATCGTGGTGCCTGGGGATGTGCAGGCGGTGGGTGACGCTGAGGAGGATGACGCACGGGCTGAGAGCGATCTCGGGTTGCACGCAAGGGGCGGTGAGGACGAGGGGAGCGAGAGGGAGGGAGCTGGAAGTGACCGCTGTGGGGGCACAGAGGAGGGGGAGCGCCAAGATGGAGGCGACGGTAGCGGCTCTGGCGGACGTTTGGACGTTGAACATGACCAAGGACAGCAAGTAGATGGTACGGCCGCCCCAAGACCCGCGGCACCTGCGCCTACATCTCCTTTAGACGCCGTCGCGTCCCCACAAGATAACAACGGGGCGGCGGACGAGGTCGCCGATGACGGGGTCACCGACGGCATCGCGGATGCTGTGGCCGACGCGGTAGCCGGAAACGTTTCCGCGCCGACCGAAACTACCAGTGCACGTCGTCTTTCTGGCCGCGCAGGCCACCCTGCGCTCGATCCGGGCATGTCGGTGGCTCCAAGACGCCGCACAGGAGCCGCCACAAGCGTCGACCGCGTGACGTACGAGGAGGACACGCTTGCCAACTTCTACGCGACGGAGCTACGGGTGGCGGTGGGCTTGACGGCGCGGATGGGCGGGGCTTCGGTGGTGTCGGGCGGTTGTGTGCACGGTGCCCGCGTGGTGGTCATTTTGGAGGCTTTTGATCCGGTTGTCACATGGTCGGTCTTCTCCGAGGGCGCCCTCTTGGCCCTTTGCAGCTGCTCGGGCGTGCTCGGCAATGGACGTTCGGCGTTTACCGGGGTGGTCATGGAGTACCCGCAGATGCAGGAGGCGCTTAGGCGGAGCAGCACGTGCCGCCACGCATTGGCATTGCTGCGGGCCTACGACACCCTCGCCAGCGACATTGGTGCTGTCAACTACGACAGCTTCTTTTCGTCGCTTCCGTTGCTGCTCGGACCACTCGACGGCGACGACAACGGCGGCATGACGGAAGCGACCATCACGTATTACGTGACCCAGGCGGGGCTGCGGAAGAACGTGCCGATTTACGTCGTCTGCTACGACGGCATGTGGGCGGCCGTCGCCATCCGCCCCTCGAGCAATAAGTTCAAGTTGACCACGTGCTGCCAACTGTCGTGCAAGTCGCGGCCGTGGGGCTGCATCCATGCCAAGGCGGTCAACAAGATCACTCGGGTGGACGCCGAGTCGGAGGCGGTACGGGCGGAGATGGCTAGGGAGGACGAGCTCCCTCTTGGCCCAGCCGGCATCCTGAACTCGGAAGACCCGCCTGTTGGTGCGCCTGCCGCCGCCGGCCGAGCCTCTGCTGCGGCGCCCTCCGCAACGCCCACCAAGCCGCGCCAGAGGCGTCGGGCCCGGAATTTGTTTCCGTGCTCGACAGAGGTGAGGCTTTGCGACCAGTACAGCTCGGCCCTCCAGCTGCTTCGGAGCGAATCCCAGTACAGGCGGCTGGGCAAGGTGCATGTGGAGTCCAAGTGCCTTGTCTGCGACGACTCGGTCCGCGGCCACGACGTCAAGACGAACACAGCCGATCTCTACACAATGCGTGGTCGGCTGGAGGTGGTCGTCGAGACGTGGACCTGCGCCAATGGCCACTTTGTTGACTATGACGGGTCCGAGGACGGACTCTTTGCGGTGGCGACGGAGACGCTGTACGTCCGTGTCTTCTTGGACTCGGTACTAGGCGTGTGCGTCATTGCACGGTCGACCATGGCGGCGGCGGCGGAGTACCTGCCGAGCGTCTTGCGGAACATTGGCGCGTACGAGGACGGGGAGTTCGGGCAGAACCGGCAGAGAATCTCCGACGCCGTCGGCGAGTTCACGGAGACGCTCATCATACCCGAGGTGGCCTTCGACTGCCGGGACTGTGGGGCCGAGGAGGCCACGGGCGGGCGGTTCAAGTGCGTTCTCGGCGACGGCCAAATATTGGCCGTCCTGCAACAGTACATCATGCCAATGACGAGGCCCGGTATGGACGCGCCGCGCGCGGACATGGTCATCACGTACGCGTGTGCGGTCCGCAACGCCACGGTGCGGGCGGTGATCCGCCACCGCGTCCGGTCGGGCGCTGTCGACTCCGTCGCCGTCACGGCGAATGAGGTCCTCAAGTTTCGTCCGTTTGAGGCGGCCATGTCCGGAGCGCCGCCCGCGCCGCCACCACCGCCGACGGAGGAGAGCCGCGGCTTGCGGGCGAGGGAAGAGCAGGAGGCCGCATTGCGGTGGTCAGTCGCCACCCTCTTTCACAAGTTCTTCTATGTGCGCAACCTCAACTCGGCCACGGGCGTCATTGCCGCAGGCGCCACTGATGAAGGGCCTTTGTCGGGCGTCAGTGACGGTGGCAGCGGCGTCAACTTGGCAACCGGCGACCAGAGCGGCGGAAACGCAGAGCGCTCGTCGGGAAGCGCTTCCGAGTACTCCAGCGACGCGTTGGAGCAGTCCGCGCCCGAGAGCAGCGTCAACGAGTCGGAGGGGAGCGACCACCAAGGCGAGGGTGTCCAAGAAGCGCAAGAGCACCTTGCTGGCGAAAAGCGCGAGGTAGCCACCGGCGTGGAGGAGCTCGAGATAGTCACCGGCGTCGAGGAGCTCGAGATGGCGCCGAGCGCGCGTGACCAAGCCGTCGCGCCCGCCTCACCGCCCGCAACGCCACCACTGGTCGCCGATGGCTTGCAGTTTCTGTTGTCCCAGCCAGGCGGTGACGACGGGGCGGGCAACGAGACGATGGAGGGCAATGACGGGGCGGGGAACGAGGTGGTCAACGAAGATGCCAAGGCGGGCGACGAGGCCATGGACGGCGATGACGAGGAGGGCAACGAGGCGGTCGAGCCCGAGTTGATCAGGGCGGCCGTGCCGCGCACTTACGACCGGTGGCGTACCCCGGTCGCGTCCGTTGAGCCGCTGGCGGCGAGGAGGTCGTTGCCAAATAGCGACGACCCGGTCGCCGTGGACGTGGCCGACCCCTCTTCTCCGCTGACCCAGCGGGCAGTCGGAGCAGCCAACGAAGTGGTTGTGGAGCCGCTGACGGGCAGCCTCTTCGCGCTCGTGCAGCTCGACAAGATCCCTCTCAGCTTCGACGACTTTGAGCTGCTGCTGCCGTATAAGTGGCTGAACGATGAGGTCATCAACGGCATGTCAACGCTCATGCAGTGGCGCAACGAGCGGACGGTGGCCACTAACCCGTCCGCTCCCACGCACTACTTCTTCAGCACCTACTTTTACACCAAGCTCTGGCACATGAACGAGTACTCCTACAGTATCGTGCAGCGGTGGACCAAAGATTTTGACGTGCTCAACTACGACAAGATCTTCTTCCCCATCAACGTCGCCAACTCGCACTGGATATTGGCGGTGTTGGACAAGTCTGCCGGCACCATCTCCGTGTATGACTCGCTGGGCGGGCGGAACAAGATTGTCGGGGAGAGCTTGAAGCGGTGGGTGCTCGACGAGGCCGACTTCTACGACAAGCAGGCGCGCCAGTGGACGGTTTTGCACCCGTGGTGCAGGCAGCAAGAGAACTGCGACGATTGTGGCGTCTTTGCCGTACAGAACATGAACTTCATTGCGCGTGGACGGGACCTATCGACAATGATGCGGAGCACGGCGTACTACCGGCGACGCATGGCAGCTGAGCTGCTGGCCAGTAGCATTGGCGGCGAGGGGTGACGTGGTGGTGGCGTTGTCTGAGGGAGGGTGTTGGCGAGCAGCTGGTGACCTTTTTCCGCCCGCTTTCCTCTCTCTGCTTGTTTGATCAGGTGAAAAACGAACTGCTTACCATTGCGCACCCGCTCTTGCACTCTTCATGCTGGCAGGCCTGGTCCCTCAGGGGGTTCTGGGACTTCGTGTCATGGTAGGTCGTCATCTTGCTCAAGCGCACCGCCGTCCACGTCACGGCCAATAAATGATAGGGGGGCAACCTCGTGCCAAGGCAATCAAAAAACTCAATAAAGTGTTCGAACTTACGACAATTGCATGTACAGCACATGTCGCGACCCTGCCTCACAACCGATCCAGGCGGACAGAGATCATGAGCACGATTCGCAAATGCATCATCAATTGCCAGCATGAAGAAAAGGTAGCGCCCCACCATCGGCATTTCGATGATGATGCTCAACGGTGTCGTTCCCTGCCTGAGCGGCCCTTGCGGCCAGATCCAGCCGGCTGGATCCGTCGAAAGAAGCGCCTCCAGATGCGTGACTCAAGCGCTCAGACAGCTGCCCGCCAACTGCTGTGGCCGTTTGTAAGCGCCCTCTTGTGTCCGACCGCAGCAGAGACCCCTTGTGAGCTATCTCGAGTGACCCTCTTCCCCTCCCGCGATACTGATGTGTGCCCCTCCTTCGCGGGTCCGTCGGCCCACCGACCGGGACAGCCGTGGATGGCAGTCCTTGCCAGCCGTTTGGTGGCCCTTGTTTCGTGTCCCTCTCGGCCCGCCGCCAGCGGGCGTTCTGGACGACGTCTGTCAGCCCGGTGTGCCTCCTGGCTGCACCCATGAACGGGGGCCCGCGTTTCCAACGCTATCCGCTCTCTGGCCGGCCGTCTCGCACCCCTGTCCGGCCCCCGCCCGCCCGCTTACCTGCCGCCGCCGGCTGACAGGCTTGGCTCGCGACTGTCTCCCTGCCTGCCCCCTCGATGGGCCGAATGGGTGAGTGGGACCTCTCCTTGTGTCTGTCGTCGTCGTGCGCTGTGCGTGTGCGCCGCTCTCCGTGCAGCCTGTACGCCGTGGCCGCCGCCGGCGCGGCCAACTCTTGGCATTGTCGGGACCGTCTGCCAGCTCCACGTGGTCGACGGCAACCTCCCCCGCTCTGGTGCGCTTCGCTGTTGGCAACGCGTGACCCCTCGCCACCTCGACACTGGCCGGAGGGAACTCCGCGGCTGGACCGCCGTAGACGCCGCCACCCTCTGCGCCACAATGGTCATCGTGGACGCGGACGCGTCGGCCACGGGCGAGACGCTCGACCACGGGGCGGGTGCTGCTACCTCTGCTGCGTCTGGCGTGGTTGACACGCCGTTTCCCGCATTCGTGGGGAGCAGGGCGGACCTTTCCCCGGGTGCGGCCTCCGTTGCGGCGCTCGGCATTGACTACCCCGTCGTCGACGGCATCCCGGATCGGCGGGCCGTGGTAGGCCACGATGCGGCGCTGGCCGCGGCGCTGGAGGGCCGCACGGGAGAGCAGGGCGAGCTGACAGGTGGCATCAGCCTGCCAGCCAACAAGTCGCCGACGGTGGTCGTGTCGTCGGTAGGGGGTGCGGCGCAGATTGGGGGAGGCGACAGCGGCGTCCAACCCCTGCTTCAGCCTGTCGCGCAAGCGGTCGTCGACGCCGAGCGCGACGTCTTTCCCAGCGCCGACGGCGCCCATGCCCCGAGCGTTGTGTTGGTCCCCGACGCCGAGGTGACGTCGGACACCCTTTCTGACGTTGGGCGTGCATCGGTCATCCACGTCCAGGACACGGGCGGCATGGACGGAAACTACGAGTCGGCGGGCGGGTACGACTTCTACGTGTCCGAGCCGAGCGACGACGAAGAGGCCGCTGCCGCGGGCGAGCCGGCGGTGGGCGACGCAGGGTTCGCGGTTGCTGCTGCCCTTGAATACGAGCCGGACGCAGCCGCTCTTGACGCGGCGACCCTGGACCGGGCCGCTGTGGTTGGCGGGTTGGCGGGTGACGCGGCGCTGGCGTCTGGCACCAACGACCCCTTGTTCGGCCCCATGCCCGACGCCCCGCCCGAGGCGGCGGCTGCCCAAGCTGCGGACGAGGTGCTTTGCGTCTGCACGGACTTCTTCCCCGAGACAGACGACGAGGATATCTAGAAGGATCGATGGATGACGGTGCGCACCTTCATCGCGGCCATGCTTTCTGAGCCTGTGCTCAACATCTTTGGCGCGTGCAGCGCCATCGACGTGGAGGTGTTGGCGAGGACGCTCATCGCGCGGACGCGGAGCGCCGAGTGGATCGAGCTCGCCCCGTGTGTGACCCCCGTCGTCTTCGTGTGGCAGTTTCTCTTGCTCGTCCGCCACGCCATGGACGAGCAGCCTGACCTTTGCCAGGCAGTTGGGGAGCTGATGCTCTTTTGCGTCCTTGCGGAGGAGGAGACAATGGCTCGGTGGGTGGCCAAGGCCAAGCCTGCGGCCAAAGAGTACCGTGACAAGTGGGCGGACGGCGATGCGGCCGCGTACGACGCGTGGCTGCTCTCCCTTGGCATCCGTCCGGCCATCTCCCACGTCGTCGCCAGAGAGCCGTCCAAGGCCCGCGCGGCGGAGCAGGCAAACGAGCTGAGGACTGGCCAGTCCTGGCCGGGCCGGCCCGTTCTCCGCGCGTTCCCAGAGGACTCGACGGCGGAGAAGCAGCGGCTGAAGGCGGCCGGCAAGCGCGAGGAGAAGAAGGACGTCAAGCCCAAGGAGGTCAAGGGGTGGGATGTCGACGATTGCCGGCACCTTTTCCCGGACAGCGTGCTTCGTGCCCCCTGTGTCATCACGTTTGTCTGCGGCTGCGGCTACATCATTGGGTTTGAGCTCCTGAGGGAGACCGAGAGCCCCGCCCACGTGGTGGCAGCCCTCGTTCAGCGCTTCAAGCGGTTCCCTCGCGTTATCTATTTCGATACTGCTTGTCAAGCGCAGCGCAACGCCCTGCGGCGGGTGCCTTGGATGATGGACGGAGTGTGCACGTCTTGGTTTATTGACAGGTTTCATCGGTGCAACCATACCTGCTCCCCTGTCTTCAATGCCGACCAATACCCGGACCTCACGCGGGCCCACGACACGTCGGGGGCCGAGAGGCAACACTCTATTAAAAAGCGGTCCAAGAACAGCCTTTCGTATATGAGGCAGCGGCGGTTTATTGTGCGGTCGCGCATTATTGCAGCACACAACAACATCAAGGTGTCGCAGAGGCGCGAGGCGACCAAGGAGGCCAACCGAGTGCGTATGCCCGGCCGGGCCAAGGTGTCCGTGGAGATCCAACACAAACCCGTTGAGACGTATTTCCATGACTTTATTGTTGACCATTGTGAGATGGGGGAGCGGTGCCCGTGTAGAGATAGGGTGCAGAAGGACGGGATAGTCGGGTTGGAGAGGAAGGTGTGAAGAGACAATGTAGTGCCACCAAGATGCAACTGGTTAGATATGAAGCCACACTAGCAAAGTGGCGCCTTCACGACCACGACAATCCAACAGGTGAGATAAAGACATCACAGCCACAAAGCGTCCACGCACCTGCTCACAGCACAGTCACTCGTGACGTCGCATAGTTCGCGAACCGCCGTCTCCGGAACCAGCTGCTCGTTGCAGAGGCCGGTGCACCCCGCCGCCTGGCATCACATGCAGCTAGACGGACAGCGCAAAGGAAACAAACGACAACGGATGCTAGTAGGAAAGACGTTAGTGGGCCACGCTGACCATCGGCGCAGTGCAACTGCGTGCGTCGGCCATCGCCGGATGGCAAATGGATGCGAAGCGGGGGCCATGTCGGCACCTGAGACCACCGTCCTGCAAGAGAGACAGGAAGTGGTTTGCAGCCAAGAAAGACACGCCGACGTACCTACCCTCGGGCTGAAGTTGCCGCGTCACGGCAATGGGGAGAGTGGAGAACGACCGGGGAAGCTGTAGCACAAAGAGGCAAGCACCGACAGCCCAAATGGTTGGGGTGGAAGAACCGGTCAAAAAGCACCCAGCCCCCACACACACCGAAAAAGAACGGGCCGTGTCCAAGGCCCCATCCCAACCAACAGCACGCACCCGGCACTCCAACGGTACGCTCGCGCACATCCAAAACGTCCATTGCGCGCAGCCAAAAGCACAGCCAAGCGAAAACCAGACGTGAGGCGTTGCAGGAGGCGGTGCCGTTGTTGCGGCACCACCACCATGTCCGTGCGATGCGGGGGACATCGCGGCAGGGGACGCGGCTGACAAGCGGTGGTTGCGGCATCGTCACCGACCAGGCACGTGTTTTCCGGCACGGTCGGACCACGTGCCATCGGCGCAGAAAACGCGCGCTCCTGCGGCCCGGGAGCGGCCAACGTTGGTGCCGCAACGGCGCAGATTACACCGGCCCGTTGCACCAGCACACACGTGCGACCAGGCGCTTCAAGGCCTCTTTGATCTCGAAGGATCGCCACAGGACGTCAAACAAGGTATTGAATTCAGTCTGAAGTGCGGAGAACTACTCTGATACCTGCTTGAATATCACGCAAGGCCTGAAGTAGCACCCTTTTTGGGGGAAACATGGGTTGGCCGCCTCATCTGACTGTGAAAGGGGGACCATATGATAGGCTTGCTTTCTGGGGGCATGGCCAAGATGTGGACCATCGATTCTGGCCATGCTAGGGGGGGGGGTGGCAGTGACAGCCGCTGGGAGGGGCGGATCGCAACTGTGTCTGGGGGGGCTAGGAGACAGGTGCCACGGTCGCCTCTTTGGGGGCGGCGCGGCCGGGGAAGCTGTTACGTGCTCATGGCGCCCCGGCTGATCGCTGTGCGGTTGTACGGCGTGAGACAGAGGCAGATCCGATGCCCGTCCAGGTCCTGCCAGACTGTGAGGGCTGGCTTCCCGGATGGAAATCGACCTCTGCTTATCAGGAGGAAGAAGCAGGAGAGAGCTTGACCCAAAGTCGCTACTGACGTGCATGCGGCAGGAAGGCGCTGCATCGTCCGCCAGGTTCCGCATTGAACGAAAGGTGTGGCTCACTCCCGGGCTCTCCGCGAAGTCGGGGCGACGCGGCCAACTTTTGCGCGCCAGGAAAGAGCATTGGTTCAGACAGGGTCGGCGCAAGCCTTCACGAAAAGAGAGGCAGTTACTCATCCGCACAAACGCAACGCTGAAGAGAATCTACACTGTGATGGACGGTTTGTAGCTATTGGGGCTGTGCCAGTTGCGAAAGGGCTGAGCACAGTAAACATAAGTCGCGCTCTTTTGGGGGAGCATATAGTGGGTGTTGGTGACACACCAATCTCGCCGCACTTTCCGTATGTCGTCTACTGGTCTTCTCCAGTCTGCACACAGATATCGCCGCGCCACCCTTCCGCACATTTACAGGCGCTCTGTCAGTTCATCCTGTATAGAAACACTACGACCAGAGCTCACTTTCCCTCATTGCTCCCACGAGCTGCATTGTACTCAACTTCAAAGCAGCGGCCCCAACTGCCGCGCAGGGGCAGCGACGCCATCGCCGGCAACCGGTCGGCGTCGTCATCGTCCGAGGTGCTCCCGCCGCCGACCGCCGAGGCAGCGCGCCCGCAGGGGGGCCGCCAAAAAGTCAGGCGGCCTCTTCGCCACGACTGCAAGCAGTCCTCAGGGCGCTGGCGTTTCCCCCGCCAAGGCGGGTAGCAGACGACGGCGAAGTGAGCAGTCGGCACAATCAGCCGAGCTTTCGTCAATCTGACGGTCCCCGTCGCTTTTATCATTCTCCGCAATAGGCTGCTGGCCGCCGAGCCACGCGCGCCTCGCACACCACCCCACTGCTCATTCTTTTCCCTGGCGGCACGCATTTTAAGAGATGTCGCAAATGGACAGACCAGCGTGTCCTTCTCACATGGTTAGGTAGTATCGCGACCCACGTTTCTAAGAGGACAGCGCCATCCAGGCGCAGCCAAATGGTACATCGTCATCCCTGGCGTCGCCAGAACTCTGCCCTACCACGCCAGCCGCCAATCCTTCCCACGACTAGGATGGTAGGTTCGCCTCCCTGCCCAACTGAACTAGCACGCGGCCATCGTTCGGATCCACGGCAAAGACTTGCGAGTGCACGTTCACATGGACCCGATGGCCTTTATGGACAGTGCCGCGACAGAGATACAAGTAAGGCGTATATGTGAACAAGAAACAATGCAAGTACTCCAATGGTTCTACTACAGTCGACCGCCGCCAATCCCCTCCCTACTCCACCCCCCTCATTCTCCTCTCTATGCCCGTGGCCCGTAAAGCTCGTCCGTAAAGAGAGAGTGGACGTACTCTGACACCTTGGTAGTGATGTGATGACCGCCCGGGAGTGGGGGCAACTTGGCCAAGAGCTCCCGACCATCCGCCTCCGAGAGACTACTATAGACGAGCGCCAAAGCTTTGGGCGTCTTGTACCCGGCCGCCATGATGACATCGATGCGGACCGGCCCGATCCCGGGCAGGACGCTCAATTGCAGGGACCACAGCTGCTGCAGCGTTGCCACTCCTCGCAGCTCCTTCATGTACTCGTCCCACTTCGAGTACGAGAGGACGTCGTTGGAGCCCGGCGAGGCACCGTCTGCAACACGGTTGCGCTCGAGCCAGGCCGCCAAGCCGTCGGCCGTTCCAAGCCGGCGGCTGCGGTGCCGCGTCATGGAGGCGTAATACTGCACCGTCTCCGACATGTTGTCCGTCTCCTTGACGAAGATGTTGTTCTCCACCGAGAGGGAGGCCAGGAAGGCGCCCGCGTCCCGGCGCATGGCGGCGTCGCCCCTCGTCGCGGCTTCCACGCTCCCCTCAATCAAAAAGGTCAGCGACGACCGCCTCGACGCCAACATCCAGTACGACTGCTCGGCGAGCCGCCCGTCTCGCATGGAAGACACCAAGTCGGCCGCCGTCTTGCGCTCAATGATCTGGTCGAGGATGAGCCCGGTGCCCGCCGCCGGCGAGCCCGCAAAAGCCCCCGCGCCGGCGGTGGTCACCCGCGCCACCAGTGTGGCGTCGCCGCAAGGAAGGCGACGCGTCACGACTCTGCCGGTCAACCCAGGGTTCATACGGAGCCGAGACAGAAAGGCGGAGCGCGAAACGCCGCTTCCAGTCGTCTCACGGTCATCAACAACGAGGAACACCTCGGAGGCAAGAGGACCGGTCGACGAGGGAGGGAGGGGGTACGTCAGTGCGATCGGCTGGCTGGCGAGCGCCATGCCACCCGCCCGGCTAGGCAAAGACCCGGCCGTCCCTCCAAATGGAGAAGCCCGGAGCAGGTCTTCCGCCGTCTGTTGGTGGGTGCCAACGCGGCTAGGCACAGCCGCGTCGACAACGACGGCTGAAAGCGCCTCTTCCACGGCGGGGCGGGCGTCGTGGTCCACGACAGCGACATCGCCGTCGACAGCACCTTGCTCGGCGGCCGGCACGGCCGCCACCGGAAGGGGGGAGTCGTCGCCGACAACGATGATGCCCGCCTCGACGGCGTCCGCCACGCCGCCGGCGCTGTCCGCGACGGCTAGCGGCGCCGACTCACCCTGGTGGCCACCCAAAAGAAGGGGGGGTTCGTCGTCAACAACGATGACGCCCGGCTGGACGGCGTCCGCGCCCACGATGGCACTGTCCGTGGCGGCTAGCCGCTCCGAGGGGCCGTCTTGGCTGCCAGGGAGCAGCCGGCGACGAGACACATCTTGACCGTCCCACCGCTCAGCTGCATCTTGATCGCCGCGCGCCGCTGCTGGTCCCCCGCAGGGCACCCGACCGCCAGCACATCCGACGTCGGCCGGACCGCCCCGGCCATTGTTAGGTGGCAGGGCGCGATCGAGCACGCGCTCCACAATGGAGGGAGCACCGGCGCCGGCCGGCGCACCAAAGAGCTCGGCCTCAACGGCCTCGACGGCAGTGCGGGCGGGGATGCCACGGCCGATGAGCCCCTGCAGCAGTGCCACGTGCTCCGTCACAACGTCAGCCACAGAAGGTGCATGCCCACGCGAAGAAGACGAGGGTAGCGACGGTGGCGGCGACAGAGAAGAGCCACGGCCCGCACAGCCGCGCCCAGCACCAGTACCACGGCTCCCCATTGTCAAAGAGGGATGGGAGAAGCGGGTGGTGTGGATAGAAGAGGGGGGCGGGGGGGATGGCGCCTAGCGCGAGCGCGGCAGCGCCAATGCCGGCGGGGAGGCGAGGAGCCCTCGCCGGTGCGGGAGGGGGGTTCTCGATAGGGATGAGCAGGAGGGGAGTGCGGGACAGGGGTGGGAAGGAGGGGGGTGCGGGACAGCGGTGGGAAAGAACGGGGAGCGGGACAGGGGTGGGCAGGAGAGGGACGCGAGACAGGGGTGGGAGCGAGCGGCTCCCATATCTGATGAGCGGCGCGCCTCAGACGCTTCGGGATGGCCACCGAATCGTGGAGATGGCGGCCCGCTCCCCCGCTTGTAGGCATGCTCGATGGCGGCAGTGAGGTGTCGTCAGACCTCCCAGGAGCCGCACTGTATCTTCCCGGAAGCGCCAAGGGGGGTCTTCTTGCCTACAAACGACAGAACAGAGCACTCAAAGGTGAATGCGTGACCCCAAACTATGCCAATAGTACGGAATCTTCTGTTTCAGTATTTGTAGGAACACAGTGTATACCTCTGATTATATTTTCTTGGTTTGCACGGGGGGCGGTGTGCCGACTGCAATCGAATGGATCACGAGGCCCCTCAGCCTCGTTCACTGGGCGCGGACCGGGGGGGGGTGTCTACGCGGTCCCGCGAGCTCATCCGACAAGCTGGCTGCCATTGCTCCCCAGAATGGTCCGCAACGGCTGGAGACGTCCAATGACAGCACGAGTCAATTCTGGGGGGGTGCGACGCTTGGAGGGCAGCAGCGGAGAATGGGCTCGCTCTGGTTCTCTGAAATAGTTGGCCCGCCTGGAGCGTCTCGGAGGGGGCCCCCTCTGCCGATCAACCGTGAACCGTGAACCGGGCACCGCGTGGCAGCGCCCCAGTGTCTCCCAAGGGTGGTTCCAGGAAGGGACGCCACTGGCCCGAGCACCAGCAGCTCTGCGCGCCTTGCGTCGTCCATGGTGCCGCCACAGCCATGCCCGCCCGCGCCGCATGAACCGCTCTTCCCAACCGCACGGTCATTTGGGCGCGCTTTTGTACCACCACAGTCGCCGTACACACCGTCCCTTGCCCACTCGCCACAATACCGTTAGCAGCGCTTCGTCGTGGCGGGAAGGTGTGGAGGGCGGGGGGCGCCCAGCAGCCGCCACGGCCGCTTGTGGGATAGCATCGGCAGGACCAGTAGGGGTTTGGGGGCGGCACAGAGGACCTCGCGGGCTCGAACACAGTCATTGTGATGAGGGATGAGATGGCTTGTTTCCGGCATGCCGTGGCTGTGGGAGGGCGCAAGCGCAAGGACACCACGCTGCCTCAACGCCGCAGCCCCCTGGCTGGCGGAGCGCCGCTGAGGCACAAGTGTTTCAGAGCCGAGGTAGGCCCCGTTTCCTGTGTGGCGTCTGGGGTCGCGGCTGGATGTGGCCGGTGGGGTGGTCGCTGGGGTGGCCGACCGCGGGCGCCAGCTGGGGCTACCGGTTGGGGGTTCCGGCTGGGGGCGACGGCTGGGGGTGTCAGCTCGTTGTGGGATGTGGTAGCTGCTGTGTTTGCCGGGGTGGATGTCCGGGGGCGCCGGCTGGGGCTACCGGTTGGGGTTCCAGAGACGGTCGGCCGCTCGGGGGGGGGGGGGCAATGGGGGGAGTAGCTGGTGGTGCAGGTCTTGTGGGCACCCGATGTGGGTGCGGATGTGGCCGTATGGAGCGTCTGTTTCCTGTTAGTCATCCAAACCCTCCTTCGCCTTTCAGACTTGGTTTGTTGACACAACTATGTGCTGGCTATCGTATAGAAGAAAAGAGAGAGCAGAGCAGAAGCGAAGACAGAACATCGTCAAGCAGGCACTGCATTGTGCTCAAGAAAAATAAACCAACTCCTTGCACCACACCACGACGGTGCCAACCTGCGTGTCGAGGTCCACAGTCCCCTTTGTACTGCCCGGGATAGGGTAGCGTGAGCTGTACGGGTAGGAAACGGAAGCATCCAAGACGGCGTCCAACTCGACGGCCACCAGGTCATTGTCAATCCAGCGCGAATAGATCTTCTTCTTGTTCTTGACCAGACGAGCAGTAGCGACAGACACGCAGAGCTCCGACAGCAGCGTGCATGGCGCGCGGTTGGGGACGTTCTCCCAGTTCACCTGCTCACCCGCCGCAGCGCTTGCTCCAACCGCGGCCGTGTGCTTCTTGACGGCCAGGCGTCTCGAGCGCTTGACTGGCGCGGGAGACGAGGAGCTCGGCTCCGCGGCGGCCCGCCGTTTTCCACGAGCGACTAGCGGTTGGTCTTTTGGAAGTGCGGCGGCGGTGGCGGCAGCTGCAGCGGCGGCAGCGATGGCAGCAGCTTTCTGCCCACGCGTTGAACGCCTCCCCCCCGAAGGTGACAGGGCGGCGGCCGTCGCCGCCCCCGGCACGCCGCCCAACGACGGCACGCCTCTACCGTCCGGCCGACCGAGGGTCAAAGCGGCCGCCGACGCCGTGCCCGCCGATGCCCTTGGACCGGGCACTCTCGCACTTGATGCAGCCGCCGTGGTGTTTTCCGCCGCGCCGCCCCGGCCGCTCGGCCCTGAGCCACCAGTCGTGCTCTTCGTCGTCATCTTGACGGCATGGGTGCCGCCCTTGGGCCTCGGCGTGAGGCGGACGCCCCTCCCGCTTTCCTTCTCGGCCCTTGAGCTCCGTGCAGGGCTTGCAAGATGGGCGACGCGTCGAGGCTGCAGCGGTGGCCGCCGCGCGGATGATGCAGCGGGCGTGACCATGCTGGTATCACCAGAAGGGAAGCAAGTACTGCCCGACGATGACGCGGAATGCTTGTTTACCGGCGGTCGCGCAGACGAGGCCGAGAGATGCGTACTCGCAACCTCGCTCGTCGCCGCGACTGGCGGGGACCCCTCCGCGGAGGAGCGCCCACCAGTGGGTGCACATGCCGCGCCCGAGCATGCCGTCCTCGAGGGAGTCGACTCAGGCGCAGCTTCGGAAGACAAGCGCCCGGCCGACGCACTACTCGGAAGCGACGGAGATGTAGAGCTCGCTGCACCCTCGGGGGTTGCCGACGTCCTCGTCTTGGGCGTCCCTGGATGCACGACGCCATCATTGTCCACTTCTTGCACTGGTAGAGCACCCACAACAGCAGGGGCCGCAGCAAAGATGGTCGCGGCCGCAGCGCCGTTCTGTGCGGCAGCGGCCGAAGGGGGCGGGGCATCCAATGGGGAAGATCCCGCGGATGACGCCGATGGCACCGGGGAAGTAGCGGGGGCGGATGGTGGTAGGGGGCTCGCTGCTGAGCGAGGCGCCCGCTGTACGACCGCAGATGACGCGGGTGCCAGAGATGGTGACGCGGTCGACGCGGGTGGTGATGGGGCAGGCGCCGTCGACACGGGCACCGGTGGAATAGGCGTCAGTGAAGCAGGAGTCGGTCGAGTAGGCAACTTTGAGGAAGTTGCCGGCGGCGTTGGCGCCGTGAGCGCGGGTGACGGCAGAGTTCGCGCCACCGACGCTGGTACCGTCGTGGTGGGTCCGTTATGAGTTCCCACCGGCCGGGTGCGCGCGGCCAAAGACACGGACGCGGGAGGCGAAGATACTGACAACTCGGCCGAGGATGTGCCCCCCGCTGACGCACTAGAGATCTGGGCTTTGATGCTCGTGTTGCCCGCCACGCTCAACTTCACCGCCGCGCTTGTGTTGCCCGCCGCTCTCGTCTTGACCTCCGCGCTGGTCTTGACCGCCGCGCTCGTCTTGACCGCCGTGCTGCTCGTTTTGACGGCCGTGCTCGTCTTGACCGTCGCTCTCGTCTTGCCCGCCGTGCTCGTCTTGACCGCCGGGCTCGTCTTGACCCCCGTGCTCTTCTTGACCGCCGCGCTCGTGTTGCCAGCCGCCCTCACCTTGTCCGCCGCGCTTGTGCTGCCTGCCGTGTTGCCCGCCGCGCTCGTGTTGTCCGCCGCGTTCTTATTGCCCGCCGCTCTCATCTTGACGGCCGCGGTCGTGTTGCTGGCCGCACTCGGGCGGCCCGCCGCGCTCGTGTTGCCCGCTGCTTTGCACTTGACGGCCGCGCTCGTGTTGCTCGCCGCACTCGGGCGGCCCGCCGCGCTCGTGTTGCCCGCTGCTTTGCACTTGACGGCTGCACTCGTTTTGACCTCCGCGTTTCTCTTGCCCGCGGCGCCCGCAGTCGCGGCTCCACTCACCTGGACAGTCACGCTCGTCCTGTCGATGGCTTTGCCCTTGCCCGCGCGCGCCATCAAAGCTGCACGGATGGCGGCACTCTGCGAGGAAGCAGTACCGGTAGGCGATGGCGACGCCACCGAGGCGGTAGCAGCTGCAGAGGCCAACGCGGTATCCGCTGCAGACGCTGCCCTCACAGCTGCGGGGTGGTCCGGTGACAGCGGAGCTGGAAGCTCTTCGGGCGCCAGCCACGTCATGTGCGTCGCCTGGGGTGATCCCTTGGCCACCCAGCCGGCTGGTCGGCGAGGCCCGCCCGAAAACTTCTGGCCCGGCCGGCGATGGTCCGCCTGCTGCTTAGCATGCTGCGCCGGCGTTGGTGCGATGCGCGGCACGGCGCGGAGCCCGGAAAGCGTCCCCAGCTGCGGCGTGCGTGCCGATACAGACAGCAACGGCGTGCCCGAGAATCCGTAGATATACTTGGACATGGCGAGATGTGCCTCCTGCGACATGCCGGCTAGCAGTAGAAACTCAGCCACCCGCTGCTCGACGGTCGACGTGCGCTGGAGAGTTTCCCGCGGCAAAACCGCTCTGACCGATGGCGTCGTAAGCTTGGAGGCGCATTTGGCGCGCGCAGCCTCCAGCATCCACTTGTCCACAATGACGCCGCGCGGCCACGGCGCGTCACGAGAAGCCTGCCTTGGCCACCAGGAAATGCACAGGCGCCGACGCCGTACGGACATGCCGGCGGCCAACGCGGTGTTGCCCTTCGTCAGCGCGTGCCGCAAGCGCGTC
>Ga0115030_1000291_pt1 | contig 19752 bp, 33 predicted proteins | sample SidtaG_4_FD_87174 | JGI IMG/M metagenome (GOLD analysis project Ga0115030, IMG submission 87174) | Marine algal microbial communities from Sidmouth, United Kingdom - Sidmouth_Male1 metaG | ecosystem: Host-associated > Algae > Red algae > Unclassified | place: Sidmouth, United Kingdom | collected... | reverse complement strand
TATATCCGGCGGTAGATGGACAGAGTACAATATAGATACGCGGCTGCGGCACGGAGTATGAATGATTACGAGTATATTGTGCGGATATGTCTGGCTCTACTTTATCCACCTCAGGCCCTGGTGATGAGCCCGTTTGAAATAGGATTGAGCGTCATGTACATTGTTTTAGTCTCTCTCCACGGGCAAAGTCGCAAACGCATGGGCAAACACACCCCCAGGTCCACTTTGCTCAGGCACGTTACGGACGGCTTCCATCAAACAGTGTGTAAAGTGAGACTCGATACAATCAGCGTCTAAGGAAAGGATGGCAATAGCATGCAAGAACGCATCGGCAGACCCCGGGTACTGGTGGTGGGCCGACGTGAGAGCGAAGGAGTATTCGCTGAACACCTCCTCTATGGGCTGGAACTCGGGGCTTTAGGGTGATAGTCGCCGAGGAAACACGCCACAGGCCCGCATGAAGTTGTCAACAGCTGCTGTATGAATGGGAGCGTTGTCGGAAAGAAGAACACAGCGACTCGCTTGCATTGCCCGTGCGAGCCCCGGGAACGAAGTGGTTCATCACCGGGAGGAGACCGTTGAGGAAGGTGACCCAATCAGCCGAGTTTTGAGCAGGTGGAGTTGGTGTTGTTAACGCGTGTAGCACCCCGGTTTGGGAGCAAACGGCCATCATCGTAGACGTTCTAAGCATGCTCTTGCAGCTACGGTAGAGGCACTCGTACCGCTCACCCCTTAGCCAGCGTCGTTTGCTTCGCCGAAGATCTCCTCCGTCCTTGTGGGTCTCGTCGACCGAAACGATACACCGCGAGGGGATGGTCAACAGAATGCGGGCGAACACCTCGCGGCGACCTTGATCTCGCTCCGGGCACATGCGGTACAGCTGCTTATAGGAGAAGCATACCGCTCGCAGCACGCTGTCAAGCGTCGAAATGGAGGCCTTGTACGAGTCCCGATATACAGGAAGTGTAAAGAGGAACTCTAAGACGTCCTTTATTTCGCCAATAAACTGCTCAGGGTCCGACGGCACCACGGCATCAACTGCCCGCAGGAAGTGAGAATCGAAGCGAACGTTGTCGGCGTGGTGGTTGCGGATAACAGGGTCCGGCCACCACTCCTCCGAATCGATGTAGGCGCTAATCCACCCCGTCACGGTGGCGCGGTTGCAGCGTAGTCGCCGAGCGGCCTCCGTCTTCGTCACACCTTCAAACAGGACCCAGGCCACGGCCAGCCCGCGGGCAGTGTCGTCGTACATCCTGCAGCCGGACGAGCCGCGCGGTTGGATTGCAGCACGAAGAGCCTGGCCGCTACGGCAGCCTGCATAATATCCTCTAAGCGCGATAGTGACCTGATTGTAGCCTCCCGTACCTGAGTAAAATGAAAAAAGTCCTCATATCGGTGAATCCTGGGGACTCACCGATAGGAGAGAGAGTAGGCTGCGCTCATGCCGCTGTTGTGGGTAGTTCATTTGACTGCTTTGAGTGCAGAGGAAACTACCCTGCCAGCGCCACACGTTCTGATGAAGCGGCAGCAGTTGTTTTTGTGTGGCCATGTGGACCGCGTCTGTCGCACGACTCTCTGTGATTCTTCTCTGTTTGCAGACAACCAGAGAGACGTTGTGGTATCCCATGGGCATCGTCATGTGCACAACGACATGGAAGTGAGCCTCTCCGCGTCGTGTGCATGTTGGGCTTCTATCACGACGCTCTCTTGTATGTGCTCTTCAAGAACTCAGGGCCGACCTAGACTGCTCTTAACTCTAGCACAGTGGCGCCGCGAACGGGGAATCCCCCATTCGCACCAGGTGCCGAGGTGGGGGTCAGGTGAAAGAGAGACACCTGTCAGGTAGGGGGACCCGTGCCACAAGACGGGTATTCTTACGTTTCACGCGTTGACGGCTGCCTTGACGAATGGATCTGATTAGGCAATGTCCCGATGCTGTCTCACGGGAGGGGAAAGCTGTGGTTAGCCCCCCGTTTCCCAAGATCGAGGCACTTGTCCGATTCAACTGCGTCACCCTATTCCTCTCGAAAAGCTACCAGCTAGCTGCCCCCCCGCTGTCCCCCGCCTCGATCCCCCGACTCGCCGTCACCCCCCGCTGCGCACCCCCCCCCGCTGCTGTCGGCTATCGCCATTGACTGGCAGGAGAGTCTTCCGCTGATTTTTGGCGGCCGGACGTGCTGTTTGCTGCCTCCGCTGGTTGTCGGCTTCCAGAGGATTGGAAGGAGGACGCGGGTTCGTGTTGCGAGATGTGTCGTAAACACTTTTGTCGCTTTGGGCGTGGACAGACATGACGCAGTGATTTTTGCGATTAGGCACCTATACCACGGTTCACAGCGCATTTGATGCACCCAGAAACGGCAGAGAAAATACATGGCATTGGCTCCAACAATCTGGGGCACCTGGACGTAAGGAACAGAGGCTGGTGCAAGCGACAGATTTTCGCACGTGAGCGCCAAACTGAGTTCTCTGCTGGTGAGGACTACAGAGGGCACTGAGACATATGTTGCTACGGGACTGGCTCAAAGATGTTTCTTTTGCGCTCATCTGTGCGCCGAAAATCTCCACTCTGCTGGAACACAGGACCCGGACACCACCCTACTACTGCAGCGCCGAAATGTCCAGTGTTGTCAAAGCACACCCAGCACCAGCCGCCGCGACCCTCGAATTCGTTCGACGTCCCAGATGAGAGAACGTCTTCCGCAGTGGCCACAGCACCGCGCCTACCCTACGAGATTCTGTGCCCCCCCCTACCGCCCATGTCGGCCTCGACGCGGCTGTGTTGACCTGTGCGCCTCACGATGTGCCTCGCGGAGTGATGAACGCCGATCTGCAGCGGTTTTATCCGGCCAGGTAGTGCTCTGTGACTCAGAATTGAGGGTCCAGCTTCCCTGCTGCCGATCAAGAGGAGAGTTGGCCATTGGACACAGTGCCACAGCCAACACCACCCTGGTGGGGGCGTCCGCGGAAGTTTTTCCAGCCGCAGCCGGCATCGGCGGGGACGTATGACGGTAGGGAAGGTGAGAGGTGAGCGGGTGAGTGAAGGGGAGGGTGCGAGACGAGTGGAGCGAGGGTGGGGGGGGGTGGGTTCCGATCAGGCGCGCATGCTTGAGATCTCCGCTTCCGCAGAGGTGCAGTCAGGCGTGGAGCCTACACGGAGGATGAAGTCACAATTCAGCCGTCACTAGGCCCTCATATAGCATAGGAATAGGCCACCAAAGCCGAGTAAAACCGCCAAGGCCCCCACTGGCGGCCCCGATCCCACCTGGAAACTCCCCCGGACCCCCCCAAGATTCCGAATCTGACCACCCCACCGTGACGCCTTTACGGAACCATGACGAGCCCCTGGCATCCCTGTCAAGCATACGAGTACCAGGGTTCCGTGCCAGCCCCAGAAAACGAGCCGGCCCACCGGCCTTCTCGGAGTGGCGTTCCAGCTGACATCGAAACGATGGCAACAGAACTTCTCACATGCTGTCCCGCTCAGTGCTCCGCTCTGCATGAGGGGCCTCTGACTGACCTGCCGTCACTGAGCTGCCTGCGGTACGCACAAGTCGAGTCGGGGCTGCGGCTCGCGGTAGTGGCCAAGGTCGGCCTCGCCCCACGCCGCTGTTGTCTCACGCCATGTCGGGCTGTGTGATGAACGTTTGGGCAGTCTTCTTTTGTCTCTTGCTAGACTACTTCCCGGCTGAGCCCGCGCCGTCGCCACTGCGGTTGCGTGACCTCAGAAATCGACTCAACACTGGCGCCACAGCTGGAAAACAGCGCTTCCGCCGCCACGGAAACCCATACGCAAGCCACTGGGTGCTGTACGGCCGTCCATCTGAGGCTGGGAGAAGTCGCGAGATAAGCTTTGCTTCGCCCTGTCATTTGGAGCTCGTCTCGGGCGGAGCCGGCGTCTTCCTGCGGGCCGACGGTGCCTCGCGTGCAATATTCCGCTTCGGGTGTGTGTTGATTGCTGATTGCCGATGCATTCGATTAGGATCGACAGCAGCCGGACCTGCAGCCGGCGTGGCTGTTGCAAGTGCTGCAATCGTAACCAATAAACCAGTGCCTGCTGCCCTCAGCCGTGTCAACAAAGGGCTCGTCCCGGCAATTACACATGTAGCGCGTCTTTGACCAGCTCGACGGCGATTATGACGCGTGCCTGCCGAACAGGATCGGCCTCATGTGACGACTGAGTGGAATGCGCATGCTAAGGACTACGGTCCGATACAGCCGCGTGGTGGTGCGCTCGCTGCTCGTCGACAGGCGATCTGCAGTACCTAGATAGGGCGGCTCAGCCCAGCCGCTCGCGTTTTACGTGCGGGTCCGCTGGCACAGCCGGTTGCGGCCATTGCGCATACATTGCGGGGGCGGCTGCCCTTAGAAGCGCCGAAGCTAGCCACCACGACGCATCGGTGGCGTTGTTAGCGGTGGAGGTCGACTCTGCCGCAGCGCATTCCTCTCCCGGTAGCTGTGCCTATAAATGTTTCCGTGACGGAGATCAGAACTGCGCCTTGTTTCATCTTCAGCTGCGCCGCTGGCAATCTCACAAAGCTCTGTTGTGTATTGCGAGAGAAGGGTTGCAGCGGGCTGGTGAACAATGTGGTGCTTCTACCCATCAAGGCAGCGGCCGCACGCGTGCCGTACGTCGCCATGCACGCGCTGGCCAGCGTGGATCTGCTGTTACTCAACGATCCTAGAGGCGTTCGAAAATACAGGCTGCTGCCAGGCGTCCGGCAATCAGGTTCGCCGAGCTTTCGCCGTAAGATAGCCGCGTTGGTGCTACTGATGTACGTCCAAGCTGTAGTGGTGCATCACATTGCGACAGACAGGTTGGTGAGGGCGTGTCCATCTTGCTCCTGCGGATGCATTGTGTTTGCTTCCAGCACACTGACTACTTTTTTGTTTTCTGTTCTCCATTTCCGGTTTCACGCGGTGATCAGCACACTTTCGAGCCATGTAGGCGTGCCTGATGCCTGTGCTCACGGCGTCGAATGCCTCTCTGCCATCCAAAAGTCACCGTACAGAGATTAGTCCGGCCTGGACAAGGTGGTTGGCCGGCTGAAGCCTTGGTAGTCTGCACCTTGCGTCCAAGGGTGGCGACAGGCGTCAGGAACTGTGTCACTTACTTCCTACCACAGGCAGCGGGCATTTCCGTCGAGCAGCTAAGACAGCTCGGGGACGTGCACTGTATAAGGTCTCCCAAGGAGAACGCGGTGGCTGCGGCGAAGTGCTGGCCTCATTCATAGGCATCTTTATCCGCGACGCTGCTTGATTAATTATGTGCAATCACCTGCTGAAATTATTTATAAGTGGTTTCGTGCCAGACCCTTTGCTTGTGACTTAGCAGTGACGGTCTCCGTCACGTCCCGCTTCCGCTGGTTCAGGCCTCGGCGGACCGCAAACGTCTCCGAGGCGGCCATGCACGGCGTGCAATCGGACTTGCTGCCGTGGTGCTTGAGAGAGAGAAAAGCACGCTCCTCCATGTAGTCACATGCATAAAGCAGCAGGCGCGGCGACACGTTCATTGTCGTCCCGTCCGCGAGGAGCAACGAGCATCCGACGTATGACGCCTCCATGCAGCTGCGGAAGATGAGGAACAAGGAGCGTTGGAGCAGTTAGGCTTTCGTCGCGGACGTCTTGTCCTTGGCGCGTGGCTCGTACGTGTGTAGTACCATTGGGATGTATCCGACTGTCACCCAGAGGACGCGCTTGGTACGGATGTTCGTCACACACAGTCGCACGTGGTAGGCGGAGACGGCTGTGCAATGACCATAAAAGGGGGCAGCAGCAGGTTGCCAAAACAGCAGCGCAATGGGACAGTGGTCAGAGAAGTGCGTGACAGACGCGCCGTGGCAACATTCCACGAGGCTGGCGCGAACACAAGCCCAAGAAGCTCATCAAAGACTACCGGCAGACAAGAAGCAAGCAACGTACCGCCGGTCCCTGTCAAAATCGTGCTGTTGGAGTAAGCGTGCAAGCCCAAGACCTTCGTACCAGCCGGCAGCGTGTCCTGCGCGTCCTTCTCGTTCTCTGAAAACGCCGCACTGTCAAAGGGGCCCGACCACACATGCGCAGCGCTCTTTTCGGCGTCTTCAGGGCCTGTTGCGTCCCACTGTAGCTGGTCCACACGCGCCCGGCGCACCTGCTCCTGTGTGGCGCTGAGCGCGTCACGATAGAGCAGGTGGTATGTCCTACCCGCTATGTCAATAGGCGCGGTCCGCCAGCCGAGGGCGCTGAGCGTTCGCCGCTTCTCGCTCCTGATGGTCTTTCAAAACATTGTCTTTCTCGGGAACCGGTGCCCGAAGAGGACCTCGCCGGCAGGGGCCGACTCCACAGCTCGCAAAGTCTCGTAGAAGTCGCCGGCCTGCTTGCGCCCCATTACGCCTCCATGCGCCGTACACACATAAGAGAAAACGCGTCGCTCGGAGGACGTGACGAAGCGCGGGAGGTCCGCAATGTGTCCTTGACCGGCGAAAACCGGCTCATTCTGGTCTGCATCTCGCAAGTCGTGAAACCTTTGCAGGATCCGACCGCTCAGTGTCGCGCCGTAGTCCATGTCACCCGGGAAGGCGACCGGCGTCTGATGTCGCAGCATCTCGGCAATGAGGGTGCTCACGTCCGGCGGCTCCTTTTCGTCTAGGTCGTCCATGGGTGGCATGTCATCGGAGGCGTCCTCCTCGTCGTCCCAGAAGGTGAGCGGCTGCTTGGACGCCGAGTTGTCCGAGCCACTCGGCGAAGTTTCGCCCGAGCCCGTCCAGTCAGAGTCGGTCGCCTTGTCCGTGTTGTCGTCGTCGACCGTATCTGAGCCGCTGCCGCTCGAGTATCCGCCGTTGTCGTCCGCGTCCCCGCCGGTGCCGTCCGCGGTCGGGGCGGCGCTGCCTCCGGCGCCTTGCTTGCCACCGCGACCCCCGCCACATTGCCCGGCGTGGCCCGACGAGCTGTCGATAGGCGGCGGGGGGTGCGCCGCCTCGGAGAGCACAGTTTGGGTGGCGTCTACTAGATCTTGAGGTTGAACTTGAAGATGACGGTTAAGGTGTCCAGGTTGATTAAGCGTTCTGTTGCATGTGCAATAAGGGCACCTAAGGTGGCGGCCCATCGTGGCGGGTGCAAAAGAGACTGGAGGAGGGATCCAGAAGGCAGCTCGCCGCCAGCAGCTGCCATGAAGGGGTTGCCAAAAGGAGGCAACTACGACGCCGTTCTTCGCCACCTTGTGACGATGTGGCAATGATCCCTGGCTTCAATTGTCGTGTCGCTGCACGGCATATACGGAATGCGGTGAGCGTCGTTCTGAAAGCTCTGCGGTCGATCATCCCTAGGTGGGCTGCTGCCTGACAGCCTCGAGGCCCTGGTGCGTTGCTGAGGAGCCAATGGGGCACAGAGGCAGCCAAGAGGCGCCTGCAGGACAGCAAGAGGGCGAAGCAGCCGAACGGGGGTGCCAAAGCGCTACTTTCTTTGTGCCGAGCACAGCGTGTCAGCAGACGGACCTCCTGTCGGACTTGAGTGGCCCGGAACGTCACCGGGTGGCCGCACGGTGGTGGCCTGTGACAAATGAGCTGGCGCGCTGTGCAAGGATGCCGTGACCTACGATGGCCAGGGGCCGTGGATCCACCGCGGCAGTGGTCGTCAGGGAGCTGCCTCCACCGGCCTCCACCACAACACAGGTGCGGAGCAGTTTCAAAAGATTTTGGCCAACGATGATGAGCCTGTGTGACCTCCCCTGTCGCCACGAAGGGGAAGAGGTGCTGCGTTTACAGCTCTGTTGCTGTCGCGTGTTCTGGCCCCCTTCGTCCTGTGTTGGCCTCTGACGGGGCCCTGTCTCGTGCGGCCCGATCCGTGAGCCCTCTGGTGCCTGTGAACGCGCAGCAGCCCTTCTCGACCCCGTCGAAGACGCTCCCTGCGCACACGACATTTATGACGGCGGGCCCCAACAGTTTGGCGCTCTTTCTCCGGCCGCGGCGAGCCGCGCAGCGGCTTCTGTCCGAGGCTGTGCTGCGGAAGCTAGACATGGCAGGCGACCGCCTGTGGATGGTCGATGACACCACAGACACGCCGTTGGGGGCGCCTCTGCAGGTATTCATCTTCTCGACCCACTTCAAGAGCATTCTAGTGCAGCTGTGCGGGTGGGAAGGCAAGCTGCGCTTCTGCCTATGGCAGGTGCGTGAAGAGAGCGCCGTGGAGCTGGTCGGCGTGTGAGTGTCGGAGCTTTTTGCTCACCTGAGTGAAGACGAACCAGGGGGTGGGAGAGTCGTGAACCTGTGGATGGCGCTGCTTGCCGCCCACCCCCATGCGGTGCTGGAGCAGTTTCTGCGCCGAAACGACGACCTTGACCTTTTTCTCTCCGCCGTGGCGTCAATGCATATGTGCACGGACGTGCCGCAGCGCTATGGCGAATGGGCGAACATCTTCATGCTGGAGCTGGAGCACGAGCTCTTCCTCACGAGCCCCGCCGTGGGGAGCCTCATGGCGTCCATGCACATGTTTCACAAGCGGAAGGCGACGCATTTGTACGAGAATAAGCCGGTTTGTCCGGACCGTTGATTTCGGAGGCCTGCGTGCCGCTTTGTCTGTTTCCTGGCATGCACCACTCGTTAGTTTCCTTCTCGTTTGTACTTTTTCTTTTCATATGCTTGTCCCCTTTTTTCGCACCGCAGTCGCTGCGGCGACACTGGTGGGTGGCGTCGGCGCTGCCGCTGCCACCGCCGCTGGTGACGTCGGAAACTTGCGGTGTGCTTGGAACTAGTTGCGGGTGTCACTCATCGCGCCGCGTCAGACCGGACGACCTGCTGCACGCGGATGCGGCGGCGCCGCTGGCGAGCGTCGCCGCCGCTGTGAAGTCAACACCAAACGGCTACTGGGGGTGGCGAGACATCGACGGAAGGGGCACCAGTGGCGGCGGCGGCGCTCTTGGATCGCGATGCCGTTCTATACGCAATCGAAGAGAGCCAGGAACGTCTGCGGGGTCGATGGTCAGGGTCCGCAAGAAATAGACGTCTCATGTTGTGAAGGAGTCGATGAAGAAAGTGAATGAGCGCGTCGTCAGAGCATGATACAAGCACTTCCAGGACAAAAGGCAAAACGACATCAAAGTGGACTCCCGTCACACACGGTCCGGGCCGCGGATTCGGTGCGAAAGCTGCAGATCCTTCATCTCGTCGTCTTGCGGTCGCCGTGCAGCATGCGCATCACGCTGTCGGCCATGACGCCAAAGAGCAACTCTGCAGTCTGCGGCAGTGCCGCAATTGCCGTCGACTGGAAACGGAGGTCCGTCTGGTAGTTCTGCGCTCATTCTTTCATGAGACGCTGGACGGGTAGCTTTGGGATGAGTGTTTCCGTCGACCTCTGGAATTTCCGGATCTATCGCAGTGCCACCGCGCCGGGGCGGTAGCGGTGGGCGCGCTTCACACCGCCCGGGTAGCTCGGCGGCGCCCGCGCAGCGGCGTGCGAGCAGCGCACCGCGACCCACTCATCCACCTCGCGCGCCACCGCGTCGGCGCCTCCAGCACCCGACTCACCAGACGCTGCCGCGGCGGCCCTGTCCCGCGCCGCTGCGTTGCCGAGTGGGACGGCAGTGCGGGCTCCCGCGAGAGACAGCGAGGCCCGGATGCCCGGAGCCCACCCGTTCGTGCGGGGGCCGTCCCGCATCTGGCCCCCCATGCCCCTGAGTCCCGCGAAGCTCTTGCCAGCATGGACCCGCTCAGGCTCCGGAGAGGGCCTGCGTGTGGCGGGGGTCTTTGTGCGACCCATAGAGACGTCGGGTGGCGGCGTCGTAGAATGAGAGAGGGCTGCCAAGGGCCACGGGAGCGAAGCGGGTAGGGACACAACCAGTGGACGGTGCGGTTGTCGGTGAGATCAAGCAGGTGGGTGCGCGTGGTGGCTCGGCGGAGATGGAGTGGATCCAGATGGCCACTAAATAGCTGGTCGACACCCCGCCGCACCCACGCTCACCCGCATACCGCGCCCCCCACGCTCGCCGGTCCTGAGACCCCCCCAATCTTCCAAGCAGCGCAGCATGCACGCCCCCCGCCGACCCACATTAGCCATCTGCGCCAGTCCCCCTGACAAGCGCCGCCCAACACACCCTAAACCATACGCTCTCTGCACCCCCAGCTCAGTGCACGTCCACCGCCGCGCAGCGGGAGGCACAGCGGAAACCGTCGTCGCGGGATGGTCCCCACGCCACGGCGCTCTGCCGTCGTCCACATCCCCTCTCCGTGCCGACGTGGATGCACGACGTGCGTGCCCGCCCACAAACGTCTGATCCGCGGGAGGAGTCGCATCACAAGCCGGATGCCCCGCATTGCGCGTCCACCACTATGCGCGACAGAGGGGGGCACGTGCGAACGCCGGGATGCACTGGTCTTACCCGTGCCGTTGCCCGACGTCAACCATGCGCCAAGAGGTGGTCCTCGAGGGGACAACGGTCGCAGGAAGGGACGTGCTAGGGGTCCTAAAGGGAGTGTCGTCGAGGTGGTGACACTCTGCGGCAGTCCGGCCGCAGCCCAGTGAGAGTATCGTGCTGTTAGCGACCGGGATCGCGAGAGCTGTGCCCGACGATCCGATTTCGCCATTCGTGCACTGGAACGGTGCAGCTGCGAAGGGCCGTCGGGTGCATAACAGAAACGCAAGACGCAGGGGACGAGAAACTAACCCGCGGTGTTGATCTGAGTGGCTTGCTGAGTGGAGATCTGACCTGACACCAACAAGTGTACGGCCGACAGTGCGCCAGCGCGCTGCGATCCTGTCACAACTGCCATGCCCCCCGGACAGCACAATAGGGGCGCGAGTACGGTCGTCGCGCAATGCATCACGATCGTGAGACCATGCGGCGCGAGGCGATCCTCCGCGGCGCCGTGCCTCGTCTTTCGAAAAGCGCGAAACAATGCACAGCCGTTAACCCCGCTGGCTCAAGGTGTCCGCTGTTACGTGCCCTATTGAGGCAGTAACGGGCCCGGTTGGGAGCCGTTCTGGGGCCTTTCACGGGCTATCGCAGCCACACGAAGCCCATCCTGACCTCAGCTGTTGTGTTTGGCCCGCTGGGACCTCCGGGGGCGTGCTGGGCACCTCCCTACCGTCCTCTGTTTGACGGACTTGTGGCGGCGATAGCGCCGCAGCTCCCACAGCGCGGCTGCTGCGGAGGAGGAGTGCGTTGGATCCCTCTTCGGCGACACAACTGACACGCCGGAGGTGCGCACTCGAGAACCCTCCCGGCAGACACCGCGGCCACGACGGTGCTAACTCTGTCCGAGATAACCGCGGGCACCCAGCAGCAGCAGTCCTCCGCGTTCGTCCGAATCTCGTCTAGGTCTCCGACTCCTCGCGCCCCTGCCACCTTTGTGGCGATGGTTGGACCGGCCCAGATGACGAGGCCTCGCATGTTACCGAAGTATAAGCCTGTGGGCCCGGCACCGCTCACTTTGGACACCTGTAGTGATGCTAACGATCTCGGTGGGCCAGCTGGAGCCCTTTGTGCGCAAGCTGTCGACGTGTTCTTTTTCTTTTCCTTCCGGCGCGCCGACGTGCGGCGCACATCCGTCCACATGTATTTCGAAGTGTCAGTGGGGTTAGTCCCCAGCTCGATCGTAAGTGCTACGGTGGAGAGGTTTTTCGTCGGCCGATGTCCGGTGGCAGCCGACACCGTCTGTGTTCCCGCTGCGTTTGGTTCTCCCTGTGCAAGCGGACCGTCTGATGGATGTCTCGCGTGTCTCTCGGCATTGAACCTGTCCGGTGGTGTAAAAAGACACACTGGGGTTGGTGGAAAAACCAAGGTGCCCACCGATAATGCCGGCGCTGGCCCTTGCTAGCCGATCGGTTCTTCGGCACGTACCTTCGACGCCGAGCCGGCCTCGCGGCGCCGTGCTTCTCCACACGGCCCACCCATTTTCGAAGACGTGGCCGCCGTACTCAGCGATGTCGCCCGCCAAACCGCGACTCAGATCTCTTGAAGCTATCTGCTCCGGGTGTACAGAGCCGTCGCCCTTTTAAGCGGCGACGTGCCGCCCAGCGGAGCGATCGGCGCGACTGCTCACGGCTAGAGCCCGCAAGACGTGGCAGATTGTGGCTTGCTGCCGGCTCCTGCAGCCCCGGCCAACAGAGCTGCGGCTCTCGGTGGGAACGCGGTGACAGTGGCCTTCGCAGGCGACACCGCCGCCGCCGGCAACCACGTCGACTGCAGCTCGACTGATCACGGCGGCGAAAGGTCGGCGGCGGCTCCTGCCGGTCCCTTGATGTGCCAGGCGGCCGCAGTAGACGGAGGAACTGCAGCCGCCGGTAGTGACGACGCGGCGGGCGACCGCGGCAAAGCTGACGGCGGCACGGCGGCCGCAAGTGGCGCGAACGCGGCCTCGGACGCTGCCGCAGCCGATGGGGGCACTGCAGCCGCTGGTCACGACGACGCGGCAAGGACGTGACCGCAGCCGGCGGCGGCTCTACCCCAGCCGGCGGCGACGACGCGGCGGCGAAGGTCGCATCCACAATCGGCGGTGTCGCTGCCGGCAACGGGAAGCTGGAAGACGGCAGCGTCGCACCCGGGGCTGGTGCCACACCGCCTGTTCTCTCCCCTTGTGCTCTTCGTGATTACCCTAAACCCAACCCCCTAATGACTCCTCGGCTGTCGCATTGGTTTTGAAGCGCTGTCGTCCGCTCACGCGCTCTGCTGCTGCTTTGTGTTCATCTGTCGCAGTCGATATGGTCATCACGGTCTCAGACGGTGACGGGACGTGGTCGGATGCGACTGCGTCCCTGTGAAATGGCGATATCGCCCCTGCTGAAGTGGCTCCGCCTGCGATTCGGACCACGCGCTCATCTGGTTCCGCATACGCAGCCACGGGACTCCCGTCGCGGAGGGCGCCGATGGCTTTATCCGTAATGACGGCACAGAAGACGGGGGCAGCTGCTGGTCCTAGTCGAGCTCCGTTGGTGGAGGGTGGTGCTGCTGCAAACCCTGCCGCTCATACTGCGGCGAGGAAGACGCGATCGAAAGCCCGTCGTACTAGTCCGCGCGGAGCAAGTGCTCGCCCCTTGGCCATCTACGACGACGATGTGGACATCGCGGTTGTCGCGGCGACGGCGGAGAACGAGGGTGCCGGTGCCACGGCGCGGGAGGCCGCTGCTTCGGTCTCAGAAGAGCGCCCCAGATTGCGTGCCGGCCGCAAGAGGTGATTTACGGACGAACGTCGCACTGCACCTACCGGGTGCGCCGCTGGGGACGCAAGCTCGCTTTCCGGGTCGGAAGACGGTGAAGAGAAGGAAAGGGCGCGCGCACCGAAGCGCCAGCGGCGCGGCGTTGCGGTACCTCGAGGCACGGCGGCCATACTCGGATCAAGCGGACCGTCAGGACTAGCAACAATAGACAAGAGCGACTCGTCGGCGGAGCAGAGCGGCGGGAGTACTCCCGCGCGCGGCATTTCAGCCCCAAGGCACGGCGGCGGCTGGTGGCTGGCCGCAGCACCGCTCGCCGTCGCGGTGGTGGCCCCAGCGGTCTCTCTCGGCGACGGCGCCGTGAGCGCACTGAGGTGGGCGACGAGATTGATCTCATTGTCCTTGACGCTGAAGCTGTGGTGCTCTCAAATCCACGACGCCCAAAGAGTGTGCGTGTCCCACTCAGCGCCGGCGCGCGGGCGCGGTCCACCATTCCTCCCCCGATTACAGCCGCTGCCTCCTTGGCCGCGAGGGAAAAGAACCTGCCACCCCCGCGGCGCCGACCGCCGGCGACTGCTTCGCTCGAAGAGGCAAACGAAGCACACGACGGGGATGTGGAGGACGACTCGCAGCTGCTGCCTCAAGCCTCGCCAGCGCCTAGAGCTGTCGGTATGCTGGCCGGTGCTCGTCCGCGAGCCTTAGAGGGTGCTGGTGGTCGTACCCCAGCAAGTCCTGATCGTCGACCGTCCGCCGCTGCGAGCGGCGGCGCGACGTCAGCTGCCGCTTGCGGCGCGGCGCGCTGCTCTGCTGACGCTGCCGGCTCAAAACAGGTCTCTTCTGCCATCACAGCGCTCATCTCGCCGCCGCAGTGGGCCGCCGCCACGTCACTCGAGGAGAAGCTCATTCTTCGGGCGGCCATCCGCCACTATTTTCGCGACCGCGTGAGGCACTACATGAAGAACCAGTCGTTGGCCGACGACGTCTACTACGGAGAGGTGGACTCTCCCATCCTCTTTCGAGAGGCTGTTCAGCGCACGTTTGACTGCGCGCCGCAAGAAGCTGCGTGGATCCTGACGCAGCGCCTGCCGCCAAAGCGGAGGAGAAGGCCTAGCAGCGCGGCCGCACCGACAACGTCGCCGCTCCCTCCGTCGACGGCACTGGACTCCTCTGAAGGCGCCGGCGCCTCGCCGCCGTCGACTGCTGTCACGTTGGCCGCCAAGCCGCGGGTCCGGCTGCAAGACTTCGTGCGCGGCATGTGCTACCGCGTCCGCTCCAACTTGCACCACGCCATCGGACGGGCGACGGCGAGGGCGTGGGTGGCTGGCACCAGGTTTGATGAGCCAATCGACGAGGAGGAGGCTGACGAAAACGACGAGGACCTCGACATCGCCACGACCAGCGAGCGCAAGGCGGCATGTTGGCGCCGTGGCCGGAGGTATATGATGACTGTGCGCGGCAGGAAGGGACTTTTGCAAGCCTTCCGGGTCTTCAAACATACGTTCCGCGCGACAAGCTCGGCAACAGATGATACCGAGACGGGGGACGCGGCCGTCGACCACCAGGCCGCTGACGATGGGAGCGTGGTGCACGCATGGAGAGCGCAGCTCGCGTGGATTTCTGCCAAGGTGCGTGTGCGGCACGCAATGCGACAGCAGCTCGCTACGCCTGTGCTTGCTCGTGTCTGTGATGCTCCCTTCCCCACGTGGTTCTCTGCCCTGCAGCGCTTACTGACACATTGCTCTTGTCGCTACCGCGTTCCGTGGATGTTGGACGTGTGCTTTCTTCCTGCTGACTGCCACGCCACACCCCTTACCCAGATTTAGCTCCTCATGGATTTTATGAACATGGCGTTTGGCGCCAAGCAGGTCCAGAAAGACCAGAAGGCCCATAAAAACTCGCACGGTGCCGCCTTCGCACATGAGCTTGACTTCTTTGTTGCCGACGCCAAGCGGCCGGGCAGCGTCTGGGTCAAGTACTTCGACCTCGACGACTGTATTGACGGGGAGATGCTAGCGGAGAGGGAGAACCTCGACGTGGCTACCGCACAAAACACGACTGCAAAGGAACTGTCGCGGATTGAGCGCGTGCGTGCTGTCTTGGACATCCTCAACGATTCGGAAGTCGCGGAAAAATCGGACGAAGAGGCCGCCATGGAGGACGAGAAGGAGACGGCGTCGGCAGATGAGCGCACCGAGCGCCGCCGCCGGTACCTCTTGGAGGACTACGAGGTCCCGGGCACGTCGCTGCTGTCGAAGCGTGCGTTTCCCCTCACTTCCTCGGACGAGGAGGAGGGCAGCGTCGGCAAGAGATAGCCGACAGGCGCCTTTGTGAGAGGGCGCGACGGCGGACGAGGAAAGCGTCGCCGCCCGACGGGGTGAGGTGTAGCTTTATCGCTTCTGCGTGTGAGGGTGAGTGCGTGTGCCCGTGTTCCACTGAGATTTCATGTGTGCGCTTGTGCAACCGACGTTTATTGTGCATTGGATGTCGGTCTGAGACTTTTTTCTCTTCGCACTTTTGCGCGGTGCGCGTTGATGTCGTCACTCCCTCAGGATCTCGACGTGTGTGCGCGCATGACGGCTCCTGTGTACCTAACTGTTGCGAACCTGCCGGTGTTCGCTGCAGAGCTGGGTGGCTCATAGCCGATGTTTGCGACGCGGCGCTTCGTGGCACAGCTGTCGGCGACAAGGCACAGCGCAGCGGCGTTCCGGCAGAGCCAAGTGGAGCCACGCCACTGCGGCGGCAGCGGCACTGACACTTGCCGACGCCGTAAGCGGCAGCGGCAGCGGCAGTGATACGCGGCGTAGCGGCCGCGCCGGGAGCAGCGCGGAGACGCAGCACAGAGACGGCAGCGGTACCGATGAAGGGACGCGGCGCGGCAACGGCAAGAGGAGCAGCTACGAGACGACACACAGCGGCGGCGCCGACACGGGGACGATGCGCTGCAGTGATACCGGGAGCATCTCTGCGCCGACACCGGCGGCGGCGCCGGCGACGACGGTGACGGACGCGGCCGGGTAGCGGCGGGGACACCGGCGCCGAGACGGAGCCCAGCGCCGCGGTGAGACCAGCGTCGAGACGCGTCATATCGGCGGCACCGCCGCCCGCGCCGAGGCAGCGCAGCCGCTGCGCCGCATCACATCGACGCGAGGTCGCGCCTCTGCGGCGGCAACACGCCAACGGTGATGGACGCGGACATGAAGCGCTGGGGGTACCGGCCCCGAGACTCAGCGCAGACACGGAAGCGGCACCGACACGGGGACGCGGCGCTGTGGCGGTACCAAGAACACGGGGACGCAGATCTGCGGCCGCAGTGGGGCCGGCAGCAGGACGCAGCGCAGGGCCCGCATCGCCACTCACGCGGAGGCAGCGCAGCTGCAGGACCCGCACCGCCGCGGGGACACGGCGGCGCCGGTACCAGCGCCTTCTGACGGAGCAGGAGACGAAGCGGCGGGGGCCCCGGCGGCCGCCCCATCGCCGACACGCAGATCGGCGGCAAGATGGCCACCGGCACCATGACGTGGCCATCGTGCGTCAGGCTCCCAACTGCCGTGACGCAGCACGTCCGAGAGGACGAGGGGGAGGGCGACACGCCCGACGTGCTGTGGCGGCGGCCCGCGCTCCGGTCCGCGCTCCGGTCTCGTGCCATGCGTCGACAGACTGCGTCTTACTTGGACCTTTGATCACCCATGCAGTGGCCCACTCGCGTGTGTGCCCTCTCGCCCGCGCCTCGTCCGTGTGCCCCTTCCCCGACCGAGCTGACCGGTCGTGTCGTCCGTGCCCGTTCGGCTCCCACGCTCCGCACGACCCTGGCCCGAGTTCTCTGTCGAGACCCGACACTGTCCCATTGCCCGCATGGCCTCTCGAGATGCGCCGGTTCTGTCTCTTACACTGTTTTCCACTGACGTTCCGCCCTCGCCCGGCTAACTGCCCCGCTCACTCCAACCCGCTCGCCTGGGTACAGTGCTTGTTGTGTCTGGCTGTTGTCTGGGCCTTGTCTGTACCATATGAGCAAGTACGACTTGTACTTGTGAGTTGACTTGACAATGGTTTTCCGAGGTCGTAGCTAGTGTCGACTTTCGTTAAATACATAATACAATATTACATGTATACAAATTGTCGAATACTATATTTTAAAATGAATTACACTACTTGTCCAGGCGGGCTCAGTCAGTGTGCCGGGTATTCGGACACACCGGTTAGCTATCCACTTGCTTGGGTGTCCCCTTCGATATTGCTGATCCCCGAATTTTGTCCTGGTGAACCGAGACTGAGTTGCGGACTGACTCCCTCCACCAATCAGATGCGCCCCTGGGACTGACTAGGAGCTTCTGATTGCTTACATGTGCCCATACGGCCTGGAAATCGACATCAGCTCCTCTTTTCTTCCGCACTTCTTGCAAGGAAACAGTAGAAAATCTCAAGATCTCGCCTGGGCAGCCTGCTGCGAGCCAAGAAAAGCGGATCAAGCGGCAATAAACAGTGCGTTCTGCTGGATGCAAGGTACTGGCTCCGAAAGCCGGCTTTCTATTGGCTTCGATGCCCTCTTACTGTCGTTTTAGACCAATAGAATGCTCTTATTCACAGTCAGTCTCTGTCTCTGTCCCCCAGGAAAAAATTCGGGGATCAGCAATACACCGTATGACTCTCTTTGTAGCCCCCCTTGGTGACTTCTTGGCGACACAACTGACGCATGTGTCGCCTCGAAGTAACCCAGAAGTAACCTAAAAAAGCGGGCGGGCAGAACCGCCGACGATGCAGTCGTCTACTCTGCAGAAAGTCGCCGCTGCTCTGCGTGTGCTTGCATATGGATTGCCTGCAGACGAGGTGGACGAGTACGATGGACTGGAAGAATCAACTATTAACCAGACTGTACAGCGATTTACACGCTTCGTGGTTGAGAAGTACCAACCTCTGTATCTACGCGAGACCACGCGAGCAGATCTGCAGCGCATCATGGATGAGTATGCGGACGCGGGCTTCCCGGGATGCATGGGGTGTGTGGACTGCTCCCACTGGGTTTGGAAGATGTGTCCCGTGGCCTTCCATGGCCAATACCAAGGTAAGTTAAAGAAGAGATCCATTGTCATGGAGACTGTGGCGGACAAAGACCTGTATCTGTGGCATTTCTATATTGGCTTATCCGGCACTATGAATGATTTGAACGTTATGGCTTTTTCTCCTTTTAATTCAATGACTTCTGGTTCTTTCCCTCCCCCCATCTCCTACACAGTGAATGGTGTCGAGCGCACATTGCCGTACGTGCTGTGTGACGGGATCTACCCGAAGTGGGCGGTCCTCATCAACACGTCCGATGGGGAGAGCGCGAAGGAGAAGTACTTTGCGTCCGTCCAGGAAGGGAGGCGTAAGGACGCAGAGCACGTGTACGCCTACCTCTTTCAGGATTGGAGCATACTAGAGCAGCCGGCGCGCTTCCTCCGTGCTGAGACGCTGGTGCAGGTGGGCAACTGCTGCGCTATTCTCAAAACAATCAACACGGCGCGCTTCCGCCGTGTTGGGACGCTGGTGCCGGTGGGCACCTGCTGGGCTATTATCAATAACATGATCGTCTCTCACCGCCGCAAGGAGCCCACAGTCCCTCAACCAGATATGTGGGGTGCTGCCCTCCTTACGTTCTTCGTTTCGCATCTTGCCTTTTTTGATTTTCTTCGTTTTCTTGCTCTTACTCACATGTTTCCTGCTCCTGAAAATTGAAGCTTATGATCTATCGCCGTTCTCCGCACAAGCAGGCGCACCGAGCCATGTCCGCCCGGGTCAATAATTGATACAGGCGGACCCGGCGGTGCGCCGGAAGAAGGTGGTGGGCCTGCTGGGACTGAGGACTATGGAGGGGGAGGCGCACCGCCCGGGGAGGATGCACCCAATGATCCAGTATCTCGCATGGATGCGATGCAAGACGCGTGCAGCCGGGTGACCAGCGCGGCTCAGCACGCGATGCTGAAGCAAGACCTCATGGAACACCGTTGGAGGCTCCGCCCAGAGGCCGAACCCTGCAACATGAAGCACAGCGAGATGACCCATTGCATGCTATAGAACACAACTTAACAAAAACCATTGAAAGGAAACACAACCAGCCGACTCCGTCCCTCACATGAGGGACGAACGAGGACAATGGAAACACACAAGCACTCCACACCACAACGCACACACTTGAAGAGGCCCAACTGATCGCAACACGGCCACCCACGAGCTTTGGCGCCCCCACCGACTTGTCGTCCTCGCCCCGCCCCCACCACCCCCAACCGGCCCCCCACCCAGCCCTCGCCCCCCCCCCCCCCTTCCGCCCCCCCCCCCCCCCCCCCCCCCCCCCCCCTCCCCCCCCCCCCCCCCCCCCCCCCCCGCCAGAAGCAGCCGCGCCCGCCGCCGCCCGCCGTCGTCGCGGCGGCGGCGCCGCCGCCGCCGCCACCGCAGGCGGCTCGCTGCCGCGGCCGGCGCGGGGGCGCCCAGGCGGCGCCGGCGCCCGCCCGATCCGCACCGAAGAGAGACGCAGTTCTTTCCGCAACACTGGCCTCCTTGACACCGACACGGGACGCATCGTCCATGTCTTCGGTGAACCCCCCCCCCCCCCCCCCCCCCCCCCCCCCCCCCCCCCCCCCCCCCCCTCCCTCCGGT
>Ga0115030_1000287_pt1 | contig 19837 bp, 27 predicted proteins | sample SidtaG_4_FD_87174 | JGI IMG/M metagenome (GOLD analysis project Ga0115030, IMG submission 87174) | Marine algal microbial communities from Sidmouth, United Kingdom - Sidmouth_Male1 metaG | ecosystem: Host-associated > Algae > Red algae > Unclassified | place: Sidmouth, United Kingdom | collected... | reverse complement strand
GTGGTCTCTGGCGCTCAACAACCAGGCGAACCGGGAGACACGTACGACCAAGAAAGAAGGGGTGGCAACGAGGTACAAGGTGGGAATCCCGACACGAGTCGGGAGATTGTGATCCCGTCCGGGAAAGGCCACGCACACGAGAGCTCACCCGTTCCACGGGAGAGATCGCCCGTTACACGCGCACCGGCACCGGATGTCAGCTGCTGTACTCGGAAAGATCGTGCAATTCCGTACTTCTGAGTCCATTTTACACAACTTGAGCAGAAGGACGCCCCCCCGTCTTTCTAGCGCTTGACTACGGCGGAATGTGCGCGCGAATGAGACGACCAGTACCACGCCGAAGTCCCAGACGCCCATCGGCCGCGACGCCGGCCGACGCAACACTTACTAGAGCGTGTGCGCAGGTGTATCTACATCGTTGTATCCCGAATGGAGAGCGAAAAGAAAAAGAAACAAAACTCAGTGCTTGCGCAAACGACCAAAGCAAGAGACTTGTGGTCTCTTCATCTCTACCACCTGCACCACCACCCACCCCACTAACCCCAAGCACCTATTCTTTTCGCCAGCAGCTCCGCCGCAATGGGCCGACGGTAGTACGACGTGCTCCGCTTCATGGTCCTGAGGTCCAAGCCCTGCGCGATGTAGTTCATGTTCTCCACCTTGGAGACGCCGCAGTCATCCATGTTCTCCTGGAAGCGACACCATGCGTGCTCAACCGGCCACTCGCGCTGTGGCGTCTTGTAGTGCTCGGCCTCTTCGACCAACCAGAGCCGCACGCGCTCTGCGACGCGTTGGTTCCTCGCGCCCAGGGAGTCGTACAACGAGATGGTTCCCGCGCGCTTTTCAACAACGACCAGGATCCCTTGTGTGTTGCACTCGTTGACAGGGATGAAGAGCTTGCCCGTCGCCACCGCGTCGAAGTTCTTCGTCCACCGCTGCAACGCGTGGTAGGCGCACTTGTGCTGATGCCACAAATTGGCGTAAAAGAAAGCGTTGAGAAAGTAGGGGGTGGGCGCCGTCGGGTCTTTCGCCACCGTGCGGTCATTCCGCCACTGCATCAGCGTGACAATGCCGTTGATGCACTCTTCGTTGAGCCAGTTTTACGGCATGAGCCGCTCAGTCTCCTTGAATGCAACGGGGATCGTGCCGAACTGCACGATGGTGAAGAGGCCGCGCGTGCTCGGCCGTTTGCTTGCTGCCAGCGTGACGGCGACGGCGCAATGCGTCAGCGGAGACGCCGGGTCGGCCTCGAAGATTGGCACCGGGTTGTCGCTGTTGGCGTCTGCCGTGCCCGCCGGCTCCTCGACCGACGAAAGAGGCACCCGCCAGCAGTCCTTGGTCCTGGGCCCCACATCCTTGACGGACTCCGCGACACACAACTCATCGTCCGCGCCGTCCGTGCCGCCCGGCTCCGAAAGCAGAAACTCTAAGTCGTCGCCGGGCGAGGGCGGCGTCACGGGTAATGCTTGAGCGACGGCATCGAGCGCCATCGTCTGAACGCCCAAGTCCAGCTCCAAGCTCTTTTCAACTGCACAACCAGCTGCAGAGTCCGGTGGCAGACCGCCCGCCTCAGTTGTGCCCTTCTCGGTATCTCGGCCGCTCTCAGTAGATGGTGCGTCCTCATCTGTGTCGCTGCTGCTGCTCTCGCCCGCAGAGTGCTCCAAGACACAGCTAGAGTACTCCAAGGAGCTGTCGGCCGATTTTTTTTCGACGCCGCCATCTCCATCACTGACCAAGTCCACAAAGCTCCCGTCCTCATTTCCGGTCGACTCCTGCCCAGCGTCGGTGGCGCGTGCGGCGGCAGCAGTGGCGGAAACCGCGGTAGAAGAGTGAAGGTTGCGGACGAAGAAGAACTCGTGGAAGAGTGCCGTCGACGTCCAATGAAGGGTCTTCTCTTGTTGCTCCTGCGTGCGCAATCCCCGGCTGTCCTCGGTCGGTGCAGGTTGGGAGGCAGGTGGGGTCTCGCCCAGGACCTCAGCGAAAGGGCGGAACGTGAAAACCTCACCCGTGGTCACCGCGACCGTGTCCGTCGCGCTGGAGAGAGCGCGGTGCCTGATCACCGCCCGCACAGTGGCGTTGCGGACGCCACAGGCGTACATAAGAGCCATTTTGTCCCTTGGGGCGTCCATGCCCGGCCGCAACATGGGCTTGATGTAGTCCTGCAAGACTGCGAGGATCAGCCCATCGCCGAAAATGCAGTTGAAGCGCCAACCCTCCGCCGAATCTTCACTACAGTCACCGCATTGGAAGGCCACGTCGGGGACGACCAGGGTCTCGGTGAACTCGCCGACAGCTTTGGACACTTGCTGCCGCGCCTGACCGTCTTCCCCGTCGGCGTACGCGCCCGTGTTGCGGAGAAGACTTGTCAAGTACTCCGATGCCGCCGCCATGGTCGAGCGCGCAATGACGCGCACTCCCAGCACGGCGGCGAGGAACACGCGCACGTAGATCGTCTCGGGGCCGGCCGCAAACAGACCGACCTCGGCGCCGTCACACTCCACCAGGTGACCGCTGCTGCACGTCCACGTGCCGATGACGACTTCCAGACGGCCGCGCATGGTGTACAGGTCCGCCTTACAAGTCTGGACGTCGCGTCCACGACTAGGTAGCCCGCACACGAGGCACTCAGGCTCCACATGCACGCTTTTCAGCCGCCGGAACTCTCCGTCGTCCCTAAAGCTATCCACGGCGGCGCTGTATGCGACGCCCAGCGCCATCTCGGCCGCGCACGGAAATATAGTCCTCACGCGCCGCTGTCGGGGGGGCTTGTCGGGCTTGGGGACGGGCGCAGCAGCGGCAGCCCAGCGCGCAGCGCCTGGAGCAGCAATGCGGGGCTCCTCTTCGTCCAGCACCCCGTCGGGGCCGAGTGTGAGCCCGTCCTCGCGGTCCATCTCTGCCCGTACCGCCATGGACTCGGTGTCGACGCGCGTGATCTTGTTCACCGCCTTAGCGTGTAGGCAGCCCTACGGCCGCAACTTGCACGACAGCTGGCAGCAGGTGGCGAGGCTGAACGTATTGCTGGTTGGCCGGATGACGACCGCTGTCCACATGTTGTCATAGCGCACGGGGTAGATGGGCACGTTCCTAAGCCTGCCGGCCATCGTCACGTGGTACGTGATCGTCGGCGCCAGCGCCTCGCCACTCTCATCGGAGCGGTGTGGCCCGATCGTCAAAGGGAGCATCTTACCGAATTTGAGGTACGTAGTGGCGCCAAGGACGATGGCGAAGGAGTCATAGGCCCGCAAAAGCGCCAACGCAAGCCGACACGTGCTGCTGCGTCCAAGCGCCGCCTGCGTCTGGGGGTACTCCATCACAACCCCCGTAAACGCCGAGCGGCCGCTGCAAAGCACGCCCTAGCAGCTGCAAAACGCCAGCATGCAGGAATTGGAGTAAGAAGACCACGTCACGATGGGGTCGAACGCCTCGATGACGACGAGCACTTGAGCGCCGTGTACGCACGCGCCCGTTTCGGCCGGCGTGGTGCCCATCCGTGCCGTCATACCGGCGGCCACGAGAATCTCCGTCTTGCAAAATTCCATGAGGACATCGTCCCTGCTGGGAAGGCAGTCGGCGGTTGGGGCAGCCGGTGGACGACGATGCACCGACAAAGGCAAACCAGGAGCGAGAGCCGGGTGCGGAACGCAGGTTGAAGTACAATCGCAGGAAGCCACGTTGGGGGCAGTCGCCGCCAGAGTGAAAGCAGCCGTGTCGCCGTCAATGGCATCGTCGGCGTCGGCCGCCAATGCAGGGGCTGCATCTAGGGCCATGTCGGCGGCAGCTGCGTTGGCAGGCGCCGTGATCACCGCGACAGGTGCCGCCGTCGGGGATGCAGCGGAATGAGAGTCCCTCCCGCCGCCCCCGTCGAGGCCCTCGGCGTTCCTAATGCCGCCCACATCGTCGGTCGCCGCCACCCTACTGGTGCCCACGTCCTCTTCTGTCCCTCCCACCCCGTTAATTCCCCCTCCCCCGTCGGCAGCGCCCTTCCGGTCGGTGCCTCCCACAAGGTTTATTTTCCGCCCGACATCCACCCCTGGTGCTCCTGCAACAACTCCATCGTCTCCATCGTTGCCATCCACAGCTTACACGTTCCCGGGCGTAACGGCGGTCGGGTACAGTGAGGAGCCGATCCGGATGATGGTATCTTCGCGCCCATCGACAAAGACGGGTGGGTTGGCCACGAAGCCGCAGCGAAGAAGCGACTGCCGCATATCGAAGAAACTCGGACGGCATGAAGGAACCTCCGAGGTGGCACGAAATGCAGCCGTAGGAGGCAAAGGCCGCCCCTGCAGTGGTGTGCCGCGCCAATGGAGGCGGGAGATCAGCCGGAAAGGGTGCGACGACGGCCGCAACGAGAGCAACCGCAACCGCACCCGAAAGCACGCACGGCCAAGCAGCTGCCGGAGGAAGAAAAAGCAAAGGGCGGCCGTACATCGGGCGACCGCGGTGGCGATCGTGGCGCCCGCGGCGGGCGCGGGCGCTCGCGGGACAGCAAGCGTGGGAGCCAGCTGGCCAGCGTACGCGGGCGCCCGCGGGCCAGCGAGCGCGGGCGCGGGCGCCGGAGGGGCCGCGGGCGCGGGCGCCGGCGGGGCGGCGGGCGCGGGTGACGGCCCGCCGGCGGACGCGGGCGCCGGCGGGGCGGCGCACGCGGGCGTGGCGGGGCGGCGCGCGCGGGCGCCGGCAGGGGGGAGGACGCGGGCGCCGGCGGGGCTGCGCACGCGGGCGCGCCGAAGCGCCGCACGCGGGTGCGGCGAGGCTGCGTACGCGACGGCGGGTGCCGGCCCGCTGGAAGCGACGACCCTGCTACCATGCTCGACAGGGAGTGGTCGCGGGACAGGGGCGCGCGTCTGCTGCCTCTCAGCGCGCCCAGAGACGGTGGCCAGCGGCCTCATTCCCGAGAGCAACCTCGATAAAATTTCCGGACCACCAGCCCCTGACCAGAGGTCCACGGCCTGATCTCGACTGAACGTGATTTGGCCAGCTGTTTTGCAGGTCCTCCATCGGCCCGGCTGACAGCAACAATGAGCCAATGATTGAACGATGTTAAGCATGCGGGCACCCCCCCCAGAGGGCCGCTACAGGGCCCGCAGAATTGAGCCCTAGCCCGATGAAATGTAGGGTCGAGCCCCTAAAACCGGAGCGGTACCAAATCCTAATGCCGCTTTCAAGGCCCTGCGGCGGGGTACTTTTCGACATCCGATTGGTGGCCCCATCGGCAGACAAGGAATGGTCGAATCATGCCGTGCCGCGAATCGAATCCGGGCTGGAAGCGCGTCGAATACAGCCGATAGAGCCACGTGGTCACATCTCGCGGCAAGATCGAGGGTCGTCCTTTGCGGGCACCGCCATCGCGCAGCTCCGCTACCTTGCCGACCTTCCCGCCCGCTCCCTCACCACCCTCTTCTCGGCGCCCTGACCCCTACTGCCATACTCGACTCACCCGTTCTCCATCCCCTATGCATTCCAATGCCCCTCAGCGTCCCCGTGGCGCTCCCGACGCCTCGCTGCCGGTCACTGCCGGCCGCCTGCTTCTCCGCTGTATTGCCGGTATCGCCAGCCCTCCCCGCCCCCCCTGCCGCACACCACCCGCCGCCGCCGTAGAGCCACCCTCATGCCCCTACCACCCCCATTGCGGTTGGTCGCCGTCACGGCAGCGGACACACGGCCGCGGCATGGTCGCGGGCAGGGGCGTCGCCGGTATCAAAGGTATAGCTGTCACCCCCCCCCAACCCGCTCTTGCCCCCCCCGCCCCGCCGCCACACGCCACCAGCCCCCGCAGGAGCACCATCATCTGCCACCGCCACCCCCTTGATGGTCGTTTGCAGCCACGGCGGCGGCAGCACGGCCGCGGCGCGGCTGCCGGCCGGTCAGTCAGAGAGATTTCCAGTATCGCTGGCGCCCCCCCCCGCTCCCCCTACCGCACCCTGCCGGCGGATGGCCGGTCTGGCCGGCGCCCGTCCCGCCCCCCCCCCTGGCCCCACCCCGCCCCCCCCGGCACATACCGCCCACCCCCGCCTCACCACTACCCCCGTTCGGCGGCCGCGCACTTGCGTCTGGCCACCGCCACGGCGGCGCCGACACGTCCGCGGCGCGGCTGCCGGTCGCGCGGCCGGCGGGACATCCGGTCTGGCTGGCGCCCCTCCCGCCCCCCGCGCCGCACGCCACCCACCCCCACCAGTGCGCCACTCCTGTGCCACCGCCAGCGCCTTACTGGTGGATCATTGCCGCGGGGTCAGTGACGCGGCCGTGGCTCGGCCGCCCGTCGTGAGAACAGTGCAGCCGCCGGTCGTAGCCGAGGCGATGGCGCTAGTGTATGCTGCTGCCACTTTGTCTCGCGGCAGCCACCTGGCTCGCGCCCGGCGTCCGGGTACTCACCGACCTGCCCGCCATTTTCTTCCGAGCCCTTCGACCGCCCGCCTTTTTTTGCCCTCTTCTCGGGATTGCCTTCACGGGGAGAGCTGCACACTTACCGTGCTTTTCGACCCCGTCTGGTGCTGGATATAAAGTCTGGTGAACAAGCTCTATAAAACATGCTTGTACACGCCATTGCATCAGTCGTTGGGGCCAGGGACAGAGCTGTTATCGGAACGCCAGGCTATTGTTTTTAATGCTTTCCTTCCCCCACGGTTCCATCGAGGATCCGCAACACACTCAAGCAGTATCACCGTCAACCACTGGGGCCCGTGCTTCGCCACCTTCTGCACCCATCGACGCATCAACCGCCATTCCCAAGTCCTCCTCTCCAACACCCATCCACTCGTCCAACGTCGTTCCCAGGTCTTCCTCCCCTCCAACACCCATCGACTCATCCAAAGTCATGCCCAGGCCCTCGACCCGTCCGACACACATCGACTCATCCATTCCCAAGTCCTCCTCCCCTGCAGTACTCGACGGCGACTCGTTCTTCGCCTCGCTCTCGTCGTCATCTTGACTCGAAGCCGCCGCCGGGTCACCTTCGACCGCACGCTTGCTGGTCGGCAGCGCCCAACGCGCTGTGCCCGGAGGACACGCACACCGCGGGCGCACGCACTTGGTCTCGCTGCAGCCGAAGTAAAAGCCGTTCAACCGCCCTCCCTTGTTCTCGGACTTGGCGTCGGGGTGCAGCTTGAAGGCTGCCGGAAAGTTCATCAAAGACAGCTGCACGATGCGGTGGGCCAAAAACGAGGCGGGAGTCCTGTAGTCAAGATGTCCGCGAAACTTCACGGATATAGAATGTTGAACCTCGGCCGCCTGCGTCGTGACGCCTTTGGCGACCGAGAGCGACTCGTTGTGGAATTACACACAGGAGCAAGTGTGCCCCGTGGCGTGCGCCCGATCCAAACGAAAGCGCACCTTGTGCTTGGAGAGGATGGAGCGCACACGCTGCATGCCGTTGCGGTCCATTTTGCAAGCAACGTCGTGAAACACGACCTCATGAAGCGCCGGGAAGCGCTCGAGGGTGAGCAAGAGAGCGTCGGCAGCGCTATCCGCTCCAAACTTCACGCGGAAGCCCATCCTCAGGATTTGCGGGCACAAAACGTGGAATACTCCGGCCATCAGCTGCGAGTGCTTGGGAAACGACTTGCTGCACCTGTCGGTAGCATCCACTGACACAGCTTGGGCGCCTTGGCCGGCCACTCCGTACGCGGCTGCCGCTTGGCCCCCTTCTTGGCCCTGGCGCGCGGCGTAAAGATGTCCGGGCGCACCCGCTTCAAAAAGCCGAAGTACTGAGACGACGTGTACGGGCAGTCGATGTCCTTGTCTTTCCAGTCGGGGTGCTCGGCCGCACACGTGTCGTGCTCGGCGGCGGTCGTGACGCCGAGCCAGCGCCTGAAAACTTCCTCCGTCTTGTGTTGTCCCCTCTCGGCCGCGCGGCCCGCAGCTGCCTTGGAGTCGCGGTCGACGATGGCGTCGACCTTTGCAGAAAACTTCAGCAGGGTGCCAACCACCTGACGCAGCACGTGGGCTAAATCCATGACCCGGTGCAAACTAGCGAAAAGGTTCGCTACGAAGCCTACCGCGTTGGCGGCCATCGACTGCTTTACCAACTCACCGCCGCTGTCTTTTTGCATCTCGTCTGCGAGCGTGACAACCGACCCCGTCGAATTCCCCTGGAAAATGTTGACCACGGGGTCACCAAGCATCGCCAACTGGAAGGGCCGCACGACTGCCCACTGCGTGCACGATTCGTCAAACGTGTCGAGGCTGGGCTGAAATTTGCCCTTGCGCGAGTGCCACGGGAGCGTCGAGGAGGTAGCCGCCGCGATACCACCCTGCCCGTCCGATTGAGCTCCACCCCTCGCACGACTCGCCTCGCTGAACCGACCACGCGCTGCACCGTTGTTCGCGGGTGCGGGGGTGGCAGGGACAGCACCTTGGCGTGTTGCCGGGCCGAGAGTTGGTGGCACGGTCGGTCGCCACTCGAAAAAGTGGAACAGGGGCTGGGCAACGTGACGCTTGAGGCGACAGTTGAGGACCGGTCATGAATATCGGCCGCGCGGGAACACCGCTACGATGGTTTCGTGCAGCCCGGTGAGGGCGGCCACGTCCTGCTTGCTGATCGGGTCTCCCTTTCTTATCAGCTTTCGTATAGCTGCTCGAACGCTCTGCTCCTCCGGCACAGCATATTTGTTGACGTTCCGGTTCATACTGGGCAGGTGCAGTGCGGGCCTCGCGACCTTTGTGCCCTTTCTCATGCGGAAGCCCAGCGCTTGGCCGTCCATCGCAATGTAGTCGGGGTTGACGCCGCACTTGGGACATGAAAACAGCTCGGGCGTGGGCTGCAGGCACGCCGAGAAGCAGCGGCCGACGGACACGAAAACCTCCCTCCGCAGCCCGGACGCGGACCGCAACGAGGCCAAAATGCGCGCTGCCGCCGCGTATGATAAGCGCGAGTTATAGATAAAGGAAACTAGGCCGTCGCAAAATGATTGAGTTAAAACAAGCACGGAACCCGAGTCACCCGCCTTCCGGGTGAAGAAGAAGCCTTCGTTTCCGTCGTCGTACTTGAAGACATGCGCGTTGGGGCAGGTCCAGCGCCACACCTCACAATCAACAGCGCGGTCACCATCCTGCATCCTGAGGCAGCGTCAAGCAGATCTAAAAGCGAACATAGTAGGGACGGGCGAGATGCAAGCTTCACGCATCACCGAATCAACAGAGGACATCAACATACCTGCAGCGGCGTCGTGGCTTGTCCGTCCGTTTAGAGCAGCCCAGGAGACGTCTCCAACTGTCGGTCATCAGTGTTGACCGCCCGACAAACCCCGCACGACTTCTCGTGTAGCACATTGGCGGGGTCATAGTTCAAGATCAGCCTGTCCATCTGCTGCACGGTGGTCAACTGGGGCACCGACTGGTCCGCGTTTCCATCCCCCTAATCGACGACAAAGGCCCTTGGCGCGACGCTTTCGTTCACCCACTCGGCCGTGCGGCACCACAGAAGCCCTTTCTTGTCCTCCTCCCGGCAGCTGAGGAGGTTGCGCGTCTTGCGCTCCTTGGAGATGGCCTCCAAATCGTCATCGTCATCGGTGTCGTTGTGGCTCTCCGCCTCGTGCTCGGGGAGCTCCCCGTCGCCGTCTGCGGAAGCTTCCGACTGACCGTCGGCACCTTCTCGCCCGGGAACAAGACGCGGCAGCTTGCGCATGAGCGCCGCGTGCTGGCATTGCCGCAGGTTCGAGCGAAAGCCGACAGAAACGCATTTGATATCGCGCCGCCGCGTCGCCACCACCGGGGAGTAGATGTGGCCGTCGAAGCTCTCCGCCGTTATGCCGCAGGGCATGGCAATGTCACTGGCGTACGGGGCAGCGCCCTCTGCCACCTGCAGCGCGTTGGCGGTGGCGGCCTTGTGCTCCAAAAACGAGCCGAGCGCCGACCGGAACGCATCTGCATGCCAGCACGTGCTCGACTCGCCCGCCAACGAAATCAGCGCGACGTTCACCGTGTGGACCCAGTAAGAGCACATCACAGCCTTATCGGGCGAAAACCACTCGGCGGCCAAGTAGACAGCATGCGGCACGACGACGCAGAAAAAAAACCGCGCAGAAGAGGTCGAGGACAAAACGACCTTGGCCGCCATACCGTCGTTGACGTGAGCACGCCCAGCAGGCGTCGCGGGGCCTCCGAGATCACGCCAACGTGCGCGCGCTCGTGCTCCGCCTGCGACCCCGTGCGAGCCCGACCAGCACGTCGAAGACGCCCGGCGGCACGATGAATGGAGACCGCGGCGCCGGGAGGCGGTGGACCTACCTTGCCACTCTCATGCCACAATGCGACGGAGTTTTCAGATGGTAAGTCGGGGGGGGGCGAAGGGCGGGATGGGAGTGCCGATGGAGGACAGCAGAGCTCCGTCCGGCGTCCAAGCACGGGTACCACTTGTCGTGAGGCGAGCGGGGAGGGAGCAGAGGAAGAAGAGAGGACCAGGTTGATGAGACCCAGCGTGCCCATCTGCGTCCGACGGGACCGAAGCGAAGAGTGGACCTCATCGCAATCGGCCTCCATGAAGGCCGTGGGGCCCCCGAGGGGGTCGCGACAGGACCGGGGAGCTTACCAACGGAGAGTGCGAGGGGGCCCGGGATCACGAGAGTGTGCCCAAGCAGGACGCGCAAGGCGCCACAGCGCTGACGACGGTGACGCAATCAAAAGTCGAATTCCTCATGCAAAATCCTAAACACGTTTATTAGCAGAACTGTCAACAAGGATGTCAACAGGACCAATCACCGCCCTCCATCACAGTCAGAGGGGCCCGTGGACAGGCGTGGCCGCGTCAGCGGGGCAAGACGTATGAATCGATCCGAGAACGGTCAGGACGCCGTATATCTGGGGCATGACGAGGCAAAGCCTCGCTCGAGGAGTGCCATTCCTGCTCTTCTTTTGCTGGTTCGTCGAAGGAGGTGTCATTCCTGTCTCTCTGTCCTCCACGTTGCTTTGAGAGGGAGGCTCCGCTTTGAGCACCAGAGAGGCGGTTCGGGCCGACGGGGCCAACAACCGTGTACTTGGAAGCACTCGACAGTTACGTAGTGATTTCCAGGAATTTGTGCGGGGCATTTTCCCGATCTTTCAGGTGCTTGCATGGTTCTGTTGCCAGCTTCCCGCCCGTTGGAGCCGGCTTGTCTGGATTAGACGGCGCCTTTTGGTTGTCGGTCCGCGCCCCACCCCCACGACTATCGGGTTGTGGCCTGCTTCCGGCACAAAGGTGAACGTTGCCGCTCGTGCGTGCGCCCCCCCCTGCGCCTAGCCTGCCTCAGGAACGCTCTGACCCGGAATCCGTGCCCTGCCGCTCCCCTCCTCCCACCGCCGGTGGCAGCAGCCATTTCCGCTCCGCCTCACCTACCTGCCGTCTCGCGGACCTCGCTGTCCCTGAATATTTTACGGTGCCCCCCGAGCGTTTTGGGGCATTGTATGGGCCGTTCGCGCGCCTGGCGTGGCTCCTTCCCGTGCTTCATATGCGCGTCTCCTTTTTGCTCGCTGTCCCCAAAACGAAAAACGGCTGGTGCACATGCCCGTGGTGCTCTGCTCCAGACCGTCTTCTTTCGCCACCTGCAGCAGACGACGATGCGGGCGGACGCCCGACCCCGCCCTTTTGGACCGCCAAGGCCGAGGTAGCGGCGGCGGGGAGCGGCAGCAAGGGCCGCCAGGGGATAGGGTCGGGAAGTACGGTGGCATCGGGGGCGTTGCCGCCGCCCCCAGCCCCACCAGAGTGGTGATTAAGGGCAATGTGAGGACAGGGCGGGCGGCAACTTGGCGCCGCCCTTTTAAACTGCCAAGGCCGCCGTGGTGTTGGCCACGAGCCGCACGATAGGCGGAGAGGGGGTCGTGGTGAGCAGCATGGGGGCGGCGGTGGCGTTTCCGCCTTCGACGAGCCCTCCTGGGCTGTTCTGCAGGATGGTGGGGAGGACGAGGCGGACGGAAACTCGGCACCGCCCGTTTGATACTTCAAGGACGCCGTGGAGTCGGCGGCGAGTGGCAAGACGGGCGGAGAGGGGGTCCTGGGGGGCAGCAGGGAGGGGGCGGTGGCGTTTCCGCCTTCGCCCGGCCCTTTGTGGCAGTGTTTCAGGATGGTGGGGAAGACGACGCGAACGGTAATTCGGCGCCGCCCGTCTGAACAGCCATGGTCGCCGTGGCGGAGAGGTGAAGCAGCCATACGTACGTGACGAACATAATGGTGGGCGGAATGGGGGTGGCACGGGCGTCGCCGGCTGTCCTCGGCTTGCCGGGGCAGTGATGACGGACGGCAATATGTCCAGGCGACCATACCATTGAGTGATATGAGCATGTGCTGGTTGGGCTGGTAACCTTTTTCTTGCTATTGGATCAGGCCTGCGTGCGAAGAGAGCTCTCTCTGATAGTCAGTTCCTCGGTACCTTGGGGCAGACGCCGGTAGGTCTCCGCGGGAAACCAGCCAGCCTGAGGAGGCGGCGTGATGGATTGAACGTCGGCTGGAAGGCTTCCGCCCGGAGTATATCGTTGGAGTGGGCACAAGGCTGTCACATAGGAGGCCGAACATTATGGGGCTGCCGAACTGCGGGTGCGGACGTGGAGGTATCGGGGAGAAGAGACAGGTCAACAGTACATGACCCCCCCCCAACTGTGCTTCTTACCAGTGAGATCAGCTGCTGACACTGGTCCATCCAGCGGAAGACGGGCCTGCGCTTCCTGGTACTTGAGATCCTCACGGCAGCTGTCCTCTTCGTCCTTTTCGCAACACAGTGTGTTTCCGAACATGCACTGCATCCATTGTGTGCCGCTGTTTTTACAGCTTCCGCGGGATTGTGACCGGACTGTGACCAGCCACGACGCCAATGCAATCATGACCTACATGGGGCGCGAGAGGGCACAACAGAACCAAACTCGACCAGAACACGATCCTGACCGAACACATGCTATCGATGCTCCAAAGGGTGCTAAGAGTGGTCCTAGTGCTGGTTTTTCACACAAGTCACTCCTTTAGTGCTTTTTCGGCCCGGCCACGTCAGACATATCGGTCGGCGACATGACACTCCTGACGGCGTGGTGCTTTTGCAGTCTACGTTTTTGCTCCTGGATCCCTCTGTGGACCAATTTTGAGCGTGTGCGCATGGAAACGCCCGTGAAATACAGGCCCAGCGAGCTCCAGGGAACTCCTCCACGTTCGCCGACCAAAAGTGTGTTTTTGTTCGCTCCATTGGCCCGTAGTCGCGCGGCACGTCTTTCTGGCCGCCAACAGCCTCGGCAGTATCTTTTCGAATCCGTGAGCAGTGATTTGGCGTCTCCTGGGTGCCGCTGACAGGCTTGCGCTCCATCATGAGTTCCGACACATGTCTGCCAATGCAGGGGCATGGTGCAGCAGCCCCTCCTCGGAAGATCGCCAAACCACCTGAAACTGATCCCCAAATACCCCCCTAGGAGCTCCACCCGCACATATGCTTCCCTATAAAGACCATGGCGTGCACCTGTGGCCTGCATTGCGATACAGCCCATAGCGACCATTGGAGCCGGAAGCAGCACGCTCTTAGTCACAGCAGGCCTCTCAAACGTGTTCTGGGGCACCAGGAAGGACCCGCAAGAGGAGGCTGCGAAAACAAAATGCAAGACAGGCGAGTGGAGGCCAGAGAGATGCCGTTCTTGGCTTCTCACGCTCCATCGACAGGCCCTGGGAGATGTGCGAGTGGCTGCTGCCTAGTACGCTGGTTACGGAGCCGTAAGAAGGATCATACAGTCGCACAGAAGCGTGAGCGGTGGACGAACAAGCGCCACTTGGATGGTCTGACTGGGGAGACTTTCGCCAACGTGTCTCTGGGCGTCAGCCGGCGATCTGTTTTGGCCAAGGGAGGGAATGAATGGGGGCGGGAGGGACCTAAGTGAACTGAGGTACATCTACAGGGAGCCTGTTGCGCGTGTTTCAGACTCATGCGGCTGGCAGCAGCAGCAGATACACCTGAGGCCTCGGTTTGTACGAGATAGGGTCTGGGGCGCGGGCACTGAATGGATGCATGGATGGATTGCCTAAAAGCGCACCAGCAGGTGCCAAATGGGTGCCTGTCTGCCTTAGATCCGCCGCCTGAGGACATGGATGTCCGAGGTGTTCGGGGGAGGTTTTTCTTGTATTTATGCTTTACAGTGGTTGTAAAAAGGTAAAGTTTTGGAGTGATGCTCTCCGGTGCGTCCCATCGACCGTGGCGCCTCAGCTGCTTGCACTAGGGCTGTAAGCACCTGGCGGCAGAACCTTATGGAATGCAGAGGACCCCTCTCACACAGCCTTTCTTCTCATGGACAACAAACTCCCCCATCTCTGAGCGTCTGGGAGGGGTTTCGGTCGCTCGGCAATCCGCCCGCCTTTTTTTCTGGGCGAGCGCCCCCCCACCCGCCCTCGCTTGATGATGTGGATGGCTGCCTCCCATCGACGTCAGTCCATGCGCACCTGAGACCTCCCCATCTGGTGAAAAGTCGCTGTGCTTGGGGGCTCGTGTTCTATGCGTGCACTCTCTTTTCTGCGCCCCCTACGACCCTCCTCTTTCCCTCAATCCACCATTGTTGAATAACCCCGGCCCTCGCGGCGTCTTCACCTCTGCCCGTGAACATGAAGCGGTGGCGTGCGCTACATGCGGCAATGGCGTCCCGCGTGACCATTGAGCGTGTGCCGGCGGAGGAGGCTCGGCCGATGCGGCTCATCGCGTTTCGGTCGAGCACGGCCCGATTTATCGTGCGCTGCGACAGCGGGAGTGAGATGGCTCTCTTTCTCACGGCGTTGAGCGAGCTCGGGGCGATGCCGCTGCGCTCTGCTCTTTCTAGGCCCACAAAAAGGCCGCTGCGTGGCTGGGGCCGTCGTTGGTGCGCATGCCCGCCTGGGTGAAGCGCACGTGTGTCGAGGACCGCCACTGTGGGGTCATCTGCGTGGACGCCGACGTAGAGGGGTTCGAGACTGTGTTTGTGCTGCTGTGTGCCGCCGGCGCACAAATGGTGCCCAAGGCCTCCACCCCTGACATGCCCAAGCTCTTCAAAACCTTTAAGGCGCTGAATGGCACGGTCGCCATCGCACGTATGCTACCGACTGTCGACGAGGCGGAGACATGGCTGGCTGCGGTACGTGCGCCGCTGTGGGTGTTAAAGGCGGCAACGGCCCGGGCGGACAACACCACCGAGGGGGACCGGGCGGACACTGAGACGGATGACTTCAATGATGACATCATCATCGTGTCCGACCACGAGATGGACGAAGATACGTTAGATAAGAAGGCGTTCAAGGCGGTGGCGCGAACGCTCCCTTCACCCCCCACCCCGCAGCGCACAATTTTGTCCCTGAGGAGCGTGAACGATAGCATGCTTCTCTTTCTGAGCTCCCGTCCCCACCCTTTGACGGGAGTGATTGCGGCTCGTGGCAGCGGCGGGGAAGCGCACTTTTCCAGGCCGCCGACTGCAGCGCCCACTTCTTGGCCATCGTCTACAACTCGCTCTTCCCGGCTTTCGTCTACGGCGCTTGCTGTCGTGGCAGCCCCTGCTGCGCCTACCCTCGTCGTGCATCGCTATCAGATATGGCCCTCCATGTCGGCCGACAGCCGGGTCTCCCGTCGTCACGTTCCCGTCTTGACAGCCACAGCTCTGCAACCCTCTGGGCTTCCGAGCTCGGTCGTTTGCCCTGTGCCCGTCGTCCAGAGCTGCCGCAGCGGCGTTTTCCACCAGACGGCCATCGGAGCCAGCAGATTTGCGGAGGCGACTCCTGCTACCTCTGCACGTCTAAGAAAGCGGAAACCTGCCTGATGGGGGGCCCAAGCGGCCACTGGGGTAGCTCTACAAGTGGGCTCCTCCATTAGCGGCCCCTCTCAGGACAAGGTGCGCCGCTGTTTCTGGGCTAAAGCTCCGCAGGCGTCCTCCTTTCCGTCGTTGTCATCGTCGGCTCCGCCGCCTGGTAGACGTGCCAAGAAGCGGCGCATCGACCCGGTCGTCGCGGCCGTGCCGTACGACATGAAGCGGCTGGCTCAGATCATCGTGCGCCGCAGGCGGTCTTTTTTGTAACGGGTGAAGGTGGGGTGGGCAAGTCGCACATATTGCGGCAGTGTGCCGACAGCTTCACAGAGGACAAAGGCGGCGAGCGGAAGGGGCTTCACGTCGTGGAATCCACTGGCGTTGCGGAGGCCGTGGCCGGGGCGGTCACGCTTCACGCCTAATTGCGCCAGAGGGCGGGCTGCTTCGACTAGTCCTTGTCGGAGGAGCAGGACGCTGCGCGCTTGTTCGGCGAGATGGAGATGCCCACCAAAAGGCGGCTGGCCTTCACGTCTCTGGTACTCGTCGACGAGGAATCCATTGTGTCAAGCAGCATGTTCAACCATCTCTGCTACTCGCTCCAGAATGCGCACGAGATGCTGAACGAGGACTGTACGCCGTGGCGGATCGTGGAGTTTAGGAATTGCTACCAGCTGCCGCCCGTCGGCCGCGGTGACGAGGCCGTGTACGACCTGCGCGAGATGTGCGCCTTCAAGCCAAGCTTGTGGGTGAAGCAGGTTGGCAACCAGCAGCTGGAGCTGAAGCATGTGTGGCGCAAGGTGGACGAGAGATTCATCAACATGCTGTCGCAGCTGCGCGTGGGCGACGTCTCGGACGAGTTGTCGGCCTTCTTGGAGCAGCGCTCCCAGGTGTACAGCGCCCACGTGGCCACCGGCGGATTGAAAAACCTGGACATCACGCACATCTTACCCCACGGCGAGCGCGTTGGGACCCGCAACCACGAGTGCCTCTCCATGAAGCAGATGGTGTCCGGCTCGACGCGGAGAGTCTAATAGGCGTAAGACTACCCCATCGGGGTCTCCATGACCAAGAAAGCGGTTACTAAGTAGCTGGACCAGGCGCTCATGACGCCGGCGGTGTTGGAGTTGTTAAATGGCGCGCAAGTGGCGTCTTGCGCGAACCTGGCAGACGGGGACAAAGCTGTGCCCAATGGCACCATGGGCTCAGTCGTGCGGTTTGAATCGATCGATGCAGGTGGCCACCTGACGCTGGCGCCCGTCGTGTGCTTTGGCACCGTCAGCGTCCCGGTGACCGCTTGCGTCCAGGCAAGGGTTTGTCAGGATATATATTCGATATCCGGCGCTACTGTAATTGGTGATAAATCACCTTCATTAGATGCTGTTCTGACAGCACTTGTGCGGATACTCATATGCTGAGGTGCTGCGCATGGCGTTGGTGGTCTTTTTTTTCTCCAAAAGGCAAGCGAGGACGCATATTCTTCGACATATTCTCGGATGTATCCGTATTCTGGCCCGGATATGGCCGAAAACGCGTATCCTGACAACCCCTGGTCCAGGCCTGCGACATGAAGCTGCAAGCCGTTGCCCGCGACGGGCCTTATGCGAGTCGATTTCAAGTCCCACTCGTTTTGGTATGGGCTGTGACGGTGCATCGCTGCCAAGGGCTCACCATGGACGCAGCCGTGATGGACTTGGCCCCTTACTTTCTTGCTGGTATGGTTTACGTCGCGTTGTCTCGAGTGAGGGCGATGAGTGGAGTGTTTGCGCTGTCGTTTAATCGCGACCGGGTCTATGCCGACTGTCGTGTCACATGGTTCTATGCCGACCAGAGTGACCTGCACGGCACGTTTGTTGAGTGTGATGTTGGCCGGCCCCCGTGTGGGTGCCCGTTTGTGAGGCGTGTGCGCCGGAGCGCCCATTGTCGTTCTTCTCTGTTTGTATTTGGTTCTGTTTGCGCACTTTTGTCATTCAACCTCGCAGAGATCCTTTTGCTCCTTGTGCACACACACGCTGCTATCATCACGAACATACTACGCATGATGCCAGAGAAAGATCACAATGCTGGCGCCAGAAGAAAGCAAAAAAAAACAGCCCCTACGAAGCACAAGAACAAAGAAGAGGCCCAGGCAAAGCACGTACTTGGCTCGCTCCCCGAGACATCCCGCGGACGCACTCACGCCGTCTGCCGTCTGATCACCCCTTGGTCAACTCGCTTCTGCGCCATTTTTCGCAACAGCAGTGGAGCCGATGGCGATGGCGGCCGCGGGGGAGGTGGAAAAGGCAGGTGCGGGGACGGCGGCGGCTAGAGGTGCCGCGGTCGTGGCGGTGGCCGGCGTGAAGGAGTGCAACGGACGTTGGTTGTTGTGACTGGATGGGTGAGCTCCCAAACAGTCAGACCCACACGCGTCGCTAGTCGCGGGACGCATACAAGACCCCATGTCCATCTGGTCATCTCTATGCGCAGCCTGATCAGGATGACGAGCGGCCAGCCGCGGAGCCCGCCGAGACGTCCCACGCCGCGGAAGCGAGTCACGACGTGGCAGGTCACGCCCCATGACGAGCTGTGTCCAGATAGAATTCACAAGGGCACTCTAAAAGCTGGTTGTAAAACCTGTCTAAGACGCGCCAGGACGCGCGAGGCGCGGATGTGGTGCTGCTGCGGTGGCACAACCCGCGACGAAGGAGGCTCTGTGACGACTAAAGTCTATCCCATTCTATTAGACACCTGGTGTTTTGGAGCCTCTCGTTGGCGTGCTTGCTCCAAGAGGTTTCAAACTTTGTAGTATCCTTCGATGACGGGTTCCGCGTGAGCACACCAAAACTCACGTCAAGAAGCGCAGTTCATCGGCCGCTGTGGTGTGTACACCTCCGGCGGCATCGATCTGGTCACACGGACACCGTCCGTTCCGGACCATCTCAGATTTGGTCGAATCCGATTCGAACTTGATCCCAACTTGAGGGGCTACTTTACCCAGATTCATCAGAGACAAGAGATCAACACGCGATGCTCGCGCGACCACATCCAAGGATCTTCGATGCCGGAAGCGTCCCGCATTGGAATTGAGGCGCAGGCACCACGTAAGCGCTCCTGAGATCCTAAACAATGAGATGCTATCGCCATACTCACGCCACGTTGCACAACGTGTCCCATTAAGCACCTGAAGTCCGATGTAACACCACTTTTTAGACGAAGAAGCCCGTTTTTTGTTCGGGCTATGGAAATCGAACTACCTACTTGAGTCTGGCTTCCGCTGACCAAGAATAGCTGTGCGGCTATCGCTTTTCTATTTCGAGTCGGAAGAGCTTTTAGGATAGCCGAGGCTATCTCACGGGAACCTCTGATTGGCCCATGTGATGGATCAACGACCCTTTTCACAGCAAATAGTAGCACGTGGCTGAAACGTGTGCGCCACGTCTGCAAGATTGACTGCCAGTTCCTTCTGGGCAGAGATCGTCACTGTTCCGGAACGTCCGCATGAGCTGTCGTACATGGCAATGGTCCTACAGCTACGCCCTTCCAGGCGTGGACGTCAGATATCGCTGCACATTTTGACCTGTTTCTTTCTCCGTCTGCCGACGAGCGTTCTCTGCGCCTTCGTTATGGTTGATACGGCTACTCACTACAGTTGTCAACTGCCGCTGCAGTGAATCAAGTCCTGGCGGAAAATATCGTCTTTATCGGGCCCGAAAAGGACGTGGTGTAAGGGATCCTGCAGGTTCTTAGGTTACTGACAGCAAAGCAGCCAACGGCTGACGTACATGTGGCTGTCTAAGGACGTGGACTTGGTTCTAGAATAGAATAGCCGATAGAGAAAGCCTGAGTTGTTGAAAATGCTCTTATTCACTCAAGGCCATTCTCTGTCAACACCCAGATCAATGCATGCCCACACAGACCAAGTAGCTTTCACTCCGCGTCCTCCTTGTCCTCCTACCCCTCGTCATGGCCATCTTCGCATCGCGGCGCTGCCCCCTGGGCGGTGGCGCCGCGCGTCGCGGCCGCAGTGGGCGAGCGCCCCCCGCCCCCCTCCCTTCGAATACATCCGCGCGTCCATGATGCAGGTAACCATCCGGGCCAATCACCAAAACGGGCGGGACTCGCACGTGCGGCAGATTCGGCTGCTCGGGCCGCCGGCGGGCGCGCC
>Ga0115030_1000284_pt1 | contig 19920 bp, 20 predicted proteins | sample SidtaG_4_FD_87174 | JGI IMG/M metagenome (GOLD analysis project Ga0115030, IMG submission 87174) | Marine algal microbial communities from Sidmouth, United Kingdom - Sidmouth_Male1 metaG | ecosystem: Host-associated > Algae > Red algae > Unclassified | place: Sidmouth, United Kingdom | collected... | reverse complement strand
GGGGGGGGGGGGGGGGGGGGGGGGGGGACCGAGCGTCGCCCGCGCGCCGCGGCGGCGCCCACAGCAGCCCCGTGCTGGACGCTACAGCTTGCGCCGCGACGGCGTCGAGCAGGTCGAGCAGGCTGCCGCAAATGGAGGCCGCAGCCGGCTGGGACCGGCGGTGGCACTGCCGCCGCCGCGGCCGCCGCCGCGGAAGGGCGAAGAAGTTCTCCGTCGGCGGCGGCACTGGAATTTAACTCAGCCGCCGCACGGCCGAGCGACTCGGAACGAGCCGTGGTCGGGCAGAGGCGGCGGGGGGGGGGCTCGAATTGGACAGAGGCGGCCCCCCCCGCCGGCTGAGCCGACACAGTTGGTATGGTGGCGGCGATAGGGCTGACCACCGCACCAGTTGCCCACGCGAATGCCGCGCCGGCGGCAGAGCCCCGCGCTGGAGGTTCACGTGGCACGAGCGGGGCCAGCCTAACAAGCGGGGCGACCCGCTCAGCGCGAGTCCGCGCGGTTCAGCTGCGGGACGAGGCAGCGGGGCGGCTGGCGCCACCATGCCCACCGGATAACATAGGGACAACCCCCCCCGTACACCCAGGTAAGGTACTGTGCGAAAAGGGGAACGGAGCGGTGGAGCACCGCTGCCGCCGACGACCGAGAAACGAGGTTGAAGGCAAATATAAAGTCTAGCAGTAGGACCGCGTTGTCAGGGTGGTGGGCGAGGTGCGCCTTCAAGTCGTGGATACTTCTCCCACTCGCGTTGGCGACGCCCACACCCAGCTGCATCGAGGCCAGCAGGCCAGCCGCAGCGGCGCGCACTGTAGCCGCCAGGGCCGAAGCGGCTATCTTGCGCAGGGCCTCGGGCATGCCAATAGGCCGGAGGCCCGGCAGCCCGTCCGCGCTCACGCCGCCATGCTTGGCGAGCAGCAGAAGGTCAGCGTCGGCCAGCGCGTGCTTAGCGACGGCGGGCAGGCGCCTCTTCGCCGCCTCGCTCGTGAGCAGCACGACGACGCTTACCAGCGCATCGCGGCCAGCCTCCCCCAGCGCCCATAGGTGCTCCATCCGCGTACCTGATGGGCCGGGGGAGGACCCGCGGGGCGCCGAGCGGTTCGCCTGCAGGGCGGCGTCCGACGGGACCGCCGCCGGCACAGAAAAGCGCCAGCCGTGGCGGTCGCGCGGTCCAACTCGATCGCGAACGACGCCTTGACCGTGGCAGGCGTCGTGAGGCCAGGCGCAAAGGGAGGAAACAGCTCGCGCGCCTGGCGCTCCACCGCCGGCGTTTGGGGCGCCGGCGGAACAGTACGTAGCGCGCGGGCAGCGGCACTCAGCTGTCCGGCGCAAGCCAGGCGGACCGCCCGCCATTGCGCGGCTCGCGCCTCGTGGCGCGGTGGCGTCGGGCGGAGCGCACCGGCGTGGAGCACGACGACTGGCAGCCACACACAGGAATAACGGTCAGCTATGCAGGCGTCAAAGTCGCTGCCAAGCAGGGCGGAAAGTCGCGCGGCATGTGACAGCCGGGGCGTGTCGTCCTGTCGCGCGGCTGTCGGCACGGAGGAGTACAACAGTAGTGACGCCAGCAGCCTCAGCCATATCCAGGCTGACTGCCGGTCAGGTTTTCGGCAGACCCACTCCAGGGCCTCTGCGCAGAGGGACCGGCACGCACCCAGGAGCACCGACGGCACATGGTGCAGCGTGAGCGCCCCAGAGGCAACCGGCGGTGCCTACTACGCGCCAGCGGGGGCGACACGCCGAAAAAAAGCGTCGCGCCGGTGTGCCCAGGCGGGGTGGTCGGCGGCGGACAGGTCGGCGGCCGACGCCTGTCCGGCAGCCCCCCCCGTCCGTGCGGCCACAGGCGGCAGCGGCGGCGCCGCGGCGGCCGCCGCGGCCTCGCCGCCACAGCCGCGAGCACGCAGGTTCGGTCGACACTGCGCCTCGAGAGAGGCCCGTGACGACTGCCCGTACCGCCCGCGCACCGCCCGGTACGGGCGGCTGCACCACCAGGGAAGCCACTGTTCTCGTTGCTGTTGTTTTCGTCTTCGCTGCCGTCATTGGAAGTGGGGCCATCCGTCGAGTCGCCGCGGGCAACGCGGACGGAGGCAGCTCCGCGTTTGTCGTGGGCACTGCCGACGTGGCTGTCGTGGGCGCGGCCGTCGTGGACGTGGTGGTAACGGTCGTCGTGGCCTTTGTGGTCGTGTTGACGGGGGCGGCCGGAAGCGCAGACAACGGCGTCGGCGACGACGCCGAAAGTTTCGCCGACGTCACCGTCGCCATTGTCGTCGCGATCGTCGGCATCCCGCCGATGGCGTCAGAAACATCGGGCGTCGTCATCGCCGACGGCGGCGGCGGAATTGCCGCCGTCATCGTTGCGGATGACAGCGCCGCAATTGGAGCTGCCGCCGTCGGCGTCGGCGGCGCGAGAATTACAGGCGCCGCCGTCGGCGTCGGCGGCGCCGAAAACTTCGGGTCGGCCGGCGTCATCATGGCGGCTGAAATCCTCGGCCGCCAGAAGGACGCCTGTGCGATCTCGCGAGGGAGGGGGCGGTCGACACCCTTCCCAAGGGGCGAGGCACCACAAGCAGAGAGGGAGGCCGCATCGGCCGCCGCCACCTCCACCCCCTCTATGGCGGGCCGAGGGGTGGACGATGGCGCTCTGCATGCGGCAGTCGGCGTCCCGCTCGCGCCCGGCACCGCCGCCAACGCGCCGACGTCGTGGATGCCGGCGCCCGCATGCGTGGCACCGACCGGTGGCGCGGCTCTGCCGTCCCGCGCCGCGGTGGGCGCACCCCTTGGCGCGCCAACCGGCGAAGCCGCAGCCACAACTCCCCGCTCGCCGCCGGTGGCGCCGCGGCCGGCACCCTGGCCGCCACCGCGGCGGCAACGGCCGCCTGAATATGCGCCGCCGACGCGCTGGCCACCGCCGCGGGAAGTATTGCAGACGTGGCTGCGTTGGCGGTCGCTACCGCCGGCGCCAGAGCGGCGGCCACGCCGCCCACAACCCCCCGCCCAGTCGCCGACGCCGCCGTCGCTGCAGCCGCCGGCGCGGTCGCCGCAGCCACCGCCGTCGCCGCTGCCGCCAGGGCAGCCGGCGGCGCGCTCACCCCCACCGCCGCGTGCGTGGCGAGGTCCGACGACAGGTAGGCGTCGAACGCCGCGCGCAGGTGGGGGGGTAGGGGGAGCCGACGGCCAAGCTGTGCGTGCTTGGCCGTCAGGCGGCGGCGGAACAGGTCCGCCGCCATCGCCGCGGCCTCCTCCGCGGACGGCTGGCGGCTGCGGAAAGGCCCCCGGACGGCGGGACTCCACGCGGACACGCCGTCCTGCAGCATGAGCTCCGCCGCCGCCGGCAGCCCGCGCACCGGCGACCCAAACGCCGCCGCCGCAGACACCTCCAGGGTGACCGCGGCCGTCGACCCGAAGCGGTCCACGTCGACCAGCCGGTCGACGTGGACGCCCGTGAGGTCGCCCACGCGGCCGCGCAGGCAGTGCGCGCGCGCCTCGCGGCCGACCCCCGACACCAACACCATCTTGAGGGTGACGGGGGTGGGTGGTGCGGCACCCCGCCCCCGGCCACCCGTACTCAAAGCAACAGCCGCCGCCGACATGCGCGCGGCCGCCGCCGCGGCCGCCCCAGCGTCTGCGGCCGCCGCAGGCGGCTTCCTACGAGCTGGAAAGGGACGCCGACCGACAGTCCTTGTTCGCCTGCCAGCAGCCGTCGCCGTCCCACCAGCTGCCGCGCCGCCCGCCGTCTCCGCGTCGGTATACGGCCGGCGGCGGCGAGGCCAGACGACAGTCGTTAAGGCGCCGCCGTCGGCCGCTCCACCACGTGGCGCCCCCCCCCCCCATGGGGAGGTAGAAACCACAGCGGCTCCGCCCATCCCGGCCGCAGCCCCGCCAAATCCAGCAGACACCGCCGCCGGCGTCGGCAGGAGGGGGGAGGAAGTTCCTTCCTGTCGGGGGGCGGGGGGAACGCGATCCCCCCCCCCCCGCTGCGAAGAGGGCGACGCCGGCTCCTACCGGCGGCGGCGGTAGGACACCCGCCGCCGCCCACAAAGACGACGGCGGCGCTAGTGGCAACGCCAAGGAATCATTGGCCCGAATTGGGCGAACGAGCGGATCAAAGAATCTGATTCGCTCTCCTCTAATTCGAACCGCGATGGCAACGTCGACACCCGCGACGACACCGCGCGCCGCCGCCTCCATGGTCGCCCGATCCCCCCCCCCTGCGCCTTCCCCCGTCATCCCGCACAACCGGGAGGATCCGCAAACCCCCCCCGCACCCTGCCCAGCGCATGTGCTTCCCAAAAAGAGAGACATCTCGTAGCACCAGGTGGTTCCAATCCACCGCCCTCTGGGTTATGGGCCCGTTTTATCGGAATCTAAGAGAAGACACATCCCCTGACCGTGTTTTGCGGGGGCTGCCGCCTACTCTTCAACTCAAGCCAAAAGTGGGCTGACACCCTCCACAGTTGCACCCCCCACCACTGGGGGTGCCTCCAAACCGAGGCAGCGGGCGTAACTGTCGGCCACGCCCCGCGCATGTGATTGCCAGATGGCGACCGACACGTCACGCAGGAGCCCCGCGCGAACCGCCGCCAGCGCGGGGGCCCGAAATGCCTCCGTCAGCCAACGGTCGGTGGCAGGTGCCACGCGACCGTAAGCCTCCCACACGAGTGGTGTAAAGTCGTGTGGGGTGGCGGTTGCGCCGACAACCAGAGTGAAGCGCGGTGGCCCTGGCAGGCGGCCATCCCCGCCCGCCCCCACAGCGACAGCTCCGCGCCTATACGCGCGCGCCGCGCCGAGTGAGCAGATAGGGACAGGTGCCACTGTGCCACGTGGCCGCCGTTCCCCTCCAGCATCTCCCACCACGACGGCACCGAGTGCAGCTCTGGGCCTTGTGGGCCACAGGCAGGATCTGGGTTGGCGCCAGAGCCGCACTCGGGCTCGTGGAGGAGAGAAGGGGACAGCGCGTCCGCGCGCGGTTCACCGCGTGCCACGCGCCTCGGCCGCGCCCACAGCAGTCCCGTGTCGGGCGCCACCGCATGCGCGCAGACGGCGTCCAGAAGGTCCAGCAGCTCCCCACACAGGGCGGCCACAGCCGAAGGGACCGGGTCTGGCGCTGTGGGGGGGCAGGACGCCCCGAAGACTGCAGCGACGCGCCGTCGGCGTCATCGGGCGGCGGGGGCGGCGCGGGGCTCGACCGCAGCCGCCGCACGCCAGGGTGCCTCGTCACGACGCGCGGCCGCGACACCTCGGGGGGGGTGGCGTCAAATTGCGCGGCGGCGGCCCCGCCCGCTTGACGCACTGTAAACGCCGGTAAGGCCGGCGGGGCGCACGCCGCCGCCCCCCCCGTCGCCCACGGAAATGCGGCGCCGGCCGCGGCACCACGCGCGACGGCCACGGGGGGCTGCCCCGCAGCCGCCGCGGCGGGTCTCATGACCCGCCTCTCGCTGGCGTGGGGCGCGGCGGCCGCGCGCCGGGCCGCCACAGCCGCCGACGCCGACGCACCGCCGGACAGCCCTGCCACCCCGGCGGGGCCAGCAACTGGGTTTTCCCCCGCCCTGGGCAGCCGAAGCAGCGCGGCACCTGTCACGCGGAGGGCGGGGGAGGACGTGTGCCCCGCCCGCTGCGCGTCGACGCGGCACGCGAACGCGGCCGCTGGGGCCACAGCGGCACGCCCGTCAAGCTCGAGCCCTCCCATCAGCGGGTGGTGGGCGGAGTTCTCGACGAGGGCCGCCCGCGTGTCGGCGTTGTCGCGCGCGTCTCTGAGGAGGTCGGCGAGCACGCTCTGGGGGCCGCCGTCGACCGCTCCTGCCGGCCGTGCCCCGTCCGCCAGCTGCCGGGCGCGCAGTCAATATTTGGCCTGCCGCCCCGCGCGCAGGCGCAGCATGAACAGCTGAACCTGTAAATGTTCTCCTGGCAGGACGCCTACGGCGCCGCAAAGGGCCACCTGCGCCTTCGCGAGGCCGCGGACGGCCGCTGCCACAATTTCGGTGCTGTCCAGGGGCACCGAGAACTGGGTAAGTCCTTCGGTTGTCCACTGGGCGGACCAGCCAGGCAGCGCCGCCACGCCCGCGGGGGACCAGCCCACACGCTTGGTCAGCGCCCACTGGGCGTCAACCGCTCCCCCCAGGAGCGCGGCGGCGTCGAGCACTTCACGCAGGGCGCCGGGCGGTCCCACGACGACCACGTCGTCGTGGAACGCCCGCACCACCACGAACGGGTGGTCGGCGCGCAGTCGCTCCAGCAGCAGCCAAATGGCGGCTGCGTGCAGGAGCGGCCCGCGCGGGTCGCCCTGGTGGGCGCCCCGCTCAGCGCACGGCCACCACCGCGGCGGTGGCGGCGAGGGGCCATCGGCAGGTGGGGTGGGCGGCACAGGGCCACCAGTCCCCGGCGGCGGTGGCAGCGCCGCCGCGTCGACCGCGCACCCGAACACGCACGGCACCCCCTCTTCGTACGCCAACCTCAGGTAGGGGGTGAGCACACGGAGGGAGTGGTGCATGACTGCCGCCGCCGCCGGCCCAGAGATGAGATTGAACGCGTTTTTAAAATCAAGCTGAAGGACAGCGTCGCTGGGGTGGTGGGCCAGGTGCGCTACCCACTCATGGAGAACTCTTCATCACGCGTTGGCGACGCCCACGCCCAGTTGCCCCGGCTACAGGCAGTCCGCCGCCGACGACCGCACCGTCAGCGCCAGGGCCGACGCGGCCAGCTTGCGCAGGGCCTCCGACCTGCCAATCGGCCGGAGGCCCGGCAGACCGTCCTCACACACGCCGCCAGGCTTTTCGAGGAGCAGCAGATCTGCTCCCGCCAGCGCGTGCGCGGCGACGGCCGGCGCGCGCGTCGTCGCCGCGTCCCCAGTCAGCAGCAGCACAACTCTGACGAGCGCGTCGCAGCCCTCCTACCCCAGCGCCCACAGGTGCTCCATCCGGGTGCCCAAGGGGCCGGGGGAGGACCCGTGCGGTGCCGTGCGGATTGCCAGGACAGAAGTGTCCCTCGAAGTGGCCGCCGGCACCGCCGACCACCGGCTGTGCTCCGCCGCGCGCGCGAGTTCCGCTGAGAAGCTCGCCTCGATCAAGGCGGGCGGGGCCACGTCAGGAGTCGACGGGGGTAGCAGCCCCCGCGCTTTCCGCTCGACCGCCGGTGTCTGGGGCGGCGGCGCGTAGGCGCGGAGCGCGCGAGCGGCGGCGGTAAGCCTTCCTGAGGGCGCCAGGCGGACCGCACGCCGTGCATCGCGCGGCGCCGTCGAGTGACGCGCGCCGGCGCGGCGCGCGATGCACGGCCGCCACACGCTGGCATTGCGTTCGGCCATGCAGGTGTCAAAGTCGCCGCCCAGTATCGCGACGACGCGCACCGCTTGCGACAGGGGTGGAGAGTAGCCGCTAGACGCGGCCGACAGAACGGGGGAGTGTAACAGCAGCGAGCGAACAAGCAGAAACCACAAACAGGCAGATTGCCGCTGCGGCTCCCGATGAACCCAATCGAGGGTCTCGGCGCCGAGGGACCGCCAGACGCCAAGCGGCGCGGAGGGAACGTGGTGCAGCGTCTGCGCGGCCGGCACCAACAGCGGCGCCTACGACGCGCTGGCGGGTGCGACGCGCAACAGAAACGGGTCGCGCGCTCGCGCCCAGGCAGGGGGGCTCACGGAAAACAGATCGGTGGGCGCGGAGAGCGCGGCAGTGGCGGCCGCCGCAGTGGGCGCCCGCGGCAGCGCGGGCGCCGCATCGGCCGCCGCGGCCTCGCGGCCACGGCGGCGCCCCCGCGGGCTCAGCCGGGACTGCGCTTCGTGGGAGGCGAGTGACGACGGCCCGTGCCGCCCGCGCACCGCCCGGTACGGGCGGCTGCGCCAGCGTCACGGGGCGAGGCCGAGTTCGGCCACCACAGCCGGCGGCAGCTCCGACGTGACGTGCACGGACCGCAGGTAGATCATAGACGGCTGATCCACCAGCGGCGCGGACGACCCCATGGAGCAGGGGGCGGCGGGGCACCCGCCCGGCGCCGTCTCCGTCGCGCACGCGGTGGCGGCACGCGCGGCTGCGGCGGCACTGCCGCCACCGACCCCGTCCCACGCCTCACCGGCGTCTGCGGTCGCTGCTCCCCCCTCCCCGACAGGTGCCAGTGGGGCCTCCGCCCCTGCCTCGGCGCTGAGCGTGGGTGGATCCTCCACCGCGCCCGGCGCCGCGGTGAAGCAACGCGCGTCACTCATGGTGACGCGCGTCGCTAGCGCGGTGTCGTGCCCCAGTAGGGGGGGCACGCGAGAGAGAGGTCGGCAGCGCGCTGGTGGTTGGTGAAGCGCCCGCCGCAGCCGCCACAGAATTCGGCGGCGTCGCGGCAGGCGGCGATTCGACCGCCCTAGTCGGGGCCACAGAGGCGGGGGCTCCCCCAAGCAGGCGCGCCGCACACGTGGCGGTGCCGACGCCACCATCCGCTGCACGTCACTGGGTGGTTGCGGCGGCAGCGGCGGCGCAAAAGGCCAGGCAGCGTCACCGGGACCGCCGACGGCGGAACCCGGGGGCCGCGAAGCGGCAGGCGCGCCGCCACGTGTCGTAGAGGTGGTGCGCCGAGCAGAAGCGGCGGCCGACGCAAACCCCCCCGACCCTCACCAGGCCAGTGCGTCGACGGGGCGGGAGTCCCTCTTGCCGCTGCGGCAGCCGCGTCCGGTGGCCGCTGAGGTTGCGCCCTGCGCGACGACGCGGCCACCGCAGAGACAACTCCAGCACCCTCGACGCACCCGCCGCCCCCCGCACGCCCGCCAGCAGCTCTCCCTGCCACGCCCACCTCGTCTGCCGCCGCGCCGTCTGCGTCCGCCGGCGCGCCCACTTCGGCGCCGCCGAGGGTACCGCCGCCGACGCCCTCGTCGCCCACGCCCGTTGTGGCGCATGCGTCGTCCTTCTTGTAGTCGTTGTCATCTCCACCCGTTCCGTCTTGGCCGCTCTTGCCGCCCTTGCCGACCTTGACGCCCTTTCTGTCCTTGGCAGTCTTTCTGTAAGTGTTGGTCTTGCCGACGCCGACGACCATACCGCCATTGTCCGCCGTATTGCACTTGCCGCCCTTGTCCGCGCCATCGTCGCGGCCGCCCATCATGTTGGCACCGCCCTTGTGCTGCTTCGTTCGCTGGCCGCCGCGGTGGCGCTTGGCCACAGGCCCGGGGCCACGCGTGTCCCGCGCCGCCACTGGACGCGCCGCCCGAGTCGCCGACGCCGGCGTCGTTGTGGCCGGCGCCGTCGTCGCGGGGAAGAGTGGCGGGATGGCGGCGGTGTCCGTCGGTGTCGGTGGCGGGGCCGCTGTCCTCGTCGTTGTCGTTTTCGTCGCTGTTGCCGTCGTTGGTAGTGGGGCAGGCCGCCAAGTCGCCGCGGACGACGCGGACGACTGCAGCTGCGCGGCCGTCGAGGGCACGGCCGTCGGGGCCGTCGTGGGCACGGTCGTCGTGGCCGTCGTTGTCGCGCTGGTGGGCGGGGCCGGTGGCGACGACGACGGCGTCGGCGGCGGCGCCGAAACGTTTGGCGACGCCGCCGTCGCCGTCGTCGTCGCGACTTTCGTCATCCCGCCGACGGCGGCCGAACATTCGGCCGTCGTCATCGCCAACGTCGGCGGCGGAGTTTCCGCCGTCACCCGACCGCGCGGCAATTGGAGTCGCCGGCGGCGGCAGCGGTGGTGATAAATTTTCGTTCGCCGCCGTCGCCGTCGGCGGCGCCGAAAACTTTGGGTCGGCCGGCGTCTTCATGGTGGCTGAAGAAATTGGGCGCCCGGCGCTCGCCGGCGCAGTCTCGAGAGGGGGGTGCGCGGCACCCCCTTCGCGGCGTGCGGCGCCACCCGGAGGTCGGGCGGCCCCAGCAGCCGCCGCCACCTCCACCCCCTCCATGGCGACGCTGGGGAGGGACGATGGCGCGCGGCCGGCGGCGGTCGGCGCCTTGCTCGCCCGCGGCACCGCCACCGACGCGCCGGCGTTGTGCAGGCCGGCGCCCGCAGGCACGGCACCGACCGGCGGCGCGGCATCGCCGCCACACACCGCGGTGGGCACGCCGCTTGGCGCGCCAACCGGCGCGCCAGCGGCCTCCCCGTCCGCCACAGCGGACCCGCACGCCGCCGGCGGCGCCATGGCCACCACGGTGGCCTCCACCGCGGCGGCGACGGCCGCCCGGCTGTCCGGCGCCGGCGTCGTCGCTGTTGCCACGGCGAATTGTGCGGGTGGCATGGTGGCGTCAGCCGCGGCTGTCGGCACCGCCGAGGCCGCCACACCGCCGGCTACTCGCCTCCGAGTCGACGCCGGCTCCGTAGCCGTCGCCGCCGACGTGGTCGCCGTCGATGCCACCGCCGCCGCCCCCGCCGCCGCCGCCGCCGCCAGGGCAGCCGGCGGCGCACTCACTCACACCCCTGCGTGCCCGGCGAGGTCCGACGCCAGGTAAGCGTCGAACGCCGCGCCCACGTGGGGGGGGAGGGCGAGCCGACGGCCAAGCTGTGCGAGCTTGGCCGTCCGGCGGCGGCGGAACAGGTCCGCCGCCATCGCCGCGGCCGCCTCCGCGGACAGCTGGCCGCGGCGGACAGGCCCCCGGACGGCGGGACTCCACGCGGACACGCCGTCCAGCAGCGTGAGCCCCGCCGCCGCCGGCAGCCCTCTCACCGCCGACGCAAAAGCTGCCGCCGCGGACACCTCGAGGGGGACCGCGGCGTTCGACCCGAAGCGGTCCACGTCGACCAGCCGGTCGACGTGGACCCCCGTGAGGTCGGTCACGAGTCCGTGCAGGCAGTGCACGCGCGCCTCGCGGCCGACCTCTGACACCAGCACCGTCGTGAGCGTGACGGGGGTGGGCGGTGCCCCCCCTCGGCTCACGCTACCCTCACAAAGAGCGAGAGACGCCGCTAACAAGCGAGCAGCTGCCGCCACGGCCTCCCCAGCCTCGGTGGCCGCCGCCGCCGGCACCCCACCAGCCGCGAAGACCCGCCGCCCGACAGTCGCCGCTCCCCCACCGTCCGCCGTCGCCGCCCCGCCTGCCGCGGCGCGTCCCGCCGTCGCCGCTTTGGCGGTGGGACGGCGGCGGCCACGCCGGATGACTGTCGTCAAGTGGCCGCCGTTATCCGCTCCACCACGTGGCGGCGCCCCCCCCGCCTGGGAGGGCAGAAAACACAGGGGCCCCGCCCAGCCCAGGCACAGCACCGTCAACACCAACAGACACCGCCGCCGGCGTCGGGGGGAGGAAAGAGGAAGAGCCCTTCTGTAGGGGGGCGAGGGGAACGCGATCCACCGCCGCGGCGGAGAGGATAACGGTGTCCCCCAGCGGCTATGGTGGCAAGACACCCGCCGACGCCGACAAAGACGTCGGCGGCGCTAGTCGCAACGCCGCGCAATCATTGGCCCGAATTAGGCGAGCGAGCGAATCAAAGAAAATGATTCGCTCGCCGCGAAGTCGGGCGCCGATCGCGATGTCGACGATCGCGACGACACCGCGCGCCGCCGCCCCAAACGTCGCACGAACCACCCCTCCTGCGCCTCCTCCAGCCCTCCGGCGCGACAGCGGCGCGCCCCGCTCGCCCCCGCACCCTCCCACACGCACCTGCCCTACCACAAGAGACATAGCTCGTAGCACCAGGTGGTTTCGATCCATCGCGCTCCGGGTTATGGGCCCTATATATCAGAATCTAAGAAAAGACACATCCCCTGACCGTCTCTCGCGGGGGCTACCCCCTACTCTCCAGTTCGAGCCAGAAGTGGGCTTACACCCGCTACAGTGGCACGCCCCCCCGACTGGGGGTGTCTCCAAACCAAAGCAGCGGGCGTAACCGTCGGCCACGCCGCGCGCGTGTGAGCGCCAGATCGCGATCGACACGTCACGGAGATGCCCCGCGCGAACCGCCGCCAGCGCGGGGCCCCGAAACGCCTCTGTCAGCCAACGCTCTGTGGCAGGCGCCACGCGACCGAAAGCCTCCCACACGAGTGGTGTATACACGTGTGCGGTGGCGGTGGCGGGCAGACACGGGGAGTATTTGGCCGATTTGGCCGCCTCCCGCGCCTCTCTCGCGACCACCCGCGACGGCGCGCCCGCCACCGGCGCCACCAGCCGGGCGGCGAACGGCCACGCGACCGACGCGTCGGCCCAGGTGACGTCGCCGGACGTGCCGTGATTCGCCCTGAGATCGGGGCGGAGCACGCTGTGGGCGTCGTCGAGGCCGGCCTCCACCACCACGTCCTCCCAGTCCGGTGCGCGGCGCAGGGCCGCCGCCAGAAGCCCCACAATGTGGTGGTGCAAGCGTTCCCGCCGCAGCTCCTGCAGCGGGCACGCCGAGTGGAAGTGGCGCCCGTCCGCGTCCACATACGCGCCGCAGCGACAGCGCGGCGCGGGAGATGCGGACCGCGGCGCGACCCCCAACCACAACCGTACCGCCGCCCTCATGGCAGCGCTGGGTATAGCTCTGCCCCCCGCACCGGGAGCGGGCAGCGCCGAGAACCAGAGCGCAGCGCGTTGGCCCTGGCAGGCGGCCATCCCCGCACGCCCCCACAGCGAGAGCTCCCGGTATATCCGCGCGCGCCGCGCCACGCGGGCTGGTAAGGACAGGTCCCGCTGCGCCACGTGGTCGCCGTTCCTCCCCAGCATCTCTCGCCACGACGGCACCGAGAGCAGCTCTGGGCCTTGTTGGCCACAGGCCGGATCTGGGTTGGCACCAGAGCCGCACTCGGGTTCGTGGGGAAGGAGGGGGGACAGCGCGTCCGCGCGCTGTGCACCGCGTGCCGAGCTCCGCGACCGCGCCCACAGGAGTCCCGTGTCGGGCGCCACCGCATGCGCGCGGACGGCGTGGCGCAGGTCCAGCAGCTCCCCACACAGGGCGGCCACAGTCGGGGGTACCGGCGGTGGCGCAACGGGGGGCGCAGCCGGACGCCCCACAGACTGCAGCGACGCACCGTCGGCGTCGTCGGGCGGCGTCAGCGGCGGCGGCGCTGGGATCGACCGCTGCCGCCGCACGCCAGGGTGCCGCGACACTACGCGCGGCCGCGTCGCCTCGGCGGGCGGTGCCTCAAAGCGCCTGGCGGCTACCCCGCCCGCACGACGGACATTGAACGCCGGATATGCTGGAGGGGCGCCCCACGCCCCCCTTCCCGCCGTCCACGGAAATGCGGCGCCGGCCACGGCGCCACGGGCCACGCACACCTGGGGCGGCCGCGGCCCCTCCGCTGCGGGACGCGTGACCCGCCGCGCGCGTAGCTGGGACAGCGCGTCCGCGCGCCGTGCCGCCCCATCAACGGAGGCCGGCGCGACGCGCGTCCCCCCGGCCACCCCGACCGGGCAAACCGCCGGCTCGCCCCCTGCCCCAGGCAGCCGCCGCAGCCCGTCCGCTGTCGCGCGGAGGGCGGGGAAGTACGCTAGTTTCGCTCGCAGCGCGTCGACGCGGGACGCCAGCGCGGCTGCCGGCGCAACCGCGGTACGCCCACCGATCCCCAGTCCCCCCATCCGAGGGGGGAGGGCGGCGCGCTGGACGACGGCCGCCCGCGTGGCGGCGTCGTCGCGCGCGTCGCAGAGGAGGTCGGCGAACACGCGCTGGGCGCCGCGGTCGACCGCCCCCGCCAGCCGTACCCCGTCGCCCAGCGGCAGGGCGCGCAGCCAATAGTTGGCCTGCGGCCCCGCGCACAGGCGCAGCATTAACAGCTGAACCTGTAAATGCTCGCCTGGAAGGGCGCTTCTGGAGGCGCACAGGACCTCCTGCGCCGTCTCAAGGCCGACGGCGGCCGCCGCCACAAAGTCGGCGCCGCCCAGTGGCACCGAAACCTGGGTAAGCCCCTCGGTGGTCCACTGGGCGGACCAACCGGGAGGCGCCGCCACGCCCGCGGGCGACCAGCCCACACACTTGGTCGGCGCCAACTGGGCGTCCACCCCCCCCCCCAGGCGCGTGGCGGCGTCGAGCACACCGCGGAGGGCGGCGGGCGGTCCCACGAAGACGACGTCGTCGTCAAACGCCCGCACCACCACCGACGGGTGGTCGGCACGCAGCCGCTCCAGCAACGGCCACATGGCAGCTGCGTGCAGGAGCGGCCCGAGCCGGTCGCCCTGCTGGACGCCCCGTTCGGCGCGCAGCCACGACCGGGGCGGTGGCGGCGACGATCCGTCGGCGGGTGGGGCGGGCGGCACAGAGCCACCAGCCCCCGGCGGCGGTGGCGGCGCCGCCGCGTCGACCGCCCACCCGAAGACGCGCGGCCCCCCCTGCCCCGTACGCTCACCTCAGGTAGAAGGTGAGCACGGGGAGGGCGCGGTGCATGACTGCCTCCGCCGCCGGCCGAGAGACGAGATTGAAAGCGTTGTTAAAATCAAGCTGAAGGACAGCGTCGCCGGGGTGGTGGGCGAGGTGCGCCCCCAACTCGTGGAGTATACACTCACACGCGTTGGGGACCTTCACGCCCAGCTGCCCCGGCTAAAGCAGGTCCGCCGCCGACGACCGCACCGTCGGCGCCAGGGCCGACGCGGCAAGCTTGCGCAGGGCCTCCGGCATGGCAATAGGCCGGAGACCCGGCAGACCGTCCTCGCACACGCCGCCAAGCTTGGCGAGAAGCAAAAAATCCGCTCCCGCCAGCGCGTGCGCGCCGCCGCGCGCGAGGTCCGCTGAGAATCCCGCCTCGATCCAGGCGGGCGTGGCCATATCGGGGGCGGCCGGGGGGAGCAGCCCCCGCGCCTCTCTGTCGTCCGCCGGCGTCTGCGGCGCCGGCGGGTCTGCGCGCAGCGCGCGAGCAGCGGCTCTCAGCCGCCCGACGCGCGCCAGGCGGACCGCACGCCGACGCGCGGCGACCGTCGCATCGCGCGACGCCGGCGGCTGAAACGGACCCGAACGGGGTACGATGCTCGGCCGCCACACGCCTGTGTTGCGGTCGGTCACGCACGCGTCAATGTCCCCGCGCAGCAGAGAGGCGACGCGCCAGGCTTAGGAGAGCGCGGGGGGCGCGTCTACCGACGCAGCCGACGACACAGGGGAGTGCAACGGCAAGGAGGGGCAGAGCACCAGCCATAGCCAAGCGGCCTGCCGCTCCGGCTTCCGCCGGACCCAGTCGAGGGCGTCGGCGGCCAGAGAACGCCACGCCCCGAGCGTCACTCATGGTGACGCGCGTCGCTAGCGAAGGGTCGTGCCCCAGTAGGGGGGGCACGCGAGACAGAGGTCGACAGCGCGCTGGTGGGTGGTGCGGCGCCCGGGACATTCGGCGGCGTCGCGGCGGGCGGCGAAGCACCCGCCAAAGTCGGGGCCACGGAGGCGGGCCCCCTCCCAGGCACGCATGCCGGAAACGCAGTCGCCGCCGCCACCATCCGCTGCACAGCACTGGGTGGTGGCGGCGGCAGCGGCGGCGCAAGAAGCGGGGCAGCGGCACCTGGACCGCCGACGGCGGAACCCGGGGGCCGTGATGCAGCAGGCGCGCCGCCACGTGTCGGCGCGGTCGTGCGCCGAGCAGCAGCGGCGGCCGACCCAGCCCCCCCCCGACCAGCACCAGGCCGGAGCGGCGACGGGGCGGCAGTTCCGCCGGCCGCAGCGGCAGCCGCGTCCGGCGGCCGGAGAGTTTTCTCTACGTGCGACGGCGCGGTCACCGCAGAGGCCCCCCCTGCCCTGCGGCGGCTCCCGCCCCGGCCTGCACCCCCGCCAGCAGCACGCCCCTCCCCGCCCCCAACGCTCCCCGCCGAGCCGCCGTCGTCCGTCGGCAAGCCCGTGGCGGCGCCGCCGAGGGTACCGCCGCCGCCGCCATCGGCACCCGCGCACGCCGTGGCGGGCGCGCCGTTCTTCGTGTAGTCGTAGGCATCTCCACCCTTTCCCTCTTGGCCGCCCTTGCCGCCCTTGCCAACCTTGGCGCCCTTGCCATCCTTGGAAGTCTTGCCGTCCTTGTTGGTCTTGCCGACGCCGACGACCTTGCCGTCCTTGTCCGCCGTGTTGCACTTGTCGCCCTTGTCCGCGCCATCGTCACGGCCGCCGTTCTCGTTCGCGCCGCCATTGTGCTGCTTCCCTCGCTGGCCGCTGCGGCGGCGCTTGGCCCCTGGCCCGGGGCCGCGCGTGCCCCACGCCGCCACCGGACGCGCCGCCCGAGTCGCCGACGCCGGCGTCGTGGTGGCCGGCGTCGTCGCCGCGGGGAAGGGCGGCGGGATGGCAGCGGTGGCCGTCGTTGTCGGCGGCACGGCCGCCGTCGTTGTCGTCGCTGCTGTCGTAGTCGTAGGCGTTGGTGCCGCCGTTGGTCGTGGGGCCGGCCGCCGAGTCGCCGCGGGCGTCGCGGAGGACGCCGGCAGTACGGCCGCCGTGCCCGCCGTAGTCGTGCTGCTGGGATGGGCCGGCGGCGCCAACGACGGCGGCGGCGGCGACGCCGAAAGATTCGGCGACGTCGCCGTCGCCGTCGTCGTCGCCACCGTTGTTGTCTCGCCGACGGCGGCCGAACATTCGGGCGTCATCGTCGCCGACGGCGGCGGCGGAATTGCCGCCGACACCGTCGCGGCCGGCCGCGCCGCCGTTTCGGACGCCGCCGGCGGCGGCGGCGCCGTGAAATTTTCGACCGCCGCCGTCGCCGTCGGCGGCGCCGAAAATTCCGGGTCGGCCGGCGTCGTCATGGCGGCCGAAATTGTCCGCCGCCCGACGGACACCGGCGCGATCTCGCGAGGGGGGGGGCGGTCGTCACTCCCCGTGCGGTGCGCAGCGCCACCCGCGGATCGGGCGGACGCATCGGCCGCCGCCACCTCCACCCCCTCCATGGCGACTCGGAGGGGGGACGGTGGCGCGCTGCCGGCGGCTGTTGGCGCCGCGCTCGCGCGCGGCCCTGCCGCCGACGCGACAGCGTTGTGCGGGACGGCGCACGCAAGCGCGGCCCCAACCGGCGGCGCGACATCGCCGCCAAGCGCCGTGGTGGGCGCACCGCTTGGCGCGCCAACCGTCGCGCCAACCGCCGCCCCGCCCGCCACCGCGGACCCGCGTGCCGCCGGTGGCGCTACCGCCGCCACCGTCGCCACCCCCGCCGCGGCAACGGCCGCCTGGCCGTCCACGGCCGTCGGCGTCTCCGTTTCCGTGGCCACTGGTGCGGCCGGCACGGCGGCGGCAGCCGCCGCCGTCGGCACAGCCGCGGCCGCCACATCGGTCGCCACCCCCCGCCCAGTCGGCGGCGGCGCCGTCGCCGCCGCCGCCGACGCCGTCGCCGTCGCCGTGGACGCCGCCGCCGCCGCCGCCGCCGCCGCCGCCGCCGCCGCCAGGGCAGCCGGCGGCGCACTCACTCACACCCCTGCGTGCCCGGCGAGGTCCGACGCCAGGTAAGCGTCGAACGCCGCGCGCACGTGGGGGGGGAGGGCGAGCCGACGGCCAAGCTGTGCGAGCTTGGCCGTCAGGCGGCTGCGGAACAGGTCCGCCGCCGTCGCCGCGGCCGCCTTCGCGGACAGCTGGCCGCGGCGGACAGGCCCCCGGACGGCGGGACTCCACGCGGACACGCCGTCCAGCAGCGTGAGCCCCGCCGCCGCCGGCAGCCCTCTCACCGCCGACGCAAACGCTGCCGCCGCGGACACCTCGAGGGTGACCGCGGCGTTCGACCCGAAGCGGTCCACGTCGACCAGCCGGTCGACGTGGACGCCCGTGAGGTCGGTCACGAGTCCGTGCAGGCAGTGAACGCGCGCCTCGCAGCCGACCCCAGAAACCAGCACGATCGTGAGGGTGATCGGGGTGGGCGACTCCCCCCCCCGGCCCCCGCTACCCGCACACAGAGCGGCAGCCGCCGCCGACACGCGCGCAGCCGCCGCCGCGGCCGCCCTAGCCTCGGTGGCCGCCGCCGGCGGCACCCCACCAGCCGCTGAGACGCTCCGCCCGACAGGCGCCGCCCCCCCGCCGTCCGCCGTCGCCCCCCCGCCAGCCGCCGCGCCGCCCGCCGTCTCCGCGTTGGCGGTCGGCCGGCGGCGGCCACGCCGAACGACAGTGGTCCAGCCGCCGCCGTCCGCCGCTCCGCCATGTGGCGCCCCCCCCCCGCCTGGGCGGGCAGAAAAAACAGGGGCTCCGCCAAGCCGAGACAAAGCACCTCCAGCACCGACACCCTTACCCTTACCCTAACCCTAACCCTAACTAACTGTAACCCTAACCCTAGCCCCAACCCTAAACCTAACCCTTGCAAGAAGACAAAGACAGCTCGCCGCTCATCCGGACCCCAATCGCGACTTTGACAATCGGACCCACCACCCGCCCCTCCGCCTCCAAATTCGCCCGATCCACCCCCCCCGCTCCTCCCCCCGCCATCTCGCGCGTCAGGGGGGCGCCCCAAACCACCCCCACACGCACCTGCCCCACCAAAAGAGACACAGCTCGTAGCACCAGGTGGTTTCGATCCACTGCCCTCTGGGTTATGGGCCCGTTTTATCGGAATCTAAAAGAAGACACATCCCCTGACCGTCTCTCGCGGGGGCTACCCCCTACTCTCCAATTCGAGCCGAACGTGGGCTTACACCCTCCACAATAGCCCCCTTCCTCACTGGGAGTGCCTCCAAACCAATGCAGCGGGCGTAACCGTCGGCCACGCCCCGCGCGTGTGAGCGCCAGATCGCGATCGACACGTCACGGAGATGCCCCGCGCGAACCGCCGCCAGCGCGGGGCCTCGAAACGCCTCTGTCAGCCAAAGGTCGGTGGCAGGTGCCACGCGACCGAAAACCTCCCACACGCGTGGTGTAAACTCGTGTGGGGTGGCGGTCGCGGGCAGAGACGAGGAGTACTTGGTCGTTCTGGCCGCCTCCCGCGCCTCTCCCACGACCACCCGCAGCGGCGCGGCCGCCACCGGCGCCACCAGCCGGGCGGCGAACGGCCACGAGAAGGAGACGTCGGCCCAGGTGACGACGCCCGACGAGCCGTGCTTCGCCCGAAGATCGTGGCGGAGCACGCCGTGGGCGTCGTCGAGGCCGGCCTCGACCACCACGTCCGCCCACCCAGGGGCGCGGCGCAGCGCCGCCGCCACCAGCCCGACGATCTGGTGGTGAGGGCGTGGCCGCCGCAGCTCCTGCTGCGGGCACGCCGACAGAAAGTGGCGCCCGTCCGAGTCAACGTCGGCGCCGCAGCGGCAGCGCAGCGCTGGCGGCGTGGACCGTGGCGCGACGCCCAACCACAGTCGCACCGCCGCCCGCATAACGACGCCAGGGATGGCGCCGCCCCCCACGCCGGGGGCTGGCAAGGCAGACAACCAGAGCGCAGTGCGGTGGCCCTGGCAGGCGGCCATCCCCGCCCGCCCCCACTGCGAGAGCTCCGCGTATATGCGCGCGCGCCGCGCCACGTGGGCAGGTAGGGACAGGTCCCGCTGCGCCACGTGGTCGCCGTTGCCCCCCAGCATCTCCCGCCGCTACGTCACCGAGTGCAGCTCCGGGCCGTGTTGGCCACAGGCCGGATCCGGGTTGGCACCAGAGCCGCACTCGGGGTCGTGGGGGAGAGGGGGGGACAGCGCGTCCGCGGGAGGCGCACAGCATGCCGCGCGCCGCGCCCTCGCCCACAGCAGGCCCGTCTCGGGGGCCACCGCGTGCGCACGGACGGCGTCCTGCAGGTCCAGAAGCTCCCCACACAGGGCTACCATAGCCCGCGGGCCCAGCTACGGCGCTGTGGGGGGCGGAGCCGGGCGCCGCGAAGTATGCGGCGACGCGCCGTCGGTGTCATCGGGCGGCGGCGGCGGCGCCGGGATCGACCGTAGCCGCCGCACGCCCGGGTGCCGTGGCACGACGCGCGGCCGCATCGCCTCGGGGGGCGTTGCCTCAAAGCGCTAGGCGGCTACCCCCACCGCACTACGGACAGTGAACGCCGGTAGGGCTCGCGGGGCGCCCCCCGCCTCCCCCCCCGCCGCCCACGGAAATGCGGCGCCGGCCACGGCGCTGTGGGGGAAACCCCCTGACAGGGGAGACACGACCCCCCGGCATGAGCCGGGGACGGGTCGTGAACAGTCACGCAACACCCCCCTAGGGGGGTAGCGTGGGACAACCCCCTTGGGGGGG
>Ga0115030_1000282_pt1 | contig 19993 bp, 9 predicted proteins | sample SidtaG_4_FD_87174 | JGI IMG/M metagenome (GOLD analysis project Ga0115030, IMG submission 87174) | Marine algal microbial communities from Sidmouth, United Kingdom - Sidmouth_Male1 metaG | ecosystem: Host-associated > Algae > Red algae > Unclassified | place: Sidmouth, United Kingdom | collected... | reverse complement strand
GCGGGGGCGGGGGCGGGGGGGGGGGGGGGGGGGGGGGGGGGGGGGGGGGGGGGGGGGGGGGGGGGGGGGGGGGGGGGGGGGGGGGGGGGCTGCACGCAGACGTTGGCGAACCCCCAAGAGGGGGTGGCGGCGGCGGTGGCGGTGACGGCGGCGGCGGCGGTGGCGGTGGCGGGGTGGGCGTCGGCAGCAGCGGCGGCGGGGGTGGCGGCGGCGGTGGCGGTGGCGGTGGCGGCGGCGAGGAGGCGGCGGCGGCGGCGGCGGCCGCTGCCGCCGCTGCCGTGGACGCGTCGACGGCGGCGCGGGGCAGCATCCAAAAATCCGTCGTGCTGCTCTGCCGCCGCCCCCTGTATGGCGCCGTGGCGGCGCGCCTCGGCCCCGCCGTCAAGGCGTACTTTGCGCAGCGGGATTTTGCGCGCACGGCGGTGCTTGCGGAGCTCTTCCACGCCGTCAACGCGGCCTTCCCGCTGGCCCGCGGCGGCGGCGGCGGCGGCAACGGCGGCGGCGGCGGCGGCGCGGGGGGGGGACCGCCCCGCCCCGTCGGCGCCGCAGACGGCGGGGGCGGCTCCCTCGCCGCCGCCGCGCTCCCCACCCCCGCCGCGCCCATCGAGTCGCTGCTGTTTGTCGGCCTCCACCTGCGGCGCCTCGTGCGGTGTCTCGGCGTGCACCTGCTGACGGTCGTCAAGCTCGTCCTCCTCGAACGCCGCACCGTCCTGTACGGGCGGCCCGTGTCGGCCGCTTCGGCGGCGGTGGTGGCCGTCGCGTCGCTCTTTGCGGGCGGCCTCGACGCGCTGTGTGACGATGGCGTCGGCGGCGGCGGCGGCGGCGGCGGGGGGGACGGCGCCGACGCGGACGGCGGGGTGGCTGCCTTCCTCGGCGACCCGCCGCCGCCCCTCGAGCCGCCGTCGGCCGCCGACGTGGCGGCGGGGTGCCCGCTCGACCTGTTTGCGCCGCTCGACCGGGTGGCGGTGCAGCCGTACGCGCCGCTGCCGGTCGTGCAGCGGATTTTGCGGGGGCGGGGGTCGGCCTGCCTCGTCGCCACGTCAGCCAACGTGGCGACGCTGCTCACGTCCCTGGCCGAGACGGCCGCGGCGGCCGCGTCGGCGGCGGCCGCCGCGGCGGCGGCGGGCGGTGGGAGCGGCGGTGGTGCCGTTGCTGCGGCTGCCGCCGCCGTCGCTGCCGCCGCCGACGCGCGCCCGCGGGCAGCGGCGGGCGCGCTGGCGTCCTCGGCCTCGGCCGTCGCTGGCAGTCTGCCACTGACCGGCGGCGGCGGCGGCGGCGGCGGCGGTGGCGGTCGTGGTGGCGGCGGTGGTGGGGCGGCCGGGACTGGCGGCCGCCGCTTTGCGCCGTCCCACTCGGCGCCCGCGGCGGTGCAGCGGGGGGCGGGGCGCCCCCCCCCGCCCGCGTCGGTCGACGCGCTGTTTGACGTTGGCACGGGCGCCGCGTGGGTGTCCCCAAACGTAACCCCGCTGGTGCGGTTGAGCCGCCAGGAGCGCCGCTTTTGCTACGACCTCGTCGCTGCCGCGCACGGCTACGACACGGGGCGGCGGGATGTGGTACCGCCGTCGCCGGCTGCCGCCGCCGCCGCCGCCGCCGCCACCACCACCGACGGGGCGGGCGCACCCGCCACCGCCGCTGCCACCACCACCGCCGCCACCGGCGTGGCGGCAGCACCACTCCCCGGTAGGGGCGGCGGCGGCGCCCCCCCCCCCCCGAGGAGCGCGTCGTCGGCTCGGACGCGTACCTCCGCTCCCGCCTCCGCGCGTACGTGCGCGCCTTCCTCACCGCCGTGGCCACGTCGGCGGACGTGGCGCCCGTCCTCGCGCACGCGGCGGCGGCGGGCGGGTCGGCCACTGGCGGCCGCCTCCGCCCGCTGCTGCGGCGGTCCGACGCGGCCGCCGCGGCGCTGCCGGCGGTGGCCGCCGGCGGCTTCTCCGTGCCGACCGCCCGCGCGTGGCTGTCGACGCGCAACGCGGCGTTGTGGGCGCGCCGCGTGCGGCCGCCGCCGCCGCTGCCGCCGCCGCCGGCCGCCGCGGGGTCTGCCGCCGCTGCCGGGGGTGGCGGCGCCGGCGCCGGCGCCGGCGGCGGGGTCAGCCCCATGGCGGCGGCTGCGGCGGCGGCGGCCGCCGCTGCCGCCGCCGTGCCCGCCCCGCAGGTGGACGTGTCGTTGCTCGAGGCGGCGCTGCCGCCGACCGCGCTCGCGCACGTGGCCGCCGACCGGTTGGCGGCGGGCGTCGCCGCCCTGCGGCAGACGTACCTGGGGCCCCCGCCGCCGGGGGGTGCCGGCGGCGGCGGCGGCGGCGGCGGTGGCGGCGGTGGGGAGGGCGGCGCCGCGCCCGGCGGGTCGGCGACGGCGGGCGCTGCGGCGGGCGCCGACGGGGACCCCGTCTATGCGGCGGCCGCGGCGGCCGCAGCGGCGGCGCGCTCCCTCCCGGTCGGCGGCGTCCTCCACGGCGTGTCGGCAACGGCGAGCCGGGCGGTGGAGGGGATTGGCAGCTTCTTCCGGTCGGTCGAGCGGGAGATGAGCCGCTTGGAGACGGCCGTGACGGCCGCGGCGGCGCCGCCGCCGGGGGGGGGGGCGGGCGCGGCAAACGGGCGGGGCGCCCCGCACCGGCCGCCGCCGCCGCCGCCGGGGGCGTGAAGGCGGCGCCGCCCGCGGGCGGGGGGGTGGGTGGATTGCGCCTGCGGGAGGGCGCGGTCGGCCGGCGGCGGTCACCTTGGTACCACCGGGGCTGGGGCAGGTCGGGGCGCGCCGCCCCCACCGCCATGCCGCGGTTGGGCGCGGCTGGGCCGCTCGGGCGAGCGCAGCGTTCCCTCCCCCAGCAACAAAAGAAACTCTTTTCCTCACACCACTACACAACACGCTGGGCAAGACAGGCTCGAGGTGGGGTCTCCACGGACGGAGAGGCAATGGTCACTCAAGTGTGGTATGCAGCGCGCCCGCACCCATGGTCATTGGGAGAGAGACAGAGAGACGCTCTGCCGGGCACCACGCACGGGATTTAGTTAGAGGCAAGCCCGCCACGGCAGGGACGCAGAGTCTTGGGGGTGACCCCCCCATCCCCCCCCAAAACCTATCTCAGGAACCCCCACAGTCCGTCGGCGGGGGCGTCTCTGGGGAGGAGCCTGGCGGCGGCGACGGCGACGGGGGCGAGTAGTTGGTCGGCTCGGGGGGTGGGGCGGGGGGTGCCACCGGCGGAGCCGCCGCCGCCTGGGGGGGCTGACGCGGCGGCGGCCGCGGCGGCGGGGTCGGCAACGGCGGCGGAGGCGGCGGCGGCTCGACGGGCGCTTGTGCTGGCGCCGCCGCCGATGACGGCGTCGGTGGGCCCGCCGTCGACGCAGACGGTGCCGTGGCCGTCCCCTCCTCCTGCGCCGCCCACTCGGCTTCCCAGGCCGTCTCGTTGAGTGGGGCGTCCCCAGACGTGGCCGGCACCGCGCCCTCCACCGCAGGCCCCGCCACTGGACTGTTCGGCACCGCCGGGGCGGGCGCCCCCCCGGGCGCAGGCTCGGTAACCGTCGTCAGAGTCGCGTCTGGCCGGGCCGGCGGCTCGGTCATGTCGGCAGGGGTGGCAACCGCGTTGGCTGCCACCCCATTGACAGCAACCTTGCCAGCTGGGGCAGCCGCGCCATCACCTGGCTCCGCCACACCGGTGGCCTGCGCCGCGTCGGCTGACTCTGCCGCGGCCACCTCGGCAGCAGCTGGTGACACTGGCGACGGCGGCGGTGGCGCGTCCACCGGCGGCGCCGTCTGCACCAGCGGCACCGTCTCTATAGTCGGTCCTGGGTCCACCAGTGGCGCCGCCGCGGCGGCCGCCGGCTCTGTCGCGACCGACGCGGCCAGTTCCGTGGCGGCCGCGATTTCTCCAGACGCCGACCTTGGCTCCTCCATCGCCGCCGTCGCCATGGAAGCAGCCGCAACTGCAGCCGTCGTTGATGTTGTCCCTGCGGCCCCCGCCGCGCTGCCATCGGTCGGCTGCAGGCTGTACGTCTCCACCGCCGGCTGCAGGCTGAACGTCTCTGGCGGACCGTCCTCGGGCTGCGCGGGTGCGCTGCTCCCCAGGTCCTCATCATCCTCGTCCTCCTCCTCCTCCTCGTCCTCGTCATCGTCGGTAGACAGGGGCACCCACTGCACGAACGGGTCGGACAGCGACTGCCACGCGTGGTCAAACACCATCTCCTCGTCTTGCAACAGGCACGAGTCGAGGAGGCCCTGGAGCTTGGCCTTGTCCATCCGCACGCCGACAAACACCAAAACCGTCTCGCGGTCACCCCACCGCTCGTCCCAGCGGACGTCCGCGAGCGCCGCCCGGTCCTCCTCCCGCCACAGCTCTTCAGGGACGGACGCGAGGAAGGGGCGGCCGAGCCGCACCGTCGCCGTGTCGCCCGCCTGGTTCCACTCGAGGGGCTTTGCCATGCGGGTGGCGAGCCACAGCTTGCCGGTGGAGCGAAGGACCCCCGCAAAAGTCGTCATCACCTTGATTTGGTCGTACAGGCGCGCCGGGTGAAAGGGGCGCTTGGCGCGGAAGACGAACGTGGCTTCCCGCGCCGCCCGAGGGAGCGCCGGCCGCACCACCGTGCCGGAGGCTTCTTCGCCACCGCCATTGGCGCGGACGACCACGGTGCCGGTCGTGACGCCATTGGAGCCGCGCCCATTTTTGCCGATGGCCCCGGCTCGGCCACCGGACTCTGCGGCCGACGAGCCCTTGCCGCTCGATGACTCCCCCGGCCGCCCGTCGGCGCCAACGACAGCGCTGAGCGGCCGGCCTTCCCCGTCACACGCTGCCAGGATGCGCTTCCACATTGGCAACAACCCCCCCGACGAGCCGTACAGGCCCGTGCGAACGAGAGCGCCCGGGTTGACCGTCGGGCCGAGCGTGTGAACGACCCGTGCCTCGGCGTTTAGAGCCGTGAGGACGACGGCCAGTTGCTGGGTGAGGCTTTCCCTCCCAGACGCGGGGCGGTCCTCCACGGCGGGGGCGGTGCCGGAGCCTGCCCCCACCTCCCCGCCACCGGCGGTGGTGGCCTCGCCAACAACCACGATAACGTTGGCGTGCTCAACAAGCTTGACAAACCGCATCGCCCGCGACACGTCATCTTGCAACCCCGCACCCGCGTCGAGCGCCGAAGTTTCTGCTTCCACCGCCGCCGCGGCGGCCGCCGCCGCTTCGGCGTCGCTATGAGGCGCGTACAAGTCGCCTAACGCTTGCGCTCCGTCAAGCGCCACGACCAACGCGTCGATAGCCACCACGCGCCCGCATTGCTCCACCAGGGTGCGTGCAAGAATGTGGGGTTCGGTGGAAGTGCCCTCCGCCCGGCCCCCGTCGACAAGCACGTAGTCGACGGTACGGTCGGCGGCGAGCGATTGGAGGGTTGACACCAGGGAGGGGACGTCACCTACCGACACCCAGTCGTAGTTGGGACAGACGACCCCTTCTTCTGGTGTAGGCGGCTCAGTTAGGGGGGCAGAGACCGAGGAGGCAGAGGGGGGTGTTGTGAGGCTCGGTGCTGTCGTCTCCCCAGCGGTAGCGGCATCAGCTTGGGCTGCCCGTGCGGCGGCCGCACGTAATTGTGCAGCCGCCTCAGCAGAGGCGGCGTCCTCCACGTCGAGCATATCTGCATCGTCGTCGCCATCCTCCCCTTCCTCGTCATCACCTGGTGTTGTGGATGCATCTGGCGATGCATTCGCCAGCGCGTCTGCGGGCTGAGTATCGCCTTCGGCTTCGAGACCAGCGGGGGGGGTCACCACTTGGGGTACAGCGGGGATGACAAAGGCTTCGAGGTCGGGCTCAGGCGCGCGGCAACCGCCGGCGCCAAGCGTGAGAACAACGACATGTTGATCACCCATGCTCGTGACCAGCTTCTGGATGAGGTCGCACCGCACGTTGGCGTGCGTACTTGATAGCAGCGTCACGCTCAGCTGCAAAAGGGAACAGGATCCAGGAGAGAAGCCCAAACAAAACGGTCGCAAAAAAGCACACACAACCAGAGGGCACAACCAGAGAGACAAGCGAAACACGTACAACCAGGTGTTAGGTAAGAGAAGCGGAAGGCATGGAGATCTGAATTCATACGTGCAAGGACCTCCCGGCTGGAAGCAGACGGTACGGGCGCGATGGTGAACCAACAATGGTGCCGAGACCAACCCTACCTTTCCTTCCCTGCCCGGCGGAGTCTTGCGCTGCATCGGAGTGTCGTCCGTGGAAGCATCTGCCGCAGCCGCCGATGCCGCCGCGCCATCCGTCCCCAGCCCCTCCCCGTCCACCGCCGCCCCCGTCGACAGCACCGCCTGCTGATTGGCCGCCGTCGCTGGTACGGCGCCCTCTGGCTCGCCCGCCGGCCGACGCCCCTCCCCCGGCCGCTCCCCGTCTGACGACGGCGACTCCCGCCCGACCATCATGGCCAGCGGCAGCAGCCGCCGGCGCACCATCTCCACCGCCGTCGGGCTGCCCGCCGCCGCGCCGGTGAGGTGGATCCCGCCCGCAGACGCGGCGGCCGCGCCGCCCGCCACGCACCAGATGCGGGGAAAAACCGGGCGGACCGCCGGGCACACGGCAACGCGGCGGGCGCCGCCGAGGACGGGGGTGACGCCCGCGTACCCGCCGCCGCCGCTCGGCACAGCCGTGGGCGCGGCCACAAACGCCGCGGGTGGTGGCGCGCCCACATCGAGGCCGACCGAGAGGGCGGCGGCCCAGCTTGGCGACCGGCGCACCCTCCGGCGAAAGGGAGCCGCCGAGGACATGGTCGGGGCACCGGCCGCGCCAACCACACCGCGCCTCGAGCCGACGAGTTGGCCACCAGAAACGGGGTGGGGGGAACACGGCCAGCGCACAGGCTGGCGCGTAAACCACAGTCGATCAACAGAGAGGGAAATGGAAGGGCATAGAGGTCGCCAGAGAAGAGGGAGCAGCGACCGCCGCGAACCAAACAACAAAGAAACAGACGATGCGCTGGCGCACCCACACGCCGACCCAGTCGCCCAGCCGCTCTATCAAGTCAACAACAATGGCCAACCCCGCGCCCCAGAGACGCGGGACCGCCCCCCCCCCCAGTGCGGGGCGCGATATAAATGGGACCGTCGACGACGCAGCGGCGGCGGGCCCCCGCCGTTCTTGCCGGCGGGCGCGGCCGGCGAGGTCAAGGCTGGGGGTTTCCCGTCGAGACGCACGACCCTCAACCAGGTGTGGGAGCGCCGGCACCGTCGCCAAATGGACTCCCGACACGTTTCTGAGGCGCGGTGTGCTTCCATCTGCATTGTGCGCTTGGGTATTTAGGTGTGGGATCACGCCAACTTGTCCAGTCTGCATGCAAGCTATACGAACTTGTTCCACGCGTCCGAAGAGCTTCTCTTTTAGCCTCCCCACGACAAGCATTGATTGATCAACTTGCAACGACACAGACAAGGTTTGGGAGTTAAGGATCCCATGACGCGACGTGGCATGGGGCCACGCACCCGCCCCAAGCCGCTCCGTCGCGCCGCGACCATGCCCACCTTCACCGCTCGTTGCAGAGGCAAGCCGCAGGCTGGGCGGGCCGCGTGGTCCCCGCACATGACGGCGTGCTGATCGGTGACTCTCCACCATACCCTGCGCTGGGAGGGGGGGTCCTGCGCCTGTGGGGTGCGGGTGTGGCCGCTGCCATCGACCGCATTGGGTGGCGGTGCGGCCGCGTCGGTGTGTGGGGTGCCTGCGCGCCGACTTTTTTTCCTTGTTTGGTTGTGGCGACTGCTGCTCCCTTCGTCTGGCGGCCTATGCCCGATAATATCCCTCTCTGTTGATCAGCTGTGGTTTGCGCGCCATCCTTGCGCTGAGCGTGTCCCCTCGGCCTCTTTTTTTGAGTGCCTCCCGGGCTCCAGACGCAGTGCGCCTGTGGCGCGACCGGTGGCCCGACCATGTCCTCGGCGGTGCACTTCCGCTTCAAGTCGGCGCGGGACTTTGACACGGTCACCTTTGATGGCGACTTTATCTCCATTGCGGACCTCAAGGTCGGCATCGTCGAGGTGAAGAAGCTCAACTATGGGGAGGGCTTTGACCTCGACATTAGCGACGCGCAGACCAACGAGGACTACAGCGAGGAGGCGTACCTGGTGCCCAAGAACACATCGGTGGTCGTGCGACGAGTGCCCGGCCTCAAGCCGGGTGGCATCCTCTCCCAACAGGCCATGGCCAAGAAGAACGAGCGCTACTCTGAGATTGACAAGCGCGGTCAGTCCAACATTGCCGCGGCGGCCGCCGCCGCCGCGTCGGCGTCCCTGTCGGCGGTGCAGGCACACACGGGCCTGCTGCCAGACTATGGGGGCGCGGCGGCCACGTACATGGGCGGCCCCGCGCCCAAACGCGTGGCGGGGCAGGACGAGCACGAGCGCATCGCCGCGCTCGTTGATGCGTCCGGCGCGGGCTTTGAGCGCACGACCTTCCCCGTGCAACGCGGCGGCTATGGCGGCGGCTATGGCGGCGGCGGCAACTTTCGCGGCGGCTATGGCGGCGGCGGCGGCTATGGTGGCGGCGGCGGCAGCCACGCCGACCGCGCGCCGACGCCCGGCCCCAACTACGTGTGCCACCGGTGTGGCAAGCCCGGCCACTGGATTGATCAGTGTCCGACCAACGGGGACCCGACCTTTGACAAGGTGCGCGTGCGGCGGCCGACGGGCATCCCGCAATCCATGCTCCGCTCCGTGCCCGTGCCGGCGAGCGGGACGGGGCTGCAGCTTAGGTCGGGACAGTTTGTTACCCTGCAGCCGAATGAAGAAGAATTTGCACGACAAACCGCTGGCCTCCGCGTGTCCCGCATGGAGCAGGAGCGCCTCGCGGCGGCAACCGCCGCGCAGGCCGAGGTGGCGGCGGCGGCGGCGGCAGCGGCAGGGGTGGGGGAGGGGGGCGACGTGCCGATGGCCGACGGAAAGGCGGCGGGCGGCGCCGACGGTGCCGACGCGGCGGGCGGCGACGGCGGCGCGGCGACGGCGGCGGCGGCGGCAGCGGCAGCGGCAGCGTCGGCGGGTGCAGACGGCGGTGCGGCCGGCGGTGCGGCCGGCGGTGCAGACGACACCCTCGAGGAGGAGGAGGAGCTCAATGCAGACGACATGGCGGCCGCCGCGCAGGTCGTGGCCGCGAGTGGCTCCAAACAAGTCATGGCAGTGCCACTCGCACCCGCTGCCGCCGCCGACGGGCCGCCCCCCCCCCCCCCCCCCCCCCCCCCCCCCCCCCCCCCCCCCCCCCCCCCCCCCCCCCCCCCCCCCGGCCCCCCCCGCCGGGCGCCCCCCCCCCCCCCCCCCATCGCGGCGACGCCGCCAATGCCGCTCCTCCCCACCCCCCCGACGGGAGGCCCCGGGCGCGCCGTCAACCGCGGCCGCGGCGGCGTGTACACCGGCGCCCCCGCTAGCGGCCGTGGCGGCTGGTCGGGGCCCACCCCGCCCGGCGGGCGGGGTCCCCTCCCCGCCGCCTTTGGTCCCGGCGGTGGCGGCGGTAGCGGCGGCCGCGGCGGCGCGGGCGCCGTGCGTGGCGGCCGTGGCGCCTTTACGCTCGGCCGCGGGGGTGGGGCGGGGCCGGCCGGCGGGCACCGGGGTGGGTTTGGCGGCGCCCCCCTGCCCGGGGGCGGCTTTGGACGAGGCGGTCCCCCGCCGCCGCCCCTCTTTGGCGGCCGCGGCCGGGGTGGGATGCCGCCCATGCTGCCGCCGGGCTTTCCCGTCGGCCTCCCGGGGATGCCGCCGCTGGGCTTTCGGCCGCCGGGCATGCCGCCGGGCTGGCCGGGGCCGCCGCTCGGCGTTGGGGGACGGGGTGGGGCCGCGGGCGCCGGCGCCGGCGGGCCGCTGCCCCCGCCAATGCTGCCCGGTGCCAGTGGGGTCCTCCCGCCAGGCGCCATGCCGCCGGGCGTGTTTGGTTTTGGCCCTGCGCAGATGGCGCAGTACCAACAGTACATGCAGGCGTTTGGGGCGCACTGGCAAGCGACGCAGGCGGCGGCGGCGGTGGGCCGGGGCGGGGTGCTCGCCTCGTCGACGCAACTGCCTGGGGGAGGGGGGAGGGCGCCGCCGGGCGGCGGTGGCGGCGGCGGCGGTGGCGGCGGCGGCCGGCGGGATTCACGGTCACGCTCGCGCTCGCGCTCTCGCTCACGCTCGCGCTCGCGTACCCCTCGGCGCTCGCGCACCCGCTCCCGCACCCGCTCCCGCTCCCGCTCGTGGTCCCGCGGCCGCTCCCGGTCGCGGACGCCCTCCTCCTCGCGCTCGCCGCGTCGTTCGCGCTCCCGCTCCTCGGGTGGATTGTCTGGGCGCTCCCGGAGCCGCAGCCGCTCACGGTCCCCGTTTGGTGGCGGCCGACCCCGCGGGCGCTCCTTTTCGCGCTCCCGCTCCCGCTCCATGTCGCGGTCGCGCTCCCGCTCCCGCTCCCGCTACGCGTCGCGCTCCCGCTCGCCGTCGCCGCGCGCGTCGCGCTCCCGCTCCCGCTCACCGGCGGTGGGGGTCCCCGCCGCCGCGACCGCGCGCGACGTTGGCGCGCCGGCGGTGCCGGCGGCGCCGGTGGCGGCGGCCGCGGCAGCGTCGCGCTCCCACTCCCGCTCGCGCTCGCGGACGCCACCGCCGCGGCGGCGCGGGTCGGCCTCCCGCACACGCTCCCCAGTCCGGCGGCGCGGCGACTCGCGGTCACCCCGGCGGGGTGACGGCCGGCCGGCGGCGGGTGGCTATGGCGCCGGGAGCGCCAGACGCGCCCGCTCGCCACCACGGTGGTCTGGGGAGGGCTCCCGCGACCGCGACCGCGACCGTGACCGCGACCGCACGCGGGACCGTGACCGCGGGCGTGCCGGCCGCGACTGGGAGGGGGAGCGCGCCCGCGGCAAGGGCGGCGGCTACTTTGACGAGCGGGACCGGGGTGGCGGGCGGCGGGATGGCAAGCGCGGTCGCAGCCGGTCGGCCGACCGGCCCGCGTCGGGCGGCCGCTTTGGTGCCGACGGTGGCGGCGCGGTCGGCCGACGGGGAGTCGGCGTCGGCGCCGTCGGCGGCGCCAGCCGCGTCAATGGCGGCCGCGGCGGCGGCCCTGCCGGGCGCGGCGGTATGAACGGGTCGGCCGGGGGGCGGCCGCCGTTTGTCAGCGGCTTTGCGCCCGCCGCCGCGCCGCGGGGCGGCGGCGGCGGCGGTGGCGGCCCCGGCGGCGGCAACAAGGAGGCGGCGTTCAAGCGCGCGCGCTTGAGCATTGGGGACGTCCCTGCCAGCGGCCGCGGCTTGGACGCCCGCATTGGCAGCGGCGGCGGCGGTGGCGGCGACAAGGCGCGACAGGTGCGCGCGCGCATCGGCGGCGGCGGCAGTGGCGGCGGTGGGGGCGTCGGGGAGCCCCGCCGCTCCGTCCACGAGCGCCTGTCGGTGCACTCGCGGCTCGGGGCCAAGGGCGGTGACGGCGGCGGGGGCGCGGCCAATGGAGGCGGGCTCGCCACGGCGGGGGCGCTCGGCTCCAGCTCGGCGGGGCTGAGCAGCGCAACGTTGGAACGCCGCCGCCGGGGCGCCCGCGGGCGCGGCCGCTGAGGGCGGTCGGCACGCGCGTGTGCCCGCGCGCTTGCACAGCACAAGACACCGCCGGCGGTTGTAGGCGTCGCAGTGGGGTGTAGGCACCACCGCACGTGCTTGTTCTTCTCCCTCGTTTTGCACTTGTTTTTTCTGGACCGTGTCATTTGGTTGCATGTATGAGTAGGTCCCTTGTGTGTCGTAAACGAGGACGCTTCTGTGTGGATTGCTTGCGTTGTACAGCTTGTTTATCCCCCCTTTTTTTCTTTTCACTGTTCGGTTGGACGAGCGGCGAGCCTTCCTTTCTTTGTTGCTCGCGACGTGGCCGGGGCCGTGCCTTTTTTTATTTGTCCTAACTTTGCACTGACTTACACTGCTGCGGGACACGCGCGTGTTTCTTTGCCACGTCCCCATCCACTCCTGGCGTCAAGGCACTCGGACGCTCAGAGCGGTTGGGGTGCCGTTTGGGAGTCGTCTGGGAGTTCCCGGGAGTTTTTTCCCCAGGGGAAGATGGGGATCCATGGCTGACGCCGCTCCGTCGTTCTCTTATTTTTCGTTCACTGGCAGGTGCGACGAGCGCGACCTTCGGTACCCCCTCCAGTCGGTGGCCCTACGACCTGCTCTTGGCTGCCGTTTTCACACCGTGATCCACGCGGAGAGCACGAGACTTTGGGGAAGGGTCATGGTCCACTGTCTGTGGTCTGCAGTAGTAGAGACGGACTGTACCCTCCACGTTCGTTGAGGTGCTTCCGCTATTAATACTAGCAATACTGGCATGGTCTCCCTACCAAATCCAGAAACCACATGAATCGGTATCGATACACCTCTACTTGCACCCAGCGTTAAGCCGTTCTTATGGATTCGAGTGTCAACAACAGTACCGGAGGACACAGACCGAATGACCCAAACGTCGCGATGCCAAGCAACGGATACTGCAAAACCTACCCACACATCCACACACGTCACAGAGTGACACACACAACGCGGGAATTCAAGCACTGTTGCGGGCCGACACCTTGGTAGCACCGCACGTGGACGGAATGACATCCGAGAAGATGCGCCAGATGTCGCCCGCCACAAAGTCATTGTCGACTATGTTGACCAGGGAGTACGTGTCGTGAATACCCTTCAGCACTTCCTTGGACTTGTCCTCCGCCTCGTACAGGTCCGCCCAGTGGGACAGCCACAAGTTGAAGGCCTCGGCCTTCCACACGCGGAACGAGTAGGGGTCCACAATAGTAGGCTGAATGATCTCCCGCTGGGGAAAGACACCCCACGTCACTGCGTTGGCGCCCGCGCACTTGGAGGTGGTGCGGAGCTCCTTCGAGTGTGCCTTGGCCGCGTAGAGCGTCAAGGAGGGGAAGCGCTCGGCGGCCACAAAGAGGGCGTCGGTCATCTCGGGCGACGCAAAGAACTCCACGTAGGCCTTTTGGTACACAAAGCCGCCGGGACCGCCCCAGCCAACGCTCATGTCCGTCGACGGCGCGGCATTGACGCGCGGCTGCGAGTTGATCGTCAGCAGGCCGTTGCGGTTCAGCCACAGCAAGGGGGTAGAAATGGCGACCGTCTCGCTGGCCAGCTCCGACGCCTCCACCCACGGCAGGCGCTTCAGGGTGCCCTTGAAGAAGCGTGTGAATACCTCCATCACGTCATGCTCGGACTTGATGGTGCCGTACAGCTCACGGGAAGCCGCCCGCGCGTCGTCGGTCACCAGGCCGCCCGAGCCAACGAGGTGGTGGTTGGAGATGTCGCCGAACGCGGGCGAGCGGTTGTCCCCCCACCGGCCGTTGGGGAAGTCGTCCCACGCAGACGTGCGCTCGAGGTAGGACTTCGGCCGGTTGGCCCAAAAGATGGGCCGCACGTCCTCCGTCCTCCGCTTGTCCAGAGTCGCCGGCCGCCACGGGAGCGACCGGATGGACTGCGTCTGGGGGACCAAACCCAGCTCATCCACCACGGCCATCACACTCTTCTCCAGGTTGAGGGAGTAGAAGTGGATGCCCGGCGACAGGCCCGAGTCGAGGATGCGGCGGCACATGTCGGCCGCCAGCTGAATGCCGTACGCCTTGACCGCCGCGTCGTCGTCGCGAATCGGCTCCAGCGCCTCCTCCACCGACGGGGGCACCTGCGTCTTGCAAAAGCCGGTCATGCGCTTAAAGCCTGCATAGTTCTGGATGGGCAGAATACCTGGCAGGACAGGCACCTCAATGCCCCGCTTGTGGCAATCCCGCACGAACTGGAGGAAGATGTCCACGTCGTAGAACATCTGGGTGATGATCAGGTCTGCGCCCGCCTTGACCTTGTCCTCCAGATGCTCCATCTCCTGCTCGTAGGTGATGGCGCCAGAGAGAGAGCCCGCCGGGTGGCCCTCTGGGTAGCCTGCCACGCAAATGCAGAAGTAATCGCCATACTCCTCGCGAATGAAACGCACCAGGTCGACCGCGTGCGCAAAGCCGTCCTCACACTGCTTCCATTCCTGACCCGCCGGGGGGTCTCCCCGCAGAGCCAAGATGTTGCGGATGCCCCGCGCCTTGGCGCCGTCCAGACCCTCCCGAACCTTGCCCGCTGGCATGTTGGTGCACGTTAAGTGCATCATGCAGTCCAGACCGAGATACTTTTGGATGTTGCCGCTCAGGTCCAGGGAGAGCTCCGACGTCGACCCGCCGGCGCCCCACGTCATGTCGCAAAACAGGGGCTCGACACGCGCCATACGGTCAATGCGGTCGTACAGATTCTCCACCCCCGACGCCGTCTTGGGGGGGAAGTACTCAAAAGAGAAGAACGTACGGTTCTCCGCAACCCGCTCCCGGATCTTGTCCGCAATATGGGCGACCTGCCGCAGGTTGGGGTCCGTCTTGTTCCCCGCCACCAGGGAGGCAGGCAGGTCGGGCATGGCGGGCAACGCCGCCGCCTTCTGCACCGCCGTCGTCGGGGAGTCCGACGACCCAACCAGCACGGCGGCCGACATAGTGACAATGTGGGACGGCGAAAGGGGGCGGGAAGTCAGGATAGACCACACACGGCCGGTGTCGGCACGGGGCTCGGCCGAACCGACCAGGAGCAACCTGTAGCAAGGCACAACGCAAGCGAACAGGCACAATCCAACAGTAATGAGAGAGGTCTCGGTGCGACGGTGCTACAGTGTAGGCAGCGCACTCAGGCCTCACGCCGTCACTCCCGGCCAACACACCACGTGCGGAGGTCCTACCGCGGTTGGCAGCGCAGTAGTTGTGGGCATCGAACGAAAGCGTGGCCACTCTGGAGCGCCTGCTGACCGCACAGCTGGTGCGGCGGCCGCCGCTCGTCATTGATCGATTGGGCTCAGGACAATTCGGATCCATCGCCGTTCCATTGAGCTCTCGATAGCCTTTCGATGGGTCCAGAACGAACCTCTATGGACCTCGACATTCCCGACGAAGTCACTGATGCGAATTGGGCAAGCCGACTTTCAACGTTCACAATAAACCAAATCCGTCCAAGCCGACTTCATGATTGATCAACCGATGCCTGGGTGTGTCTCGATGTGTGGACGAAGTACAGTATCCTCGCGGGACGGCACCCAGAAGTTGAAAAAAATCGCCGTACGAACACTGCTTGTTGCGACTGTCCTTGTCGTCATCAAGATCGCGTCCTGTTTGCGAGAATCTCATTCGACAGGATCTCGCTGGCAGCCACAACACCTCGGTCGTGCCGATGTCATTGCGGGAAATTGTCTCCAGAGAGTAGGGAGCATGACTGAGTCGATGACTCACTGGGTTGTCCTCCTAAACTGTCCTCTTCCCTCCACTTGTTGTGTATCTTCACCCCAGGTAGTGATTGCCTGAGCCCGACCGGAAGGTTGGGACTGGCAAGAGGTCGAACAAACAACGCGACGTCAATGGCTGTCACCATCGGCTTGTTTTTGTTGGTGAGATTCTATAATCAAGAGGGCGCAAGCGCAACGAGCAGCCTCGGCACGTGCCACCGGAAAGCTGGACCTTCTTCCAATCGTATCGTGCCCGTGGCATGTACTGCACTGCTCTATGCACAAAAAGGACAAAATCACTATCACACTAATACGGCACTTGTCACAGTTTCCCGGAGACGCGCCTAATCTTTTAAAGTCGACATACAGGTGGAGGTGCGCACAGGCGGTTTTGACCATTGTGACCAGTACAGCCGATGACTCGGCTGGATAGAGAATAAGACCGGAAGAGATATGCATACCCTCACAGTAATCTGAAATTCTGTAAGTCAGATCATTGGCCATCCAAATATGCCCATGGAAGGTCCATCATTGAGCCCTGTTGAGCAATCGAATCCGAAAGGGTCAGGATTACAACCTCATCGCAAATGTGGTCTGATGAGAAAATTCATGACGAGATGATCGGGCACCGCTTGCGGAAGGGATGAGCATTGAAGCGGCTCCTCCTGTTGTGCTTTGTCCGCTGGACTGTCAGCTGTCAATGTGGCCTCCCAGGGTTCTTGGCTTGACCTTGTGTAGGATTCGTACAGTTGAAGAAAAAAAAAATGGAAAGTCACAGTACAGCACCCCAAAGATGGCGCAATTGTAGCGCTCTCGCAAGCGCATGATGATCCAGGCCCAAGAGCCATCGGTACACGTGTGTTCGTTTCCAGGCTCTTGCGGACACCCAGAGGGCGGGCCCGCGTTTGAGTGGTCAAGCCGACTGTGTCTTGGCATCAGTCGGAAACCGGTGGTACCAACGAACCAGAGGCGGCCCTCTTCCGCCCAAATCGGGCGCGCCCATTGGCTAGCTTCCTACGCGTTGCGCGGGTGGGGCCTGCTGAATTTTCCATCGACGACCAAACGTGGCCGGCCGCCGGCCGCAACCGCACCTGAGCAGGGCGGCCCGGCCCGCGCGCGAGGCAGCAGGTCGCGGGAAGCGCTGCGTGGTCTGGCCGCCCACGCGCTCTTCTGTCGACCCCTCCCGCCGCCGTGACGCCCTCTACTCGCCCGGCGTCGCATCCTCGCCCCTCACCGGCAAGGCCACTGCCCGTAGCATTGGACGGCAGTGACCAGACTCCTCGGACGGATATTGGCCATCTCCCTCCTCTTGTCATCTGCCTTCTGTCTCCCTTTACTTCGTTTCTTCGTTCCCGGTCTTGGCCGCCCCCACTCTTCCACCATGGGCATCAAGATGCCAACCCTCCCCAAGCTGTCCAACCCCTTCCAGCGTCGGGAGGATGGGAAGATGCAGTTCATAGGCCTGACGGCCATGGAATGGAGTACGTTTTGACTGCTTCCGGGAGACATCTGTTTGGCATGGGCAAGGTGTGCTGTGGTCGGCAGCGCAGTTTCATCCAACTAGAGCTGATGGTTGCCATCCGCTTGCGTGGGTACATATCGAACGTGTATGAGTGTTCTAACTCTTGCTTTATGTGATGCACTCTGCCATTTTCATCCTGTTCCGTGGCTGGTGCACCGGCTCTGATTGTATTTGCATGTCCCTACTGCTGCTCGTTTCTGTTGTCACAGTCACCACCACCCTCGCCCTAGTCCTACTGTACGCCTTCATGGCTGGCTTCTTTGCTGTTCTGCTCATCGTTGCGAACAAGATTCGCCACAGCGGTGACTCCGTACGTTTCAGCTCTCTGTCCCATGATTGATGTCTGGTCGCTTGGGTGCGGTGGTTGGCCGCCTCTTGTACTTGCACGGTTTGTTGCATACCACTGCTTCAAGGTCTGTGAGCGTACATGCTTTGTCATCGCATCCTCTACAGAAACTGACCCAATTGGTACGGTCTCGATTCGTGCGGTTTGTTGTGTTTGTCTGTTCTTGTCTGACGCGTACCTCGTGTGCTGTAGTTTGAGCGCCCAGGCCAGGTCTTCCCCTTCCGGCCGGAAGACGATTAGATTATTCGCGGGGACACCCACAGACTCCTATCACTTTATTTCTTCCTTTGCTCGGAACCACTGTTGACCGGGTCGGCGGACGCTGAGTTGAGCCGACTAAGCGGCCCCGTGACCGATGGACCTAGGCGTTCAATGGCTCACGGCCAGATGTAGACTTTTCTTGCAACACGAAAGCATACCCTCGCTAATAATCCTTCCGCGTGCTGGACATGAACCGTGCTGCTATGACTATTCGGTTTGGCCACAGCCCAGGCATATGAACACACGGCGCCATCGTTAGGCTCACTTGGCACGATTGCACTTCGCGACGAGCTACTTCGGGTCCTGCGTGAAGATTGCTCAGGAAACGACCCAAGCGAGCTATTCCAATAGAGGCGGCCTCTGTGATCGGGCACGACAAGGACCTGATGAGGGCCCCATCCAGCAACGCAGGATGAGGGCCCACCAGACGCGCCAAATTACAACAGTATTACCACACAAAACTCGCGACAATACTCCACCACATCAGGTACGACTCGCCATGACACACCCCATGTCATCCCTCCCCGCACACTGTAGCACCACAGGTCGCACATCGGCCACACCGCGCAAAACTGCGTATACAAGCCCAGCCAATGGAGTAGAGAAACAGCAAACGAAAAAGGAGACAATGCACAGGGAAGAGAGGACAACCACACAACGCCGCGGATACGCAAGCCCTGCACCGCCATTGTGTACGAGGTCTGTAATGAGAACGACAATCGCGTCACCGCCCCGGAGCCCATAAGGAGCCAAACCCCGCCGCGGGCGAGCCGCACGCGGCGCGCCGGCCCCACCCTGCTCAGCGCGCCGACCCAGCACCCGACCCGCCCGCCCCTGCGGGCGCCTGCTGCCAGCGGTCCCGGTCCACGTTGGCAAAGTACGGGTGGTTGAGTGCATCCCGCGCAGTAATCCGCTGTGACGGCTCGTAAAGCAGCATCTGCGTCAAGAGGCTCAACCCGAGATCGTCCAACGTGGGCACGGCAATCCGCAACGACACCTGTGGCCAGCGGGGGAAGGTTGGCTTGAACTCAGGTAGCTCGCTGACGCCCGGCCACATGTCCTCGGTCGGAGTGCCGAGCGCACGAAACATTTTGTAGAGCTGGTCAATCTCGCTGTCGCCGGGGAAGAGCGGGGAGCGGGTGACCAGCTCCGCAAAGATGCAGCCGATGGACCAAATGTCGACGGGCGTCGAGTACTTTTTGGCGCCAAGGAGGATCTCCGGCGCCCGGTACCAGAGCGTTACCACCTCGTGCGTGTAGTGGCGGACAGGGATGCCAAACGCGCGGGCGAGCCCAAAGTCCGCGAGCTTAAGCGACCCCCGCCGGTCGATGAGGAGGTTAGCTGGCTTGAGGTCCCGGTGCAACACCCGGTGCCGGTGGCAATGCTCGATGCCGTTGAGCAGCTGGAAGAGGTACGACTGGATAAGCGCCGGGTCGAGCGACGGCGTCCGAACCGAGTCCATGAACCGCTTCAGGTCCTGGTCGAGGTACTCAAACACCAGGAAGAGCTTGTTGTCCGAGTGCACCACGTCCATAAAGCGCACAATGTTGGGGTGCTGCAGCTCCTTGAGGATGGAGATCTCGCGGATGGCCGTTGACGGCACGCCCTCGTCCTCCTGCTCCAGACGGATGCGCTTGAGCGCAATCATCTCGTTCGTCTCCCGGTCGCGGGCTTTGAAGACGACACCATAGGTGCCCTCCCCAATCTTTTGCATCGTTTCGTAACGATCCATGATGCCGGGCCACAGACGGCGGCAACCCGCAACGGCAACCTCACCCCGCTCCGCAGAGGCGAGGTGGCGACGTGGAGGACGCCCCGCACCAGCAGCTGACTACCACAACGGGCGAGCACGCCCGCCGCGCACGCCTAGTCGCCCCTCCTACGCCTACCCCAACGCCACGGCATGCGCCACAAGGCCCACGCGCCCCGGGCGCGGTAGACAAGTGCGACGACGGCAATGCGCACGCCGGTCGACTGCCCTCCCCCCCGCAAGAACGTCGTTCCCGACCGCGCCGTCTCCCGTTGGCCGCCGCGGCGCGGCTACAGCCGTCCCCCTCGGGTGACGGCAGCGCCGGCCGGGCGCGCCCACGACGACGACCGCCTCGGCTGTGTGGCGGCCACGCGTCCCCGCACAGCAATGCACTCCGACGGTACGCCCAACGCACGGCCGGCTGCCACCTCCGACCGCACCGCCCCCGCCCGGCGCGCCTCCGATCAGTGTCGTAGGGTCTGCCGGCGGCCACGCCCGCGCATTCAAAATCCAAAGACGCCCCCCAACGAGCACGTCGCAACCCCGACGCGAGATCCAATCCCCCGCACAATCAGCGGGCGCGGGCAACAGTGCCAGGGCACGGGTCGATGAAAAAACAAGGAAGAAAACGACACGGCAAAGAAAACAAGCACGAGCGTCAGCCACGTGCGTGAGGGGGGTGGCAGATGGCGGCGGCGCGCAGTCCCGCCGCCGTCGACGTGGACGCCGCCGGAGACGCCGTGGCGGCAGACCCTCAACTGCGTGCACGAGGGGGGGGGGGGGGGGCGGCGGACCTTCGGCGACAGTAGGTATGGTCAAGCCACGAACACAAGAGACACTCTCATTCGCCGACCACATTAACCAATGCCGCATACGGCGGCGTATGGAAAACGCGG
>Ga0115030_1000280_pt1 | contig 20027 bp, 19 predicted proteins | sample SidtaG_4_FD_87174 | JGI IMG/M metagenome (GOLD analysis project Ga0115030, IMG submission 87174) | Marine algal microbial communities from Sidmouth, United Kingdom - Sidmouth_Male1 metaG | ecosystem: Host-associated > Algae > Red algae > Unclassified | place: Sidmouth, United Kingdom | collected... | reverse complement strand
CGCCGCCGCGGCGGCGCCCGCCCGGCGGTCCACGACGGCGAGGCCCGCCGCGAGGAGCGCCGTCGACACATTGACGGGCGCCCACGGGGGGCCGACCCACACCGTCCCGACGAGGCGCCCGGCGCGGTCCTTGGCGAGGAGGCTCACCCGCACCGCCGCGCCGACGCCGCGGGGGAGCGGCGCCGCCGCCGCCGCGCCGGCCGCCCCGCTGGGGGGGGGGGGCGCCACGACGACCACCTCATCCTCCCCGTCGCCGGCGGCGGCGGCGGCCGCGGCCGCGGCGGCGGCGGCCGCCGCCGCGTCGTCCCCCCCACTCGCCCCCCCCCCGTGTTTGACGAGCAAGTCGGCGACAAACGCCTTGGCCTCCTCCCCGAGCGGCTGCCCCGCCTTGTCCACCAACCCCCCGTCGGGCACCTTGACGCCGCCCAACCGCACGGGGAGGGTGCCTTCCATGCCCCGCGGCAGCGCGTCTGGGTCGTCCCACGGCGCGGCGCGGCGTTCAAAGTAGACGCCCGGGTCATTGGCGGCACTCCCCGGCATGCGCAGGGGGGTGTGGCGGACGCGGAGCGACGCCCCCCCCGCCACATCCGTGACAAAGGCGGAGAGGACGGTGGCGGCGCCGCCGCCGGCCTTGCCGCCCCCCGCCCCAAACGCAGAGGAGGGGATGTCCGCCACCTCCCGGTAGCGCTTGGTGGAGCTCGGCAGCGCCACGGCGGTGACGCCAACGGCGGCGCCGGCGACGAGCGTCACGCCCGTGGCGGCGACGCGCTTGAACAAGCCGCGGCGGGTGGTCACCGCGAGGGGGCCCGGCGGGGCGGGGGGGGGGGCGCCCTCCCCGCCGCCGCCGCCGCCGCCGCCGCCCTCCCCGCCCCCGCCGTCGCGGGCAGTGGCGGTGGACGGGCGGGCGGCGGCAAAGAAGGCGGCGGCCATGCCGAGCAGCGCCGCCACCACCGCCGTGGGGGGGGGGAGGAGGAAGCCCTGCGCGAGCCGCCGCCCGGGGGGCGCCCCCGCCGACGCGTCGGCGACCGCCGCCGCCTCGGCGTCGGAGCGGGCGGCCACGGCGGTCGGCGGGGGCCGTGTCGGGGCGCGACGGGGGCGTGCCGCCGCCACCGACGGGCGCGCCACGAGCCCCCCGACGGGGACGCGGGCGGTCAGCAGGGGCCGGCACCCACCGACAAACGCCATGGCGGCAGCGGCGGCGGCGGCGGTCGGGCGCCGGTGGGGGGGGCGCAGTGACAAGGACAAGGGCGCCAAAACGTCCTCCCTCCGCCTTGCCAGTGGCGTCGTGGGACGGGGACGGCGGGGAGCAACGGGGGCGGGGCGGGGGGCCTGCGCGAGCGCCAGCCTGCGAAGCGCGGCGGCAGCGTCGGGTGCTGCACACCCGCGCTGCACCTCGACGCGCATGACCTCGACGCAGCGTCCACCGCGTTGCGGCCTGATTGGCTGGTTGCGATGGGAGGCGGTTCTGCGGGGTAGGGCGGGGGCAGTGCAGCCGGCAAGCAGCCTCACTCGGGGTCGATCTCAGATCTGACGGATTCCGCTCAGAATTCTAAAGTAGAGCTGTGCCCACAAGCCAGTATCAATAGTTCAAGAGAAAGGGTGGCACCCCACGGAAACACAGGATCTCAAAACGCTGCCCACCCCTCAAAGAAGCCCCCCCGCTACATTGGTCCAAACGGTTCTGTGTCGACGGGTGACCATCGCGGCGCCCTTGACGTGGCGTCCCCCACGGTGCGTGAGCGACGGGGCCGTCAGGAGCCGCCCATCGTCGGCTCTCATGCTCACCCCATCGCTTTTCCATCGAATCCGGCTGATGCGCGTCCAGCCCATCTGAGCAAACTTTGGATGGGACCGGAGATGCATATCAGAGCCTTCATCCCAGCCATCGCTTCGATGGGTCCCTGAATTAGACCCGGCGATGGAGACATTCGCGGATAGGGGGCCACTGCGTTGCCAGCCGCCACTGCGATGCTTCGACCGACCACTCAGGTGGCAGTCTGGGTCGCGTGTCTTAGGCTGACGACAGGGAGCGCCCCGCTTCGCTCACGTGTTCCTGGCGGTAGCCAATCGGGTACCAGAATTGCCTTCGGACGGAAAAGCTGTGGGCTGGCCAACCAGCCAAACCCGGTGGGGGCTGCTCGCTGCCTGGCTCGGGGCCTGCAGCGCACGTCCGACTCGGCACCGCTGCCCGCGTCGCGCCCTACTGCTGCCGCCGCGTCGCCACCGCTGCCCGAGGTCCCCGGGAGGACGAGGTTGGTCTGCACTACAACGCGGTAACGTATGAAGCTGCCGCCACCCCCGCCACGGTGGCTATGGGGGGATCCGACGGGGTGGCTCACCGCCCTACTTCAGAGCGACCCCGCTGGTGGGGGGAGACGCGGCATCGACTTGGGGGACGCCTCCGTCGGGTGGCTCCCCGCCGTCCATCCACGTCGCGGCTGAGCCGGCGATGGTTGGGGGAGATGATGGGCTGGGATACGCTGTGCTCTAACAGATCTCCACACGCCCACTTGCTGCTCGACCGTGCTTCTGCGTTGTTCTGTCACTGTCCTGAGCTCTTTACGTGCTGTTTACCGGTGGGATTAGGAAAGGAGAGCAGTAACATCGTTTTATGGCCAAGGATAGAAGGGATTGACAAAGAAGCGGGCGGCACGACGATGAGCGGCTGTGCCGGGCACCGTCTTGGGGGTGGCAGCGATGCCGTAGTCGCGCGTTATCTGCTCCTGGTCGGGCACTACGTGCTCAACCCGCAGAACATACATCAGCGGGACGGCGTGCAAAGCAGGCCACTCATCACCCAACTCCATCTCCCAACACAGCCGGACGCAGCCGCCGCCCACGAGAGGGCAGCCGGGGGTTGACTCGCACACGTCCATGCCCGCCAACACCACCACCTCCGTACTGCTCCCCCCCACCGAGCGCACAATCGATCGCGCCTCGCCGTAGCGGACAACGCCGCGAGCGTCGCCAGGAAGCGAGTACGCAAAGCAGTCATACCACGGGAGGCCGCGATACACGGGGGCGGCGAGCAAGCGCTGCTGGGGGTGGCCGCCGTCGCAGCAGGGAAACCGAGGGGAGAAGGTGTACGAGTTGGCGGTGCGCACGGCGGTTGTGACAGCCGGCTGGCCCAACACAGAGCCGACAGCACTAAGCCCTGGCCGTGACGCCAACTCGGAAAGAGCAAGTGTCGTCGCCCGTCTCGCCGCGCCGCCCGCTCTCACCGCTCCCGCGGCATCACCCCCGACAGTCCCTGCCGGCGCCGTCGATTCGTCCTCGTCCCCCCCATCGTCGAACCAGTCGTCAAAATCAGCCGCCTCGCGCGCCATCCGCGCCTTGATCTCGAGTGAGCCTTGGCCGACCCGCAACAGCTGCGTGCGGAACGTGGCTTCGTCCCCGTTGGTGCGGCCATACCTCCTCTTCTCATGGCCGTGTAGAGCCTCATTGACGCCGGTGTCGCCGTTGCTAATTGCACCGTGCAGCTTAATGGCGGCTAGAACGTGCGCTAGAAGCTTGTGCACCTTGGTGCTGAACAACTTTCCAAGGACTGGCGTCAGGTAGTCCAGCACAAAGGTGCGCGCCAGCGCCGCCACCTCCTCCGCCTCTGCCACAGTCATGGGTGGCCGGCAGTGGTACTTGCCGACGAGGCGGTCCACCAAGTGTGCATACCGCACAAACAGCTGCGTGACAGCGATCTTGTAGGGGGTGGTGCCAAACTTAGTCCGGTACAGCACCCAGTCAAAGTCCAGGTTTCTGGACACCGAGCGGATGTCCTCATCAACCGCCCCATCGCCCCCGTCATCTCCGCCCTGCTTCGTGCCGCGTGCGGCGGCGGGGGTGGTGGGGTCGCTGTCGTCCGCCGAGGTGGCCGCGCTGCTGCCGCCGCCGCTCGTGTCGCTGCCTCCCATCGATTGAGTGCGGCTGCTCGCGTCCGATTGAAGAAGGGACTCGATAAGGTCGGCCACGTCCTGGTCGTCTTCGTCCGTCTCGGAGTGTTCCGAATCCGCGTCGACGCTCTCCGTCTGAGCGCGAGGCGCCCGCGCTGGCCGACTGCGAGAGGATTCAGGGTGTCGTCCCTTACGTCTTTCTGGTGCGGCGGCGGCTCTGGCCTTCTTTTTGGGAGGTGGTCGCCGCCGTGTGCCGGGACCGAACAGGCCAGCCACCAAAAAGGCCAAGATCCACACGCCAGCGCGTTGCTGCCGCCCTGTAAAGGTCGCCTGTTTGTCTTTCGGACCGACCAGGTAGCTAAAGAGGGGACAGAGCCAGAAGAGACAATAAACGGTGAAGGAACTGAATGAGTACTCGTCAGTGACCGGCTGTGCAGGAGGCCAGGTGCGCGACAAAAGCCACTGTGCCAGTAACGGGGCCAAAAAATAACACAAGACAGAGTGACCCACGTACCCAGGAGGGATGAAAGACGCCAGGCTACGTCGGCCCAAGAACTCGGTGCGCGTGTTTCCCGCCCGCGCCGTGGCGCTCTCGTCTTTGTACTCGGGATAAAACTCTTTGCAGACATGCGGAAACACGAGAATGAGGCGGTGGCACATCATTCTTGTGATTCCCAAATCCAGTACCTGCGAGCGGACAAGCAACGAAAAGCAACAGAAATGACAATCAGTCAGAAAATGTACAGGCGCGGGAAGAATAACACGTAGGGAAGTCCGACGGCCCGCCAACAAATAGAATCACAAGACACACAAGCACAACATACGTGAAGGGGGTCAAAGGCAATCATCTTGTAGAGATGGTGGGGGGTGGTGCCGAGCCCTCCTAGTGCCGCCAGCGCGGGTACGAAGGCATTAATGCTGCTCTCAGTCTCCAAGAGCACGCGTCGTTGGCGCTTGCGTGTGGTCCTGGAAAGCATCACCGTCTCCAAGTGGTGCTCGAGGCCTTTCACCACGTCTCGCTCCTCCGCATCGACGCCCTCCTCTGTGCAGGCGTCGTCGGCCAGCACGAGGCACGAGGTGCAGGGGTGGGCACACTTGCCCGCCTTTAGGCAGAGGACGGCGCGCTCCTCGGGCCTGTCGCAGGCGTACAACAGCACGCGGAAGAAAGCGAGGGTGCAGCCTCCGATGCGCTCGTCCAGCTTGTGGCCATTGTGGCTCGCGTCGATGGCGTCTCTGAACGCCAAGTAGAGTGTGCGCTGCAGGACGCCCCAGCGCCGGCCTTTTGCCTTCTCCTTTCCGCCGGGCTCCCTCAGCGTCCGCACCCAGGGAACGTAGGCGATGGTGTGCCAGTTCTCGTCACTCGTCACGTCGTTGACGATGCGGATTCGAATGGGATAGAGGTAATGGGCTGTGAACCACAGATAGTAAAAGGCAGCACCCTGAAGGTCAATGAGATCGTGCGAGTATCAGGTTAGCATCAACACATTGAAAAGGAGGCTGTCAGACGAAATATTAGCAGCAGGTCAGGGTGGCACAGAGTACCAAGGCGCGTCAGGACCCGTAACCAAAACGCATGGGAGGCTGCAGACAAGCTTACCTCCCGACCAGGATAGCAAACTTGCGTCACTGTACACATATGCACCGAGCACAAACGCTCTTTCCGCGGTCACCGAGTCGACGGCATCCTGATGAGCTTTAAAGGCCTCCCCGTCGATTGGTGACTCGCGGCGGTCGCCAACGGCCACATCGTCGCGACGGAGCTGCACCTTGTTGGCGCAGCGGAGGGCATCCAGCGCCACCTGCAAGCCCGACCGGAAGAACGAGACGTACCGCACCCCGCCTTGCAGCATTGTACACTTTCTCCACCCGGCCGACAGTACCGCATCGTCCAAGTCATCGCGGACGGCGTTGCGGAAGGCGTTGGCTGACGAGAAGTGGTTCTTGATTTTGTTGGGAACGGCAGGCGGCTGCATCCCGTCCGCAGCCGACCCGTCCCACGCCGCAATCAGGTTGTACAGCTTGGTCTGGAAGGCGGTGGACAAGCCGCTGCCGTTGGCGTCATGCACAAACTCCTGCACTAGCCGCAGCGCCGGCGTGTTGAACTTGCCAGGCTTGCAGTGCGGCCGCGCCTCGACGGCCGGGGAGCACCGCTTGATGTCTCCGATGCGCTCGTACTCGGCGCGGGCCTCAGTGGACACCGACGAGAAGACATGGGCGACACCGCCTGGTTCCTTTGCGGCGCGACCGCTCGGTGGTGGCTTGGCGGCACCGCTCGGGGCGTCCGGGTCCGTCTGCGACGCTTTCTCTGCCGCCAGGTCGGCCAGCTGCAGGAGCAGCGCGTCGGCGTTGGTGTCGTAGAGCCCGGTAGTCTCGGGGGTGACGTGGCAGAGCCCGACCGCGCCCGCCGTGTCCGTGCCTGTCGCAGGCTCCCCGTGTATTGTAGCGGTCAACACGGGAGGGGGGGGCAGCGGGGTGTCAAGGTCGACGGCCGGCGCGGCGACGGGAGCGCCAGCGGCACCCAACAAAGGGTCAGGTCCTTTTTGCTGCGGGGGGAGCCGCCTGTTGGCGTTGCGGCCAAGGTGGCGGTGCCGCACCAGCGTGTGTCGCCGCAGCGCGGCGGGGTTGCCCTTGGTGACCCCGCACTCGCTGCAAGTCGAAGGCCCGTACGTCCACCCCATCATGAGTGGCTCGACACAGCCGTCGCGCAGAGCAGGACGCACAGCCGGCGTCGTCCACCGCCGCCACGCAGACAATGAGGAGGCACCCGTGCGAGGGAACGAGGGGACCACCACCTTTGCAGGGGTCACAAGGCGCGTTGCCGCTTGTTGTGGTCGCCTGAAAGGGGGGGCGGTCGCAATTCATGCACGCACGCAGCCGGAGGGGTAGCGAGGTAGACAGGAGGAGAAGGAAACGCCTAGGGAGCTCACGACCAGTTGGGTTAGACACGATGCAATGAGCGGTCGAGGGCTGCGGGGTGCGGACGATGTGGACCGTTCGCTGCAGCCACCAGCGTCAACACCGAGACGGCGGGGTGTGTGTGCAACTGAAACCCACAGGCGGGCGCGTCGGGCCGGATAAAAGAAGATACTTACCTCTCCAGCCAGGGCTTCCAGGGTGCAGGAAGGCAAAAGGGACACATATCGTGTGGTCGACGTCCACACGTTGGGGGGATGGGCACCCCGCAGACAGATAGGTAGGAACCCCAGGGAGCGTCAGCCCCAGATTACAGAAAGCGAAAAAAGACGGACTGAGGCCCAGCGGGGTGGCACGGCGCCCCCCCCCCAACGGCGGCAGGGGAAACGGGTGCCCCGCCGTTGGCGGTCGCACGTAAGGCGGTAGCCAGGTCGCCGCAAAACGGCACCAAGAGAAACTGGAAACGGCCGGGAACCACAGCCGAGGCTCAACGAAAGCACCCGGGTCGTCAGAAGCGCCTGCTCGTCACGGACAGAGAGTCTGGTCGGTCGCTGGCGGGGTGTTTCTGTGGCTGGCAGCGGCCGGTCAACCAAGAATTTCCGACCACTAGGCAAGCCTTACGGCCATGTTCCGACCACACGTTGGAAGAAACTGATTAGTTATGGTACAGTACCTGGAGAATTAACCAAGATAATGATTGGTTCTGATTGGCATTCACGGTTCAGGCGACGAGGACCAATCAATGCGTTCCTTGTGTGACTGGATGGAGCATCTTCTGCCAATCATTAGAACTTCTGCTTTTTGACGGACCGACTTGTTCACAACTAGGCCGAGTTCCATCGGCAGCAGGGCGAATTTGTTTAATGCCGTTTCGTGTGGCGCACAGTTGATCCGGGCATTGCGCCAGAGATCAGACTGGACGTAGTTGGAGATCCGTGAGCTTCGTCCCTCCGTCCGTTTCGCGACGAGTCTGCTCCACAGGCTGACGTTGCCCACCGTTTTTCCGCTGCTGTGTCCTTTTCGCTACTCTCCGAGGGGATCTCTTCTGCCTCTGTGAGTACGTCTCAGCAGCCCCGCACAAGCCTATGGGGGCGATCATTGGGCCATATCCATGGGCGGGGGCGTGGTGCCGGCCTCCCACTAGCGGCGTGGCACCGCACACGCCTCGCCCCTGCCGCCGAGTCAATATCTGTACGTCTGGTTGACACTGTTTGTTGTTTTGACGCTGCCCCCCCCCCGCCTCCCCGCCTGCAAATCGGCGGCTCTTGGTTCATATCTTCCCGCTTCACGATTTTCTCTGCGCCGTCGTCTCTGTCCGTCTGCCCGATCCGACCCTCACGACCAATCTCTCTTCCTGTACCTACCTTGCATTGAGTGTGGAGATACTCCGTTGCCCCTCCTCCCCTAGCCCCCATCCGGCGGTGCAGATCGGTTGCCCCCCCTCGGCCCGCCTTCGACAATATCTTCCCTGCGGTGCCTCGTCCAGACCGCCGCCCTACTTTCCCGGGCAGATGGTGCACCCGCGGGCGGGTGGCCGCCAAAAAAGCGATCGCTGCCGGTCCTTTTTGTGGGTACGTGCCTTCGCCATCTGGCTGTCTGACCGTGTGTGGGTGGGGTGGATATGTTCTCCAGGCAGTTGCTTGATTTTTTATCGCGCCGCCGCCGAGCTCACTACAGCGGTGCCGTTGTCTTACACGGGCTGCAGGCCGCCTCCCCTGTTGACGGTCTTCGCCGATGGTCGGCGGCGGTCGTTGGCCGGTGCTCAGACAGTATAAAGCTGTCGGGTCCCGTCGGTTTCCTGATCCTTACTGAGCGACCAACTCACCAACGCCTGTCCACCGCCTTCGCTCCCACCACACCTCCTCTCCTGGCTTTCCCTGACCTCCTGCCCCTCACTGCCCACTCCTTGCACTCTCCTCCACCCTCGCCAATGGACGCTCCCACCTCGGACGATCGTGCTCGCAAGATGGAGATGCGTCAAGAGGCGGCCGCTGTCGCTGCCGCATCCGCCGCTGCCACCATTGACGAAGGCAACGCCAGCACGACGGCGTCGGACGCCGCCAGCATTATGCTGTCGCTTGCCATGGGTCCCTTCAACGCGGGGTACAAGGCGAGCACGGACGGGTCGTTGTCGGCCGTGCCGCGCGCCGGCACCCCGGTGACGCCGAAGGCGCGCCGTAAGGGCAAGGGGCGGGCCGCCAACCTGGGCCCGTCGTTTGGCATGCGCAAGGGGCGAGGCTCGACGTCCGCGTCGCCCGTCAACGTCGTGGTGGCAGCGACTGCTGTGTCGCCGGGGTCGGCGGTAGGGTCGGCCGCGTCTGTGGGCGCAAGCGCTTTGCGGTCACTAGCTCCACGCCCTCCAACCTTCCCGGCGGGCTTGACGCCACAGCTGCGTGGCTCCGCCACCAATGCGGTCGCCACCAGTGGCGAAGACATGGTCAACGGCGTCACCGGGACGGCGTCGTCATCTGCCGCGGTCCCTCCTTTGGCAGCGCGGGGGGCCAGTGTGGCGGGATTCGTCGTGCGCTCCTCTCCCAAGAGCAAGGCGGCTGCCGAGCCGCGCTTCTCCGCCCGCGCGACGGGGGCGATCACGACCGCCTCACCTGTTGTCGGCGGCATCCGCCGTCGCACACACCGCATTCCGGCGGCGCGCCTGGCGCGCCAGTTGCAGGCGGCGGGTGCGACGGCGGCTGCCATGCGCCTGCACGTGGCCGGCGATAGCATCGACGGCCGTCTCACCTGCTCCCCGAGCACTGCGTGCTCCCCGGCGACCGAGGCCGGCCTCTTCTCGTCACCGGCGTCTCCATCCCCTGCTCTGGCGGCGGAGCCCACGGAACCAGCTGACCGGGCGGTGCCGGTGGCGTCGCCGGTGGCGGGCGCCCCCAACGCCGCAACGGTCGACATGAACGTTGAGAGCCGCGGTGACGGCGCCACTCGGGACGGCGGCGGCGTGGTAGAGGAGTGCGATGGCACAGAGGTTGTTGACGGTGGTGACGCCACCGAGGTGGTCGGCGGTGGCGAGGCCACCGGCGTGGTCAGCGCCAGTGAGGCCACCGGGGCCAACCTGGACGGATCGTCGTTTTTTGGCCACGCCGCTCGGGGTGGGGCGGCTCGTGGCGCCATCCTCGCAACGCTCTCGGAACCGAGCCCGGCTCCCACCTCTAGCGCGCCCGGGTGTGTGGTGGGCGCGACCAGCGCGAACCCGACGCCGGCTTTGACTCATGCGGAGCCTCCGGCCGCCACCACCAGCGCGTCGCCGACGCCGCTGTCTCCCACGCGGCCGCTAACGTGGCGGTCGACACGACAGATTCCCTTGCCCACGATCGAGTACCCGCTGTCAACGACGCCCATCCCGACGGTCGCCTCCGCAAGTGCCGACGCCGGCGTGGGGCAGCTCAACAGCAAGGCGGCCAAGGTGCTGCAGAACGCCGTCACTGTGTCGACAGCGAACATGCGCGTCGACCTGGCGGCCTTGTGTGCGCGCACCAACGACACAGCCGCACGCATGCAGCAGCTGGCAACCAAGGTGGACACGTGTGCCAACCTGACCCAGCACACGCTTGTCGCCGTACGAAAGATCGAGGCGGCCGTCAAGTTGGCCATGGAGGACGTCGTCAAAAAGGGCGCCTGTCCTCCGAAGGAGAGTGAGGAAGTTCAGGCGCAGCGCGCCGAGACCCTGCTGGAAGACGTCAAGGTAAGTCATTCCATGCCCTATCGCTATATCCTGGCCCGCTTTTTGTGCAGCTCACTGTTTTCCGTGCTTGGCGTCTCGCTTCCCTCCCAAGAGGTGAACTGACCTCCCCGACTGGCGCACTTTGCTCTTTTTCTCGATTGTTCTTGTGGTGATGACATGGTCTTTGCGCTCCCTGCAGAAGGCCTACCGCGACGGGCTGGTCAACCAGTTTGCCACCGCCGTGGAGACGGTCGCCGTTTTCGCCAACTGCGATGACAACTGGGACATGGTGGTCGCTGCCGCCGACTCGTGCATGAAGCAGGGCACGGCCAAAGCGGAGGAGTGGCTGAACTCATTCATCCGCCGCACCAGCCGCCGGAACAGCTCAATCTTTGTCAACGTACGGATCTCCATGCTCATCCTCCGCGTCAAGCCGCACCTCCACCAGACGTGGACCGACCTCATCGTGAGCACCTTCTTCTCCGCCCTCGGCCTGGACGCCAAGAACCTGGAAGAGACGGTAGCCAAGGGGCTGTTGCTCAACAACGCATACTACATGACCGACCGTGGGCGCGACGCCTGCCTGGATGCCCTCGCCGCCATCTTCCGCGTTGTCGGCGCGTCGAACCGTGTGACCGACCCGGCCAACCCCACTGATGGGCGCTCTATCCGTGCTACGCTCGGTCACTTTGCTTTTGTTTCGACCAAGGTGCGCAACGTCCTCGAGCTGGCGGCCGGGGAGCGTGCGACGTCTCGCGCCGGGGGCGTGGGAGATGGGCACTTTCCCATGTGGGTGGCCGAGGTGCGGCGCATGGACTCAGTGTTCCCCTCGGACGGGGCGCTGGAACGGGGCCTGCAGCTGATCGACGGCGCGGCGCTCGAGCGCGGCCTGCCGCAGTACTAGCCCATGTGCATTGACCGTGTGTGCTGAGGTGCTGCTTTCTGTCGGGGTTAGTTTGCTCAATAGAATCATTCGTTGCCTCCTTCATAGCCCCAGCAGCCGTCCACGCCCACCGCCGCCCCCGGCCCCGTAGCGACGCCCGGCCGCCGCGACCAGCCGCCCGAGAAACCGGCAGCTGCTGGCTATCGCCCGCCCCAGTCTGTGCGCCGTCGTGATCCGAGTCTCGAGTGCAGCGTGGGAGGAGATTCGATCTCCTATTTAGGTTAATTCAGCCTCCATCAGCACCGCATCGCTCCAACCCGCATCCCAGCAACCATCGCAACCGCAACGGTATGAGAGTCTGATGGGGCCGGAAACCAGATCAAGCCCGAATCGGATTTCGCGATTTGATGGGAGCCGACAACAAGCCGACGATCCGCGACGCTCCTCCTTGGACTGTTTAACCATCGAGCGGGGCCCTCTGATCCACGCTGCACACACCCCGCTGCCACGTACGGCTGGATTGCAAGGCCCGCGTGGCTCCACCACAGTTCCTGGGACCTCCACCCGCGGGGCGCCACGTCCCGCCCAACAAGTGACCTAAAGCGCTGACAGCCCCTGCCGCCAGTTCCCTTCCGGCCCCGGGGGCAGCACCCGTGAGGACCGCCAGTGCCGCTCCACCGCGGATCGACGACGGCGGCTGCAGATACGTTGGGCCGGCGGCACCCCCTTGCATCGCGGGTGGTACCGCCCCGCCGATATGGGGTGGCGTGTTTTGTCAGTCGACCGCCACACAGCTATATTGTGCCCCCTCTTCAGGGCCCCGCGCCGCGCCCGACTGTCAACCAAAGGACGACTGCCGACGCGTGGGCGATTTTTTTAGCGGCCAGCGATGCGGGGCGGGTGACCACCACCGGCGTCAGACCCTGTGGTAGCCATGCGCCGCCCGCGCGGACGTTCGCAGGCCAACCGCGCCCGTCGAGCATGGGTGGTGGTGGCGCAGCAATGCCAACTCCTCGTCTGGCTCCCTCTGCTCTGACGCTGCCGGGCTGCCGCCCAGCTGGTGTCTGAGCCACAGTTCTTTGCAGGAGCGCCCGCGCGGAGCTGGTCTTCCGGTTTCGTGTCCCGACACGGTGGCAATCACGCATCAGCTCGATGCGCCTGGGGCCACCTCCCAACAATGTCATACGCCTGGCGGTGATGGCGCGCCATCCGTCCATCCGTTGGAAGCCACTGCCCCGTGTGCCGCGTGTGCTCCTCGTCTGTCAAGGACTACTGTACTGGCGTGCCCCGCTGCTGTTTTTCTTCCCATCCCAAAATAGGAGAGCCGTCGAGGTCACAGTAGAGGAGGGGGGCACACTGGGCACACAATCCTGACAGCGCCGTGCCCAGTCGCTTGTTCTGTACGCCCCGCGTGTGGCGGAATGACAGTCGTTCGTGGTGATGCCTGGGTGGGGGTCCCAATGGCGGCAGACCAGCACCATCCGAGGGGACCACCCAAACGGCACACGGGCCGTGTGCATTGATGCTGACGCAGACGGGGGCACCGGCCACGTGCGTTCCAGACCCCTCTTTGTTGATGGCTTTCGGCAGGCCTCGACCGTGCTGCACCGCGCCACACCGCGCCACACACGCCGTCAGGTGCTTTTAAGGTGGCTTGATAAAACGCGTGCGCTCGGCTGACGCCTGGTGGTATCATCATTGCGGCACGGAGTGTTCCGTCGACGCTTCCTCTTCCGGAACGCCCGCGTTTCGCTTGATGAGTAGCTCTTACCCGCACCCTCTTCAGCAACCAACTATGGCCACGATGTCGCGCACGTTCGCCGTTCTCGCGGTAGGCGCCAGTCTCGTTGCTGCGGCGACCTGCCTGCCGCTGTCTGGGGAGGAGAAGGCTATCGGCGCGAGCCAATGGTACGGTTGTTGTGTTGTTGCATGTTCGTTCCTTGACGAATCTGGAGGCGGTGCGACACACGCAGCAGGGGAAGCATAGAAAGCGAGATGTCGTGGGGCGACAGTCGCTCCAGACGTCTTTTAGTGGTACGAGAGCCAATACTCACTCTCCTTTCCTGTTGCGTACCTCATCCTTTTGTGCAATGGCTGCCCTTTCCGTACTTGTTTGTAAGACAGGCTGACGACGGCTGCCCGCCTGGAAGCATCCATGGCCGCCACCGCCCGCGCGAAGGTGGTGCCCGCCGCGGTCCGCTCGAAAGTGGAGCCGACCGCCCGCACGGCGATGGAGCCCATCATGTCAGACTCCCCGATGGTGTCGGAGGAGCCCGACGAGGCGGACGCTGCCTATGAGCCATGGATGCCCAAGTCGGCAATGCCGCATGGTATGCCGTCGGGGATGCCATTGGGGACGCCGTCGGGTACCCCATTGGGCACGCCATCGGGCATGCCGTCGGGCATGCCATCGGGCACACCGATGAGCAAGCCGAAGCGGCGAGGGAATTCGCACATGCCGCCGCGGCGGACGCACCCACCCATGCCGCCTGTTGTCAAGGGGTCTGGGCCGACTCCGATGCCGACTGCAATGCCGACCGCGAAGCACTACCCCCGTCCCCCGCGCGACCACATGCCCAAGCCGATGCCCTATCCGATGGTGTCCGAGATGCCATCCCCGTCGGAGGAGCCGATGCCGATGGAATTGTCCGAGCCGTATGACCCGTCCATGATGGCTATGCCAACGACGGAGGCGGGCGTGGCGCCCATGAGCCGGGTGGTGGTCGAGGCGCCAGAGCCAGCGGTGGCTCTCGACGAGATTGAGAAGCAGCTCAAGCAGCTGCATTGGGGCAAGGCCACCCGCACCGCCTAGGCGCGGTGAGGGGACGAGCGTGGTGGGGCTGACCTGAGGTGCATGACGCGGAGGTTTGGTGTAGCAAGAAGCGGTGAATGCGCAAGAGAGGGGGAAGCTTCGGGCGTGTACTGTATGGAATTTGTAACAAAGGCTGGGGCACGGAAGCCGTGACTGCGGACTTAATCAACACGCGCCCACAGCCACTCGTTGTTTTTTTCGGAATGGGCTCCTGGCGCGGGATACATGCACTGCGCTATGCTCCTTGAAGGGGGTATGTGGCACCATAAAGCCAGCTTGTGCTGTGTGCTGTGGATTGGCGCTGTGGAGCCCACATAGTGGGAATGTGTTCTGCAGCCGTTCTCTGAAAAATCGCCGCACTCCAACTGTTGCAAAAGATGTCCAAATCGGCTTCCACAGATCATGTGACCTTTCTTGACAGAGAAACAATGAGAAAAGAAAACGACAGAGCCAGAGAGCAAGAAATACACCAATATGAAGCTGTTGACGTAGCGAAGTTTTTCATGTGGTCAGAAATGCTGCATATCCTCTCATTGTCTTCTGATCATTGTGCCATGGTGTCTCCTCTATCGCTCCGAAATCGAGCTCAGGACGTACAGTTTCTCGACCCTTCAGGCGAAGCACCCCACAACTTCTCAAAGGACCAGCAAGTGCCCCTGCTTGGCTGATGCACAGCCCTGGGTGCCATGCCTGCGTTACTCCCACAAAAATTGCGGGAAAAACCATCGTCTCATGGCTCACCAGAGGGGTTCCACAAGAATGCGGTGTCTACAGCACCCAAAACGGCATCGTGCCACTACCCCCTATGAGGAGCACAGCATTGTCGCGGACACGACAGGGACAGGATTGTGGAACAGAGACGAGGCTGAGATGCTCATACGTTTCGCAGTGGTGCTACAGGTCGTGTACCTCATGTAGTAGTAAAAGAAAGGAATGTTCCATACTGAACTGCGCAGCAGCAGCTTCAGAGAAAATAAAGAGACATGCATGAGCACCTTCCCACCCTGGTGCATTCGGGTCTTCCTCAACCTCCACCCCCTCGGCAACGTCAAAGAAACAAAACAGGTCTTCTCGTCCCCAGACCCGCAACAGGTCCAGCCCGGCACCGCACCGCTGCGGTGTCACGCATCCGCGTGCCTCCTCCCACACGAAAACCCGTCCTCATACTCAAACTTTCTCGTCACCCCGATCACCTCGCTGAACCGTGCGACGAGGAGCTCTCCGCACGCACACTGTGAGAACCTCTTTGGGATCCCGCCGACGGTGAGCGTGGCAGCCGCGCCGATCGGGGCGCGGCAGACGTGTCTGGAGTGCGGGCACTCTCTATCCGGGGTGAACCGTACCGCGCGCCGGGACCGGGCGCGGGCAAGCCACTGCCACCGCTTCCGCCACCCGCCGCTTGTGCTTGTGACGGCGCCAGTGGGTGTGCGAGAAAACGGAGTGGCGGCAGAGCGTTGGGCAAGCGCCCTGCCGCGGCCGCCGCCAACGCTGTCGAGACGGATGGGCCGGCGGGTTCGCCCCGTGGGGAGGCCGTGGTGCCCGACGACGGTGCTAGGGTCCAGCCAGCCGGGCTCGCCCCCGCCCGCCCATACGGCGATCGCACGTCCCCCTCCGCGGCAGCGGCGGGCGCGTAGGCGCGCGACGGCGGAGCGACGGCTGCGAAGCGGGGGTAGCTCGTGGGCGGCTGGCCCCCGTCGGGTGCCGCTGCCGCCGCCGCTTCGCGCTGCCGCTGTTGGGGCCACAAGGGGGAAGCGCCCCAGCCAGGGGCAGCACCAGCCGCCGACGCATCACCACCGCTGGTCGGCCAGCCGCCGCCGCCGCCCCCCCGCGGCCGACGCGGCCGGTCCCGCGGCGGCAGCGCTTCTGTGACTAGCGACGATTCGACGGCCGCCGAGGATGACGGGGAGGTGGCAGTGCGCGCCGTTGCAGCCGCATGCGGCACGGTCAGCGGCGGAAGCCGTGATAGTGGCGTCGGTGGGCCGCTTGCCAGCGGAAGCGGAGGTGGCGGCGATGGCCGCGCGCCCGCAGGGTCGTAGCGTGTCGACGAGAGGACTGGTGCGCCGGGTGCGGCAGGGGTGGCGGTGGCAGCGGCGGCAGCGGCGCCGGCGCCAGCGGAGACGCCAGCTCCAGGCCGCCGCATGGGGGAATGGGTGGTCGACGCCCCGCCGCTACCGCGACCGTCGCCACGACCGTGTACCCCGGCCGGAGCGACCGCCGACGGCGACGGAGACGGGCCGGCGGCGGCGGGCCCAGCGACCGCGGCGGCCGCGATCGACGACGGGGCGGGCGTGGCCAACGCCGAACCGCCGTCGATGTCTACCTCGTGGATGAGGACGGCGACAGCGTCCGCAGGGGTGCCCTCCGGCACATCTCCGTCGGTCAAGAAGCTGTAGTGAAGCAATACGGAGCGGGTGGCGTTGGTTGCGTCGTACAGCAGCACAACGCGCGACGGCGTCAGAGCAATGCGGATGCATCCAAGGGGACCCTGTCGTGGTGGTGAAATATGAGAGGAGGGGGATGGTAGAGGGGACAACACGTGGCGCGGGGAAGGATTGGTCAAGTACATGTCCAACGACCAAGACGATGCCAAGTAGAAGGCAAGTGTGGGCACGAGGAACACGGCGAGCCACGAAGAGTCACGCGCCGACACCCGTCATGGCGACGCACACGCGACAGGTGTCAGTCAGACGGCGAATTGGTTCATGGCGGCAGGCAAAGAAGCGGAGCACATCGCGAGAATCAATAGAGGTAGCGGTCAAAGGGTTAGCAGGTCTGCGTCGCTCGGACGGATTAATGCTGTGCTGCCACTCCCGCGTGTGCGCGGCCGCCCGCCCACGCAAGGTTGCCGCGCACACGTGGCTGCTAGCCGCTGACCGTGACGCTCAGTCTAGCCTAGCAATCGGGCACTCCCCAACGGCGCGCAGATGTGGCCGGCCCGTCGCAAGGCCTCGACAGGCAGCCGCGGCGACGGGGCGGCGGCCGACCGCCGCCGATTATCGCATGATGCCACCCGCCACAAACTGCCACGCGCCAGCCCAAACCCGGAGCCTCGTGACGGTTGCAATCGGAGCGTCCACGCACGCACGCGACCGATGACGATCGCCGGGTGGGCACCGCCGCTGACGTCACACGGAAGGTGGATAGCGGGAAGAGCGAGGCGTGGCAAGAGCAAGCCATGGACACCGATCTCCTCCCCACCCTCGCTTCGCTTGCGAAAACTAGCCCGTAGTCCGCACACGCACACTGAGACATGCGCGGTGCGTAGCCGCGGCAAGACGACGTGACGGCGCGTGGACGAGTGAGGGAAATGGGCAGGCCGACAGCAAAGCGAGGAGCCTTCGATTACAATGCGGGCGAACGGAGAGGAATGGTCACGTACTGGCTCCACATCGCCGTTGGCAATCATCTTGCGCACATTAGCCGGATGAGCGAGAGCCTGCGCGGTCATGAAGGCAGCCAGAAAAGAACAAAACGGAATCAAGTGCAAAACGGAGAGCGCATCATCGTCAGATATCCAGAAGTGTGTGTGCCGTGCAAAAGCAAACACAGGGAAAGTCAGTAACCGACCCGCGAGCTCCGCGCAAAAGGACAAACAGCACAACAAGTGAGACCCAACCGGGAGCGCTACCCCACAAATGTACAAACAAAGAAGTGGCCGCGCCGTGCCCCTCCCCCCATCATGCATCATACAAACGTACCGAAGCCACAGACTGCGCGTCGGCGGCGCGAAAAAACTTGACCGCCGGCTCATTGACGACCAGGACCTGGTGCCACGTTGATCGACGCAACGAGAAAATGACAACGGGTATGCTGAGGTTGCTCAACACCTCGCTTCTCCCAGCGAGCGACGATGCACTGGTGGCGGCTGATCGTGGCGCGGTGGCGCCCGCGGCCGGGCTGACGGGCCCAACCGGCGCGCCACCGCTGCGGGGGCTCGCCGGCAAGGCGGGGCTGTCAACGCCGGTGAGCCCCGGCGGTGTCACCCCCGAGTACCGCAGCATGTCACGAACCATCTCGTTGAGGCGCCGCACCTCGCCGAGCCCTTCAATGCCGGGCGTCGTCGAGCCGTACTGCAGCCACCAGTCAGACCACGTCGCCGCCGTTACTGCGACCGACACAGCCTCGCCAGGTTGGGCCGCGTCCAACGCCGCGACCGCCGTGTCGACGAGCGGAGGGGGGAAGCTCCGGCCACCACTGCCCCGACTGGGCGCACCCTGCGGCGAGACCGCACCAGCCGGCGGCGGGGCCGCCATTGGTGCGTAGGCGAACGCGCCGCCTCGACCTGCATACAAAGCGGGCATGGACTCGGCACGAGGCGCCGGCGTCGGCATGGCCGTGGGCAATGCGGCGGCGGTGGTCTCTCGCGGAGATGCCACACGGCCACTGCTTGGAGGCCGTAGGCCCAGCGAGGCGCCAGCCGGGGGCGATGCCGACGGTCTCGACAAGCTCGGGTACCGCACGTGCGGCTGCGCGGCTGCATACTGCGACAAAGGGGGAGGTGCGGCGGGGAGTACGGGGGGCGGAGGTACTTGGTGATGACGTGTTTGAAACGGTGAGCGCCCCAGTGGAGGAGACGGTCCACGCTGGAACGGGTCTGAGGAGAAACAACAAGAAATGCAAGCACGGAGAAGGTGCCGGCGGCAGAGCAAAACGAGGTGGCAACAACAGAGGCATCCAGTGGAGAACCATACGAGAGAACTGGAAAGGTTAGTATGTCAAGCAGCCAACCCAAGCACAATGGGATTCAGTACGTGGTGGCCACAAGACCGGGAACGCCTGCAGCCATACATGCACATCCAAAACCAGAGAGGAAAAGCACATTGCTCGTCCAACGTACTCGCCAGACGTCTCGCACCCGAGACCCCCACGTCCAACGGGGTGGACAGCGTGCGGAGCCTCTCCATTGCATCGGCTGCATCGCGGTCGCGCACCACCGCCGGGCGACCATTCAGCGGCTCATCCACCCGCACCCGCGCTGTAACACCCGCAGCCGACATGGCTCGCGGGGCCACACCATAGGCATAGGCGCCATCTTGAGCGAGCCGCTCCTCCCCATCGTCCACAGGCGCGCCTACGTCCATGTCGTCCTCGGGGGGGGACCCTGACGGCGAGCCGGTGGGCGGGTACTTGGGTCGCCGTGAAGGCGCATTGACGCACGACTCGTTGAGGCCGAGCCGCACGCAGCGGGTGCATGGCCGAAAGTCGTCGCACGCCTGTGCGGGGTGCGACAAGTAAAATGGTACCAACGAGCAACAATGCATACGAGAGAACAACGTCGGGCGAGTTAGCAAAAGCTGGTCGGGCCGCGACGCCAGGGGCAGGCGGGCTCTCCAGCCCCTTTCACTCCCCCCCCCCCCCCCACCCCGAATCGTGCCTTCCGGGCCGCCCAAATTGCAACGTGCCCACACTTGCCCATCCGTGCCGACACGCCTCGGTCCTTCCCGCCGCCCAACGACGTGCTCTCCCCCCCCCTCCGCAGCCCCCTCCACCGTCAACGTACTTGTTTGGACCTCCTGCAATGCAGGCAGCTGACCTTGGCGAGCCGAAACACGCGGCGCTTCTTCTGCTTTCCAGCTCCTCCGACGCCCCCACCCACGCCCACCTGTCCGCCGCCGAGCGCCCGCGGCGGGCGCGCAACGCCGAGGCCGAGGCTACCACCGCCGCCGGCACCTGCCAAGCCGCCCCCTCGCCACATGCTGCCAAGCGTCGGGGAGCTCACCGCTCGCGCCGCGGCGGGTAGCGGCGGCGGCGGGTCACCTGACAGACCGCCGCCGCCGCCCCCCCCCCCCCCCCCCCCCCCCCCCCCCCCCCCCCCCCCCCCCCCCGCGCCCCCCCCCCCCCCGGGGGGCGCCGCGCGGGGGG